>Ga0209517_10010569_pt1 | contig 10244 bp, 9 predicted proteins | sample PeaSoiMetSII2010_FD_187695 | JGI IMG/M metagenome (GOLD analysis project Ga0209517, IMG submission 187695) | Peat soil microbial communities from Weissenstadt, Germany - SII-2010 (SPAdes) (version 2) | ecosystem: Environmental > Terrestrial > Soil > Wetlands > Peat | place: Germany: Weissenstadt... | reverse complement strand
CCTTGACCGTCAAGGCGGCGTGGTCGCAGGTGGACATTGTGCTGCAACGCCGGGCCGACTTGATCCCGAATCTTGTTGAGACCGTGAAGGGATACGCGCAGCAAGAGCAGACAGTGTTCGGTGACATCGCAAAGGCCCGTTCGGCCTTGCTTTCGGCCGGCAGTCCGCAAGATAAGATTGCTGCCAACCAGCAACTCGACGGCGCCCTGGGACGCTTGTTGTTGATCGTGGAGAATTATCCGCAATTGAAATCGAATGAAAATTTCCTGCGGCTGCAGGATGAGTTGGCCGGAACCGAGAATCGTATCGCGGTCGAGCGCAAGCGATACAACGACATCTTGCAGGACTACAACACCTATATTCAGAAATTTCCCAACAACATTTATGCCGGATGGGCGGGATTCAAGCCGAATGAAGCTTATTTTGCCGCCACCGAGCAATCCCGGCAGGTGCCAAAGGTGAATTTCGCCGCGCCACCCGCACCCACTCCTCAACCCGCTCCAGCAAAGTAGCGTGCAAACTGATTTCGCGATTGAACTAGGGCGTGTTAACACTATCGGAGGCCTCGACGATCAGGGTAAAGGTGAGGAAGCCCAGCGTGCCTAATCCGGCACCAGAACCAACAACTCCTCAAGCTTTCTCAGTATCTTCGGCTCATAGCCCGGCTGGTCTTCCCAAAATTGCTTCTGGTGATATTCGAACTCACCCCCTCTTATTTTTTCGCGGTTGGCGGCAGCAGGCCGTTGAGGCGGAGGTACATGGCGGCGGCGCTGTAATGGTCGGCCCAGTCGTTGGTGAGGGCGATCAATGCGAACGCCCGTGGTGCTTTGCGGCCGCCCCAGACCTCAATCGTATCGCCCAGCTTGGCGTCCGTTACTTTCGGCATCGCAGTGTCGCAGAAGTCGAATGAAGCCTTGAGCGCGGCAACAAGTTTGTCTTTGCCGTCGGTTTCGCTTAGTTCTTGAGCCTTGGGCTCAGGGACGTCGCCAGCCTTGGCACAGAGGTAGTTGTTCGATTCCGTCATGTGCAGGACCAGGCGGGCAAAGGTCATCTGCTGCGGCGTGGGCTTGTAACCGAATCTATCCGCAGGCATCTCCTCGACCGCAGCGACCAGGTTTTTCTCCTGGCGGGGAAGGACCTCCCTCATTACGCTTGTGACTGGATCCTTGTTCTGCTGCGCGAAGCCAACCGCAGCTGAAGCAAAGAGCGAGAGAAAGGCGATAGCGCGTTTCATGGCAATGCTCCAGAAGTGCGACCCAAGGATAAACCCGCGAAGCCAAATTCGCCACTGCGAGACAGGCAACGCTAAGAATTCCGGCATTCAGCGGGGCAAGCAACGGGGGGCAAATATATCCTTGACACACTTTTGATTCCTGGACTGTCGGCAACTCTTCCATAATCCGATTGTGTCCGGTTTGCCCGTGACATGCTCGCCATCGGTTTCTCGGATGGGCTAGACTGAATCGACCTAACCGCGCTCTCTGTCGGAAGACAAGCAGGTCCTTTCGACATCCCTGCTGAAGGACGAACGGACGATGAAAGCGCTGATTCGCGACCGGTACGGTCCGCCGGACGTGCTCGAACTAACGGACATCGACAGGCCCGCACCAAAGGAACGCGAAGTCTTGGTGCAGGTGCATGCGGCCTCAATCAACGATTGGGATTGGCAGATGCTCCAGAGGCCGATGCTTCCGCTCCTCTTCAATACGCCACGGATACGGATTCTGGGTTCGGACATCGCGGGACGAGTTACTGCGGTCGGCAACGCGGTTCAATGTTTTTCGGTCGGAGACGAGGTCTACGGCGATCTCTCGCGCTTCGGGTCTGGCGGCTGGGGCGGATTTGCGGAATACGTGTGTGCACCAGAAGTCGCGTTGCTACGGAAGCCCGCTCGAATGACTTTCGAACAGGCCGCCGCGCTGCCGCAAGCCGGGCAGCTCGCGGTGCAAGGTCTCTTTGCGGCCGGACCGCTGAGATCCGGCCAGAGGATCCTGATCAATGGGGCGGGTGGCGGCGTGGGCACAATTGCCATCCAACTCGCCAAGTGCCAGGACGTGGAAGTGACCGGAGTCGATAGCGCGCTGAAGTTCGAGATGATGCAGGCCATCGGCTTTGACCACGTGATCGATTACACGAAGGAAAACTTTGTCAGCAACGGCCGGCGCTACGACCTTATCCTCGATACAAAAACGACTTGTTCTCCGTTCGCATACACGCGCTCGCTCAGTCCCAGGGGAACATACGCCACGGTCGGTGGAGACTTGTCCCGATTGTTCCAGCTTGTAATATTCGGATGGTGCATTGGGCAAGCCACAAGCAAAACCGTCCATTTGGTCATGCTGAAGCAGAACCGGGACCTACGATATTTGAACGAACGTTTTGAAGCCGGACAGCTGACCCCCGTGATCGACGGTCCTTACAAGCTGAGTGAAGCGCGGGAAGCCTTTCGTCATTTTGGCGCGGGCGCTCATCATGGCAAGGTCGTCATCGCGATGGTGTGATAGTCGATCCGTAATCGCAAAGGCTTTCTAACGCTCTGTTGCGGGTGAGTCGTCGGCAAACCTTACCTTACCGGATTACGGAAGGGTTGGCCGTCATCCGCCCAAAAGCTCGAATGGAGTTGTCACGCTGGAGTTTTCCAGGGGTATAATCCCCGCCAATCATGGCGCTTGTTTCAGGTACAAAGCTAGGACCCTATGAAATCGTTTCTCCGCTTGGCGCGGGTGGAATGGGCGAGGTGTATCGCGCCCGGGATCTACGTCTTGGGCGTGAGGTCGCGCTGAAGGTGCTGCCGGAGTATTTTTCGCGCGATGCCGACCGGTTGCGGCGCTTCGAGCAGGAGGCGCGCGCGGTAGCGGCGCTCAACCATCCGAACATCCTTGCCATTCACGATATTGGGGAGCAAGACGGCGCGCCGTTTATTGTCTCCGAGCTTCTGGAAGGGGCCAGCTTGCGCACCGAGCTTGAGCGCGGCCCTTTGCCGCCGCGCAAGGCGTCCGATTATGCGGCGCAGATCGCGCAAGGATTGGCCGCGGCCCACGACAAGAGCATCGTCCATCGCGATTTGAAGCCGGAGAACATTTTTCTCACCAAAGAAGGCCGGGTGAAGATTCTCGACTTCGGCCTGGCGAAGCTGGCTCCGAATGCTCGCGGTGAAGAGGGTCCATCGGAAGGCCTGACGCTGACCAGTTCTCCGACAGAAGCTGGCGTCGTCATGGGCACTGCCGGTTATATGGCGCCGGAGCAGGTGCGCGGCGGGACGGTGGATTCCCGTACCGACATTTTTGCTTTTGGCGCGGTGCTGTACGAGATGATCTCCGGCAAGCGCGCCTTTCGCCGCGAAACTGCCGCTGAGACCATGACGGCGATCCTGAAAGAGGATCCGCCGGAGCTGAACGAACTGGTGCATCCGGTGTCGCCGGGGCTGGAGCGTATGATCCGGCGTTGCCTGGAGAAGCAACCGGAGCAGCGGTTCCAGTCGGCGAAAGATCTGGCGTTTGCGCTGGAGGCGTTGAGCGGAACGACGACGTCGAAGACGCTGGCGAGCGCCGTAGTGGAAGAGACGAGTAAGCCGCGGAGTTGGAAGGGAGTTGTAGTGGGCGCGCTGGCGGGGATGGCGTTGATGGGCGGGATTGCGTGGCTGGCGTGGCCAAAAGCGGCGGCGCCAGCGATGTTTACGAAAGTTTCGTATGAACGCGGCCGAGTAGTGCTGGCGAGATTCGCGCAAGAAGGAAAAACTGTGGTGTACAGCGGGGCGATGGGAGGCGGCGCGCCGGACACGTACATCATCCGGGAAAATTATCCGGCGTCGCTTTCGGCGGGGCTGAACGGAGCGATCCTGCTGGCGGTATCGCGGACCGATCAGTTGGCGGTGCTGGTGCATGCACAGCACTTCATCCACAGAGAATTTGTAGGGACATTGGCGACGGCTCCCCTGGGCGGAGGCGCGCCGCGGGAGATGCTGGAGAACGTGGAAGAGGCGGACTGGTCGCCGGATGGAAAGGAACTCTCGGTGGTGATCGTGAAACCGGAGACGGGGGCGAGTCGTCTGGAATATCCGATCGGGAAAGTTCTGCTGGAGAGCAAGAGCTGGATCAGCGGAATGAGAATCTCACCGGATGGAAAACAGATCGCGTATTTCCGGCATCCGGAGAGCGACGACGATCGAGGCGAAGTGATGGTGTTGGATGATTCCGGGCAGCCGCGGGTGCTTTCGGCGGGATGGGAATCGCTTGAGGGATTGGCGTGGGCGCCATCGGGGAAGGAAGTGTGGTTCTCCGCTGCAGCGTCCGGCGAGGATTATTGCGTGCGCGGGGCAACGCTCTCCGGAAAGACGAGGACGGTGTATTGCGGGACGTCGGCAACAATGATTTACGACGCGTTGCCGGGCGGGAGGACACTGGTTGGCGCGGAAGAGGGCCGGGTGTCGATGGAAATGGTGGAGCATGGAAAGGTGGAAGGACGGGACCTGAGTTGGCTGGACAATGTGTACAATCCGCGGCTTTCACGGGATGGCAGCGTGGTGCTGTTCACGGATCAATCGGCGCAAGGCGGAAGCGACTACTCGGTATACGTGAGAAAAACGGATGGCAGGCCCGCGGTGAGAATTGGGGGCGGGGAATTCGGAGCGGATATCACCAAGGATGGAAAGTGGGCGTTGCTGTTGCGGGCGGATGATCCGGAGAAGAAGATACAGATCGTGCCGGTAGGGCCGGGAGAAACGAGGGCGCTGCACTGGGATGGGTTCCAGCCGGGTTGGGGATGCTGGTTCCCGGATGGAGAACGAATCCTGTTCTGGGCAAACGAGGGGAGTCAGGGGCCGGGCGCGTACCTAACAGACCGAAGCGGAGCCACACCGAGGTTGGTAACGAAGGAAGGCTGGCGATGGCCGACGGTGTCGCCGGACGGGTGATCGATGATTGTGATGCATGAGGGGAAGCCGGCGCTGTTGACGTTTGGGGAGAGCACGCCCAAGGCAATACCGGGAGTCAGTGCAGACGATTATCTGATGGCGTGGAGCGCGGATCCCAAGTATGTGTACACGCAGACTCCGAGTTCGACGGGACTGCGGATTGATCGGCTGAATCTGGAGACCGGAAAGCGGGAGTTATGGCAAGAGTTGAAAGTGAAGGATCCGGTGGGATTGATGCCATGGAACACGCCGGCGGCGATTACACCGGATGGAAGCCGGATAGTGTTTACGCAGAGAAAGCAGTTGTCGACGCTGTATAGGAGCGAGTCGTTGAAGTGAAGAGAGAAGAAGGAAGTATGTGAAGATGAGCGACGGAGAAAAATGAGATTGACCACGGGGACCATGCTGAACCGTACCAGATACTGGTGCTGCCCGGTGCCGCCGGAAGGGGCGAATCAAGCGCGTTGCTGCAGCACAATCTCTTCCTCTTCTCTGCCTAATTTCTTCTTAAACAATTAGCTGGGATTGCGCCCATACTGAATGGCTTGGCCCATTGTGGCATTGCGGGCCAAAAAACGGGGATGTGGGAAGCTACAGTCGGGTCTTGGGCGAATCGTCGGCAAACCTTCCTTTACCGGATTAGGTAAGAGTTGCCCGTAACACATTCATTGACAAGGTATGCGTATGCCTGTATTCGTTGTTCTGCCGACCGTAAAGCCGAGCTATGCCCGTGGCGTTCTGCGGCAGCACCTGATCGCCCGGAATTCCTCGCATTATGTGGAAAAGAATCGCGGATTTTTGTCGCTCCGACTTGGGGGTTTTGGTTCTCGCCGCTGGGGCCGGTTTGGTGCTCCACGTGGCGGCCAATGGCCGGTATGGATTTCATCGCGATGAACTACAGACTCTCGATGACGCACGCCACCTCGATTGGGGTTTTGTAGCGTATCCGCCGATTACGCCGCTCATCGGCCGCCTGGAGTTGATCCTCTTCGGGACTTCGCTCGTCGGTTTTCGGGTTTTCTCCGCAATTGCTGTGAGCATGGTCATGGTGCTGGCTGGGTTAATTGCGAAGGAACTCGGCGGAAATCGGTACGTTCAACTTCTCGCGGCCGTAGCGGCGGGAATCTCTCCCGTGTCTCTTGTCCAGGGGTCGGTATTCCAATACGTCTCGTTCGACTATCTGTGGGGTGTCACCGTCACCTACCTTCTGACTCGGCTGCTGAAGTCAGAGGATCCGCGCTGGTGGGTGCCGATTGGCGCGATCCTGGGAATCGGCATGGAGACCCGTTACACGACGGGATTTCTCGCTCTCGGTCGCTGGCGCGGTGCTCCTCACGCGCGCACGGCAATTTCTGCGCAGCGGCTGGCTTTGGTTGGGCGTCGCCATTTCCATTCTCGTTTTTCTGCCGAATCTGATCTGGCAGATGCAACGTCACTTCATTTCTCTGGAGTTCCTCTCCCATCTGCACGCCCGCGACCTGCGCCAAGGCCGGTACAGGGGATTCTACCGAGGGCAACTGTGGATCTGTGTGAACCTAGGCGCGTGTCACGCGCGCGATACACTTCTCCCATGCCGCCCGCACCGAGGGGAGACTGGATTTCGTAGGGACCGAGTTTCGTGCCAGAGGTGAGCGCCATGCGTGCGCGTAATTATAGCCTGTGCGGCACGTTGCACGCGGTTGCAACGATTCTGGACGTGTTGTCGGCTACAGGGAAACTATCCACAAACGGGCTTCTGGGAGATCGATGGATGATCTCCTCGAAGCCGACCTTATACCTGGGCGTGGCTACAGGACAACGAGGAGATTCAGAGACCGGCAGCTAGCCCTGTCAGACGCGGTGATAGTGCCGGTCCCCGCGGGAAAAAAGTTGCATTCCACGGTGCCCCATGAGTTAAAATGAATTGTTCGAAGATGTTGTACCCCCACGGTAGGTTTAGTTCTTCCTGATCGGTATCCATAGCGTTCCCAAAACCATTTCTGCCCGCTAATGTTGGCCGTTTCCGGGGGCTCATTTCGGAGCTTTCCGGGACGCGGTCCGCACCGCGGGCAAGGACCGAGGGAGCATTGGAGAATCCAGGCGAATCAGACAACCTTCCAACGAAACTTCAAGAACGCACGACCTACGGCGAAGTACTGCCGAACGGCACGATCGTCGATTTGGTGGATGCTGGCGATCAAAGCGCACTGTCGCTTCTTTCTTGGGATAAAAAAGATGTTCTTATCCGGCCCGCGATCGTGTGCGGCGGTGTGTCCTATGTTCCCCCCGTCCTGCACCCAAGCATCCGCGCCGCAATCAGGTTTCCGACCGGTGCTTCCGGGTGCGGTACCACCCTTGAGTTATTCAACAAGGTTGCCGGCGCTTGCCGCCAGCAGCTAAGACTGGCGGAAGACCTGGCGGCGTTTGCGACCTGCTGGATTCTGAGCACCTGGATCCCCGAACTCATCCTGATCCCGTTCACCCTGTGTATTTTTGCTCCATTCCTTGCAGGAGTTCGGTGCATTGCGGATGTTCGGTGCGCTGTGTCGTCGTGCGCTTTTGGTGGCTGAACTGAATCGCAACCTACCATTATTCATGCAGCCGACGCTGCTTGTGAATGATGCGTCGCTCGAAGAGGAGACTTGCGATCTCTGGCGCGCCGCGAGCTGCCGCGGTCTGTTTGTTGCAGGGGACAAGAGCACGCTGCGCTCGCTTCGTTGCACGAAGGCAGTTATTCTGCAGCCAGATAAACCGCTAGATATGTGGGGTCCGGAATCGATGCCTCTGGTATTGCCACACGCCGAATTCCCACCCCTTAGCGATTCTGAGCTTGCAGATCTCGCGGCCGAGTTTCAGCCAAAGCTCCAAATGTTTCGCTTGCGCCTGCTCAGCGCGGCGGAGCGATTCGTCGCGACGTCGCATCCCCTGGCAAGATTTGAGCTGGTGCGTCACCTGGGGCTTTGCATTCCGGAAGACGGAGAAATTGCCCGGGTGCTGACACCGTTGCTGGAGTTGCACCAGCAAGAGCTTACGGGATGGGGCACCCGCGATCCTGGGGTCGCGAGTCTGAAATCAGTCTGGACTCCCTCGCACCAGCAGAAGGAAATGAGCGTCGGCGAAATTACGGCCCGGATCAATGCGATCCTGAGATCTCTTGGCGAGATGTACGAGTACAACACGAGGGAAATCGGTCGGCACCTGGCGAACCTCAAACTGGTGACTACCAGCAACGGGCAGCGCAAAGTTTTGCGGTTCTCGGGCGACAATCGTGTGAGGATCCACCAGTGTGCCCGGGAAATGGGGCTACAGCTGCCGTTTTTCGACGACTGTCCTGATTGCAAGAGGCTGCAAGCGACTGAGGCGAAACCGGTTGAGTAGTTTCTGCCGTTTCTGCCGTTTTTTATAGGAGGAACAGATGCCAATACGCAAACCCCGGGTGAGCCGAGAGAAAGCAGCAATCTATTCGGGTTGTCTGCGACAATTGCGAGATGAAGGGCTAGACCTCGAAATTCTCGATGAGTGGCTAGAACATTCCCGAGCACTCGACATCGTGCTGGCCGGGCCGGAAGAAAGTACGGTGTTCGAAACTCCCACGGGCGGGATCGTCTATGCTGTTCTCGCGTACTTGATTGCATTGCGAACTGTGACTCTGACGGATTGGGACCTATGCACCGACTACGACGATCAAATCGTGCCCTGTTCGAATGGCCGAGATACCGTCTACAGGCTGGGCGGGCAGGAGTATCTGCGAAGCGAGGTGCTGAACCAGCAAATTGAAGCCGGTCTGCGGCTCTCTCGCGGTCAAATCGTTGAAGGCTGGCTCCTCGCTACTGGCCTCCGGCGGGTTCCGATGGAATATAGCAATACCGTGCCGTTCGAACTCGTTCTCCGCGATCAGTTCGGTCACGAAATCACCGCAGAAAGTAAAGCGTCGGTGCTGCGGAGTGCGAAGTCGCACAGCCCGGGCGTGCGGCCAGGGACATTGGATGGCCTGGACGCCACGCAAAAACCGACAGAGCCGTCCATCGAAGAAGAGTCTAGGCTCCTATCTCGAGGTGGTCGCTCGAGAAAAAAATGCAAAGAGCCAACCACCGGCGTCAGTTGATGAAGAGCGGTGTGCTGACATGAGTGACTCGGAGTACCGGGAAGAAACCATGCGACTGTCACAATGGCTGAACTGGACCACAAATCAGTGTTCCACCTCGCCTCTATAGGTCTGGATGTTGCGAGGTCACTTTCTTGGCGAACGTGGTGGATCGGAACTGGTGGATCTATGCATATCTTGCACGTGGTCGGCGCGCGACCGAACTTCATGAAAGCGGCGCCCGTGATGCGCGCTTTGGCTCGGAAAGCTGGGACCCAGCAAACCTTGGTTCATACCGACCAGCATTATGACGCGAACATGTCCGACGTGTTTTTCCGGCAGCTGGGAATTCCTGAACCCAACGTAAACCTCGGCGTCGGTTCGGGCAGCCACGCTCAGCAGACCGCGGAGATCATGCGAGGTTTTGAACCGGTTGTGCTTAAGGCAAAGCCGGATTTCGTTCTGGTCTATGGAGATGTGAACTCGACGGTGGCGGCGGCATTGGTGTGTGCGAAATTGCTGATCCGCGTCGGACACGTGGAAGCGGGACTGCGCTCCTTTGACCGAACCATGCCGGAAGAGATTAATCGCATCGTGACCGATCGGTTGGCTGATTTATTATTCACACCTTCGGAAGACGCAGACCTGCATCTGCGCCAGGAAGGTGTTTCCACGGAGAAAATTCATAGAGTCGGAAACGTAATGATTGATTCTCTTATTCGTCATCTTCCCGCTGCCAGGCAGCAGGCGAGGAACAGTTTTCCTGCTCGGTACGCTCTCGTCACTCTGCATCGTCCGTCGAACGTAGACGACAGTGCCACGCTGAAAGGGATTCTCGAGTCTCTGCTCGAGGTAAGTGAAAATATGGAGGTTGTGTTCCCCGTGCACCCGAGGACGCGTCAACGAATCAGTCAATTGGGGATCGACGTCGAAAGGCTTCGTCTGTTACCGCCGTTGCCATACATTGAGTTTCTTGCTCTGCAAAGCCGTGCCGCCGTTGTCATCACAGACTCCGGCGGCATTCAGGAAGAGACAACCTATCTGGGAGTTCCATGCCTGACGGTACGCAATAATACCGAGCGGCCGATCACGGTCACATTGGGGACGAATGTCCTGGTTGGGCAGGATCGCGGCAAGCTAAAGGGGGAGGTAATCAAGATTCTGGGGGGCAAACCGAAGAAAGGTGCAATTCCACCCCTCTGGGACGGCCATGCTGGCGATCGAATCGCGGAAGTCCTGTGCCACGCGTGAGGCTAGTCGTAATGCACG
>Ga0209517_10010568_pt1 | contig 10244 bp, 6 predicted proteins | sample PeaSoiMetSII2010_FD_187695 | JGI IMG/M metagenome (GOLD analysis project Ga0209517, IMG submission 187695) | Peat soil microbial communities from Weissenstadt, Germany - SII-2010 (SPAdes) (version 2) | ecosystem: Environmental > Terrestrial > Soil > Wetlands > Peat | place: Germany: Weissenstadt... | reverse complement strand
AGAGATGGAAGTCCTGTAAAGGACAGGGATTATAGTGTTTGAATCGCGCGCTTTTTTTGGCCTCCTCTCGTACATTGGTGTTGTCCAGAGCCAATGGAAAGGAGGCCAAGGTGAAACCCAGAGACTATGTGCGAGAGTATCACAAGGAATCGTACTATCAGCAGCTGCTGGAAGCCATGGGTCGTTGTTTGCCCAAACGGGGCTTGCCCCTGCAGGTAGCCAATGGCAAGATCGGCTGGACGCCACGGATGCTGGTGATCTGTGCGACGCTGATGAGTTGGGCGTCCAGCAAGATGCTCAAAGACCGGTTCGAGAAGGCCCGAAGCGCCGTGGTGGGCATGTACAACAGTCGCAAGAGGCCCGGAGCGACGTACGAAGGGTTCATCGCCGCCTTGGCCCGCCGGTCAGCGGGGTTGTTAGCCGTGGTCTGTCAGGCGTTGCAAAAGGCGGTTGGGAAGGTCGCCGGCGAGTTCTGGACGGTCGAGGGCTGGCTGCTGTTCGGGGCGGATGGTTCACGGATCGAGTGTCCGATGACGGCGGGCAACGAGGAAGCGTTCGGCTGCGGCGGCAAGAAGAAGACCACGCCGCAGCAGTATATCGTGACGCTGTTCCACGTGGGCACGGGTCTGATCTGGGCCTGGCGACGTGGGCTGGCCCGGGCCAGTGAGCGAGGGCTGCTCCGAGAGATGCTGGATCTGTTGCCGCCCGGGGCGATGCTGCTGGCGGACGCGGGCTTTACCGGCGAATCGCCGCTATTTGCCGCCCCCGACCCGAGATGACAATGCGGGAGCCATGAATGTGCGAATGCAAAAGGAGGTCGTGCTCGCATTTGCGAAATAACGCACTTTCGGTTGTTGGGGATCACGGCGCGATACACACCGCGATACACAATAACGTTGTGTACGACGTACTTCCAATGACTTGCGGTGCCGTCCGTGCTCTTCCATGTCGTTGAAAGTACTTATAACCCGCTAACTGTCACGGCAGAGGCCGCGGGTTCGAGTCCCGTCGTCCCCGCCATTCATTCCAGAGCACTTAGGTGTGAATGGTTCCTTGAGTGACATTCCACAATCCGTTCCACAAATTCACTGCACTAAACGACTTCCAAGGCCCACAGCGTTTAAATAAGCGCCTTGGGCTGCCTGCTTTTCATCGCTGTCATCCTGCGTGTACAGATCCAGCGTCGTCTGGATTCTGGCGTGGCGCAAGATTCCCTGAACGGTCTTCGGTTCGACTTTCGCTTTGTTCACCAACCAGTTGCTTAAGCTATGGCGAAGGTTGTGAAGGCCGAATCGCTGGCCGTCGGCGATCTGGACTCCGGCACTTTTTGCCGCTGGCCGCAGGTGGTCCGCGACGAACGTTGAAGACCAGATCGGGACCTTGCCGCACTTCGTCAGCGACGGGAAGACGAAGTCCGCGTGTTTAGGGTAGGGGGTTTGAAGATGCCACTCCTTCAGGTACTCGGCGAGTATCGGGTGAAGCGGCACCGTGCCGTTGGAAGCTTCTGTCTTGGTATTACCGTCAGCGCCTTTGGCCCAGCGCTTCGAGACGCTGATCACTGCCGCATCCCACAGGATGTCCGTCCAGCGCAGCGAGAGAATCTCCGACGAGCGGAGCGCGGTTGCCGCGCAGGTGAGGACGAACGTGTAATGGAGTCGGCTTCCTGAGAGCGCATCGAGAATCGCGAACGTCTGTGCCGGCGTGACGATAATCGCCTTGTAGTCGGACCTGCAGCGGGCTTCCGTGTTTTCGACGGGGTTCTTTTCGACGCGGTCGTGCCGGATGCCGATTTTGTAGACACGCAGCATGATGCCGCGAATCTTGCTGACCGTGGTCCAGGCAAGGCCTTCATCTTTGTGGAGGGCTTTGAGCCAACGCTGTATCTCGATGGCCTTGATATCCTCCGCAATCTGCGAACCCCAGCGTTTGATGAGATAGTCCCGAACGTAATGCCGCACGATCGGGATGGTGGTGGTTGATTTTTCCCTGACGGCGTCTGCGCCGAAATCCGCCTTCAGGTAAAACTCGGCGAGAGCGTCGAACCGGACACGGCCGGGCTGGTTATCGGTGTTGACCGAAACCAGCAGGCCGAGGCGGTCGATTTCCTTGCGCGCATCGCGCTTGAGCGGAAAATCGCGGAGCATGCCGATGGGGATGACGCGCTCGCGTCTTCCACCGGCTGCCGTATCTTCCCTGAAACGCAACACCCAGGCCTCGCCGTTCTTGCGTTTTACTTTCCGAATGCTGCCTCGTTGATAAGCCATAATGAGCCTTTCAGCGAGGGCTACCCTGGACCGGATCATAACGCGATTCGTGAAAATTTGGATCAAGGCTCGCGGACTTTTTTTCTGCGATGGTGCTGGTAAGTTCCGAGAGCCGAAATATCCAGTGTTTGCGGACATTGCCGGTGCCTACCCCGTAAGCACCGGCAATTCCCATCCGCGCCATCGACAGCAGCATCCGTTTCTTGATGCCGAGGAATTTCGCGGCTACTTCCGCCGAAACAAACGGTTCGGGAGTCTGGATTCGGTCTGGCACATGTCACCCCCGCTTCCTCAGCATCATTTTTCCGGGAGGGCAGGGGCTTTCCTGCTTTGTTTCCTGCCATTGCGCCGCAACCTGACCCTGTCCAAAGTCTGTGATGGAGAGGGTGTTGAGGCTGCATCCGTTTATCTCGGTGCCGATGGCCTGATCGACTGTGAAACTGATTCCGTTTTCCTGCGGCGTTCCGGTCATGATGACGGAAGCCGGGGCGGACTGGTCGATCATGTTTTGCACGATGCCGTTGGTGATCGGCCCGCGATGCGTAAGTCCCTGCAGCGGGACACAGCTCTTGGACGCGTATCCCTTCAGCTTCGCTGGCTTGTCGTCGCTGAGCCTTATTTCAAGTTTCAGGCTGCAGCGGTTCATATCGGGTGTGATGGTGTCGCCCATCCAGACGCCCCCGTACCTTGCGGCGGCGACGATCTCGGGAGCCAGCGGGGCAGGGGGCGCCTGCTGCAGCGCCGGACGAACCGGCGAGGGTTTGGCAAGCACGGCGGGGTGCGTGAACGCGAGGCGCGCCCGCATCAGGATGCCGGGTGCGAAGTGGATGGCGGCAAGTACGCCTGCCGCGATCCAGAGATATTTCTTTTGTTTTTCAGTGAGCGGTTTCATGGTCATGATCTCCTTTGGTTTTTTCCTAAAAATCTGAATTCTCAGGTGAGTAGGCGCGCGCAATTTGCTTGGCGGCGGCGCGGCGGATTTCCGGATCGAGGTTTTTCGGGAATGAGGCGAGATGGAGGGGCGCGAGATCTTCCTCCGTCGCTTCGTTTTCGATGAACTTGGCGACAGCAGGACCCGATATGCGCATATCGAGGAGCCTGCGGATGTATTCCCACGCGCGATACCACGCGATGAAGTTCTTCATCAGGAGCGCGATCGCGGCGAGTTTCAAGTAAATGGCGAGGTCCGGCTGCGCGATATAGAGGTCGCTCAGGACAATCCCGGCGAGAAGGAGGAGGCCCGGCTCATAGGCAAGCCGGACAAACCAGAATGACTTGCCTTTGGGGAGAAGACTGAAAATCGGCAGTGCGGGGCCTTCAAACTGGGAGTGGGCCTCGCGCGCGGGATCGATCATCCGGCGCCACAGGCGTACGGCGTGAATCGTCGATGCGAGGAAGTAGACCTGGGCATAGTCACCCAGCGAAAACATTCCGGGTGACGGGGGAATATTGAGGAGCGGGATCATGTGCATGAAGTTGCTGAACAGCGAGATGATTCCCGGCAAAACGACCATCATCGCCATGCTGAAAAACTGGATTGCGGGGGGCACATACCGCGTTCCGTATCCCGGACGCAGGATGCATTCGACGGGCTGGCTGATGACGCTCGCCAGCGCGTAGACAAATTCCATTGCGTTGTTCTGCAGGTGCTCGACACGAACCTCTTCTGAACTTCCGAACATGGTTCCTCCTTAACGGGAAAAGTGAACGCGCAGGTACGGCAGGCCCTGCGGGCGGTTATAGGTTTTGGTCGCGTTGAAGCTGCGGCCGGACATGTAGACGATGGCTTCGGAAAGGGGCGATTCCCCGTCCGGCTTGGTAAGCCTGGTCAGCTCGACGGGCTCCAGAATGTGAACGAGCTGCTTGTTGCCGCTGATGCCGTTGTGCTCATGGAACTCGCCCGAGCTGGCGTTCCAGCCGTCGATGTAGGCCCACACTTTCCCAATCTGGTTCGCGGCGTATTCGTTGGTCTGCGTCTCGTTGTTGGCGTGGAAAATCTTGAGCGCCAGGAGGCCGAGAAAGCCAAGGGTCTTTGCTCCCGGCAACTGCTCGCCGAATTCCTCGCCGGCGATGTTAAGGATGTTGGGGGTGATGCAAATGGGAGCGACCGCGCTGCTGCGGCACACCATATGGAAATGCGCCTCATGGCGGTGCATGAGGAGCGCGAATTCATCCTGAAAACAGAAGGCGCCGTTGCAGCAGCCGCGCTTGTACTGGTGCCTCAGCCACGAGCGCTGGAAGATGATCTTGACGAGGATCTGGCAAAGGCGGGAAGTTTCGCGTCCGTATTCAAGGACGGGCATATCGACAACGATGATTTTTCGCTCATGCGTCGCCTGCTCCGGCGTGAAGTCAAAGCGCCCGCTGGAGAACATCTCGCGGAATGGCGAGTAGGTGAACTTGCTCGCCATTCCGCTCCAGGTCGATTCGATATTCGAGCGCGTGCGCGGGTCGAGGCTCGGCCACTTTTCGAGCAGGTAGACGATGGCGATTTCGAGGTCTTCCCACTGCTGGGCGGAAAACGATTCCCTGCGCTCGCGGAGCTTCGCGATGACGGCGGAGCAATAGGAGGATTCCTGCCAGGAAGCGTCATCGATCTGCCCTTTTTCAATCGGCAGCGAGGCAATCAGGCGGTGAAGGTTGTTAATCGAAATCGGCTCGCCGGCATTTGACAGCGCGATGAGGTTTGCCCGCATCAGCTCCTCGACCGCCTGCTCAAAATAGCGCTCGCCGCTGGAGGGCTGGTAGACCTTGCCTACCGCCATCAGCACGGTGAACAACTCGACTACGGTCTCGATCTGGGCGGCTGCCCTTCCGCCCGCCTGCCAGATGTAGGCGAGGGGGTCGAACGAATGGCCGCTCGCGGCATTAAAGATGACGAGATCCTTCGTCCTGCCGGTCTGCTTTGCGTATTCAATCCAGTGGGGCGTTTCGTCGGACTTCACCGTCAGCACAAGGCCACCGAATCCGGCCGTCAGGAACGACAGGGCGAGATCCTTCGCGCTCGTCGAACTTTTTCCGCTACCGAGGCCTCCGGTAATGAGGCATCCGCCTTCGATAATGTCGCGGAACCGGACGATGTCGCTGTCCGAAAGACGGAGGATTTCGCGGTCGAGAATGGGATCTTTGGGCATTTCCTTAATCTCCTGAAATGGATTCGGGGCAGTGGTGCGCACCGCCCCGATGCGCGTTAGTGCTGCGCGGACGCCGGTGCCGGTGAAGCGGTCGGAACCGGCGCGGACAAGCTTGTAGGCAGCGGTATCGCATCGACGACCGAGCGATCCGCGTTAAGGCAATAGGGAAAGCCCGGAATCAGCGTTGCCTTCGGCGGGCAGACATAGACTGGCTTGCCGTTCGCCGTTGCTGATGCCGATGGGGCAGGGGCTGGCTGTGCCGGTGCTTTAGCCGGGACCGCTCCCCCCACCGTGCTTGCGGGGCACGGCTTTGTGTCCGGCGTCACTCCGGTTATCTCTGTGGGCGACGACGGCAAATCACAGAGATTTTTATTCTGCTTACACGCGAATGCCCTGGCCTTTTTCTGGAGCCAGGAGTCCTTATGAGGCTGGTCAGGGGTGGCCTTGCTGCAAGGCGCGGTAGTGGCCGGCGCGGTTGGAGCTTGCGCCGGAGTTGGCTGGGATGTTGCGGCTTGCTGGGCCAAGATCGGGTAAGCGATCATGGCGAAGAGGGCGAGAACAGTTTTGGGTGAAATCATGGAGGAACGGTACTGCAGCGCTTGAAAGCAGTCGGAGTCAAAAAGGGTCAAGCGGGGCTGGAAAATCTCTGCGCACAGGTTGCGATTAAGGAAGCCGATGCAGGACGCAGTAGGCAAGCCTCAAAAGGCGGAAATACTCAATGAGATGGAGAGGATATTCTCCTTTCGGCTGTTTAAGAAAGCAGCTATTCAACGAAAGCTGATTGCTCTTTTGATACAGAGGTCGTTGAAGGGTGAAAGTGCGAAGGAGGTGGAGATCGGATACGAGGTTTTTGACCATTACAATCCGGAATCGCACAAAGTCCGGGTGACTATCTCGATCATCAGGGACAAATTAGAGCAGTTCTACTCCAGTGACGGCAGGACAAGCATGGTCCGCATTGACTTGCCGCCTGGGCCGCCATATAGAGCGGCAATGACGTTCAACCCCAACAGTTATCTTTTGTCCCAATATCACGAGACCTTGGCATTGTTGAGGAATCCGTCGAGGGGTGGCACGAGAATGGGCTACCACAGCCTGTTTCGCTTGAAATATCGCTATGGGATGAACGATGAATGTGAGCGCTTCGCCCCGATTTATGTTGCAGCCGCGGAGTGCGCTCTCGTTGGGGCTATCCTGCATTCGGTTTTTGATTTTGAATCGAACTTCATAAGATCAGGCCAACCCAAGTTAGCAGGGCCTCCCCACCCTAAAGAAGATGATGGAATTCGATTTGAGAGAGACGTATCGATCAACGAGATTCAGGAACTCTTGGCAAAGGCAGTCACAATCGACGCTTCCGTGCCTCGTGCAAACCTCGTGACGGGGGCAACCTATATGGTGTGGCACGAATTCGGTAAGGCAGAGGAATACTTCACTCTGGCGGAGAAAACTGACGCGGAACACATCAACCAGAGTCTGTGGTATGCCGCTTACCTGTTCTTTATTCGCGGGGATCGCGAGCGAGCGCGAGGAATCGTTCATGACATTCTAGTAGTGAATCCACGGGATGTCCCTGCAATGGTGGCGGATCAGCTGTTTTCGTATTCAGCCGGTGACTATGAGAATGCGGTTTTGTACTTTTCTCTCAGTTCGTATGGAGCGCAGGAACCTTTTGATGCTCTGCTCGGGGGATTGAGCCATCTTGAGAGAGGCGACTTTATGTCCGCGCTAAGTTGTTTTCGACGCGCTTCCACTCTTAATGAGGAAGAGGAAACGACAATATTCCGTGGCTTTAAGCGCAAAGAACGCTTTCCCGCTCTGAACGTGATGGCGCTCATCGGTCTCGGCCGAGACAAGGATGCAGACGAGTTACTCCATGAGATGGCAGAAGAGCCCTATTATGCGAAACCGACGCAAGAAGTGCTAGCTGCCATCGCTATGAAGAAAACGCGCGAAGTGCTGCCTGACTTTGCCAAATTGGTACACGATGGCGACCTAATCGCGCGCTGGGCACAACACTTTCCGTGCTTTAAGGAAATCGCACGATTCCCGAGTCTCGCTTCGTCAAGGAAAGACGGTAAGAAGTCGAAAGTCCGCCCCAAGTAAGCGGCATAGATTAGATTTGACCCTTTTTGACGACAGTTCCGTTTCGCGCTTGATGCAGAATTCCCGTAGCGAGGTGATTTGCTATGGAATTCGATCAACAGCAGCAGAGTTCATCCGTCCGACAGCTTTCCCCAGAAGTAAAACAAAGAGCAGTTGAAGCGGCGCGTCCGGCAGCCGAAACGCTGATGGATCGTGCAACCAGTCACCGCACGCAATCGACTGGCAATGCATCGGATCACAGCGGCAGTCGCGAAGCCATGATGCACACGCAGGGCGCTCCGGATAAAACGCAGGAAGCGCTCAGCCCGACCGATAGTCATAAAGGGCAAACGCAATCCCAGCAGCGGTCACAACAACGTGGCCGTGGAATGGAGCGGTGAGCCGTTATGGGAAAAGCAAAAGAGATACTTCAAAAGCTCGTTCGGACTGAGGCGGGTTCGGACAAACATTCGCAGGAAACAAGTCAACTTCACGCCGAGTGGAGGCAGGACTATTCGATGGCACAAGAGCGAAAGGAGACCGGTAGGGAACCTGATAGTCGGTCACTCGGAATTGAGTCTCTTCATCCTCGTGACGCCGCCGATTACGTGCTGACGTCTCGTAATCTGACTAGGCAAGATCGGAAGGTTCAGGAAAAGATACAGCGTTTATGGGATCGCGAGACGGGAATTGATCGATAGCTGGCCTAAGCACCGCTTAGGGGAGACGCATGCTAGCTGAAAGACTGTTTTAAAAAAGCACTTCCAGTTGTAGGTCTGATCGGCTATGCACGCTATTACTGGTTACAGAAACAAAACGAATTACGCCGATGCTACGAATCACACCTAGTACGAGCGGGAAGGGGGCGAAGGAATACTTCACCCAAAGCCTCACGCGCGATGACACCGGGTACTACCACGAAGGACAGGAACTTGCCGGAGCCTGGGGAGGCAAGGGGGCGAAGATGCTCGGCCTCTCCGGGTCCGTTTCCCAGGAAGATTTCTTTGCCTTGTGCGACAACCGGGACCCATCGACGGGCGAGCGGCTTTCGCCTCGTAATAAGGATGGCCGCAGGGTCGGCTTCGACTTCACGTTCTCGGCGCCAAAATCCGTCTCCGCCCTTTATGAACTCTCGGGTGATGAGCGAATCCTGAGCGCCTTCCGCGAATCCGCCCTCGAAACGATGAACGAGATCGAAGCGGAGATGAAGACGCGCGTGCGGAAACGCGGAGCGGATTATGATCGCGAAACGGGAAACATGGTCTACGCGGAATTCACGCACTTCACCGCGCGGCCCGTGGACGGCGTTCCCGATCCGCACCTGCACAGCCACGTTTACGCTTTCAACCTGACGAAAGACGAAGCCGAGAACCGCTGGAAAGCCGGACAATTTGGCGACCTGAAACGCGATGCCACATACTTCGAAGCCGGTTTCGACGCGAGGCTGGCGCACAAGCTGAACGCGCTTGGAATCGCCACCGAGAAAAATCCGGATTACAGCTTCGAGATCGCCGGGACTCCGAAATCCCTTATCGACAAATTATCGAATCGACGCAACCGGATAGAGGCGAAGGCGGCGGAGAAAGGGATTGCGGACGCGGAGGGCAAGCACGCCATTGGCTATTATGGACGCGAGCATAAAAATACGAATCTCAGCAAGGCGGAGCTTCGCGCGGAATGGAATTCCCGCCTGTCAGATGAAGAGCGTTCCGCCTTGTCCGATGCGCTTCATGGACGGGCGACGGGAGACCGGGCCTATACCGCCGATGAAGCCAAAACCTATGCGCTCGAACACTCCTTCCAAAAGGCGTCAACCATTTCCGAGAAGCGCCTCAAGGCGGAGGCGCTCAAATACGGCGTCGGCTCCGTGTTGCCCGGCGATGTTGCCGATATAGCGCAGCACGCGGAAGTGATTGCCGAAACGCGGGATGGCCAGCTGATGACCACCACAAAGACCATGCTCAGGCATGAAATCGCCATGCTCCAATTTGCGAAGGACGGGCAGAGGAAATTCAAACCCCTGGCCGATACGAAAGCCCAGAATGAGGAACTGGCTGGCCTCTCCAGTGATCAGCGAAACGCGGCGGTCCATATTCTCGGAAGCCGCGATCAGGTGGTGGGTGTGCGCGGCGGGGCTGGCACGGGAAAGACGCACATGCTCAAAACCGTGAATGCCGTCATCACGTCGATTGAAAAAGGCAGCGGGGATTACAGCGAAGTCCATGCCTTCGCCCAATCGACGACCGCATCGCGCGGCGAATTGCGGAAGGTCGGGTTCAAGGATGCCGACACGCTCGCGACTCTGTTCAGGAACGAAGAGATGCAGGCGAAATTGCATAAGCAGGTCATGCTCGTGGACGAAGCCGGGCAGGTATCGACGAAGGAGATGCGCGCCATATTCGACATCGCGAAGAAACAGCAGGCGCGCGTCATCCTGGTGGGCGATTATCGCCAACACTCCAGTGTGGAGGCGGGCGATGCTTTCCGCCTCATAGAAAAGGAGGGCGGCGTTCGTTATGCCCAGCTAACGGAGATTCGCCGCCAGACGGAGCCGGGTTACAGAAAGGCCGTCGAGCAGATTTCGGAAGGAACCGGGAAAGCAGCGCAAAAGGGCTTCGATTCCCTCGACAAAATGGGCTCCGTCATCGAAGCATCCGGCGAAGAGCGTCACCAGATGCTGGTGAGGGATTACCTGAAGGCGCACGAGGATGGAAAATCGGCGCTCATCATCGCGCCGACTCATTCGGAGGGACAAAAGCTT
>Ga0209517_10010567_pt1 | contig 10245 bp, 6 predicted proteins | sample PeaSoiMetSII2010_FD_187695 | JGI IMG/M metagenome (GOLD analysis project Ga0209517, IMG submission 187695) | Peat soil microbial communities from Weissenstadt, Germany - SII-2010 (SPAdes) (version 2) | ecosystem: Environmental > Terrestrial > Soil > Wetlands > Peat | place: Germany: Weissenstadt... | reverse complement strand
GTTCGACCGAAAGTCATGGACGCGTGTGCCCCAGGTCCCAAAATAGGAACCTGGGGCACCAGCATTCGTACAGGCTCAAGCGGCCGGAGATCTAGGATCTCGCCAGGAAGTACGCATCGATGGCGCGCTTCAAGGCCGGGCGGTCGATGTGGGGTTTGCGCCCTTCGTAGCGCGCAGCCCAGCAGACCTGGTTCACAATGTCCCGCGGATAGCAGGAGCGCAATTCCTGCTTGAGGGTGCTGCGAATGAAATCGATCAGATCGACGGGGATGCCTGCGTCATATGGGACTCGGTTGTCCGCTGCCACACGGCGGAAGATCTCGCAGAACTGTTCGTCTGAGACTTCACCGATCTTGATCTTGGTCTGAATCCTGCGCAGGAAGGCGGGGTCGACCAGCTCTGCCGGATCCATGTTGGAGGCAAAGACCACCAACATTTCAAAAGGGACCTCGATTTTCCTTCCGCCCGCCAGGGTAAGGAAATCGATTCTACGGTCAAGAGGCACCACCCAGCGGTTGAGCAACTCTTCCGGGCGGAGCCGCTGGCGGCCAAAGTCGTCGATGATGAGCACGCCGTTATTGGCCTTCATCTGGGCCGGGGCGACATAGAACTTGGTAATTGCGTTGAACTGCAGGTCGAGCATCTCGGCCGTCAGCTCGCCGCCCACCAGAACGGAGGGGCGCTGACAGAGCACCCAGCGCGCATCCCGGTCCTCTGGTTCCGACTCGGCTGCACGCTTATGGATGGATGGATCGTAGACCGTGATGATCTGACCATCCACCTCTACGGCATAGGGAATCCAAACCTCGTCGTCGGCAAGCACCCGCGACAGGGTCTCGGCCATGGTGGTCTTTCCCACGCCTGCCGGACCCCACAGGAACAACGAGCTGCCCGAGTTCAGGGCCGTGCCGAACTTCCGCAAGGTTTCGGCGTCGATGACCAGATGGGCAAAAGCGCGGTGGACGTCGGAGGCATGCACATCGACCTTTTTGACGCTCTGCTTGCGCGTTTGCTCGGCATAGCTCTCAAAGGAGACCGGCGCGGCGCCCGCATAATGACAATGGGTCAGCAATTCCGCCGCACGGTTTCTGCCCTGAGCCGTAATAGCAATCTGATGAACATGGCCCGTCATCCCGGTGACCAGGCAGAGCTGTTCGGCGCGCAATTGGCAAAACAGCGCGTCGACCACTTCGTAGCTGAGCCGCATTCTCTCAGCCAGCTCAAGAACGGAGAGCGAGCCCGACAAGTAAAGTGTTTTTAACGCGATCTCCTCAAGAACTGCCCGGCGCACGTCGAGTTCCGAAAGCGATTGCGGTCTGCGAGTTGGACCTGCGGGGGTATCGTTTTTGCTGAACTCGTTATCGTACTCATACATTGATAACAACGTTGCCATGTCCGTCTCCCAACTGCTGACATCAATCTATGCCCCAGGTATCTACTTTGTGTCTCCCTCTTTTGTCGTCGTGCAAGTCCCTCTTTAGTAGCATCTTGCGTCATATTTGTACGAAATTGGGTGCATTTGCACGAAAGTCGGTGCAATCGGGCGAAACGGGACGGAGAGCTGACCGAATTGGACTGGCCGGCCAGAGAAGAAAAGGAGAAAATGGACTTAGCAACAGTGAGAGGGAAGGAACCTGGCGGCGAAGCCAGTCGTATCCCTGCGCAGGAAGTTGAAGCCGCAACCTTTGATAGACAGGCTTTGCTAGACTGCCCAGAGGCCGTTTCCCGGTTAGACGAGCGCCAAAACGGCACCAAAACCAGCGGGAGAACCCATGCCAGTTGTTGAGCTCGCGGGAGTGACCAAGGCCTACGAGAACAAGGTTGCCGTAGACAACCTGAGCCTGTCCATCGATGCCGGCCAGATGTTTGGCCTGTTGGGGCCGAACGGGGCGGGCAAGACCAGTTCCATCCGCATGATGATGGGCATTACGCTGCCTGATTCGGGGCGGATCAGCCTGTTTGAGAAGCCCTTCGAACGCAAGAGCCTGGAGCGCGTCGGCTACCTGCCCGAGGAGCGCGGCCTCTATAAGAAGATGAAGGTGATCGACCAGCTGGTCTTCTTCGGCCAGTTGCACGGGCTCCACGCCGAAGAGGCGCGCAAACGCGCCACGGCCTGGGCCAGCCGCATGGAGATTGCCGGCTCCCTGCACAGAAAAACCGAGGAACTGTCCAAGGGCATGCAGCAGAAGATCCAGTTCATCGCCTCGCTGATCCACGACCCTTGGCTGATCGTCATGGACGAGCCCTTCTCGGGACTTGACCCGGTGAATGCGGTGCTGGTGGAGAAGACGCTGCTGGAACTGAAGGATCAGGGCAAGGCGATCCTGTTTTCCACGCATCGCATGGACCAGGTGGAGAAGCTGTGCGACTCGATCTGCCTGATCAACGACGGCAAGGCGGTGCTGGCGGGCAAGGTGCGCGAGATCAAGTCCACCTACGAGCGCAATCATGTGATTGTGGAGTTTGAAGGAAGCCCCGCTTTCTTGAACTCCGCAGAGATCGCCGAAGCGAAAAACTTCTCCGGGCACGCGGAAATCCGGCTCAAGGAGCACGGCAACGCGCAAAAGCTGCTGCACGAGGCGACGGCTGTTGCCACGATCTACCGCTTTGAACTCGTCGAGCCTTCGCTCGAAGAGATTTTTATCCAGGCCGTGGGAGGCAAGGCCAATGCGTAACAAACTTCTGATTGCCAAGCGCGAGTACCTGGAGCAGATTCGGAGCAGGGCGTTCAAGCTGTCCACCATCGGACTTCCCGCGGCGCTTGCTCTGGTCTTCGGCATCAGTTACCTTTCATCCCTCGGTCTGGGTGCGCACAAACACATGGCTATTGCCTGCGGCGATGCGGCCCTGGCCAACAACATCCGCGCCCGCCTGACCAGCGGCAAGGACTCGAAGGCCGTGGTCGATGTGGTGGCTCCGGCCAGGCCGGAAGATCGCGCCCTCCTCACAGAACAGGTCCGCACCAGAGCCATCGACGGCCTCTTGTGGATTGAAACGCCAGCCGGTGGAGCGCCGGCCGCCACGTACTACTCCCAATCGGCGGGCGACTTCATGAGCACCGCGCGGCTGAAGGAAGCCCTCGACAACAGCCTGGTGAGTGAGCACCTGACCGGCGCAGGCATGAATCGGGCCGACGCGGATCAACTGCTGAAAGGTGTTTCCATCCAAGGTTTCCAGGTGAAAAAGAACGGCCAGTTGGTCAAGAGCAACGCCATGGCATCCTTTTGGAAGGGCTACGTTATGGCTCTCCTGCTGACCATGACCGTCATGATCTACGGCCTGAATGTGGCTCGCTCGGTCATTCAGGAGAAGACCTCGCGCGTGTTTGAAGTGATGCTCGCAACCGTCAAGCCAAGCGACATGCTGGCCGGCAAACTCATCGGCGCGGGCGCTGTTGGCCTGACGCAGATCGGCATCTGGCTGGTTACCGGCGCGGCCATCTTTCTCTCGCCCATCGCTGCCGCCGTTCTCACCGGAGAGTTTGTGATCCACTTTTCATGGGCCGAGTGCGTGCTCTTTCCGGTTTACTTCCTGCTCGGCTTCCTGCTTTTCAGCGCTCTTTTTGCGGGCCTTGCCGCCTCCTGCGAGACGGAGCAGGAACTGCAAATGTACATGCCGCTGGCCGCGGCGCCCACCTGGATCAGTTTTGCCATGATTCTGCTCATCATCAACGACTCGAACTCATTCTGGTCCGTCGCGGCCTCGTTCTTCCCGCCCACCGCGCCCATCGTGATGTTCCTGCGCATGGCCTCGCAAACGCCGCCGGCCTGGCAGTTCGCGGTCTCCATCGCTCTCATGGTGCTCAGCATCTGGGCCACGCTCTGGTTCTCCGCGCGGCTCTACCGGGTGGGCATTCTGATGTACGGCAAGCGCGCCACGCTGCCCGAACTGCTGCGCTGGCTGCGCTATAGCTGAGGGGCCCCGGCTCAGGAGGCAAGCCGGATGCGCCTGACTCGCCCATCGGCCATCTCACTCCGCTGTCTCCGTTAAAATCAGACAGTGATCACCAAAGCCAGCCCCAGATTCACGCTGGGCCAGCGCCTTGTGCTGGCCGTTGTCCCGCGCGTGGTGTGGGCGCTGCTATGGGTGGTTGGCCTTACCTGGCGCTTTGAGGCGATTGCCGAAGAGGGCGTGACGCCGCTGCTCTACGGCCGCGGAGCAGGCGCTGAGATTTTCTGCTTCTGGCACCAATGCGTGCTGCCCTGCACGTTCTACTTTCGCCGCACCGGCGCCACCATTCTCATCAGCCGCAGCTTCGATGGCGAGTTGATCACGCGCATCCTCAACCTGTTCGGCTTCCATGCCGTTCGCGGCTCGAGTTCGCGTGGCGCGCGCGAGGGGTTGCTGGGCCTGAAGCACGTCATTGAAGGCGGCACGCCGGCCATCTTCACCGCCGACGGGCCCCGCGGCCCCATCTACCAAGCCAAGATGGGACCCATCAAGCTGGCGCAGATGACGGGCGCACGGATCGGCGCATTTCATCTGGAGCCCGAACGCGCCTGGACCATGCGTTCCTGGGACCGGTTCCAGATTCCCAAGCCGTTTACGCGCATTTGCGTCAGCTGGGCGCAGTGGACGCATGTGTCCACCGATATTGCTGCCGAAGAGTTTGGGCCCCAACGCGAAGAGCTGAATGCGGCCATTGAACGGGCTCGGTTGCAGGCTCTGGATTACTTCGGGAAGGCACGGCCGTGAGCGAAGCGAGCCAATCCATGAGCGCCCTCCGCGTCGACGACTTCGACTATGAACTGCCCGAGGAGCTGATTGCGCAAGCGCCTCCCGAGGAGCGCGGCCAGAGCCGCATGCTGGTCATGGATCGCACAACTGGCGCACTGCGCGACGCTTACTTCTCCGATCTTCCTTCGTTGCTTGCGCCCGGCGATCTGCTGGTACTCAACGACAGCCGCGTGATCCCCGCGCGCCTCTACGCCCGCCGCACATTGCGCCGCGAGCGCGAGAAGCCCACCGGCCGCATCGAGGTCATGCTCACCGAACCCGCCGGCGAGAACCTTTGGCGTGCGCTTGTGAGGCCGGGTAGAAAAGTGGCCATCGGTGAGCGGCTTGTGTTTCCCGCTGCGTCGGGCGAGATTGTACTCCAAGCCGAGGTGCTGGAGCGCGGGCTGTTTGGCGAGCGGCTGCTCGGCTTCGAGCCCGTCGACGATTTCTTTGCCGTCCTCGACCGCATCGGCCACATGCCCTTGCCGCCGTATATTCACCGCGACGACGCGGCTGCGGATCGCGAGCGCTACCAGACCGTCTTTTCGAGCGAGCGAGGTTCCGTAGCCGCACCTACGGCGGGTCTGCACTTTACGCCGCAGGCGCTTGATGCGCTGGAGGCCAGAGGCGTCGAAATTGCGCGCATCACGCTGCACGTGGGCCTGGGCACCTTTGCCCCGCTGCGCGTTCAGCGGGTCGACGAAGTCCATCTCCACCGCGAGCCCTACACCCTGAGCGCAGTCACGGCGGAGGCCATTAATCGGGCCGTGCGCAAAGGGCGGCGTATTGTGGCCGTCGGCACCACCGTCGTCCGCACTCTCGAACACTGCGCCCTCGAAGCCGCCGGAGCCCCGCTCGAGCCGCATACCGGCGAGACAGATATCTTCATCTCCCCCGGATTCAAGTTCCAGTTGGTGGGCGCGCTGCTCACCAACTTCCATCTGCCCCAATCCAGCCTGCTGATGCTGGTGAGCGCCTTTGCCGGCCGCGAGCAGGTCCTGTCCGCCTACAACCACGCGGTCCGCGAGAACTACCGCTTCTTCAGTTACGGCGATTGCATGTTCCTATCCTGACGCAGAGAAACGGGTGCCCCACCCTCGCCGCGTCTCAAGTTTTTGCCGCTAGGCTGGGTCTCGCCAATCCCTGATCCGTGATTCCTGACCCCTGACCCCTGATCTCTGTTCCCTGATAGACTCTCTAGCGTGACCGACCAATCCAAGCCGCCCGTCTTCCTGCTCGACACCATGGCGTTCATCTTCCGCGCCTACCACGCCATGCAGCGCAGCAGGCCCATGTCCACGCGCGACGGGCTGCCCACTGCGGCTATTTACGTCTTCGTCAACATGATCAAGAAGCTGCGCCAGGATTTTGCGCCGCGTTACTTTGCCGCCGTCTTCGACGTGAGCGGCGAGGTCTTCCGCGACGAGCGCGCCCGCACCATGGGGCCACTGCGCAAGTGGGACGGCAAGACACAGACCTTTGTCGAGGTCAGCTACGAGGGCTACAAGGCCAATCGCGAATCCATGCCCGAGGACCTGCGGCGCCAGATACCCTACATTCGCCGCGCCCTCGAAGCCTTGCGCATTCCCATCCTCGAGGCGGAGGGCTTCGAGGCCGACGACGTGATCGGGACGCTGGCCCGCGAGGCCGCCGAGTGCGATCATGAGGTCTTCATCGTCTCCGGCGACAAGGACATGATGCAGCTGGTGACGCCGCGCGTGAAGATTCTGAACCCGCAGAAGGACAACCTGATCCTCGATCCCGCCAAGGTGACGGAGACGCTCGGCGTGCCGCCGGAGAAGGTGGTCGATGTGATGGCCCTGCGCGGCGATGCGGTCGACAACATTCCCGGCGCGCCGGGCATTGGCGACAAGGGCAGCGTGGAGCTGATCCTGGAATTCGGCAGCGTGGAAGCCGTGCTCGACCGCGCCGCCGAGGTCAAGCGCAAGAGTTACCGCGAGTCGCTGGAGCAGAACCGCGACGCCGTGCTGCTCTCCAAGGAATTGGTCACCATCGACAGCCATGTGCCGCTCGATCTCGATCTGGCCGCAATGGAGACGCAGCCTCCGGACATCGAGGCCTGCCGCGAACTGTTCACGGAGCTTGAGTTCACCTCCATGCTGCGCGAACTGACGCCTGCCGCGGGCAGCGCTTCGGTCGAGTTTGTTGACGAGCCGACGCCCGAGCAGTCCGCCGCATTCTACGCCGCGGCGCGGGAACACGGGTTTGCCTTTGCATTGGACGCAACTGCCCCCGCTCCGCAGGAGGAAGCAGAGGAAGCGCCGCAGAATCTGTCGCTGCTGGATGTGGCCGAGGCGGCGGACAAGCAGGTCAGCTTCAGCGTCGGCGTGTGCGCAGAGACCGGGACGACACTAAGGCTGTCACTCACCCCGGCGTTGCGCGTGCTGCTGGAAGACGCAACCGTGCCCAAGCGCGTGCACGATTGGAAGCTGGCTCTCCATGTGCTGACCGACCAGGGCGTTGCCCTGCGCGGGGCCATCGACGACACCATGCTGCTCTCCTACGCGCTCAATCCGACCCATGCCACGCAGTCGCTGGCCGATGTGGCGGCGCGCCACGGGCAGGCTGCGCCCTCATCGCTGACTGCGGGCGCGGCTGCCATTCATGCGCTTGTGCCAGTGCTGCTGGCCGAGGTTGAAAAGGCTGGGGTGGAGCGGGTTTACCGCGAGATCGACCTGCCGCTGGCGCCGGTTCTCTTCCGGATGGAGCGGGCCGGGGTGCGCATCGATAGAGAGGCACTGGACGCTCTTTCCAAGCGATTCAGCGTGGAACTGGAGCGCGTTGGCGAGCGTATCTTCGAGCTTGCCGGACGGCGATTCAACGTCAATTCGCCTAAACAATTAGGAGAGGTGCTATTTGTGCACCTGGGCCTGCCCGCGCCGGCCAGCCGCGGCAAGGGCAAGGCTGTCTCAACGGCGCAGGATGTGCTGGAGCAGCTTGCCGAGCAGCACGAGGTTCCGCGCCTGGTGCTCGAATTCCGGCACCTGTCGAAGCTGAAGTCGAATTACATCGACGCTCTGCCGCTGCTGGCCGATGCGGAGTCACGCGTGCATACGACCTTTCAGGCGGCTGCGACAGCGACGGGCAGGCTCTCGTCGGTGAATCCGAACCTGCAGAACATTCCCATCCGCACCGAGCTTGGCCGCGAGATTCGCGCGGCGTTTACCGCATCGCCGGGGACGCAACTGCTCTCCGCCGATTACTCGCAGATTGAGCTGCGCCTGCTGGCGCACTTCAGCGGCGATCCGCTGCTGGTGAAGGCTTACGCGGAGAACATCGACATTCATACGATGACGGCGAGCGAAGTCTTCGGAGTGCCGGCTGAAAAAATGGACAAAGAAACGCGCGGACGCGCCAAGGCTGTCAATTTCGGTATCGTCTACGGCATTTCGGCTTTCGGACTGGCCGCGCAGCTGGGCATTCCGCAGGCCGAGGCGCGCGCTTACATCGACCGCTACTTCGCCCGCTACGCAGGGGTTCAGGCGTTCATTGAAAAGACGCTGGAGCAGACGCGGTGCGAGGGCTCGGTGAGAACGCTGTTCGGGCGGGTGCGGCCCATTCCGGACATCGAGAGCCGCAATCCCAACCAGCGCGGATTCGCCGAGCGGACGGCCATCAACACGCCGCTGCAAGGCACGGCTGCCGACCTCATCAAGCTGGCCATGATCGTGATCGACCGTGAGCTCACTGAGCGCAGGCTCAAGACGCGCATGGTTTTGCAGGTGCATGACGAGTTGCTGTTCGAGGTTCCACTCGACGAGACTGCCGAGGTGGAGCAGCTTGTAAGGGCAGCGATGGAAGGCGTGGTCAAGCTCAATGTCCCGCTGGTGGCCGATCTTGCATTCGGCGCGAACTGGCGGGACCTTTAAAACAGGGAACAGGGAACAGGGATCAGTCCTGGCTTTTCAGAAGCCAGTAGTGAAACCCATCCACAATGGCCATGAGGGCGGCCTGGTTCAGGTCGCTGCTTACGCCCGCGGTGGTCCACGGTTCGTGGGCTTCGGCCTGGAAGCTGAGCGTGACGCGGACGTGGGCGGCGGTGTCGTGCGCGGAGACGTCGATGGCGGTGACGCTGAAGCGGCCCAGGTGCATCTTGGCCACAGCCGGATACCATTTCTCCAACTCTCGCCGCATGGCCTTGGTCAGCGCGTCCACCGGGCCTGCGCCCTCGGCTCGAGTTGTCGTAACAGTCGAGTTACCGATAGTTAATAACATGGAGGCCTGAACATAGCGGTTTCTGGTCTCGTCCGATTCATCGATGACGCGCCAGCTTTTGATATTGAAGCGATCCGGCAGAATCCCGAGCACCTTCATGCAGGCCAGGCGAAAGGAAACTTCGCTGGCGGTGAAACCGCCGCCCTCGATCATGGCCATGTTGGCGTCCATCAGCGCCTGGGCCTGCGCGGAATCGAGAGGCACGCCCAGCGCTTCAGAGAGCAGAACAACATTGGCTCTTCCCGATTGCGCATTCACGCCGATAACGGGGTTGGCGCCGACCAGCGCGGGATCGCACCACAGATATGCGCCGGGGTTCTTGCGTTCGCTGCTCCCGTGCATGCCTGCCCAGGTGCCGAATGCGCCCGTGCCGACGATAGGAGAGCCGTGCGGAACTTCAAGCGAAAAAGCTGCGCAGGCGGAGTGGGCCAGGCTGGTAAGTCCGGTCAGCGATTCGGGTGAGACGAATTGCGCTTCGCCGCGGAGTTGCATGCTGCCGATGACGGTGGTGAGGTTGACGTTGCCGCAGCGCTCGCCGGTGCCGAGCAGCGTGCCCTGCACCTGGACGGCGCCGGACAGAATTGCCGCGCGCGTGTTGGCGATGCCCAGGCCGCGGTCGGTGTGGCCGTGGAATCCGAAGCTGACTTCGGGATAAGTGCGAGTAAGTCCTTTGAAGACGTTTGTAACTTCTTCAGGGTTGGCGCCGCCGGTCGTGTCGCAGATAACAATGCGGCTTACTTTCTGACTTACACATTGAGACGTGAGCTGTTGGAAGTAATCGAGGGTGCGGCGGCTGAAATCGGCGTCGCACAGGTTGCCGTTTTCGCGGCGGCCGCAGTTGGCGTCCATTGCGTGCTCAAAGTCAACAATCACTTCCAGGCCGTGGTCCTGCAGGCAGGCAATGGTCTCCTGCGCCATGAGCAGGTTTTCTTCCGGCGTAGTTTCGAGGGACATGAGCACGTCGAGGAGGCGGGATTTGATCACCAGCACGGCCGCAGGGACGCGCCGCTTGCGGGCGACGATGAACTGCACGTCGGGCCAGTTCTCGACGCGCGCGCCTCGCCCGCGGGTACGGCCGAAGAGAGCCAGCTTCATGGCGCCGGTATCGACGGTGTCCAAAGCGGCGGTGAGGCCGGTGACAAAATTGTTTGCGCCGGCGAAGCCGATCTCCGCATAGTGCACGCCGAACGCGGACATACGCTGCAGCAGGCTCACGGCGTTGGGCAGGGAGATATCGATGTTGGGCTGCTGCATTCCGTCGCGCAGACTGGTCTCAAACAGCTCGACGTGTGG
>Ga0209517_10010564_pt1 | contig 10247 bp, 6 predicted proteins | sample PeaSoiMetSII2010_FD_187695 | JGI IMG/M metagenome (GOLD analysis project Ga0209517, IMG submission 187695) | Peat soil microbial communities from Weissenstadt, Germany - SII-2010 (SPAdes) (version 2) | ecosystem: Environmental > Terrestrial > Soil > Wetlands > Peat | place: Germany: Weissenstadt... | reverse complement strand
CACTTCCGGTGTGCTCGCATCTCCTCCATCCACGACCCTTGCGAGGAAGGACGTAGGTAGGAACCCTCATTGTCGGTGGCGCCGCTCCAGGCTATCGAGATCGGCGCGCGGGTTCCGCGAGGTACGCCGAAAAGAATAACACGAAAATCAGTGGCCAGTGGTCTGTGGCCAGTAGAACCGTTTCGAGTACAATATCGGCTCTTGGCGCACCTGTGAGGAGAATTGATGGCTGGCAGGAGGATTTTTTCTGGGGTCAATTGGGGCGCTGTTCTGGACTCGGTGCGAACTGCTTTGGCGGCGGTGGTGGCCATGCTGCTGGCTCGTCTGCTTAAGCTGCCAGAGTATTATTGGGCGCCGATCTCGACCATCGTCATCATTCAATCCACGATCCCTCCGCGGACGCTGGGGTGGCAGCGCTTTGTGGGGACAGCGCTCGGGGCGGTGCTGGGCGCGGCGCTGGCTACGTTCTTCCATCCGAGTGCGCTGGTTTACGGTCTGGGGATTCTTGTGTGCGGGGTGTTGGCCTGGTTATTGCGCGTGGGGGCCGCTTACCGGTTTGCTGCAATTGCATTGAGTATTGTTTTGCTGATTCCACGGGCGCGTGCTCCGTGGATCGTCGGCTGGCACCGGTTTCTGGAAGTGTCGCTGGGAATTGCGGTGGCGCTGGTGGTGACTACGGTGTGGCCGCTGACGAAGAAGACACCGTAAACAGGGCGGCTTGCGCAAAGTTCTTCACCATAGGGAGCACAGCGGACACAGAGAAACACAGGGGCCTTCTTCTTCCGCACTTTTTCAACCGTACTTTGCCGCTACTTGAGACGGGGCAAGCCCCGTCTCTACAGGAGTTTCACATTAGTCCGCGATAGGTGTTCAACCATTGTTCGCGGACGGCTTCCCAGGTGTACTTTTGCGATTCGTGGTGGGCGTTCTGGGCGAGGCTTGCGGCTAGTGCGGGGTCGCGCAACAAACGGACGACATTTGCGGCCAGGGCTTTTTCATCGCCTACGGGTGAGAGCAATCCGGTGCGCTCGTGTTCGACAAGATAGGGCATACATTCCGGCGAGGTAGTTACGACGGGAGTGCCTGACGCAAAGGCTTCGATGACCGAGAGCGGCATGTTGTCGAGCCACGAAGCGTTGATGAAGATGTCCGCCTGGTCGTAATACTGGCCGATTTCCTGACGCGACGCTACGCCGGTGAAGTTGACGCCGGTTAGATTCAAATCCGCAACCAGTTTGCGGACATCGCGTTCGAGCGGGCCGTTGCCGACCAGATCGAGCTTGGCTTCCGGATATTCTTTTTTTACTTCGGCAAATGCCCGGACTACGACATCCACGCTGTAGTACCTGGAGAAGCCTCGGGTGCAGACCAGATGCGGGCGCAGCGGGGCGCGCTCGCGATAGCGGAACTGCGAGAGGTCGACGATGTTGGGGACAGCGGAGGCGGGCAATCCGAATTCGCGGAAGACATCGACGAGGTAGCCGGAGGGAACGACAATTTTATCGACGCGCGAGAGAACGAACTTGGCCGAGCGGAAGCGTTGAAGGTGGTCGCGGGCTTCGCCACTGTGGTAGTTGATCAGAGTCTTGGCGCCGCGCGGCTTCGTCTTCATTTTTGCAAAGAACCATCTTGCCAGGAACCATGCGGGTGCGGGTGCGAGCAGGAACGACCAGTACGCCGCGGAGAAGATGTGAGCTACATCGACATCTTTGAGGCCTTGGCGGAGGCGCGCGAAGTAGATGGGTTCGCGCAGAATCGTGCGCAGGCCGGGAATGCGTTCGGCCCAGGCGAGGACCCGGGGCAGCGGCGGATCGACGGCTACGAAGCTGATGTCGATATCGGGATCGTTCCGCCAGTTGCGCAGGAGCAACTCGGCCTGGGCGGATTGCCCGCCGACGTAGCGCAGGCTGGGGGCTACGATCGAGACTCGCAGGCGTTTCGCTGCGCTTCCCTTGGGCGGGCTTTTCGGCGTGGGCTCCCACCCTTCCGCAAAGTACGCGGAAGGATGGGGCACCCGCCTTGGGCGCTTTTTCTCTAGAAGCGTGACATAGAGTTCCACGTAACGCTGGCGCACACGATCGAGGCTGAAGTTGTCTTGTGCGAAGCGCAGAGCGTCGCGGCCCAGTTGCTGGCGAAGTGCGGAGTCGGCCAGAAGTTTCTGGACGGCATCGGCAAAGGCGGCCTCGTTGCCGGCGGGAATCAGGGTTCCGCGCTGCGGGCTGAGCAGTTCAGAGTTGCCACCAACTTCGTAGGCGACTACGGGCAGTCCAGCGGCCATCGCTTCGAGAATCACGTTGGACAAGCTTTCGGAATCGGAAGTGTTGACGGCGACGTCTAGGGAAGCGAGAACGGCGGGCATGTCCTGACGGTCGCCGAGAAAGATCGCGGACGCGCCGAGGCCGAGGCTCGCCGCTTCTTGCTCCAGTTCCTGGCGCAGCGGGCCATCGCCTACGAGAACGAATTCTACGTTTGGCATGCGCTGATGGATGCGCGCGGCGATGCGGAGAAATCCCGACTGATTCTTGTAGCGATGATTCATGCGCGCGACTATGCCGACGCGGAGTGCACCGGGGCGCTTGGGCAGAGCGGCGGGCGCGGCGATGAAAGCCTCGGCGGGCAGGGCGTTTCCGATGACTGCAATTTTCTTCGGCGAGAGGCCGGTGGCGATGAGGCGATCGGCGGCGGCTTGCGAGTTGCAGACCACGGCGTCCGACCAGCGAAAAGCGGCGGCCTGCGCGCGGAACTGCGCCGGGGTCAGCAGGTCTCCTAGTTGGCGATGGCTGCCGATGACGACAGGCACGCGGGCAAGCCTGGCGGCGGGAATCAGCGTGAGATTGGTATAGAAGTCGAAGGCGTGGGCGACCTGCACACGATGCTGGCGCAGATGGCGGGCCAGGTTGAAGCGAGTGCGCAGCGACTGCCATCCGTAGAGGCTGCCTCCGAGGGGAAATTCGGGAGCGTCGGGGAAGTTGTGGGCTAGCGGGCCACGGCGGCTGATGCATCCGAGATGAGTTTGGAATTGTGGAGGCGCGAGATTCTGGGCGAGGACGGTGAACTGGCGCTCGGATCCTCCAGTTTCAAAAGTATTGACCATGAGAAACAGGGCGATCGGCGGATCGGAAAGACTGGCGGAAGGAAGACTGTTGGAGGAAAGACTGGCAGGGGGACGATCGGCTAGAGGAGTTGTCGCGGAGCTGGCGGGTTCGGTGGCGGGCACCCGATCATCCTCCCACCGGCGCGGAGGCCAGGGCGGCGGAATCGGGCGACCGGCGGCGCGAGTCGGCGACCGCGGGGAGCGAGAACAGCCCGGCGGGCTTGATGAATTTTTCGAGGAAGTTGCGATGCCAGAGCTCGAACATCAGCAAACGCCATATACGCGCGGTATTCCCGCGGTGGCGGACAAGGTGATCGTCCATCAGTTTCCGGACCCCGGCGGCGGCGAAGTAACCGCGATCGAGGGTTCGGGGCTCGAGGAGAATGGTCAACATGTCTTTGAGTTCATGGTGCATCCAGTGATTGAGCGGAAGCGCAAACCCTTGCTTTTTACGGTAGAGAGCTTCCCGCGGCACGCCGACGCGTTCGGCGAGTTTTAACAGGATGTACTTCTGCCGGCGGCCGCGCAGCTTCCATGCGGCGGAGAGGCTGGCGGCCCATTCTACGAGTTCATGGTCGAGGATGGGGACGCGGACTTCGAGCGAATTCAGCATGCTCATGCGGTCGACTTTGGTGAGGATGTCGCCGACCATGTAGGTTTTGGCATCGACGTAGAGAAGCTGACTGACCGGGTCGTGGGCGGGACTGTGGGTAAAGTAGCGGCGGAGAGCGTTGCCGGGATCATCGCTCGAGCGGAGAACGTCGCGGAAGCCATCGGAGAGCAGCGGCAGGTTGCGTTCAAAACCGGGGACGAACGAAAGTTGATCGATGTAACGCTCCTGCCAGGGAAGCGAAACGTTGTAGGCGAAAGCGCGTCCGCGCATGGTACGGGGCATGCGGGGAAAGATCTGATTGCGAAACAAGCGGCGTACCCAGCCGGGAATGTGCTCGAAGATGCGCTGGGCGGCGTGAATGCCGTAGCGGGTGTATCCGGCAAACATCTCGTCGCCGCCGTCGCCGGAAAGGGCGACGGTGACATGCTGGCGGGCCATCTGCGAAACGTAATAGGTGGGCAGCATGGAAGAATCGCCGAAAGGTTCTTCGAGCGAACTGGTGAGATGCTCGACGGTCTGGACCACGTCGGGTTCGAGGATCATCTCATGATGATCGGTCGAGAACTTCTGGGCGACGATGCGGGCGTAGTGGGCCTCGTTGAAATCGTCGTGCTTGAAACCGATGGAGAAGGTCTTGACCGGTCCGGAACTGGCGCGAGCCATCATGGCGACGACGGTGGAAGAATCGATTCCGCCGCTGAGGAAAGCGCCGAGCGGGACGTCGGAAATGAGGCGGATACGCGTGGCCTCGAACAAGCGGCGCTCGAATTCTTCCAGGCACTCTTCTTCGCTCTTGGGGAAATAGGTATCGTAGGGCGGCAGGTCCCAATACTGGCGGACGCCGATTTTTCCGTTCTCGAATTCGAGCAGGTGTCCGGGCGGAAGCTTATGAATTCCGGTGAACGCGGTGATGGGGTCGGGAACGTATCCGTAATAAAGATATTCGAGCAGGGCTTGGGAGTTAACTTGGGCGAGTTCGGGGGCTACGGCCAGGATCGATTTGATTTCGGAAGCGAAATAGAGATTTCCGTTGTGCAGCGCGTAGTGCAGCGGCTTTTTCCCCAGGCGGTCGCGCGCGAGGGTAAGTTTGCGCTTCGTCTTATCGTAGATGGCGAGGGCGAACATGCCGCGCAGTTTCTTCACGCAGTCGGCACCCATTTCTTCGTAGAGATGAACGATGACTTCGGTGTCGGTGTGGGTGTAGAAGCGATGGCCGCGGCTTTCGAGCTGGGGGCGGAGTTCGGGAAAGTTGTAAATCTCGCCGTTGAAAACGATCCAGGCGTTGCGGTCTTCGTTGAAAACGGGCTGATGGCCTCCGGAGAGGTCGATGATGGAGAGGCGGCGCATGCCGAGGCCGGCGCCGTCGGCGACGTAGAGTCCCTCATCGTCGGGGCCGCGGTACACGATCTGTTGGCACATGTGATGGATGAGAGCTTCGGCGATGTTGCTCTCGCGAGTTGTGCTGACGGCTCCGGCGATTCCACACATGGTGCTCTAACCTATCATGCCCTCAGGGGCTAACGGGCTGCGGAAAGAATCGACTTTCGGCCCACAGCCCCTAAAGGGGCATCTGATTTCGCAGAACTTGTGGTATCGCTAAAGCGATACCCTGATACGAAACCGACTTGTCCGCGAACTGCGGAGCCGTGCCCTACCCAATTCCTACCGGGGAAGAACTCGATTTCTCGGCGTGTAGCGGCATTTCGGCGAACCGTTTGAAGCGATAATCGCGGTAGTCGCCGGGATTGCCCTCGCGGCCATCACAAGCGGCGAGCAGGATGTTGGCCATCTCGCGCGCGGCGACAAAGTGCAGCGTCTCTTTTCTGCCAGCGGCGCCGCCGACCAGGGCGGCAAGAAAAGCTTGGAAGCTGTCGCCGATCACGGCGTCTTTCTGGGTCGGGTCCATGCTATGGCAATGCAGTTTAATGAACAGCCAGTCGGGACGGCCGACGACGCGGACTTGCGCCTGCTTCCAGAGGGAGTAGCGGTAGAGAGTCGCGGGATTGGCTCCGGTAATGGAGCCGTTGTCGAAAGCGGGCCGGACAAAACGCAACGTGCGCCGGAGGTCGGTTACGAGCGGACCTTGGACGATGAGAGGGAAGGTTTCGGGCACGCGTCCCGCAGCCAAGTCGCGTCCCTTGCGGTGCGGCGCCGCTTGATCGAGCGGAAGGGCGCATTCGTAGAGGGAATTAATCTTCTCCGTCTGCGCCGTATCCCAGTAGGCGGCGGGCAGGGTCATGTCGGCGTAGCAGCCGGTCTCGGCCAGAATCTGCATTTCTGAATCGACGCCGCAGAAGCGCCCGGCGGCGGAGTTCGCGAGCGCGAAGTTTCCGTGCACAAACGCGTAGCGGGGGCGAGTTGAGCCATCTTCGACGGCGAGGCAGCGATGGCGGAAGGCCAGCCGGTCGCGGAATTCAGTGAGCAGTTGGCGAGTATTTTCAGCGGTGTCGGGATGCGGGATGCCGTGGTGCAGATGGACTTCGACTTCTCCCCAGCCGGCGTGGCAGTGAGCGGCGAGCATCTCGAGCAAGACTTCGTCGTATTGCTCGGCGGGATAGAAGTAGGTATGGACAAGCGGGCGGCCATCGTGGTCGCGCCAGAGGTCGACGACTTTGGGATATTCGCGCGACCACGATTCCAGGCGACGCTCCTGCTCGGAGCGAGGGGCGCGCTTCTGGCCGTCCTCGGGAACGATGGCCGGTTCGAAATGATCGGCCAGGACAAGGATCAGGTGCACGGGTCCGCGGACGGGTGATGTCAGCGCGCGCCAAGTCGCGGATGGCATGACTTTTCTGGCATAGGCGATTTGTTCTTTGAGACGCATGTCACTTTGCGATGCCCAGCCCCTAAAGGGGCATCTAATTTCGAAGACATTGCGGTATCGCTAAAGCGATACCCTGATACGAAGCCGACTTCGGTATCGCTAAGCGATACCCTGATACGAAGCCCCTTCCGGAGCCTGCTAGCGTGCTTTTGCCGGTTTGCGGCCACGAACGGCGATGGAGATCTCGCCGACGCGCATGTCTTCCATGCCCATCGCTTCATACCATTTGAACACCTGCTCGTAGGTGTGCTTGGACTGATACTTCGGAGAATACCAGTCGAAGGTGTCGAGCATGCGGGCTTCCGGGTCTTTCTGGCGGTTCACCGGGAACACATGATGAACAATACCCGCCGCGGGACGGCCTAGCAGGGGCACGTGCTGCAGGCCCTGATTCAAGTTGTAGAAGAACGGGACGGCAACTTTCAAAATTCCATGCAAGGTCTCGGGCTTCATCTTGTGGGTATAGCGGCGCCAGAAATCGCTGAAGCGGTACCACTTGTTGTATCCGCTGTAGAGCCAGACGACGAGCAGGCCGCCGGGCTTCAGATACTTGTCGAGCGCTTTGACGGCGGCTTCGCAATCCGGCGTGTGGTGAAGCACGCCAATGCTATAGATGACGTCAAAGCTTTCGGGAGCGAAAGGCAGCGCAAAGACATCGGCCTGAAAGGCGGTGAAGTCGCGGCCGGCAAGGTTCTTGGCGGCAACTTCGGCGGCGGCGCTCAAGTCGACGCCCACGACGCGGGCTCCCCAGCGGGTCGCGACCTCGGCGAAGCGTCCCATGCCGCAACCGACGTCGAGGACGAGTTTGCCTTTGAGGTCTTGGGGGCGGAGAGCGGTCTTCGCCAGGAAATGGCGCTCGGACTCGCGCAGTTCGTCTTTTTCACTGTCGAGTTGCGTCTTCTGATAACGGTGCCACTGAAAACCGAAACTGGCGGCGTAGTGTTGGGCGTCCACAAAGCGCGCGATGCCTTGCACGTTGGGATAGACGCGCTTGCAGCCCGGGCAGAGGAAGCCTCCGGACTGGTCGCTTTCAAGTTTCGAGCCGCAACTGAGGCAACGCAAGATTGCCTGCAGGTCAGCGGACAGGGGAGACTGCACCGGTGGTTCCGTGATCGGCATAAACCTCCAGGAAGTGACGCGGCTTTTTCGGCGGGGGCGCCGTGCCGGGCACTAGTTCTGGTTGTTGTTCTTGGATCGTCCGCAACAGGGTTGCCGTAAACGCCACGGCAAAATAGGGGAAGTACTGGTAGGCCTCGGGGGCAAAGCAAGCTCCCACGACGAAGCCGACCAGGGAACTCTGCAATGCCCAGACGTACAACACGATGTCGGGATCGAGATTCTTGGCGCCGCGAAGGATTTTCAGATTCTTAAAACCGCGCCAGAAAAACATGAGGAAGAGAATAAGAACGGCGATACCGCCTTCGGCGCCAATCTGGAGGTAGGTCATGTGCACGTCGTGCCAGATCAACGAGTAGGTGGGGAAGTCGTGAACGCCAACGCCAAAGATGGGGTAATGTTCGATAGCATCGAGGGCGCGGACCATAAGGTACTTGCGATCCTCGTAGGAGCCGTAGGCGGACTTCACGTCGGTGCTGCCACCTTGCATGGCTTCGAAACGATCAATGAGTTTTCCACCGAAGGCGCCCATCACCACTGCGCCAACCAGGAAAGTGGCCACGAGCAGGTAAGAGCGCCTGCCCTTGATGGCGAAGAAGTAGAGGGCGACACTGCCGGCGATGATGAGGTCGATGAAGCCGGCGCGGGACGCGGTCATGAAAATGGCGACCGCCATCACCAGCATTCCGCAGAGCCAAAACACTTTGACGGCAACGTTCTTGGACGTGACCATGAAAGCCAGCGCGAAGGGCAGGGTTAACACGATGGCAAATGCGAGATCGTTCGGGTTCGAATAGATGCCACCCAACGCACCCTCGAGGCGAGGCAGGTTGTGGCCCTTGACGATGGCGACGGCACAAACCATGACCACCGAAAAGGTCTGGATGAAGATAATTCGCCGCAAGCGGTCGAAGGAGGTGATGAGGAGAAAAACCAGCACCCAGGCGATGCCGACCTTGGAAAAATCAATGGTGTGATTTACCGCACCGCCGATCCAGATCGGAGACAAGAATGCCCCCACATAGAGAAGGCCGATCATGAGCAGGAGGATTCTTGCTTCCCTGGGCAGATCCTTTAAGGTGCGTTTGGTTCTCCCCATGGCGTTGAACAGGCCCCACATGGCGAGGATGGCGGTGATCTTGGCGAGCGGGAAATACTTGAGACCTGGGACCCAGTCTTCCGGGCGGGCGCAATAGACGACGAAGAAAGCGCTGAGCCAGAAGAACGCCATCTTGGTCGGGTCCGCGAGCCGGAAGGATGTGCGCCTGCCCGAGACTTCCGCGGGTACTGGGTTGCCGTTATCGCCGATGACCACAAATTCCTCTTTTTCTCTTGAGCTTTCTTTTCCGCCCCGGCCCCTAAAGGGGCATCGGAGTTGGACGACTTACGGTAGCGCTAAAGCGATACCTTGATACCAAGGCCGTAGCGGCTAAAGCGGCGCCCTGATACGAAGGCCGCTTTCAGCACAGCCGGCCAGAGATCTCTTTGCCGCGACCGCGTGCAATACTTCGCTGAAGCGCTCGCCGATCGCCGGCCAGTCGTAGCGGGCGGCGGTTGCGGCGGCGGCGGTTTGGTAACGGCGGCGCATTTCCGGATCGCGCAACAGCGCGATCACGGCTTGGGAGAACGAACGGGCATCGTCGGCCAGCATGATGTCGCGGCCGTGATGAACATCCAATCCTTCCGCCCCGACGGTGGTCGAGACGACCACTTTTCCGACCGCCATCGCCTCGTAGATCTTCAGACGCGTTCCGCCACCGATGCGCAGGGGCACGATGACCACGGCGGACTGGCGCAGATGCTCGACGACCGAGGGCACACGGCCGGTCACTTCGATCGAGGCATCGAGGGAGGCCCACTTCTGAACGCGGCGGCCCGGATTGCGGCCGACGATGCGGAATCGCGCTTGCGGCACTTCGGCCTTGATCGCAGGCCAGACCTCCGCACAGAAATATTCGACAGCGTCGACGTTCGGCTCCCAGTCCATCGCGCCCACAAAGGTGATGAGGGGCGCGGATGCATTCGGATCGGAATTCGGATTTGCCGGATCGGGGCGATACTCGGCGAGATCGACACCGGTGGGGACGACGGTCACGCGGTCTCCATCCACCCACTGGGTCATGAGGGAGCGATCGTTTTCGGAGACGGCAATCACATGCTGGAACTTCGAAAGCGCGGCGCGCTCATAGCGAAGCATTTTCCGGAATTCCATGCCGTACATCATTTTCTTGGCCGGATCGCCGGCGGTGGCGGCGTGGCGGCGCCAGATTTCGCTTTCCACGTTGTGTTGGAAGAGCACGCTGGAGATGTTGAGCCTTCCGGGAAAGTTGACCGCGGCATCGAGGAAGTCGCAAACGGCGACGTCGAAGCGCTGCTCGCGGAACCAGGTCCGGAGCTGCTTCTGGACTTTGGCGTCGGCGAAGCGGCTGACTGCATACGGCGGGCGGGCGCCGAGATGCGCCAGATAATCGAGGCCGCGCGCGGCTCCGGAGAGTTCGCGCTTGCCGGTCGAGACCGCCACGGCCCCCGGCAGTTGCCGCTGTAACTCGCGCTCGTAATCCGGATCGGGCGTCCCGGCATAGTAAGAGTAAAACGTAAGT
>Ga0209517_10010562_pt1 | contig 10248 bp, 7 predicted proteins | sample PeaSoiMetSII2010_FD_187695 | JGI IMG/M metagenome (GOLD analysis project Ga0209517, IMG submission 187695) | Peat soil microbial communities from Weissenstadt, Germany - SII-2010 (SPAdes) (version 2) | ecosystem: Environmental > Terrestrial > Soil > Wetlands > Peat | place: Germany: Weissenstadt... | reverse complement strand
TTCAGACCCTCCAGATGTGCGCTGCGGATGCGGAAGTCGGGCAGGGGATCGTTCAGGCTGAAGTCCCACTTCTCTCCGCCGCGCCGGGTTTCCGCCGTGACCACCCCGGCGGTAAACCTGCCGTACTGCGCCAGGTAGGGCATTTCGGCCACGGAGATGGTTTCCACGCTGTCGATAGGCACGCTGAGCCCGAATTCACCGGTGGCTGGGTCGGTGACATTGACGGAATTTACCAGCAAGGCGCTGTGCTTTTCACCCAAGCCGGCGATGCTTACGCTGCCGTCCGGGGCGCGCACGATCCCGGGTATCAGCGGCAGCGCATCCGCCAGGGTCGGAGGTCGGAACGGAGTATTCGCGGCCTGCGCCGGGGTCAAAGTAGTACGGGAGCCTGCGGTATCCGTCACCGGGTTGGAAATGGTCCCTTCCACCTCGATGCTCTGCTGGCTTAAGGCTGCTTTGGTCAGAACGACGTGAATCTCCTCCACCCCGGCGCCGACCTCGAGTGCCGTTTGCGTGGAGATGTAGCCTTTCTTGCTGACGTTCAGAACGCAGCTTCCCGGGCTTGGGATCGTGAGGCTGGCTCTTCCTCCAGCCTCGGTCGAGGCGCTGGCCAACACCTGTTCCTGGCGACGGATCTCAACCACCGCCTGCGCCACCGGCTGATCCGCTTCATCGACAACGGAGAGCCGGACCGCAACGGGATCGCCTACGGCAACCGCCGCCAACGCACACAATAGAAAGAAGAAAGCCAGGGTCAAGCGTAGCGATCCGGCGGCCGCGGGAGCCATCACGTGAGTGAATTTTGTAAATCGTCGGCGAAGTCTTATCACCTGGGAACGAACAGAACTCCTCCCTGCCGTCTGTCGGTTCATTTCCCAAAACGGCAACTTGTGATTATCAACCCTAGTTCGGGTATGGCACCAGTTATTACTGCAGAAACACGCAGGGAGAGCAGCTTGCTTCCGTGCTATGGGGGTGCCTTGCGAGGATCGCCCCCGCATGGCGCAGAGCGGGTCTCCTGGGCCTTTTCTTGTCCGGTCCGAAGAATCAGGCCCAGATGGGCGATTTTTGCTATGCTCCTGTGTCGTCCCAAGCAGGGGTTTCCCGGACCTTCGCCGCGAGGAACTGCTGATGATTTGGAAGCTCGCTGACTATGCGTTCCTTGGCGTCGCTGCCATCCCCTTCATCTATTACGCGATCGCGCTGTATAGTGCCTGGCGCTACTTCCGCAGCGCGGCGAGTCCGATTCCGGCGGACCTCGATGGCACGCGCCCAATCAGCATCCTCAAGCCCATCCGCGGACTGGATCCGGATGCCTACGAAAACTTCGCCAGCTTCTGCCGGCAGGACTATCCCGATTACGAAATCCTTTTCTGCGTCGACAGCGACAGCGATCCTGCGCTTCCGGTGATCGAGAAGCTGTCCCGCGATTTCCCTGAGCGGAGCATTCGGGTGCTTTTCGGGTCTGGCCGCAACGCGCCCAACGACAAAGTCGCGAAGCTGGCGCGCCTGGTCAGCGAGGCCCGGCACGAACTGCTGGTCATCAGCGACAGCGATGTCCGCGTGCAACCCGACTATCTCCGTACGGTGGCGGCTCCGCTCGCCGACCCCAAGGTGGGCGCGGTGACTTGCTTCTACGTGCCGGCGGACGACCGCACGTTCGTTCACAGCCTGCAGTCGATTGGCATGGTTTCGGATTTTTATGCCGGCATCCTGGTCGCCCGGCAGTTGGATGGAGTGAAATTTGCGCTCGGGCCGACCATCGCTACCTCCCGCGCCCACCTGGCCGGCTTCGGCGGCTATGCGGCGATCGAGAACCGTCCGGCGGACGACCTTCTGGTTGGACGTCTAATCGCGGAGCAGGGCTACGAGGTGAAATTGTTGCCCTATTCGGTGGTGACCGTCCCCGACTATCATTCCATGCGTGATCTCTTCCACAAGCGCTTGCGCTGGATCGTAGTGATGCGGCACATGCGTCCCTGGGGCCACTTGGGTTTGATCTTCACCCACGGCCTGGCCTGGTCGCTGGCAGCGGTGGCGACGCACCCTTCGCCGGCACTGGCCCTCAGCTATCTTGGCGGCTACTTTGCCCTCCGCATCGCCATGGTTTGGGTGATCGGCATCCGCGGCCTGAAACAGCATGGCCTTTGGCAGAAGATGCCGCTGCTCCCCCTCTGGGACGGGTTGGCATTCTTCATCTGGCTGATCAGCTTCGGACGCAAGAGCATCCGCTGGCGCGATCAGGAATACTTCATCCGCGACGGCCGGCTGGTCCCCGCGACCCCGACCGGCGCGGAGGGATGAGCCTCTCACGCTCACGGCTGTTTGGGCGGCTGCTTCTTGAGCTCTTCCAGAATTTTCTGAAACTCGGGGTCGGAGAACAGCGGCGCCAGATCCCGGTCTCTTTCCAACACTTCAGCGCTGATCCGCCCCGTATTCGCGGCTTGCCTGACCGCCTTCAAGGCGCGCTTGTTGTCTCCCATGGCAACTCGCGTCTCGGCGATCAACAGCGAAGGCCAGGCGCGTTCGGGCGCAGCCGTAGCGAGCAGTTCGAAAAAGGGCAGCGCCTCCGTGTACTTCTTCCCCACCATTCGCCGCTGGCCTTCCTCGACGACCTGCGCGAACAGTCCATTGAAAGCCCGCTGATTGATTCGTCGCTGGTCTTCGTCCTTTGACTTCTGTCCATTCTGTTTGAGCGCGCTCATCTTGGACAGGATCGAATGCCGCAGATCAGGATCGAACCGCGTCGGATTTTCGGAAAAGCGAGCGACTTTGCTGGCGACCTCGCTTTGCAGCCGCTGTTGTGTCTCCACTTCCTCCCGTTCCCGTGCCAAAGCTTTCTTCAGCTCGGGCGAACTCCTCAGAGATTGCAGCTTGGGTTCCGCGTCCGAGGTATTCGCCAATCCCTGGAAGTCTTCCACCAAAGACTTGTAGGCGAAGAATTGACGCAGGCTGTCATGAGCCTGCTCCGACTGCAGGGCCTCAGCTAACGCTTTCCCCCTTTGTTGCGCGATGAAAGCCTCGTCTTTGGGGATGGTTCCTGCTTGCATGGCCCGTATCTGGAACCACTGTATCGCTTCCTCGAAGATGCTGGCGGGAGACCATTGGTGCGGCCCCGGAAACAACCGAACCCGGTAGGGAGAACCCATGCGCTCTTTTGCCAGCCGCGTCTGGACGACCTCCGGATAATTGAAATCGGCGTCTCCCAGGGCCATGAAGTAAAGGAACGAATCTTTCTCCGAAAGCGAAATGTTAGCGGGATAGGTTGCCCCACTCGCCACCACGCCCGCCACCTGGCATGTACCCGAGCAGCGCAGCGCGACCGCGGTTGCAACCCGAGCGCCACCGGAAAAACCGGTGGTGTAAATACGCCTGGGATCCAGCGCAAACCGCTCTTCGGTGTCAAACCACATCGCCTGGATCGCTTTTGACACGTCGGCAAGGAAGTTCTGCGAGTTGTTGGAGCCCGCCAGGATGTACCCGTACTTTTCAGCAACCTCGCGATAGAGACGGACGGGGCGATCACCCTCCGCTCCGGGATCAAACAAGTACACGATAGGCCATCTCTTTTGCGGGGTGTAGGCGGCGGGCAGATACAAGGCGTACGATTGGCCAGGCGCGCGTTGGCAGGGGACCGCTTCGATTATTTCTCCGGGTCGGATACCATCCGGAACTGAACCAGCCCTTAAAGTCCCGCACAGGAGGGCAAGGAAGCTGAGTACCCCGACGCCAGCTTTACCGCCTCGTGCCAAAGGGCAGAACCACCCACGCCGCGAGTGTAAGCAATGCAAGGTCATGGATGCCGAGAAACTCGCCGGGAGTTCTTAGGCTGATTGTTTGCGCTCCAGTTCCGCGGCCTCAAACTGCACCGCCTCGACGGAGCTATCGGCAGGCTGGTCCATCTGCGAACGGCGATTGTTGCTGGGACACCGCCAGTTGACCCGCGGCAGGATCAGCGAGGTATCGATGCGGTCCCGGTACTGTATGGCGATGTTCATCAGCGAATCCAGCAGGGACTCCGACAAGTAGTGGGGTTGCAACCCGAGATCAATCAGTTTCGAGTGTTTGGCGTTGTAATAATGCTCCTCCGCTTCCACCCGGGGATCGGGCAGGCGATCGGCCTCCACGGCAAGCCCCAGCTTGGATCCCGCCGACCGCACCATTTCCGCCAACTCCAGGACGGAAAACTGTTCCGTGAACTGGTTGAAGACGCGGCATTCACCGCGGGCGGGAGGATTCAGGCAAGCGATCTCAACACAGCGCACGGTGTCGCGGATATCGAGGAAGCCGCGCGTTTGTCCCCCCTTGCCGTACACGGTGAGCGGGTGGCCGATGGCGGCCTGCGCGCAGAAGCGGTTGAGAACCGTGCCGAAGACTTCATCGTAGTCGAAACGGTTGATCAGGGCCTCGTCGAGAGCGGTTTCCTCGGTCATGGTTCCATACACGACGCCCTGGTTGAGGTCGGTGGCGCGCAATCCCCAGGCCTTGCAGGCGAACATCATATTGTGGCTGTCATGAACCTTGGACAGGTGATAGAAGGAGCCCGCCTGCTTGGGAAAGGGGAGCAGGTCTTTGCGGCCGTTGTGCTCGATGGTGATATAGCCCTCTTCGATATCGATGTTGGGAGTGCCGTATTCGCCCATGGTTCCCAGCTTGATCAGGTGGCAATCGGGGAAGAACTCGCGCAGACCGAACAGCAGGTTCAAGGTGCCGACCACGTTGTTGACCTGGGTGAAGACGGCATGTTTGCGGTCGATCATCGAATAGGGCGCCGACCGTTGCTCGGCAAAATGCACCAGGGCTTCCGGCTCAAACTCCCGCACCATGGAGGAGATGAAATCGTAGTCGGTCACGTCCCCGACAAAGGAGTCGATAAAGTTGCCGGTGAGTTCCCGCCAGACGCTCAGTCGATCCGACAGGGGGCGGATGGGCGTCAGGGTCTGCGCCCCCAGTTCATGATCCCATTGGCGGCGCAGGAAGTTGTCGACGATTGCGACCGTGTGGCCTTTTCTGGACAGATACAACGCCGTAGCCCATCCGCAATAACCATCTCCCCCCAGTACGGCAACCCTCATGTGCCCTCCTCGAGCAAGTGAATGTTCGCTGGATCAATCGGCGCGGGAACGCCAGTCTACCAAGCCGGCGGCGCCCGTGGAAACCATGGCCGAGAGCGTCAAAGGCGGGAACGCGGAATCCTTCGACTCGACCGGTCCGTGTGACTGCGTGCGGTATGAGCCAAACCGCAGACCTGCGGGAGGCTGCGTCCTGGCGGTGCTATCGAGCGGATGATTTGCGAGTATGAGTTTTCCCCCGCTCACGGCAACCACGTTGAATTTCTCGCGTCCGACCACACCCTCAAAAGGCGGTAATTCCGATCGAGCATGGCCAGCGCCTGCAGAAGGCCAGCATTGTAGCACCCGGCTTTCATCATGAAGGCGACAAACGGCGTCTCCAAGCCATCCTTCCCTGGGATGTTCCGGCACCTTATGTGTGCTATGCGCTCTCCGCGGGCGCCACTTCGGTGGACGACCCCATGTCGCCGCCCTTCTGGCGGTGCATCAGACCGCTGAGTTCGAAAAACGCACTGGAACCGGCATGCTGCATCGCCAATGAGCTTTCAACGCCGCAGGTGCAACCTGGACATTCCCTGCGGACCATCGCCTCACACTGGCGGGCGTACTCCTCTGACGCCATGATCGTTCCAAGCTTGTCCCGCAGAATATTTCCGACTGGTTTGAGCGGGTAACATCCGGTCATGACATCGCCGTTCGACAGCACGAACATTTGAAGGTAGCCGAGAACACAAGGGGGCTCCGCCGGAATCTCCTTGTTGAAATATTGCGTGATGTAGTCCACCTCATAAGCCGGGCGTTTAAGGTCGTCGCGCAGGAACTTCGCTATTTCAGTCACATCGCCTCCCTCCGGCCACATGGAAGCGATGTCCGCATCTTTAATGAAGTAGATGCTTTGACTCAGAACGTTGTACTGAACGTCGGCTCCCACCCCATGAGCTACCTTTGCAAGTTTTCCCAGTTCCTTGGCGGAAATCCGATTCAGGGTGACGGCGATAGCGACCTGCTTGCCTCGGAGCAACTTGATGCCTTGCATGGCCAAATCAAAGTAGCCATCAATCCCGCGGATCAGGTCATTTGTCCCCTCCAGGCCATCAATGGACACGCAGACCTTGGTAATTGGAGAGGCGTTAATTTCCTTGTGAAGCTTCTTGATGAGCAGCCCGTTCGTCTGGAGGATGATCTGCCTGAAAGAGGAGGTGTTCGCCCGCTTCATAACTTCAAACAGATCTTTCCTGAGTAGCGGCTCGCCTCCGGTAAAACGCAGGGAGCGGATTCCGGCCGCGCCTATCTCGTCTAGGAGTTCGACTGCGCGATCGGTATCGATTCCGTCCTGCCATCGCGACTTCCAATAATCGCAGCTAGTGCATTTGGCCTGGCAGTTTTCGGTCAGCTTGACATGCGCGGCCAACGGCCTAACCGCCGATGGCAAGAATCTTGCCGACACATTACTGCCCAGCCATACGCGCGTCAGGTAGAAAGCCGGAAACGACACCTCGTGTTTCCTCCTGGCAAACCTACAACTCGACAAAAACCTCTAGTCTATACGCGCAACGTTTCCATTGTATGGCCCATGATGAAACGCTGCAACGCCCTCCGGCTCACGGCTTTTGCACTCCCGCGGCAACCGCCAGCGGTGCATTGGTGAGCAGGGTTTTTCCACCGCTCGTCGCCACCACGTTGAATGAGGCCGGCGCCACAAGCTGCTCGTATTGGGGCAAATCGGACTGAAACGCAAGAAAATAGCGGCGTTCCGGCGCCAGCCACAGGTCCTTGAATCGCGAGTTATCGACAAAAACCTGGCGTGCCCCGGGGGCGTAGGAGCCATACTCCAGGTTCATCCTGCGGTCGGTGATAAGAAGCCCCGAGCGATTGGTGTAGAAAAAAACGGACGAGAATTCGTAGTAGTGGCCTTGCGCGATCAGTTTGCCGTCCGGCGCCTGCGTCAAAGCTTGCGCCAGCGGCCGTGACGAGAGGTATGGGTCGAACACAACCATGGCCATCCCGGCCGCGTGAAAAAACAAAACCATCATCAGCGCGGCGGCCAGATACGCACGCTGCGCCCCGGCCCGAAAAGTTCCCACGGCGCCGATCAGGCAAGCGATTCCAGCAACGATCAGAGGCACGCGAAGGTACGCCAACGATCCGATCGTGAGATCCTGCATGTGGCCCAGCGAGAGTTGGTAGGTATTGAGCCGCGGGCTCAGCCCGGAAGAGATGTCGCCCGGCGTGGGAAGGTTTCTCACCATGAAGGCAAGCGCGAGAGCCGCCAGCGCCGCGCATCCGGCGATCACGGAAAGCGCGCGATTTCCTCGCCTAATCCAGTCGCCACCCGCAGCCATGGCTGCGCCCAGCAGCAAGGCAAGTGCGGGGTAGCAGGGCATCGAATAGTATTCCTGCGTCGTTGAAAACGTGAAGAAGACGAGCACGAAGCCCATCCAGCAAAGTGCCAGCAAGCGTGTCCGCCCGGCGCGGTCATCGGGCTTGAAAGCCAGCTTCGCCACCGCCGGGAGGTACACGCTCCAGGGAAATAGCCAGATCAGGTGGAACAGCCAGAAATAGAGCCGGGGCACCGTGTCGTAGTCGCGCGGATACCGCAGATTCAGGAACCGCAGCACCTGCTCGTTGATGAAGAAGAACCACAGGAATCCGTGGTACTGCCCGGGACCGGAATGGAAGGTAGAGACGAAATAGGGCGGATTCCGCAGCGTGGCCAGCACGTGCCAGGGCGCCGCGATCAGCATTGCAATCAGCGCCCCGCTGAAGGGATGAAGCCGCTTCCACGTGCTCCTCGAGAACAGTTGCCTCGTCAAGGCGAGGTAGAGCAAGCCGATGCCGACGGGAAAGGCGAGGGCGATGAGGCTTTTCACCAGGAGTCCCGCCCCCAGGCTCATCGCCAGCACCGTGGACCAGAATCGCGGATGCCTCTCATTTTCATCGATCGCGCGCAGGAACGCCCACAGGGCCAGCCCGATCGTCAGGGTTAGCAGTGCGTCCGGAAGCAAGATGCGGGTGAAGAGAAACAGACCGATGCACGTGGACATGCACAAGCCCGCGTAGAAGCCGGCCCGCTTGCCGAGCGCCCATACGCCGAAGGCCGCCGTCAGCAGGCAAAGAGCGATTGCGGAAAGAGCCACCGGAATCCGCGCGGCCCAATCGTGGACGCCGAAAATCTTGTAGGAGCACGCGATCAGCCAGTAGATGAGAGGGGCCTTCTCCAGGTAGGTGACGCCATCCAGATGCGCCGTCACCCAATCGCCTGAGGTGAACATGTTGCGGGCGATCTGAGCCTGTACCGCATCAACATCGTCCATTAAGGAGGGAGGCGAAACCACGGCGCCCAGATAGACCAGGGCGGCCACCAGTGCGATAGCGGCGTACACCGGCCAGTTCGAACCCGATTTCGATCCTTTTTCCGCGATGTCGGTTGGGGAGCAAGCCCCGGTCCCTTCATCCACGGAAACCGAACCGTCGAATCGCGTCATGAAGTTCAAAACCCTGCCACGTCCATGCTCCTACAGGACCGAATCCCACAGGCGGAGAGTGCTGCGACTGCGCCACTAGCGCTGGCCGATCAGCACCAAACCTACTCCCAGACAAACCAGCAGCACACCGGCCCACCGCTTGCGGGTCACCTGCTCGCGCAAGAAAACTTTTCCTCCCAGGGCGCCGAAACCATAGCTGAGAGCCGTGACCGGAACCACGAAGCTTACGTTCTCCAGCGAGAACATCTCCAGCAGTGAGAAGAAACCGACCGCCATGAGCAGAAAGCCGAGCCACATCCAGCCGTTTTGCAGGGCGCGGACGATCAGACGGATCAGCGCGGCCGGGCGGAGATCGGTCGCCGGACCGACCGCCTGCATGGTGCGGGCGACGCAGAGTTCGCCGCCGGTCCCAGCCACCATGATCAACAGCAATAGAATGATCTCGTTTTTCATCCTCTGTACTCGGTGGTTCGCGGTGGGGTGTGTCCCACTACCAGAACGCCCAGGCAGATGACCAGCACACCCGCCCAGCGTACCGGCGTGACCACCTCACCCAGGAGAAAATGACCCAGCAGGGCCACCATGGCGTAGGCCACCGCGGAGGCGGGCTGAACATAGCTGTAGTCCGCCCACGAGAGCACCAGCATGTAGACGGCAAAGAACGCCATCAGACATAGCAGTCCCAGCCAGATAACGCCAGACTCCGAGAGCTGTGTCAGGAAGTGAAGCAGCCCGGCTTGGTTCCAGGACGAGGCTGCGCCAATGCGCTTCATGCCTTTGCCGAGTAAGACGTTGCCCAGAGGGCCGAGAATCACCATCAGCATGATGAGCAGGTAAATCTTCGAGGGAAAGCGCGCCACCGTCTTCATGCCTGTCGAGAGCAAGCTGCTTTGTTTATACGCAAAACCCGAGGTCGGCTGCAACAATTCCGCCAACCCCAATGCCCTCATAATAACAGGCGTGACGCAGCGAATGGCGCGCCCCGTTTACGAAGCTTTACCTAATCTTGACGAATTGTTTACAAAGCGGACGCGGTTGCGATTCGACTCACTCATGTCATTCGTGACGCAGGCTTTCGATGGGGTCCATCTGAGCCGCACGTGTAGCCGGAACCGTCCCAAAAATGATTCCGACCAGCGACGAGACAAAAATCCCGATCACTGCCGAAAGCCCTGAGATGGGAATCCGGTAATCGGTAAGAAAACGAACCGAGAAGGGCAGGGCCAGTCCCAGCAGGGAACCGATCACGCCCCCGGCGATGGAGATCAGCACGGCCTCGGAGAGGAACTGCAGCCGGATATCCGCTGCGGTGGCGCCTACCGCCTTGCGGATGCCAATCTCATGCGTGCGTGAAGTCACGGTGGCCAGCATGATGTTCATGATACCCACGCCGCCGACCAGAAGGGTGACGGTGGAAATCAGCAGCAGCACCACGGTGAGGGCATTGGCGGTCTTGGCCGCGACCGTGATCAGTTGCGCCAGATTCTCAACCCGGTACACCGATTCCGAACGGTGGCGCGACTGCAACACGGTTTTGATGCGCTGGGTGGCGGCCGGCACCTCGTTGAGATCGGCCATGGAGAAGAAGATCTGGTCGAGCGCGTCGTTGGGAAGGAAGTAGCGGCTCACGGTGTAAGGAATGGCGATGGTATCTCCCGCCAGCTCCGACTGGCCGAACGTCTCCACCCGCT
>Ga0209517_10010561_pt1 | contig 10248 bp, 11 predicted proteins | sample PeaSoiMetSII2010_FD_187695 | JGI IMG/M metagenome (GOLD analysis project Ga0209517, IMG submission 187695) | Peat soil microbial communities from Weissenstadt, Germany - SII-2010 (SPAdes) (version 2) | ecosystem: Environmental > Terrestrial > Soil > Wetlands > Peat | place: Germany... | reverse complement strand
TGCTCCTGCCACTAAGACTCTGCCGTCTATTCTGCCGGCAACGCAGCCCTCGCGCCGTGCCGGATGTGAAGAACGGTCACCGTCCGCCTGCGCTTCTCCACAGCGAAAATCACCCTGTAAGTGTTTGGCCTCTCCCCAAAAAACAGCTGTCGCAGTTTCCCTCGTTCAGGAACCCGCGTCCCGCGCTCAGGGAATCGTTCCAGGCTGTAGATGGTATCGGCGAGTTCTTTGAACCACGCGAACGCTTTCTCGGACTCATCCGCTTCAATGAACTCGTAAATCGCCTCTATATCCCGCAGGGCGCGTTCCGTCAGCCTAACGAGGTATGCCATGTTTGCTCCGGAACATTTCCAGAGCTTCCCTCGCCGGACGCACTCGCCGCTTCTTCAGGTCTTCCGTGCCTTGGCGGATTCCCTCGGATGCATCGGCCTGCGCGGCAATATCCAGCAGGCGCTGATACGCTTCGGCATCCTGAACGACCGCCTCGGCCTTCCCATTAATCGTAAGCACCAGCGGCTTTTTGGACTTTTTCAGGTGCTTCATGAACTTCCCCGGGTTGCGCCGGAACGTCGTCATCGCCTGAATGTCTTTGGTAATGTCCAGCATGATGACCTCACCTGGCCACATTAGCACCTTTAAAGGTGCTATGGAAGTACCGCGACGCAAATTCCAGAAACGTGGGCCAGTTCGGCGCAGGAGTGTGCCCGCCGCTGTGTTGCCGAAAGGCGATGTCTCCATCAATCAGCGGCGTTTCCACCGCCGGGAATTCCGTTGTGCCCAGATCCTTCTTGCCCAGCAGCTTGTACACCGGCCCCGCTCCAACGGCTGCCAGAAACATTCCTTTGGCGTCCACCCAGCCGTCTCCTTGCGACGCGGTGCCTGCCCCGATAAATACCGGCCGTGGCGCGCATAGCGCAGTCAATTCATGCGCGTCCACGGGCAGATCATTCTCATTCAACGGCCCGTCATACTTGATGAAGTTCCCCGCCATCCAGTAGTATTCGCCGCCCGCTATGTTTCCTACCTGCTCGCCAAAGTTGCGCCGAAAGAGCTTCGCCCCCGCCTCGCCCGAAGAGCTCACGTAGGCGATCGCAAACCTCACATCGTACGCCATGGTAATCAGCGCCGCTTTGCCATAGCGCGAATGTCCCTCGATGCCCACGTGCGCGGCGTCCACGCTCTTGTCCGTCTCAAAATAATCAAGCGCGCGGCTGGCGCCCCAGGCCCACGCCCGCAGCGCGCCCCAATCGTCCAGCTTGCGTGGCTGCCCCTTGTTCACCAGTCCGATGATGCCGCGCGCCAATCCCTCGCCGTTGTCCTCCTGAATACTCGTCGCCACCAGGGTCGCGTAGCCCCAGCCCTTCGCCAGCACCTGCCCCTGCCACGCAAAAGGACTCGGCGCTCCCGGCGGAGGCGGCGGCATGCGCTTCAAAAACGCCGCCAGAAATTCCGGGCTGAACACGAATTCCATCATCACCGGCACGGGCCCCGCCGCCTTCGCGGGAGTGGTCAGCGTCAACTGCAGGTCCACGCTAATCGCCGGGTAGGAGGAATTGTCCACGTGCCCCACCAGCTTCTTGGTGATCACCGGAACGTCGTCGTGCATTTCCTGCGCCGTGCTGATCACTTCCCAATTCACCTTGGGCGTAAGCTTCGGCGCGCGGCCGTAAATCTCCCTGTCAAACTCCTCCACAATTTCCGGCCGGCGCTCTTCCCACCACATCTTCGCTGAAGTCACCTTCTTGCCGTCCTTCAGAACCAGCGGGTCGGGAAGAATCGGGTAAGGGTTGGCCTTGGACTCGTCGTAGTTCGCGGCATACGGCGATTTGGGATCGCCATCCGCGCCGCGCCGGATCGCCGTGATGTGCAGCAGATCCATCATCCGCTGGTGATCCTGCTCCGCGGTCAATTGCCCCGGCGCAGCCGCATTGTTGGCGCCAGCCGCCGCGCCCTGATGAGACTCCTGCGCGGCCCCATGCGCCATCAACGCCATCAAGACCAAACCAATCAACCAGACAGTCGTTCGCGGCCTGCGCATGGATTCCTCCTCGGTCCCTCATTCTCTTTAGGGGGTCGGAGCTTGAGCTCCGACATACAGTCCTCTTCAATAAAGAACTTCCCAAACTTTCTTCCCCGGCGATTTCAACCGGCATGGACGTCTCTTCGCACTGAAACTCGCTTAGCAGTCCGCACACTACCACCCCGCTCGGTATCGCGTGATAAGCTCCACGGTATCACCCCTTGGAGGACTCCATGCCAACTCCTGAATCCAGTCTAGAGGCACTCGCAAGTCGTGTCGCAAAACTTGAAGCGCAGAATCGCCGCCTCAAGAAAATGGGAACCGCTCTGTTGATCGTCGCGTCCGCCGTGATCGCGGTAGGCCAAGCGCCCGCGAAAAAAGTTATCGAGGCCAATGAGTTTGTGTTGCGGGACACATCTGGGCTAGCGCGGGCCCGGTTGTCCATGAAGGCGACGGACCGGCCCACCCTAAGCTTCTACAAGAACAAAACCACCATCACTGCATCGCTCGCGGCCGGCGATGAACCTTTCCTGACTCTGCAAAGGGCCGGAACAAATGAGCAGGTGCAACTTGCGGCGAACAAGGTCTTTGTCGGGCTAGGCATCTACGGGAAAGAAATTCGGGCTGGCCTTTCTGTACAGAAGGACACTCCCGCCCTTGACCTATTTGACGAGAAGGGGAAACCTCAGATGTCGCTGAGTGCACCTTCGGATGGGGCCTACTTTAATATGCTCGACATGAACGGGAGGCAGCAGATATCGGTGAGTGCTTCCCCGATTGGTCCAAGCTTCGACATGCACGCTCCCGACAGCAAGGCCGGCTTTACACTATGGGTTGCCAAATCAGAGGCCGGACCCGACTTTAGCATGTATGATTCCAACGGGAATTTATCTGTCGACCTCGTCACACCCGAGGGCCAACCAAGCCTAAAAATCCAAGATAGAGAAGGCTTCTCAGCCACTTTCGGCAGCGTGGATCTGCTTGTGCCTAGCACTGGTCGAAAGGAGAGCACTTCCGCCGCCACGCTCACCCTTTTCGGCAAGGACAAAAAGGTCATCTGGTCTGCGCCGTAGCGTGGGGCACGTGGTCCACATGCGACAGGAGAAACTTCGCAAACGAACGGTATATTAGTTGCCCTGTGGTGATGGAACACTCGACTTCCGAATCTTAATTTCGTTGATGAGTCGAGCCGTGAAATCCCATGCTGTTAACCGGTCGTACTTCCAATAAAAATAGTTGGCTAAGAAGGGCATTCCTGCGCTAGAAACAATAACAGTGGTAGCCACTACTATCACCGACCAATGCCCTCTTAATGCGGGCTTCCAATATAAATACAACAACGCCCAACCAGCAGCCTGCAAGTAGGTGAACAGCAGGTAAATTTCATTGGAAAGTATCGGAACTCCGCGCAGAATATAGTCTTCCAGAACGTTATACAAATCCTGCCACTCAACATCATTTCCTTGTAGAGGAGGTGCAGGCATGGGCGCAGGCAAAGGAGCCAAAGTTTGTCCGAGAAACTCACTCGCTACGCGACGCCAGACCGTGCTTTTGGAAGGCAACTCGTTAGGGCGCTTTGGAAATGAAAGTTTGGAGAAAATATAAGCTAATAAAGTACAGAAATTGCCAGTTACCATCGCACTGAAGCCGTACAATATTAGACCCGAAATGTAGATTCCAAATATCAGAACAGCGATACGCGAGTAGCGACCGAGTTGGAGTGCCAATTCGACTTCATGCACACGCTGAGGATTTGTAAGGACTAAGCCGCCAACGAGAGTTCCACCCGGGACGAGCGGTAGAAAGACTTGGTAGACTCGCTCAAAAGTTATCTGCCCGAAATTTACATGGACTTCCGGTAACATGCTCATAGTTGACTGATAAGATAGCACATCCCGCGACGGTACGCGGGTCTGGCATAGGGATAGAGAAATTGCCATATAATCATTGGGTTCCCGCCCAGCATGCCCGGTGCTCCACTTTCGTGCCGTGCGGGTGGGTCTTGAGTTTCAGATCCCGCTTGAGTACCAGTTTCGAAAGTAGTACCCACTAAATAATAGTAGACAAACGGTAAATAATGTGTTAAGCTTCACCTGCTATGCTGAGGGGACGCGGCTCTTGTACCATTTCGGAACGTCCCACTCCCTCGTCCCCGCTGAAAACTCCCCTAAGTCTAATCATTCCCGTACATCCGAGATTTCCTCCCGTAAGTCCAATCATTCCCGTACATACGCAAAAACAGGGGGGTGGGGGTGCATTTTTGAACGTTCAACTTTCAACCTTGAACTGCCTTTCTCCCCTAACCCCAATCATTCCCGCACTTATGCAGAACAGGGGAGTGGGGGCCCCCACCAATGCGTCCACAGACAACGCACCTGTACATATTACCCATTGTCTACTTGCAACTAAGATACAAAATGTCGGCGCGCCGACATTTCTGCATCCACACGCATTCGCGCCAGTCCGCGCAGCCTATGTAGATGCGGGGCTTCAGCCCCGCCTGAACGGCCTTGCTTTCGTGAACTTAAAACTTACAACTGATAAATTAAAACTCCTCCAGTCCCGCCAGGTTGGCATGACTGAAGTCATGCGCCTACAGGTCTTGTCCATGGACCCGAAGAGCTCCTCTGACCCGGGAAACATTTTGCGAGCCGCATGCGTATCAATGGCAAGAGGCGCGCAGGTGTGTCTGTTGCGCCGAGGTCGAAGTGAAAGGGGTGCCCTGTGCTGACCCTGCTTTTCCTGGTTTTTCTGTATTTCCTGCCGACCATTATCGGGCGCGATAAGCGCGACGCCGCGGGAATCATCCTGGTGAACCTGTTCCTGGGATGGACGGTGATCGGCTGGGTGATTGCCCTTATCTGGGCCCTCACGGCGGAGCCGTATAGTCCGCTGCGAGTGGTTGCGGTGCCGGTCGGCGGACGGTTCTGCTGCCAGTGCGGCACGTTTGCCCATCCGGGTGCGCACTTCTGCACTGCGTGTGGCCGGACGGTTTGATACTCTGAGGTCATCCGAAGGCAGCCCAGAGAGGGAATCGAGCGGGCCACTGAGACGATGACCGAATCCAACACACAGAATCTGCGTGAAGAGTTCAACCGTTGGGCCGAAGCAGGGCGCGGCGAGGGCATGGAAGAAGACCACTTGCCGATCACTCTGCCGGTGCTGGAGAAGATGCGGCTGGCGGCGGCGGAAAATGTGCTGGACGTGGGCTGCGGCGCGGGATGGCTCTCTCGGCGGATCGCGCGGATGGTGCCGGAAGGACGCGTCGTCGGAATGGACATTTCCGATGAGATGATCCGCGTGGCGCGGCGCGGCAGCCTGGAGCACGACAACGTCCTGTACATAACCGGCGAAGTGGGCGAGATTCCCTGGGAACCGAACTTTTTCACGCACGTGATTTCGGTGGAGTCCGCGTATTACTGGCCCGAGCCGAGCAAGGGCGTGAAGGAGATGTTTCGCGTGCTGCGGCCGGGCGGCGTGGCATGGATTCTGATCAACTACTACCGGGATAATCCGCATTGCCACCAGTGGGGAGAATTGCTGCAGGTACCAACAAAACTGCATTCGGCAGAAGAGTGGAGCGGGATGTTTCGCGACGCGGGATTCGCGGAGATTGCGCATGAGCGCGTTCCCGACCCTTCGCCATCGCCGGAAACCTATACTGGGCGATGGTTCCGGGATGCGGCGCACCTGAAGGCGTTCAAGGCGGAAGGCGCGTTGCTGGTTTACGGAAGAAAAACGTGACGTTCTAAGGCAAAGGGCCCGGAAAAACCAATGCGATATTGCCTCTTTAGCGCAAAACCTGCGCGGCAACGCCCGCCCGTGGAAAGCCCCTGCTAGATTGGAAGGAAGCAAGCTCCTGGATAACAAGGTGAACTTCCGCGCGGACGGTGTTCTTCGCGGTGAAAACGGTATGAACGCCCCTAGCTCAAAATACGAAGTGCTGGTGGTTGACGATTCGCCCGTCTACCGGAAACTCGTCGAGCAAGTGCTGTACGCAGAGCCGTATTCGCTGCTGTTCGCGCGCAACGGCCAGGAAGCGTTGCACATGTTCGAGGAGCACTCGCCCTGCATCGTGATTACCGACTGGATGATGCCGGATATTTCCGGGCCGGAATTGTGCGAGCGCATACGCGCGGACAAAGCGCGGCCGTACACTTACGTGATCCTGATGACCAGCAACACGGAAAAGGGCAACGTGGTAAAAGGGCTGCAAGCTGGCGCGGACGATTACCTGACGAAGCCGTTCGATCCGGGAGAGATGCTGGCGCGCATCGGAGTGGGAAGAAGAATTGTGGACCTGAACCGCGAACTGGCGGCGAAGAGCGAGAAACTGGAGCAAGCGGCGCGCACGGATCCCTTAACGAGCTTGCCGAACCGGCGGGCGATCGAGGATTGGGCGTCGAAGCAGCTGCGCGGGGCCGCGCGGCATGGCTATTCGCTATGGGTCGTGATCGGCGACATTGACAATTTCAAGAGCATCAACGACACGTTTGGGCACGACGCAGGCGACGCGGTGCTGAAGACGTTCGCGGAAGGATTGAAGAAGAGCACGCGGGCTTCGGATATTTGCGGGCGGCTGGGCGGAGACGAGTTCCTGCTGGTGGTGACGCATGTGGAACCGGAGCACGTGGAAGTGGCGGTGAACCGCTTCCGGGAACAATTTAGCGCGCTGTGTTTTCCGCTGGCGGGGCAGAGCGTGAGTGTGACGGCCAGCTTTGGTGCAGCGGGATTTCAAGGCAAGGATGTACAGGATTTTTCAGCGCTGGTGCGCAAAGCCGACCAGATGCTGTATGAAGCTAAACGCGCGGGAAGAAACCAGGTGCGCGTGGCTTATCCGGAAAATTCGGTTGAGCTCGTTCCCTAAGCAAAAGCAACGCACAACATTCATAGGCCTCAGTGACAGACGGCGCATGTGACAGACGTGCTGGCTGGGCGCGCTCGAAATATGGTATGAGAACGTTGTGGGGCCGTTGCTTCGATGAAAGACTCCTCCAGGAAATTGCAGTGAAATCCTACATGCAGGTGCGCCGATGTCATTTCTGAGTGAATGTGTGGCCGTAATCACAGGAGCAGGGTCGGGAATGGGCCGCTGCCTGGCGCAACAACTGGCGGCAACGGGCGCGTCGTTGGCGTTGTCGGACGTGAACGACAAGGGATTGGCGGAAACGGTCGCGATGCTGGGAAACGCGCGCGGCAAGGTGACGCAGCACCGCGTGGATGTTGGAGATTCGGCAAGCGTGAAGGCGTTTGCTGATGACGTGGCAGCGCAGCACGGGCGAGCGACGGTGGTGTTCAACAATGCGGGCGTGGCGCTGCTGGGGAATTTCGAGGAGCTTTCGCTGGAGGATTTCCGCTGGTTGATGGACGTGAATTTCTGGGGCGTGATTCATGGCGTGCACTTCTTCCTGCCGCTGCTGAAGCAGGAGAAGCGGGCGCACATTGTGAATACGTCGAGCCTGCTGGGATTTGTGGGTGCGATCGGGCAAAGCGCGTATTGTGCCAGCAAGTTCGCGGTGCGGGGATTCTCGGAATCGCTGCAGCATGAGTTGGCGGGAACAAACGTGTTTGTGACGACTGTGCATCCGGGGTTTGTGCGAACAGCGATTGCGAACCAGGCGCGGCTGGGAAAGAATGCGGGTGAAGGTTTGCGGCAACAGAGCCTGAACCGCTTTCACCGTATCACGCGGACGAATCCGGAAGTGGCGGCGGCGAAGATATTGCGCGCCGTGGAAAAGCGACGCGCGCGAGTATTGATCGGGCCGGACGCGTACTTCGTGGATTACCTGCAGCGGTTGCGGCCGACGGGGTATTGGCCGATCCTGGCGAGACAATTTGAAGACCCATCGGCGAAGAAAAGCTAGCCAAGCGGAATCAAACCAAGAACAACTGGTGTCTAAGAAGTAGCATCCGACTGCTCAAAGGGGGTAGCCCATGCGTATAGGTTACTTGTGTGCGACGGCGTTGTTCACGGCCGCAGCGTTTGCGCAGAATCCACCAGCGCAACAGACGAAGCCAGAGACAGAAATTAAGGAGACGACTGGCAACGCTTCGCTGCCGGTGAAGAAAGTGGTGCTGTACAAGAACGGGGTGGGCTATTTCGAGCACAGCGGGCGGGTTCACGGGAATCAGGAATTGGGGATCGAGTTCACGACCGCGCAACTGAATGATGTGCTGAAATCGCTGACGGTGGTGGATTTGAACGGGGGAAAGATCAGCGGGGTGCGCTACAACTCCGTGGCGCCGCTGAGCGAACGGCTGAAGAGCCTACAAATTCCATTGAGCGAAGAAGTGACCAGCGCGGCGTTCCTGATTGCGCTGCGAGGGACAAGGGTGGAAGTGCGGAACGGGACGGCCAGCGCGCTGGGAAAGGTGTTCAGCGTGGAAACCGTGAAGAGGGAGAGCAGCAAGGGCGGAACGCTGGAGGTGACGCAACTGGCGATTGTGACGGATGCCGGAGAGTTGCGGCTGTTTGAGCTGGGGCCGGGAGTTACGGTGCGGGCTGCGGATGGCGAAATCCGCGAAGATGTGAGCCGGTACCTGAATTTGATGGGCTCGACGCGATCGAAAGATGTGCGGCGGATGACCATCAGCGCGACGGGCAGCGGCGACAGAAATTTGTTCGTGAGCTATATCAGCGAAGTGCCGGTGTGGAAGAGCACCTACCGGATCGTATTGCCGAAAGCGCCGGGGACGCCGTTTTTGCAGGGCTGGGCGATCATTGACAACACGGTGGGGGAAGATTGGAAGGATGTGCAGCTTTCGATGGTGTCCGGCTCGCCGCAATCGTTCATCCAAAATATTTCGCAGCCGTACTACACCAGGCGGCCCGTTGTGCCGATGCCGCAATCAATGATGCTGACGCCGCAAGCACATGAAGCGAGCATGGAGGAAGAAACTGTCACGGGTTCCGGGAGCGGGGGAGGGATTGGTTCGGGACAAGGAAGCGGCCAAGGATTAGGTTCAGGACAGGGAGGCGGCACCGGTGGAGGTAGTTACATTAGGGGAATCGCCGGGGGCGTTCCCGGGGGTGTGGCCGGCGGCTCGATGGGAGGAGTCATTGGCGGCTTAGTTGGCGGGATCGCGACTGGAGACCGGACAGTCAACACGGAGAGTGCTGATGTCGAAACAATGGAGACTGAAGTCACAGAGGCGCTGGGGAACGAAACTGCGGCAGCGGTGGGAAGCAATACGGGCGATTTGTTCGAGTACAACCTAAAAGAAAAGATCACGGTAATGAAGAACCAGTCGGCGCTGGTGCCGATTGTGCAATCGCCAATCGAAGCGGAAAAAGTAACATTGGTAACGGCGCAGGAGAATGGCGAAGTGGTGGGCCGGCCACTGCGCGCGCTGTGGCTGCGAAATACTTCGGGGCTGACGCTGGATGGTGGCACGTTCAACATACTGGATCAGGATTCGTTTGCCGGAGAAGGAATCATGGAGATTCTGCACCCGGGCGAGCGGCGATTGCTGTCGTATGCGGCGGACACGGCGTTGCGAGTGACGAGTAAGGAAGGGGATGAATCGAAGACGGCGAAGCGGGTCATCATAATGAAGGGAGTGATGACTGTAACGCGGGAAGAGCGCTCCGAGCGGGTGTACACACTACACAACGCAGACACAACGCCGCGCCAGATGATCCTGGAGCACCCGATTCGCGAGCATTGGAAATTGGCGGGTGACCTGAAACCGGAGGACACGGGAGCGACGTACTACCGTTTTCGGGTAAGCGTGGAACCAGGGAAGACGGAAAAGATGGACGTAAAGGAAAGCCGGCCCGTGTTCACGAGCATCCAGATCAGCACGATTACCGACAGTTACTTGAAGCTGCTGGTGGAAGAGAAAACGATAAAGCCCGAGCTGGAAGCAAAGCTGCGGGAGATCATCGGCAAAAGACAGCAGATTTTCGATGCGGAGCAGGAGATGCGGGCGCGACAGTTGGAGATGGAAGCGATTGACAAGGATCAAGCGCGACTGCGGGAGAACATGAAGGCATTGAAAGGTAGCCCGGAGGAGAAGGCGTTGTTGCAGCGGTATATGAAGCAATTGGATGGACAGGAAGACCGGTTGGCGGAGTTGAAGAAGGAGAATGTGAATTTGCAGGGCAAGCGTGTGAAATTGCAGGTGGAGTTAGAGGGTATGGTGCAGGCGATATCGGCGAATGAGATGTTGTGAGGGGGAGCGAAAAGCGAAAAGCGAAAAGCCTAGAGTGTAGACAGCTTGCCTAG
>Ga0209517_10010560_pt1 | contig 10248 bp, 5 predicted proteins | sample PeaSoiMetSII2010_FD_187695 | JGI IMG/M metagenome (GOLD analysis project Ga0209517, IMG submission 187695) | Peat soil microbial communities from Weissenstadt, Germany - SII-2010 (SPAdes) (version 2) | ecosystem: Environmental > Terrestrial > Soil > Wetlands > Peat | place: Germany: Weissenstadt... | reverse complement strand
AGGGAACTAAAGAAAAGGAAAACACCCGGGAGGAAACGCAGACGCTGGTTCATACTCCGTCTCCACGTGCCTGGAAATGACTTCCACAGGCCCGATGTACCGATATGGTGCGGAGCTTAGCACCTCGTCAACTCACTGTCGAGATAATGGCGTATGCTCACTGTCACTCTTCATCGGCACGTACGTCACACCCCTTGGGTTACCCGACCACGCCTCACACAAAAAAAAGGCGCGCCATCTGCCCGGCGCGCCCTTCTGCTATTCGATGCTCTGTAAGTTCTTGCCTGAAAACTGAATCAGTTCACAATGATGGAGGTGCTCCCGGAAGACACCGCGTAGTTCGTATCGCCCGAGTACGCCGCCTTGATCATTACGTTAGTTCCCCCGCCCCCACCGCCGCCTCCTCCTCCTCCGCAGCCCGCGACGCCCACAACCAAAAGCGCGAATGCCACTAGTCCGGCATACGCATACGCGCGTCGCCGACCCTCTGGCAGCCAGCGGAAGCCCAGCAGAAAAAGCAGCAGGCTCAGTATCGCCACAATCACCGGTGCAACCGGGACACTAGGCGGTTCGGGTCGCACCGTTCCCGGCGGGTAGAGCCCCGAAATCGCTGTCGTCAGCGTCGCCGTGCAAGCGGCTCCTATGGTTGAGGTCGCAGCAATCGGTGTATACGTCACTGCTCCGCTAATCGCAGCGCCGTTGCTTGTGAACGCCACTGTCCCGCTGTTCGCAATCCCGCACGGAGCCTCGCCACTACTCAATGTGCTCACCGTGGCTGTCAGGGTTACGCTCGTTCCCGAGGTTATTGAACTCGGGCTGCTCGTCACGGCCGTGGTCGTCGGAGCCGGGCTGACTGTCAACGGGAAGGTGCCCGACGACTTCGCATAGCTGGTGTCCCCAGAATAAGCGGCCGCAATCGTGTGGCTGCCGCCGGGGACATTGATGGGTAAATCCTCAAGAAAACCAATGCCGTTGAGCGTGGCCATATTCGATGACGTACCCGTTTGCGTGTTCGGGAAATCATTCAGCGGTTTGCCGCCGTCATACGTTTCCGTGATCGTTCCTGTTGGACAGGGAACGGCACTGGCGGAGCATTGTTGGTTCGCGCCGTTGGTCACGTCCACTCTCATGATGTAGGGCGTGGTCCCGTACATAACTGAGACAGGGCTTGCCAGCGGTATGTCGTAAAGACCGCTCGTCGTATCGAAGGTCCACATACTAATCGTTGTCAGGCTGTTTTCCGGAATCACGGTGACATTGATGGGATGAGATGTCCCTGGAGCAAATGTCCCATCGCCCGAGTACTGCGCCACCACCGGGTAGGGCGTTGCCACGCCATTGACTGCGTAACCTGGCAGGGAATTCGTCGTAATGGTCGCCGATCCGCTGCTCAGTACGAATGTTGGCAGAGGAGGAGCCGACGAAGTTGTGCTCGTGAACGCCCCGATCGCGACTGGAGAACTTCCGGGCGGCGAAGCGAGCAGAGAAACGGAACCAGTGGGTACAGTCGAACCCGAACTCTGGCTCACCTGTACTGTAAAGCTCTGCGGTGAGCCATGCGAAACCGTGGCTTGGGGATAAGTAGTGATCGCCGTCGTCGCAGTTTCAAAGCTCGCTGTGCCCCAGGCCTTCGCCAAGTTGGTGACATTCACTGAGCCCAAACCGGTCGCCTTGTCATAGCCTGTGGTCGTCACGAAGGCAGGATTGGTAGTTTTACCCGGATCAACGAGCACGCCGTATTGGCCTGTGCCCGATGTTTTATTGCTGCAATTCGGCGTGCCGCCAGCGCAGGCAACCGAGTTATTGCCCGTGACCGTATCGTAAAAAATGCAGCCCGTTGCGGTCACACTCGCCGCGTTTGACGTGCAGATGGTCCCCGCGGTGTTCTTTTTGTAAAGCTGATATAGCACATAGTTCGCATTGCCTTGCCTTCCCGCTGGCTCCCCGCCCTGCTGCTGGACGATCAAAGCCATGATCCCGGCAAAAGCGGGCGCCGCTGCCGAGGTCCCGCCCACAGGGCTGATTTCCGGGGTCTGGCCGGCGGTCAGGCTGCACGCACTGCCGTTTTGATTCGGCGAATCCTGCTGGCAGCTTAGGTAGAAGGTGTTGCTGCTCGTGCCAACAGCGGAATACAAAGAGATATCCGGGATATCGCGATAAGTGTCTGCGGCCAGCGTCACTCCAGTTTGCCAGCTCGGCTTCGGATTACCCGCCGTGCACGTGGTGCCGCTGCTCGTTGCGCAATTGCTCTGGCCGCCGCTGCCCGCCGCCAGATCTGCGAGACTCCCGTTGGCCGTATTCTCGTTAATTATGGTCGCTGTGCACCCAGTCAAGCTTCCGCCCGCTGCGCAGGAGCTATTCCAAGTCGACTCCGGAATGTACGATTTCGCGGACTCGGGCGGCGTCCCGTTCGTGCCCCAATAGGTGGAGGGGTTCCCCCCATAGTTAAAATCCGTCCCGCCCAACGCTACGTTGAACGGGGTTGATGCCAAACCGCTGACCCCCACTCCACTCGTCCCATAGTCCAGCGTGGAGCCGGCGTCGCAAGAATCCGAGCCGGTGTCGCCGGCGGGGAGAGCAACCGTGATTCCTTGCGCCGACGCCTGTTCCCAGAGGTAGTAATAAAACTGATTCCCCCCGGTGCCCAATCCGGCCTCGCAACCTCCAAAGCTCTCGCTCATGATCGGCGCAAGATTATTCTGAATAATATAATTTGCCGAGAGGTCGACGCCCGACACTCCTAAGGTTTGCGAGTCTTGTGTCACAACCAGATCAATCGTCGCCCCCTGCGCTACGGCTCCGGACCATTCCACGTCCAGCAATGCCTCTCCTTCTGCGTTTCCGCCTAAGTTGCCCGGGTCCGGGCCGTTCAGAATGATGTTGCTGGAGGTGAAATTATCCGATAAGCCGAAGAGGATGCGGAATTGGTGCACGTCGGTAACGAACAAGTTCGAGTCTTGCACAATGGCAATTGGAACACCCGCGCCGGTGAGGGTAGTGGGAACATTGTAGATCTTCGCAAAATCGGCGGGCGCAATACCGTAGCACGGCCCCGTAGTGCAGCTAAAAGAAACCGCTGGGTGTGGCCCGCTCCCTGCCACATTCGCGCTCAGGAAATTTTTCATCCGGTGCATTTGCGACTGTGGCCGGAAGTTGTGCAGGCCCACCACACCAGCCAGCACCGGTGCCAGCGCCGCTGGAATCTGCGGATCGCTCACATTGGCAACATGTTCTTCGCCACGCACCAGGAAGTTGTGAATGTCGGTGTGAAAGGCGTTCCGCACCTGGCCAACATTTCCGGAAAACTCGATGGTCGTGCGCCCCGCTCCCACCTTTACATTCTGAAATCCATGAGACTGCAGCCAGCCCGTCACCGCCTGAACATCCGCATCAGCCGGCCCGTACTGATTCCCGAATTGCGTTGGCGTGAGCCAGGCATGGTAATTCGGGGAAGTCTTGTCTTGCTGCTGGTCGAGCATTTGCCTCAGCGCGGATTCCTGGTCCGAGCTGCGCTTCAGCAGCAAGAGCATCCGCGTCGCTGGTTGCGCATCGCTCACCGGCCCCTGGTCAAACTCCTGCCGCGCCAGCGGGTGCACGTTTCCCTTCAGTTGTACCGTCTGCGTCTCGTCCACCGCTTCGGTCACTCGCGCCGCCACGGTCGCCTGCTGCGCCCAAGCCGCCTGCCCCGCCATCAGCAGGCCCACGGCGCACAAAATCATCCCGCTCTTCGTCATCAGATTCTTCATAATTTTCTTAAGCTCCCCAGCGCTTTCGTCGCGATCTTCCCGGGCTCTTTTGGCAGGAATGGCGTGTCTCCGCCCCTATTCGTAGACACTCTTCATGCTGTCTCTTTCAGATGCGCGAGGGCAGGGAACGGTTTGCTCCCTTCCCTGCGCCGTTTGTCTCTTTTTGGTAACACTTCCGTCCTGATTTAGTTGCACCTGAATACCGGCCAAGTGTGAAATTCCGCTGCTTGAGGCCGCAGGTTTGCCCCTGCTAGGCCACCCAACGACTCACTTGAGGGTGCCCCATCCTTCGCGATGTTTGCGAAGGGTGGGTTCTTATGCTCTAACGTTGCAACCTCTTTCCTCTTTTTCTTTTGTTCTCCTTCTCCGCCTTCCCTTTGTCCGGCATTTACCCAGGCCGGGTCTGGGTGTTCTCTGTGTAATCCTTATCTCTTCTCCCGCCCCGGTGGATTCTTCAACCCATTTCCACGTTCCCGCCGGAGAATATCACTCCGACTCGCGCCACCCCGCCAGGTGTGCCACTCGGCAATCCCAGCGCCGCCACCCCGCCTTTCCGCAGCAGGGGAGCAAGCGCCACCGCGCTCGATGGTTCGATCACAATCTTCATGCGTTGCCACACCATCCGCAGCGTTGCGCGAATCTCCTCTTCGCTCACCAACAAAATCCCGTCTGCATATTCTCGCAATATCGCAAACGTGCGTGGCGACAGCGAAGCCCGCAAACCGTCAGCAATCGTGTCGCTCGTTTCCTGCGTCTGCAGAACCCCGGTCTTGAGCGAACGGTAGGCATCATCCGCGCGTTCCGGCTCGCACCCGAATACCCGCACCGTGGCCTGCATTCCTTTCGCTCCCAGACACGTGCCGCTCAGCAGCCCGCCGCCGCTCACCGGCGCCAGCACGGCATCCAACTCTTCCACCTCTTCCAACAATTCCTTTGCAGCCGTGGCCTGCCCGGCGATGATCCGGTCGTCATCGTAGGGATGGATCAGCACCGCGCCCGTCTCCGCCTGAATCCGCGCGGCCATCTCTGCCCTAGCCGAAACCTTCGGCTCGCAATACGTGATCTTCCCGCCGTACGCTTCCACGGCGCGGCATTTCACCGCCGGTGCATTCTTTGGCATCACGATCCAGGCTGGCACGCCGCGCCATCCCGCCGCCCGCGCCACTGCTGCCGCGTGGTTTCCGCTGGAATGCGTCACCACCCCCTGCTGGGCCTCTTCCGCGCTGAGCGAAAAAATAGCGTTGCTGGCCCCGCGAATCTTGAACGACCCCGTTTTTTGCAAATTCTCGCACTTAAAGAAAAGCGAGGCCCCTGCCAGTTCGTTCAGCGAGGTGCTCGTCAAGACTGGCGTGCGATGGACCAGCGGCCGGATGCGCTCGTGCGCCGAGACAATCGTCTCCCAGGTAATGCCGGTCACTCCCTTCTGCGCATTGAGGTTAGATGTGCCCATAACTTCAGTTTAGACTAGCCGGTACTACTAGCGCGAGAGTTCCCCCCGAATGAACCCCTCTCCCCCTTGACCTGTGGTGCCTCTCTGTTAACCTTAGAGTTCAATTAGGTGCGCCGTCGCGATCCCCCACCCTTCGCCCGGCGCGGAGTGACCATGGCCCCGTCAGAACGCCGCCAACTCGAGCGCTTTTCCCTTCGTGTCCCCTTGCGCTTCCGCTCCCTGGGCCTGGCTTCGGACAAGACCGAACACTTTACCGAAGCCATCAATCTTTCGCGTGGCGGTTTTTTCTTCGTCACTTCCGCGCCTTTGCAAGTCGGCATGCCGATTGAAGCGACGCTCAAAATGCCTGCTGAGGTTACCGGCAACCAGCCTGATGTAACCCACTGCCGAGCTCGCCTGGTGCACGCGCGTCCCGACGCCTATAGCGATGGCCGCATGGGCTTTGGCGCCGAAATTGAAATGTTTCTGGATACCGATAAGCCCCGGCCCGAGAACCCGGAGCTCCCCAAACCGAAGTCCCAGCCCTGACCTGGATTCCTTAAGAACTACCAATCTCTCGCAACTCAAGTTCAGCAGAAGAGTGTCATCCTGAGGCGATCCGGTAAGGATCGCCGAAGGACCTCAACCCGAAATCGCGCATGGTGTGTCCGGTGAGATTCTTCGGGGCGCAAACGACACGCCCCTCAGAATGACAGGTGTTTTTTGAACTACGGACAGAATTGTTCTCGTGTGAGAGTCGGGCTGATTTTTACTTCGCGACCGTGATCGTGGTTTTTGCCGCTCCCACGTTTTCAAATTTATCGTAAGCGTGCACCGCGATCGTGTGCTCGCCGCGGCTAAGGCCCGACACGGTAAAGTAATACGTTTCTATCTTCGCGTCGCTAATTCCCGCATCGGGAGCCACTAGGATCCAATCGCCTCCATCCACGGTGTATTGCGCTTTTTCTATGCTGCTGGTCTGGTCGCTCGCCATAAAGCGAAATTCAAAAGTCTCAAGATCGATCGGGTTTGCGGAAATATGCTCGATGATGGGCGGCGTGTTGTCCACCTCAAATCGTTCGCTCTCCCGTTCCGTCTTTAGCGCCGCAGCCGGTGGATTGGACGGCGCATCGCTCGCCACGATTTTCAGGTAATACGCCCCGTCGGGCATCGTCGTCGTGTCCCACGAATAGAATTTCTGGTCCAGATTGTCTTTCAGGAGTTTCCAGTCGTGCTCGCTCTCGCCGCGGAAATAGACGGCATAGCGCAAGTCATCGTCATTGTCGTCGTGGGCGCTCCAGAGTATAGACTGGTATCCCTTCTGCTGCGTCCCTTGTGGCGGCTGCTCAAACTTGGCTGCGTTCGCCGTAGTAATCACCACCCCCAGCGGGTTGGGCGTTTGCGGTAGCTTCAGAGCAACGTTGCTGGGCTGCCCGGGAATAATCATCTGTGATTGCACGCGCACGCCCGGGTCCTGCAGCGTAATGCCATCAATCGCCGGCGCAACGTTTTTCGGCTGGTACGCCACGCTCACCCAATCGATCCCATCGCCGGGGCGGCCATCATGGATCACTGCTTTCCACTGCAGGAATCGCGCCGCGGGAGCTTCCACGGGCGTTGCGGATGTCGTGTACGGCCCAAACCAACGCGACCATTCCTTTGCCGGGTCCTCCGTATTTCCGCTGCGCACGAAAAACTCCAATCGCGGCTCCCCCGCGTTCTTTCCACCTTTACTTGCCACCACGTCGGCGCTGGCGGGTGGCCCCCACCACTCAATCCGGCCCCACTGCGAAAAGAGCTTCGCGTCAAACGACTGCGACTCAAACGTGCCTTCCGGCTCGTACTCGGGGCCCAGCGAATACACCTTGCCGGGATTTGCGGTGCACAGAAACACCTTCCCGCCAGACGACCGCGAAATCCCCGTGATCTGCGCCGAACCCGATTTCGCCAATTGCGCGTACACCCCGCGCCCGTCAATCACCAGCAGCGAGCCGGTGTTTCCCGTTCCCGCAAGCAACCGCCCGTCCGAATTCAACCCCAGCGCGTAAACCACATCGTCCCGCGAACTCCAGATCTCTTCCGGCGCCCCATCTGTCGCGATCTTGTAAATGCTGCTCGAAATAGCTTGGGGAAACGCTAGGAAGGGGGCTATGGCTTGGCCGCCCATCGGCGCAACCGAAGTAGTGATGGTCGTCGTTCCCTGGGGCGTCGCGAACACTGCCGCAGGAGCTTGCGTGGCCGACTTTTGCTTTTCTCCAATCGCTGCCACATAAACGATTCCGTCGGGCGCCACCGTCAGCGAAGTCACCTCGCGCTTCGACGTCTCATAAATGACGAATCCTTCCGCCACGGTCTCATCCGCCGGCTTTTTCTTTCCGCTTTTCTCCACGCGCCGCGATATCCGCAGTACCCGCCCATTTGGCTCCGTCCCGGCCAGCAGATTGTTCTTCGCGTCAAATGCAAGCACCTTGATGTGCGCCTCGTCGCTCGCGTAGAAAGGTTCTCCCTTGCCCTCCACCGTCACCGCGAAAATCTGCCCCTTATCGCCGGTCGCCACGTATAAGGTTCCATCCGCTCCAAACGCCAGATCCCAGATGTATTTCGTTTTGGGGTCGAAGAAGACCGACTTCTCCCCGCCCGGCGTAACGCGATAGACCTTCCCGTCCGGCGACGTCGCCACATACATGTTGCCCTTCGCGTCAAACGTAATCGCCTGCACGAGCAGGTCCGTGGACTCGAACACTGTCTTCGGCTTCCCGTTTCCCTCGAATCGGAATACCTTCGCGGGAGATCCTCCGCCGGCGTACAGCACGCCCGCGGGATCCGTTCTCAGAGACCACAGATACGACGCATCCGCATCGGAAATCAGCGTGAATTTCGGTGCCAGCTCCAGGTGCCCATCGCTCCGTACCGCCACGCCCTTCGCCGTGCCTTTCAGGAATTCTTCATACCTGGATTGGTGCCAACGGCGTGTGTGGTCCGCCACGGCGGACGCGGCCACCAGGCAAACCAGCGAAGACAGCAGGATCAAGCGTTGCGTGAGTTTCGACATTGACAGTTTCACCGGATTTGCAGGTTCAAAGAGATCAGCCCGGAGACGGGGCCGCCAAGCGCAATCGAAGACTCGCTGGACAAGGATTCGCGAAGCACCTGCACCGTGCCCGGCGCGGGCCGCCCGTCAATCATGTTGATCTGCGACAGCGGCACATTCGGCATTTCCTTGTCGTCCCACACCAGCGTCGGCGCGGGCACAAACAGCCCCACATACAACCGGTCATTCCGCCGTTCGCGATTCATCAGCGTGATCAGTTGATCCAGCCCTTCCGGCCCCGCCGCGCCGGGCATCCCGGGAAAATTGAAGCCGCGCGACGCCCGATTCATCCAGTCCGCATCGCTTACCAGCACCCGCAGCGCCGTGCCCCGTGCAATCTGGTCCGGCACATGCACCGTCGCCTCTTCGATGCGTGCCGGCCCGCGATACGGCTGCAGCCGCACGCGAACCTTCAGATTGTCACCCGGCGCCGCTTCACCCTTTTCCAGCCAGGCGCTGTCAATCGTGTAAGACTTCCGCCCCGGCTGGCTTTCCACGCGCAGCGTAATGTGCTCCACCGCGGGAATCTCGTAATTGTTGTTGAAGAGCCGCCCGAACATTCCCTGCACCACCAGCGCAATAGGTAGGCTGTCAGGCATCAGCGAGTCGCCCGGCGCAAACGTGTTTTCCACCTGCACCGGCACGTGCCCCTGCAGCCGGATTTCACCCGTCATCCGCAGCGTGGTTCCCTCGCCATACAGCGAATTCTGGCTGATCCCGTTGAACGTCGTCAGCGCCACCAGCAGCGGCGTCAGCTTCGGATGATTCACGATCTCAAAATGCAGTTTCTTTTCGGCGCTCCCCGTCACAAACGTCAGATCCAGCGGAATCATCGCCGGCGGCGCGCCTAGTTTTCCCGTCACCGCCGTCAGGTGATCTCCGGTAATTGTCCCGATAGGCCCACCCACATTCACAATCTTTGTGGATGCCAGTTCCGATGACAGCGTCGTCACCACGCGGCTCCGCGCCATAGGCATCTGAATGTCGCCCAGGTTCATGAATGGGTGTCCGCACAAGAACACCCGGTCTCCCTGCACCGCCGTCACCGTGCACGCCGAATTGATGGACGCGTCGCCCTGCACCAGCACCATGCCCGCCATGTCTCCCGGTGCCAGATGAGCATCCTCTGGCCGCGCTTCGGCCGTGCCGCCCTGTGCCGCCACAAATCCATAACTCTGCAGTTGCGGCGCAAACTGCTGTAGCGCCGCCGGCTGAAATCCAGAAAACACCAGCGGTGTCTCGATGGGTTCCAGTGACGATCCGCTTGGCAGTGTGTTACGCGCCAGTGCGTCGTTCGGCAACGAAAACTGCTGCGGGTTTGCTTGCGATGTGGCGCTCTCTGTCGGCGGGCGCAGCACATCTTCAATCGGCGTCACGCCCGCAATCGCTTCCTTAGTAAAAATCCCCAACTTCAGCGAGAGTGCCCCCGCCAGCTTCCCCTCAATATAAACAGGGCTGCCGCTCATCCCGGCCACCACCCCGGTATGCTCCACCTTCGGCCCTTTCAACTGCACCAGGATGATGGACTGCTTCGGCCCCAGAAAATTCGGCAGCACGCCCAGCACTTCCAGGTCAAACTTCTCGATTTGATCGCCCGCGAAAATCGTGTACGCATAGCCCTGCATCCCTGCGCGGACCTGGGATACCGGCATGATTTCCGTGGAATCTGGGGGGGCAGCGGATGCCGCAAGCGCGCCAAGGACCAGCGCCGCCACCGCCAACTTTGCTAACCTCTGGGAGAAGCGAGCCATAGTGAAGATAGACGTGACCCCCGATGTGAAGGATGCATGATACTGGCTGGGCAGGGGGGTACGCAATTGGACCGCTAGAGTGGCCGGCCTAGACGCAAAGACTTAGCCTTCCTAGCAGGTTGCTGAAAAAACCTGGTGATGGGTGATCTTTTCTATTTTTGGCGTTGCTGAGCGGTGTTTTTCCAGGCATTTTCGAGTTTTCGAGGTTCTTTATCCGTTCTGCGCGGCGTT
>Ga0209517_10010557_pt1 | contig 10251 bp, 6 predicted proteins | sample PeaSoiMetSII2010_FD_187695 | JGI IMG/M metagenome (GOLD analysis project Ga0209517, IMG submission 187695) | Peat soil microbial communities from Weissenstadt, Germany - SII-2010 (SPAdes) (version 2) | ecosystem: Environmental > Terrestrial > Soil > Wetlands > Peat | place: Germany: Weissenstadt... | reverse complement strand
GGCGGGGATGAACGGAGTTGTGCCCTACGACTGGCGGGGATTTTTTGCCGAGCGCCTCCGCTCTCACGGGCCGGGCGCGCCGCTCGGCGGCCTGGAGAATTCCGGTTGGAGAATAGTGTTTACGGATATTCCCAACGAACACGCGAAGGCGGAAGAGATCGTCACGCAAGTGGCTAGCTTCGGCTTTTCACTGGGCTTTGACGTTCACGCACCCGGGGGTGATCTGAGCGACCGCATCCTGGACGTGATCCCCGGCTCGCCGGCGGATCAGGCGGGGCTGGCACCGGGAATGCATCTCGTGGCAGTGAACGGCCGGAAGTGGTCCCCGGAGGTCTTACACAGCGCCATTCAGTTTGCGAAAGACAACAAAGAACCCATCGAACTGCTCGCCGAGGACGCCGACTATTACAAGACCTACCGTATCGATTATCACGGCGGTGAGCGCAATCCGCATCTTGAAGCGATCAACGGCAAGAGCGATGTGCTGGGCGAGATCGCACGTATGAAAGCGGCCCCGGTCAGTGCACCGAAGACATACTAGGAAATCGCCCAGAAGGAAGGATTTCCGCGGTTGACGCAAAGCTCGCACGCACTGGTGCGCACAATCGGCCGCTGGAGCCTGACGGCTCTGATGGTCAATTCGATTGTCGGCGTCAGCATCTTCAAACTGCCAGCCGATTTGGCGGCGCGACTGGGCGGGCTCAGCCCGATGAGTTGTCTAGGCGTGGGTGCCGGAATCCTGATTATCGCGGGCTGCATCGCGGAAGTCTCTTCCTACTACGAAGAAACGGGCGGGCTGTACTTGTATGCGCGGGACGCGCTGGGGCGCTTCGCGGGTCTACTGGTCGCCTGGCTGACCTGGCTGACGCGCATCGCCGCTCCCGCCGCGGCAGCGAATCTCTTCTGCACTTTTGCAGCGCAGTTCGTTCCCGCATTTGGAACGCACCGGGGCGAACTGCTCCTATTGGGCGCGTTGATCGGTCATCTGGCGCTGCTGAATTACATCGGCGTAAAGACAGGAAAAAACGTCAGCAACTTTTTCGCCGCGATCAAGGTGGGGTTCTTGTTGTTCTTCGTGACGGCGGCGATGCTCGCGCTGCTGATCAAGCCGGAACTCCGCGTGGCGATTGTGTTTCCCGCTGTTTCGGCGAAAAGTTGGTTTGAGGCCATGCTGTTGCTCGTATATGCGTACGGCGGCTTTGAAGGTGCGCTGTTCGTCGGCGGCGAAACACAGAATCCCAAGCGCGACACTCCTATCGCCTTGCTGACGGCGCTCGGCGTGGTTTGCCTCCTCTATACAGCGGTGCAATTCGCTGTCGTGGCTACCTTGCCGGATGCCGGCGCTTCCACGCGCCCCCTGGCCGATGCCGCGCAGCGACTCTTGGGACCGACGGGCGGAATCGCGATCGCGCTGGCCGCCATGGTTTCCGCGTACGGCTATTTGAGCGCGAATCTCTTGCATGCGCCACGCATTACTTTTGCACTTGCCGAGCAGGGCGATTTCCCCGTCTTTCTGGGCGCGGTTCATCCAAAATACCGAACGCCCTATGTCTCAATCTTTCTATACGGCGTTTTAGTGTTCGTGTTTTCGGCATTGGGAAATTTCGAGTGGAACGCTATTCTGTCGGCGGTCTCGCGCCTGGCCGTCTACGGCGCGATGGCTCTGGCGGTGCCGCTGCTGCGGCGGCGTGGCGATCGCCAGGCGCGATTCGTTCTCCCCTGGCCCTATCTTTTTGCGGGGCTCGGCCTGGTTTTTTCCCTGTTGCTTCTAACACAGATGGGCAAAAGCGAATTTGTGATTGTAGGAACGACGTGCTTGGTGGCGCTTGGAAACTGGCTGGTGGTGCGGAGGTGATCTCATGACAAAAACACGGACTGGCGATGCCTTCATGTCAGCGGGCGACTACGGCCGGGCAATGCCGAAATTCACCGTCAATCTCCTTGTGCGAAGTGTGGAAAAATCGCTGCCGTTTTACCGCGACATCCTCGGAGCGACGGTGCGTTACGCCGATGGCGACTTCGCAGCGTTGGCCCTGCTGGGGACTGATTTCATGCTCCACGCCGACCATACCTACGATCATCATCCGCTCTACCAGAGATTGCAGCACGCGGGGCCGCGCGGAACGGGAGCGGAATTGCGCGCGCTCGGCATCGATCCCGATGCAGTTGAAGGGCGCGGGAGGGTCGCGGGCGCTACGATACTGCGGCCCGCGCAGGATTTTCCACATGGGTGGCGCGAAGTCACACTCGTTGATCCCGATGGGTACATCTGGGCCGTGGGCTTGCCGACCGCCAAAGGATAATAATTGCAGGTGGCCGAATCACGACGCTCGCCTTGGATTCGCCCTGCAATCGTGACATCATGCACTGTTTTGGGAATAGCGGAAAGATCGCCGCACAGGTGGAGGAACAATGAGGAATCGCATAGCAATGCGCAGTGGAATCCTGGGCCTCGTGCTGAGCGTAGCTTTGGCTGCACATGCACAGGTGCAGGCACCGGCGAAACACGCGATCACCTTTGACGACCTGATCAAAATGCATCGCCTCTCGGACTCGCAAGTCTCGCGCGACGGCAAATGGGTGGCCTACGCGGTGTCCACGCCGGACATGGAGTTGAACCGCGGCGTCAGCAATATCTGGATCATTCCCGCGGAGGGCGGCGAAGCCATTCAGGTGACCCAGGGCGGCCGCGACACTTCTCCCGCATGGTCCCCCGATGGCAAGACACTGGCGTTTCTTTCCGCGCGCGACGGCAATTCCCAGGTTTATCTGCTCTCGATGGAGGGAGGCGAAGCGAAAAAGCTGACGCAGCTTTCGACGGGAGCCGATGTGTTCAAATGGGGGCCGGATGGAAAGAGCATCGCCTTCACATCGTATGTTTATGTGGGCTGCAAGGAAGACGCGTGCAACGCCAAGCGCGACGAAGAAAAAGAAAAGAGCAAAGTAAAAGCGCGCATTTACGACCACCTCCTCTACCGCCACTGGGATCACTGGTCCGAAGGCAAGCGCAGCCACCTTTTCGTCATGCCCGTCGACGGAGGTTCGCCGGCGCGCGACCTCACGCCGGAAGCCGACTACGATATTCCGCCAGACGGGGAGCGAGGCGGTCCCGACGACATCAATTTCTCTCCGGACGGCAAGGAGATTTGCTACACGGCCGTAACGGACAAAGTGGAAGCCATCAGCACGAATGCCGATCTGTTCGTCGTGCCTGCCTCCGGTGGCGAAGCGAAGCGCATCACTTCCAATCCCGGGTTCGATGGGAATCCCGTGTATTCGCCGGACGGACGCTCGATCGCTTACCATTCGCAACTCACCGCGGGATACGAATCCGACCGGTGGCGCATCATGCTGTACGACCGCCAGACAGACAAGAGCACGGATCTCACGGCCGGATTCGACCGCAGCGCCAACGAATTGGCGTGGTCACCGGATAGCAAGACGATTTATTTCACCGCGGAAAATGAGACGCTGCAGCCGATTTATGCCCTAGAGGCGCGCGCCGGCGCGGCGCCGAAGAAGCTGCTCGACGGTTACAACGGCGCATTCTCCTTCAACGGCGACGCGACCCTGTTGGTGACTGAGAGGACCAGCCTGCTATCACCCACGGAATTATTTGTTGCCGCGGGCGATGGCAGTGGCTTGAAGCAATTGACGCATCACAACGACGCCATCCTGGCGCAACTGGAGATGAACACGCCGGAGAGGTTCTGGTTTGATGGCGCCGAAGGAACGAAAGTCGAGGCCATGTTGGTGCGGCCCCCGGGTTTTTCGGCCACGAAAAAGTATCCGATGCTGGTGCTGCTCCACGGCGGGCCGCAGACCATGTGGGATGACGCCTGGGGCTACCGCTGGAATGAGCAAGTTTTCTCGGCTCCGGGCTACGTTACGCTGATGATCAACCGCCGCGGCTCGACGGGCTATGGGCAAAAATTCACGGACGAAATCACCAACGATTGGGGCGGGAAAGCCTATGTCGACATCATGAAGGGAATCGACGCGGCCATCGCGAAGTATCCCTTCATTGACAAAACACGGCTGGCGGCAGCGGGCGGCTCCTACGGAGGTTACATGGCGGATTGGCTGGCAACGCACACCGACCGGTTCAAGGCGATCGTGAGCCATGCCGGCGTGTACGACAAAGTGTCCATGTACGCGACCGAAGAGCTGTGGTTTGAAGAACACGACATGCAAGGCACGCCGTGGACGGCACCGGAGAATTACAAGAAGTGGTCGCCTTCCACCTATGCGGCAGAGCTTGGAAAGTACAAGACGCCGACACTGGTGGTGGGGGGCGAACGGGATTATCGCGTGCCCTATACCCAGTCGCTGGAATTCTTTACTGCGTTGCAGCGGCAGGGCGTGCCATCCAAGCTTTTGATCTTCCCGGATGAGGGACACTGGGTGCTGAAACCGCAAAACAGCCAGCTATGGTACAAGACATTTCTGGATTGGCTGGCGACCTACATGAAGTAGGCGCGCACGAGGAAAGAAGCCCGGCGCAGCGAAGGCGCCCGTGACATCCTGCAGAGAGGAACACTCTCGCGGAGTTGCCCACGGCGTAAAGCGGCGGCAAGCCGCCGCACTCCAAAACGCGGTTATATCTCCGCGAGCTTGCGCAGCGTGCGGCGCAGAAATCGAAACAGGTGATACAGCAGGAAGAGCGATATACCGAAGAGCACGCTCACAACGACGATGGCGGCCGTGGGGTGCGCCGCGGCAAACCAGACCAACCAGACCGCCAGCATATCTTCTCCAAAACTCAGCGCCCAATTGCTGAAAGGTTCCGGACTCATGTTCACGGCCGCACGGGCGCTGGCCTTGGTGCCGTGGGACGTAAGCGCGATGCCTCCCGCAAGCAGCGCCGCTCCCCAGCGCCAGGCCTCGGGAGCCGCTGAGGTTGCGCCGAACGCCAGAAGTGCCGCAGCCGGCGGCCGGATGAACGTATGTACCGCCTGCCAAATTGAATCAATATAAGGAACCTTGTCCGCCAGGAATTCCAGCAAATAAAGGACTGCCGCGATTCCCAGCACCACGGGATGCGAGAGGATGCGGAGGTGCCCAGGCAGTTGAATGACGCCAAAGCGCTGGAGCAATCCCAGCGTCGCGACAGTGGCATAGAGATTCAGGCCGGAGGAAAAGCCGGCGCCAAGGACCAGGCTAAGGGTTTCGAGAGGGTTCATAGTCGTGCACAAGCGCTCGGATCAAGTTTGGGCGATACATTGCAAGGTATCACGAATGGGCGAGCGTGGGAGTGGGCAGGGACCGGCACACAAAGCAAACGCCCCGGCCAAGACCGGGGCGCTTGCAGAAGTGCGGTTGTTGAGACTGGTTTTACTGGCTCGGCAACATCAGCCGCGTCCAGCCGGTGGTGTTTGTGTCGCGAAACAGCGGCGTGCGCGGCGGCAGCTTGATCGGGTCCAGGAAGTCTGTATCGAAGTTGTAGCCACGAGATGGCGGGCTGTAAACGGTGGTGCAGCACTTGTAAGTGCTGTTGGCCTGCCGGCTGTAGTACAGCTCGACGATGGAGCCCTTGTAGTAGAGGGACTGTCCACCCCAGTCCTCCAGGTAGCGGAGGAAGTTGTGGACCCCGCCATCGGTGCCGAAGTCCTGTGGGATTGTGGCGCTAGTAGTGCCGCCGGGCAACGGGAAGGTGCCCGAGACACCCGCCAGAATAGCCGTGCGGTAGTAACTGGTGACGGCAGTGCGGTTTGTTGGGCACGTCGTGTCGTCACTGCAATAGGGTGTGCTGAAGGAGTTGACATCATTCCAGTTATCGGAAAGAAGGGTGACTGCGTCCGCAGATATGGAAGAAGCCACGTAGGGGTCAGTGTAGTTGGCGCCACCCCCGGCCGAATTCGTGTTGAAGTCGCCTTGGACGTAGACGGGATTTTCCGTGGCAATCGCCAAGCCGCAATTCTGACCGCCGGGGCACACACCCAAGGCCGTCAGGAGGTTGGCGTTGACGAGCTTTACGGCACGGCGGAAGAAGAGCGGCGGGTTTTCCCGCGGGGCGTTGGGGTGAGCCGCAACCAACATAGGCCAAATGCCGTCGTTGTTAGGGTAAGTGGGAACAGCCGCACAGTTGTCGTTCTGCAGGAGGCCAGTGCCGGAAAGCCCCGAGAAAATGCCTAACCTGCCGGGGTTCGTGGCTGAGTTGGTTACGTTAGCGAGCGTATCGCCCACATCATGGATATATTTCTGGCTCGCGCCGTAGTAGTAGAGCGACCCAGCAAACGTGGTATTAAGGTTTTCGTCTTCGCCCGTATCGAGGCTCTTGTTGGGGCAGCCATTTGTGGTGTCGGTACTGCTGTTGATGATATCCGTCCAACCGTATTCGCCCGTTTCATGGAGCGAGTAGGAAAGTGGAGGCCAACCGCTGGTGATGGTCTGAACGGTGGAGTCTTCGTAATTTCCGCGCCGGTCAGAGATATAGAGCACGAAATTATTCGTGGCGTAGTTGGGATCCTTGGTGCCTTGGCCGCTGGTGACCACGGTGCCGATCTTGCCGGCAAACCAGTTGGCCAGGTTCGCGCCGTCAATTTCGATATAGTTCATCGCGCCGTTCAGCGTCGGCCGGTTCGCCGCGGACATGGTGTCTTCGCGAAGTTCGCCCTCGCGCGTATCGAAGAGGACGTTCGGCCAGAAGTCCTGAGAGTAAGGAGTCCATCCTGCCACGAGAGTTTTCGTGCTCGGATCCACGCCGCAAACCGCATTGATCGGCGTCTTCACTGGTACGTTTTTGCTGCTGCCACTCGGTATCAAAGCGCCGCTGACCACATATCCGAGCTGTTGCAACGAGCTCGGGTTGTCGCGGATGCGTTCCAGCCGAATGATGGCGTTCGGATGGGGGTCCATGCAGCTTTTTGGTGTAGTCGGTGTGGACACGCCAGCCATGTTGCCATTCGCCCAATACGGCGAAGCCGTGTAAGGATTCTGCGGGCCAATCTGCGTGGTGTTGGACGGCACGTTGGGAATGGCCCAAGTGCCCGGTGGTGGTGCCGGCGCCATTGATGCAGTCGAACCAGGCCATTGTGGATTGAGCGTTGCTCCGTCAAAAGATTGCGGGACCGGGTTAATGTTGCGCCCGGCGTAACCGTAGCCGAGGACCTCCGCGGTGACATCTTTCCAGGTGCCACAAGCAGAGCCGTTGCCGTAGCTGGTTTGCTCTTCAATCTTGATGAACCCCTTAATGGTGGGGAATCCAGTCGGCAGCCAATAACCGTCCGTTGAGCTGTAGCCGCCTCCGACTCCGCCCGCCGCGCCGGATTCAGCCAAAGGAAGCACCCCTGCGCCGGTCGTGTTCTTGGCCAGGTTGGTGGCGATCGCTTTCAAGGTTGCATTGGCGGAGGTAGACCAGCCGGTCACAGCCGTGGTGGCCATCAGGCTCAGGTCAAAGGGGGCCGTGGCGCCATCGACGCACGGCAGATTCGAGATGTCTGTCGAGTTGTCGGATAACAGAATCCTCAAGCTGGCTTGACTATAGTAGCGCTCCGCCGTGACCGTCATGGACTCACCGATCACGGGGCGGCGATTCAGGTCCACAGCTTGCGTCGCACCGTTCCCGAGAAGGGCAACGGCAAGGTTCAGCTGTTGCGCGCCCGTGGAATACGCGGGGGCCATACTGCCCTTCCCGTCAATCAGGTTGTGATTGTAATCGGTGGGGCTGGCGCCCGTGGAGATTGTGGGCCAGGATGAATTCGCTGTACCTGCCACTGGGTCGTAGCTTCCCTCGGTCATGGCGAGGGTCCGATAGCTGCCGCTTCCGGGATTCGTGGTGACTTGCACGGTTCCCTTGTAATTAGTTGAGGTGGCAAGGCCGTTCGAGAGGGTGGTGCGAACCACGTCTTTGTACGCATCCGTCACATCGCCGAGAGTAAGCGTGCTTCCGTTGCCTTCCGAGAGGTAAAGATTCCCATTGGTGTGGGTGCGCCCGCCAAAGTTGAAATTAGGCCCCGCGAAGAAGCTGCAGTCCATACCGCAAAAAATGCCGAACGAAAATGCCCCGATGCCCACCGTCTGGGTGGTGCGTTGGAGCTTTACTTCGCGACCCGCGATCGTTCGAGCATTAACTGTAAGGGTGTATTCGGTAACCAAAGCCGGCAAACCGTGAAAAGTGCCGGACTTGACGGTTGAGGTGGTCGGGATGGGGTTTCCGTTGGAATCGTAAGTTGTGGTGGAGGGCAGAGTGATCGTGTAGCCGGATTGGCCGCTACCCGTCACATACGATATTCCCGGGATAACGGGAGGACCGGGAGTGGTTGTAAGAGCGTTGATCTGCGCCGTGGTCGGCGCATAAGTCTCCGAAAACAAGTTCCCCAGGTTTGCGGTCATCTGTTCCATGCCCGCTTCCGCGCCATAGAACGCCGAAATATCGTCGTTGTTGGAGCCCGCCAACTGCTGGTTTGAGATCAGCAGTATGCAGAAGCCAACCAGCAGGCTGGACATCAAGAACAGCAGGAGGAGCGCTGTGATGAGCGCAACGCCCGCGTCCTGACGAGTCCGAATTTTTTTGTAAAGACGCTTTATTTGCATTGCCAGCTCCTCTTAAAAATAGCGATCGACGTAGGCCAGACTGCGGAGGCTGACCTGCGTCATCAAGTTATTCCGTGCATACGAAGATGTGCCGCCCCTCTGAAGGTTGTAACTTGAGCGGGCCGCCAGATAGATATTGACCGAGCGGATCTGCGATTCCGAATTCCCGGCAGGAATCGTGGGTTGGTTCGAAGGGTTGGTGATACCGTCCACGAAGTTGTAGGTGAACTGCAAATTTTCGAGGGTCTCGCCGACGGGCGCTTGGGTCTCAAAGTTAACGGCCCGGATCAGCCGTACCCATGGAGGACTGGTCAAATTGTCCAGGTAGTAGCTAATCATCCAGATGCGCGTGGCCAGCGTCTCCGGAAAACAAGAATTTGCGCCACCGCAGGTGCTGGTGGTTTCCAACTGCTTGATCGTGCCGCCGGCGTCCGAGTTGTTGCGGCCATTCAGGCCAAAGGGGTCACCCGTGGCAAAGGTCAAAGAATTGGCCGCAAGCGAGATGCCCGTGACGCATACCAAGGTCTTGGCAGTCGCGTTCTGCAACAGGATGAGGTCGCCAACCTGAACCGCGATGCCGGCGGTAGTCAGGTTGATGCAGGCAGGATCGAAGGTGACCACCAAAGTGGTGCCGGTCAGTACCACGCTGCCTTTCGGGCATTTGGTCGCATCATTAACAGGAAGGTCGTCGAGCTTCAGCGTGTTGTCCTGATACAGCACGGTGATTTCGTCGGTTATGCCGCTGGGGTCTGGATTCGACGCGGTGCCAGAGGCGGCGTCCGGGGCGGTAAGCGCGGGACCCAGCGAATTTCCAGGCTCCACTGCGGGGATAGTGTTATTGCACTTGGGAAAGGTGCCGGCACCGGGAATGGCGCTGTTGCCGGCTAAGATAGGACGGTTGATCACCGCCGTCGTTGCACAACCGGAACCATCAGGAGTGAAGGGGATGGAGATGCCCCCGACGGGAATGCCTGCGCCCGCTTGCTGGAGATCCTGTTGAATGAGGTTCAAGCCAGCACGCAGATTGTCTGTCATATCCGCGGATTGGACGACGATCTGATTGGAAGTGGTGGCGTTCTGGAAAACCAAGACGGTCGCATAAAGAAGGATGATGGTGACCGCCATGGCGATCAGCAATTCGATCATCGTGAAGCCCGCGATTTTTTTCTTTGTCTGGAGTTTCATCGTAGGCCTCACGAGAAATTCGAAATATAACTGACGAGTACGTAGGTGGAGGACTGCCCCTGGAATGTCCAATTGATGGTGATGGTGATTTGATTCAGGTTAGGCGTGGTAGCCACAGGAGCGATCAGAATCGTGCGCTTCATCCAGGGGTTCAGATTGGTCACGACATCATCAGCAGTCCCAAAATCGCCGTCGGGGCCCGGGCCGGTTGTTATGCCGTCGGGAACGGTGCAATCGTCGTCTTGCGTGCCAAACAGACCGTCGGGCCCAGACGCGCAAAGCGATTGCGCACCGTCCTTAAAAACCCCGCCTTTGCTCACGTTGGCAATTTGCGCCCAGCTAAGGATTTTGGTGTCGCGGGCGGTAAAGATCGTCTCCAACGCCTCCTGGGCCTTTTGTTGCGCGATGTATTGAATCTGGGTTTGGTAGGAAGCCCTGAGACCCTGGGTGAAAACAGAAACAAGGGACAGAACGCCGAAGGCGAGGACACCCATGGCTATCATGACCTCGATCAGGGTGAAACCTTTTTGT
>Ga0209517_10010556_pt1 | contig 10251 bp, 10 predicted proteins | sample PeaSoiMetSII2010_FD_187695 | JGI IMG/M metagenome (GOLD analysis project Ga0209517, IMG submission 187695) | Peat soil microbial communities from Weissenstadt, Germany - SII-2010 (SPAdes) (version 2) | ecosystem: Environmental > Terrestrial > Soil > Wetlands > Peat | place: Germany... | reverse complement strand
CATTCACGTACTGAGCTGACGCGGCACGCGCGACAGTGATCAATGTCTCGCCGGTTGAATCCGAGACGAGATGAAGATGAAAGAAGCTCGAATGGCGGTGCGGCATCAATCCGGTTCGTTGAAACCCGGTGGATAGCTGGGGAGAAAGCCATGTCCGTTCCGGGAGGGCAAGCTCGACAGTGCCATCGCCTGCTTCCACGTCCACAAAGTCACAGGCACGCGCTCCAGGAACACGCGATTCCTTTATTGTGGGAAACTATACAAACAAGTCCTATGGATAGGGAGTGTCATGCTGCAAGCACCTCCAGGATCAATGGATTCGACCAATGGCAAGGCAATACGTCCATACAGCTCGCGCATGACCGGATGTGGGAAACAGCACAATTGCCTGTGAGATACGATTCATGAGTCATATCCACCGCCATACAACTACAACAACCAGAACTTAATCTTGATTGTTTTTAGTAGGAATTGTTCGATGACACCCGTCACTACGGACTCGGCGCTCCTTGACGTGCTGGCAGGCAGATCACCTGCACGTCCACCGATATGGCTGATGCGGCAGGCAGGACGCTACCTGCCGGAATATCGCGAGCTGCGCCGCGCCAGCGACAACGTCAATGGCACGTTCGAAACGCTCCCAATCATCGGGGTGTAGTTTCATCTCAGGCTCTTTGCTTTTTGCCATGCGGCGATAATCGCACGGCAGGGCTGGATTCGCACCCAGCACCGCCCATCGCTATCCTAGACGGTGCCAACCAGACTAGGAGCGAATGTCATGGGTGACGATCCCGAACTGGTAAGAGTTGTAAAGATCGTTGGCGCGGGGTCAAGTCCTCGGCAGCCCGGACTTTATGAGGTTCATTTAGAAGCGAGGCCGGAACGTGCGGGGGCTTCAAAAAATCTGATCCTGCTGTTTCAAAATAAACGGGCTGAAGAGCTTCTAGCACTACTTCAACAAAAGCCGCCGCTGCTGGAAGGCCAGTAGCACGCAAGAATCCTAGCGCGAGCCTGAATCGCCAATTGCTAGAAAGCGAGGGGTCCATGTCACTTTTCAGGGTCTGGCCCGCTGCCTATCCGGTTGCTGCCCATCAGGGCTCCTTTCGGAACTCCCACCTACGCTCCGCAACGATAGCTTCAATAAGGCGTCCAGGATCGCGATACATGTCACAATTAATGTCCTTGCTATTAAGCGCGCGATCAAACTCCCCCCGCTCATCTGTATCCTCATTAGCCTGTTCCAACCGCACACGGTCTTGCGCTAGTTGCGTAACGTCAGTTACCTGCGCGACTCCAGCTTTTGCCGCCGTGCGGAGCAACAGCATGTTATGGGCGTTCTCGCGGGCGCCATCTACCGCATCGCCTGGGGCGCCGCATGCGCGGGCGCGACCGAGCGCTTGGGAGAATGCAAACTGCATCGAGTGAGCGCGCTCAAAGTACCAAGTGAACAGAAACGCTCCCACCGCCAAAATGAATAAGATCTGGACGATAGCAATGAAGCTCAAAAATACCCGGCCAGCAAACACCATCAAGTCTCCTTTGGCACTAAACAGATAAGCACGGTCCCATGTGAGTCGCCGGCGCGGTGCGCGTACGCCATCGAAATTAGACAGAACCCGACGAGCGCTGCGCTCCAAATGTGCTTCATGACTTCCCTCCCTTTCCCCAACTCCGAGAGGTCCCACCACAGATAATCGGAGTCCCTTGCGTATCTGTGATTATTTCCCCGGTTTCGCGAATGCGCTTGGGTCGCCGTTCTTTGTGCCGCTGAAAGCCCCGTCCTTTCAAATCTCTCGCGAATGGGCTGCCGCAATGAGGACACAACCCATCCGGGAGCTTTGCAACATCATCGCTCGACGCCATCTCTGACATCCCTTAGTCGGACGCGGGGACGCTCTATCCCATTCAGCGCCGCTAAAAAGAACCGCATAAGCGCAAGACCGCCGATCATGAGGCGCAAGTATTATTTTTCTGTTATCCGTTAGATGTCGGCTCTGCGCCCCATGGTGCTTCGGGTGCTCGAAGCTGGTACGAGTTGCCGGTTTCGACCGCGCTGCGGAAACTCTTCGGTGAGACGGTAGAATGCGAATTCTAATTCGCTTCCTGCGGATTTTCTCATAAAATGGTCCTTGGCGAAGAGCTGCATGGAGTTCGGTTGGAAAGGTGGCGAACATCATTCGCAGGATCGTGAGGAGCGCCAAGGGCCGCATCAAACGCGACCCTAGGGACCGCCGCACCTGGGCTCTCCATGACGCCGCCCTGCGGCGGCTCGCAACGAAGGACTACGAGCAGATATCGATTGCCGAGATTTCCCGCGGGGCCGGCTGCTCGGTCGGAGCCTTCTACGGCCGCTTTCGGGACAAGGATATGTTCCTGCGTTTGGTCGCGGTATCCGCATTCCACAGTTTGACAGACGATGCGAAGCGGGACCTTGATCCGGCACAATGGCGCGATGCTTCAAGGACCAAGATCGTGGACGGCATCGTGTGCCACGTGGTCAATCAGATGAGCCGAGGAAAGGCGGCGGGCGTGACCCGCGCCACGGTGAAGCTGGGTATGAGTGACCCCGATGCGTTGGAGCCCCTCATCAAATACCGCGCCAGCGTCGCGGATTGTGCCGTTGCTCTTCTGGTGCCCCGCCGGTCTTTCGATGACGCCGCCCGATCGGTGCGAATCGCTGTCCAGATGATCTTTGGCATTGTGACGGATGCCACCTTGCAGAATGCGGGGCCGTTGCGCGCCGGCAGTCGCCGGATGGTCGATTCCTTGAGCGACCTCATGACCAGCTATCTCAAATTGCCGGCTGAAAAGCGCTCCGCAGGGAGCGATGACGAGCAAGAGGCGCAAACGGAACCTGAGCCACGCGGTGCCGAGGAACCGGGAGCGTTGGCCGAGGACACGAATGACCAAATGGCAGCACCGAAGGCCGATACCCGCGCGGCAGCCGGAACAGTCATGGCGCGGCGTCCCTCGCGGCGCCACGCACGGGGACGGGACTCGGCCCCGTCGCTCAAGCACCTTCCGGTGGAGGACGTAAAGCGTGCCAAGCCGCCGGAGCCAATAGCGGCCGATGAGAGGAAAGCTAAAACCGAACAGGGCCGAACGCGGCGGGTCCGTCCTATATAGAGCGAGGTCCTAATTGCCGGCATGGCGAGGCGGATGCAATGAGCGCGATGGCCATTTGGGAGCGCGGAATCCGGCTCGCTGAAGCGCCCTATCACTTTGCGCCGAACACGCTACGAGCCCAACACGACGCACCCGAGATTGCAACGCCGTTCTCCGAAACGACGGACATTTATGCATTGGCCGCCGAAATCGTAGAAAAGAGCAAGCGGCAGAAAATTCTCGCCGCACTGCGGCAATTGCACGATGCCAGCGCGAGGTTTTCCGCGCAATTGGGCACGCATGGAGAGATGATCGAGCGGCTGTTGCAATCTCTGCAAAACCGCAAACTGATTGCCTACGGATTTCGGATTCCTCGGAATGCCAATTCCGAGCCCGAGCAAATTCCACCGGACCTATTCCAGCGGCGCTATGTCAAATGGGCAGCTTCGTCGATAAGCGGCGCCGGCCTCGAATTCGTGTCGGTTCGCGTATTGCGGCCCAAGTGGATCAAAGAGACGAATGCCCGGTTAGCGCAATTGCCTAAGCCGGAACCCGTGGCGCCGAAGCGGAGGCTGCCAGGACGGCCATCCTCAAAGGACGCTATCAACGCCGCAATTCAATCCCTGACCGCTGACGGCAAATTGCCCAATGCCGATACGCGGAAAGAGAATATCACCATCGTTAGAGCCCGCGTTCACACGCTATTTCCGGGCCAATTCCCTGGGGACAAAGGGCTGAAAGAGGAGACCATCGGCAAATATCTGGCACTCGCGTTGCCGCGCCCATAAACCCACAAACTATAAACGTTTGTGAGTTCATGGGCTTACCGCCGATCCGCGCCGTTAGGTCATCCTTGGCTGCATCCGCACCGCCATTGCCGTGCGGATCGGATGAGCCGGGACAATGGCGAAGAAGCGGCGCCAATCGGATGAAAAGGGGATGCCGGCAGACAGCGGCGACAACTGCGCTGCCGCCGCTCCGCTTGATCCGCACCTCGTCATCATCGCACGCGCCATCGGCCGGCTGATTGCGCGCGAGCAATTGAATACGGCTAAAGCTGAAAGCGATAGCTGAGCACGAAGCGCCGTTCCCGTGATAAACTCGCACGCGAATCCACAGCTCACGCAAGGTGTCCCATGATCCGCGTTGCGCTCTATGCCCGCTATTCCTCCGACAATCAGCGGGACGCTTCGATAGGGGATCAGCTTCGCATCTGCCGCGAGCACGCGGAGCGGCAGGGCTGGACCGTAGTTGACACCTATTCCGACCGCGCGGTCTCCGGCGCCTCGCTGATGCGGTCGGGCATTCAGGAACTCATGCAGGATGCGCGGCGACGCCGGTTCGATATCGTGCTTGCCGAGGCGCTGGACCGCATCTCGCGCGACCAGGAAAATGTTGCGGCGGTTTACAAGCGCCTGCGATTCGCGGATGTGGCTATCGCCACGATCGCCGAAGGCGATATCACCGAGCTTCACGTCGGCTTGAAGGGCACCATGAATGCCCTCTTCCTCAAGGACCTTGCTGCCAAGACCCATCGCGGCTTGCGCGGACGCGTGGAGGCGGGCAAGGCCGGCGGCGGGCTCTGCTACGGCTATCGCGTCGTCAAGCGGCTGGACGCTTCCGGCGAGCCCGTCCATGGCGAGCGTGAGATAGACGAGCAACAGGCCGCGATCATTCGCCGCGTGTTCCGCGAGTTCGCTTCCGGCAAGAGCCCGCGCGCGATGGCGCGCGATTTCAATGCGGAAAAGGTCCCCTGCCCTGCGGGTGCGGCTTGGACCGACTCGACCATCCGCGGCAATCCCAAGCGCGGCACGGGGTTTCTCAATAACGATCTCTATATCGGCAAGCTCGTCTGGAATCGGCTGCGCTATGTGAAGGACCCTACCACCGGCAGGCGCGTCTCGCGTCTCAATGCACCGGATGCCTGGGTCACAACGGAAGTCCCGGAGCTGCGCATCATCGATGATGCGCTCTGGCAGGCAGTGAAGGCACGGCAAGCCGAGCTTGGCGCAATCCACGCGAACGCCATTGCCGCGACGCGCGCGGCCTTCGCCAACAGGCTGAACGGCACGCACCGGCCGCGCTCGCTTCTCTCGGGACTCTTGTTCTGCGGCTGCTGCGGCGGTCCCTACGCGCTCAGGGGTGGAGATCGCTACGCCTGCTCCAATCACGTCATGTCCGGGACCTGCACCAACAACCGCTCGATTCCGCGCGAGGCATTGGAGACGCGCGTGCTGGCCGGGCTCAAGGACAAGCTCATGGCGCCGGAAGCGGCGGCCGAGGCGATGCGCGCCTATCAGGAAGAGCGCAACCGGATCAACCGCGATCGGCGCCTCTCCGGCGATCAGGACCGGCGAGCCCTTGAGAAGGCGGAGAAGGCGATCAAGGAAATCGTCGCCGCGATCGAGAACGGGGCGTACAGCCGCGCCCTCGGCGATCGGCTCAATGCGCTTGAGAAGGAGCGCGACGTTCTTCGCGAGCGCCTTGAACAGGTGCCCCAGGATTTACCGGACCTGCACCCGAACATCGCCGAGCTTTATCGCCGCAAGGTCGAGCGCCTGACCGAAGCGCTCGCGGGCCCGGACGCAACGCCCGATGCCGGCGAGGCGATCCGCAGCCTCGTGGAGCGCGTCACGCTCTCGCCGGGCGCGAGGCGCGGCGAGATGCTGGCGACCTTGCACGGCGATTTGGCGACGATCGTGGAATGGACGGAGCGAACGGGCCGGAAGAACAAAACCGACATTCCCGGTTCAGGAATGTCGGTCTCGGTGGTTGCGGGGGCAGGATTTGAACCTGCGACCTTCAGGTTATGAGCCTGAAAAGTGCAGGTCTTTCGGAGCTTGCCAGTATTCAAGCTGTTGCCGGAGCCGGCAAAGCCAAGGATTTGCCTCTTTCGGAGGGGAGGCTCGTGGTCGAGATTGTTAAATTCGGCGACGGTCCCCGGTCGTTCCCAGCGGCCGGGCGGACTATCGGCCGCAGAGCAATCTTATGCTCGAAAGCGGCTGAACAAAGCCATGGAATGCTCTCTTCTTTCGCTTGATCCCAGAGGCGAAGAGAGCGTCGATGGATTGCCGGTCACGCGCCGGCTTGGATCCAGGAGACCATCCATGGCAGCACCCAGGAAATCGGCGGCCAAGACACCGTACGCGGCGCGATCTCTGGGGCGCTAAAGAAGAAGCTCGGCCTGAACATCGTCTCGAAGAAGCCCGAAGACGGCGATCGCGTTTATCGAATCGTATAGCCACCTATGCGCGAGGACTGTGACGGTGCCGTGGCGCGCGCGCTCGACCGGAGGACCGCCGCGAAAGCCTCCTCGTCCGTGGCTGATCCGCCAGCCCAAGTGCTGGAAAACCGCTTGGCCGCGCTTGCCCGACTCGATGTGCCCGCGCTGCGCTCGACTTAGGCAGCGCTCTTCGGCCGACCACCGCCCATGAGCCTCAGCCGACGCTTGCTCGAATACGCGGCTTCGTATCAGGCGCAGGCCCGGGTCTATGGCGGCCTGAAACCGGCCGTTCGCCGTCGGCTGCTCCAGACGGCCGCATCGCAACCCGGCTCGGCGGATGGCGCGCTCCACCGCAAGCGACCGGGGATTCTGACACCCGGAACCCGTCTGGTCCGGGAGTGGCACGGCCGTTCCCACACGGTCGAGGTCGCAGAGAACGGGTTCCTTTATGCGGGACGGCGGTATCGATCATTGTCTGAGGTGGCAGCGGCGATCACCGGCGCCCGCTGGTCAGGACGGAGATTCTTCGGGCTATGACGAATCGCCGTCGTTGCGCCATCTATACCCGCAAATCCTCCGAGGAAGGGCTGGAGCAGGCCTTCAACTCGCTCGACGCCCAACGGGAGGCTTGCGAGGCCTTCATCAAGAGTCAGCAGCATGAAGGCTGGAGCGGCCTGCGGGACCGGTATGACGATGGCGGGCTCTCCGGCGGCACCATGGATCGGCCGGCGCTACAGCGCCTGCTCTCCGATATCGGAGACAACCGAATCGATGTGGTGGTCGTCTATAAGGTCGACCGGCTCACGCGGTCGCTTGCCGACTTCGCCAAGATCGTCGAGATCTTCGATGCCAAGGGCGTGTCCTTCGTCTCGGTGACGCAGCAGTTCAATACAACGACCTCCATGGGCCGGCTGACGCTGAACGTCCTGTTGTCCTTCGCCCAGTTCGAGCGCGAGGTCACCGGCGAGCGCATCCGCGACAAAATCGCGGCTTCGAAGAGGAAGGGTCTATGGATGGGCGGTCTTGTCCCGCTCGGCTACGACCTCAGGGATAGAGAGCTCGTGATCAACCCTGCGGAGGCTGAGACGGTCCGCAAGCTCTTCCGCCTCTATCGTGAGCTGGGAACCGTCCGGCGTCTCAAGGAAGCGGCAGATCGACAGAGGCTGGTGACCAAGCCTCGCAATCAGGCATCGGGGCGCGTCACCGGGGGCGGGCCCTTCACACGCGGTCATCTTTATTGCTTGCTCTCCAATCCGATCTATGTCGGCGATGTCAGGCACAAGGGCGCGACTTACCCCGGCCGGCATGACGCGATCATCGATCGCGAGACGTTCGACGCCGTGCAGCGGCAACTGAGCGCAAAGGCAGTCACGCGCCGATCTGCGACGAATACCAAGGCGCCAAGCCTCCTCACCGGATTGGTTTATGACGAGACCGGTGATCGCCTGTGTCCGACCCATGCCAACAAGAGGGGCCGGCGCTATCGGTACTACATCTCGAAACGTCTGATGCACGCAACCGGCTCGACCACCGGCGGCTGGCGCCTGCCGGCAAGAGAACTGGAGGCCGCTGCGCTGCAATCGGTCCGCGCCCTCCTGAACGACGAGCTTCGAATCGTCGAGGCGATGCATCTTAATGGCTTGTCTCCGGATCGCTTGCGGAGAGTTACCGGAAATGTCGCGGCGTCAGGCGACGAGTTGAAGGATGGGTCACCCGAGCGCCAACGTCAGCTGCTGTCCGCCCTGGTGCATCGAATCATCCTTCACGCCAACTCAATCCGCATCGACATCAAGCGAATAGGGCTCATCGGCTTACTTGCCGAGCCGGACGCCGACATTACCGCGGACTCCGAGGAACTGTTCAATGTGGTCGTCCCTATTCAACTGAAACGGCGCGGCGTCGAGGCGAAGCTGGTGATGAAAGCCGCCGGTAGCCGATGCCCGTCGCCGGACAAAAAGCTCATTACCCTGTTCGCTGATGCCCATCGCTGGATCGATGACCTGGCGGAAGGGCGTGCGGCTTCCCTACGCGACCTCGCGCGGCAGCACCACCGGGATGTCGCCGAGGTCAGTCGCACCTTACCCCTGGCCTTTCTTTCCCCGGATATCGTCGAGGCGATCCTCGACGGACGGCAGCCGGTCGATCTGACCCCCCGTCGACTCACGCGGATCGGGGTCCTTCCCTGTCGCTGGGACGAGCAACGCCGCCGCTGCGGCTTCCAGCCTTGATAACCGCGGCCTAACCTTGGCCCCGTCTGGCCGATGGTGTTGACCGGGCACTAGGCCGACAGAGACGTTCGCCGAAATACCGCGGCGTCACTACATCGATGGCGTCTCTACCGGCAAGACGGGGCCGAGAAACCTCCCCAAACGCCCGAGAAACTGGGCTTCTTCGGTAATGCCGGATTGGGCGCGCTAAAGCGCAGGATAGAGTGGTGGCGGAGGCAGTCCGGCGCGAACCGGTCTCTGAGCCAAATTCCCTGCTAGCAGCGATTTATCAGGGATCAACTGCGTCTTTGGCCCGTTCGGCGCCGATGAGCCTCGAAATTGCTTATTCTTTGCAGTGGCTTACGGGCGAATTCCCTACGAAAAAGATCAGCGAACGTTGGAAGCTGGATCAGGGAACCGACTTCGCGGAACAGCGAATTCATTCTTCAGATCAGGCAACCGTTGATCCCGTCTTGACTCAACGCTGATTAGGCCGACGCTTTCGAGGTTCAGAAGCAAAACGAGGTGAGAGCTTGGCAGGTTCAGTTCGCGGCAGTGTAAACAGCGCTTTCGCCCTGTCTGAAATCCAAAATTCTGACTGTTCCCCCCGGCCGCCCCACTCTTGCACTCGCAGTAGACTGACCTGAATCCGGCTCAACAAGGACTTTGGGGGGTGACGCGCGCGCACAGCCTCGGCCAACGCCGCAATAGTGCGGGACAGAAGGAGCCGCCGTCGTACGCGTACGGCCCACGACGCGGTGGGAGAAGGCGGCAAGGTGCGCGACCAAGCTCGCTGAATCGCTCCCGCTTACGTGGCAGGATCAGCCAATTTTGCGCTACGAAACCTCCTGTACGACCCGCCAGATATCTTGGTAGAGGAGCCAGCTCACCTCGACGGCGCCGCGCACGGCTTCGATGACGACCGCCAGATCGCCCGGGGTATGCGCGAAGGTTTGCAGGAATTCGAGCGCGCCGCCGGAATGGTCGCGGTCGGCGTCTTCATGCACCGTGTAGAAGGCCGCCTGCTCCGCGGTGAGGCCGTAATGCCGTATCATCGCTTCCGAGACCCTGCCGGAAACGCCGGGCACCTGCGCTTCGCCGCCGAGCGCGAGGGTCGCAAAGCCTTCGAGGAAGGAATGGCGGCTCGCATTCTCGAAATAGCCGCGCCAGGCGAGCGCACCGGCGCAGAATTCGGTCGCGTACATCTCCTGCGCGCTCACCCCGAAGGCTTCGCCGACGCGCAGATAGAGTAGGTAATGCGGGATGCCGCCGGCATAGAGGCCGCCCGCGCCCTCTTCATAAACGACGTTGGCCAGACGCTGCCGCCAGCGCGCGTCGGGGCAGCTCACGTAAAGCGGCCCGTGATAATTGTGGTTGTAGAGCGGAACGACGCTGAACTGCCGCAAGAAGACGGCGACCTGCCGACGGCTCAATCCGCCCTTCATCAGTGCGATCCACAACGTATGCGCGCCCCGCGGCTTGCTGCGGTGGATCGCTTCGATGGCGCGAAGCGTCGCCGCGTAATCCAGTGACTGCTCGGGCAATTCGATCCTCCTGGAAAGGCGTCTTCCGGTTCGACCGCCCAATGACCGCGCGCACCGCAGCGACAAGCCGCTTGTTCCGGCGGCGGCGAATGAACGCGGCGAGAGGGCGCGTGAAGGGTGGAGCGGTCGCGGACAAACGCGAATGATAGGCGGCGCGCGAAGTTGCTGGCAA
>Ga0209517_10010555_pt1 | contig 10252 bp, 6 predicted proteins | sample PeaSoiMetSII2010_FD_187695 | JGI IMG/M metagenome (GOLD analysis project Ga0209517, IMG submission 187695) | Peat soil microbial communities from Weissenstadt, Germany - SII-2010 (SPAdes) (version 2) | ecosystem: Environmental > Terrestrial > Soil > Wetlands > Peat | place: Germany: Weissenstadt... | reverse complement strand
CAAGCCCGTCATCGGCCGCATCTTGACCGACCAGGAAGATCAGCTGGGCGGAGCCCCCGTCGCCCTCATCAGCGAAGGCCTGTGGAATCGCAAGTTCGACTCTTCCCTTGCCGTCGTCGGAAAACCCATTACTCTGAACGGAATCCTCCACACCATAACTGGCGTGATCCCCTCGAGCTTTCACTACCAAAGTGGCAATTTCCAATCCGACGGTGATGTTTACGTCCCCATCGGCCAATGGAAGGAACCCCTGTTCCGCGATCGCCGCGCCAGCATGGGCATGGATGCCGTAGGTAGATTGCGGCCGGGCGTCACTCTCGCTCAGGCAGCTTCCGACATGACTGCGATCGCAACCCATCTCGCTGAGGTCTACCCCGACATCGATAAGAATTCCGGCGTCGCGCTCATCTCTCTGAAAGAAAATATGGTGGGAGACATCCGGCCGTTTCTCCTCATGCTTCTCGCCGCCGTCGGCTTTGTGCTTCTCATCGCTTGCGCCAACGTGGCCAACCTGCTACTGGCACGCTCCACGGGAAGAACAAGGGAATTTGCCGTTCGAACCGCTCTCGGCGCCAGTCCCGGCCGGGTTGTTCGCCAACTCCTAACAGAGAGCATTTTGCTTGCCCTGGCAGGTGGCATATTCGGTATGTTCCTTGCTGCTTGGGGCACGAAGGCGGCCCTCAAGGTTCTCCCGGAAGCTCTCCCGCGCGCCGGGGAGATTCATCTTGACGCTCGCGTTTTCCTCTTCACCCTCGCTGCCTCTACCTTTGCCGGTATACTGTTTGGCCTGGTGCCGGCTCTTAAGGCTTCCCGGACCGACATTCAAGATACGCTACAGGAAGGCGGACGCGGTGGAAGCGGAGCGCGCCACCGCACACAGAGCGCTTTCGTGGCGATGGAAATGGCGCTGGCCGTGGTCTTGCTCGTCGGGGCTGGACTGATGATTCGAAGTTTGACCCATCTCTGGAGCGTGGATCCGGGATATGACCCCCGCAACGCTATAAGTTTCAGTCTCGCGTCCTCGCAACCTTTGGGGGCTACTCCTTCAGCCACGCGCGCCGCTTTTCGCCAGCTTCACGACGCCATCAGCGCTGTTCCAGGAGTTCAATCCGTCTCCCTCTCGGTTGGCTCCTCCCCGATGAAAAGCGATTCGGAAGTTCCTTTGTGGTTGGAGGGAGAGCCTAAACCTGCCTCCATGCAAGAGATGAAGGCTTCGCTCTTCTACGTTACCCAACCAGATTACTTGCAGGTCATGAAAATCCCGTTGAAACGCGGGCGATACATCACCAGCGCGGATACCGAAAACTCCTCGCCTGTTGTCGTGATTGACGATCACTTCGCAAAGCAGTTCTTTGGCGACGTCGACCCCATCGGAAAACATGTCAATTTTGAAATTCTCAATCTGTCCCCGCAAATCGTCGGAATCGTCGGCCACGTTAAACAATGGGGCTTGGATTCAGACAGTACGCAGCACATTCAAGCGCAGTGTTATTTCGCGATTTCCCAACTCCCCGATTCCCTTTTTTCGATCCTCGAACATGGCGCGAGCGTTGTGCTTCGAACTCAAGACTCTCCGATTGCCGTCATGAATTCCATTAGCCATGCGGTGCAGGGCGTAAACAGCCAGATTGTCATCTATGAAACGGAAACGATGAGCGACGTGATTTCCGACTCCCTCGCGACGAAACGCTTCGCCATGATCCTGCTCGGCGTGTTTGCTGCCCTCGCTCTTCTGCTCTCCTCGATCGGCATTTACGGCGTGATCTCTTATGTCCTGGGCCAGCGTTCCCACGAAATTGGCATTCGCATGGCGCTCGGTGCGGGCCGCGCAAACGTCCTTCGCATGGTGTTGGGCCAGGCAGGGAAAATGGTCCTGTTTGGCATTGGGATTGGACTCGTCTCAGCGATTGCATTAACCCGTTTGATGGCCAGCATGCTCTTCGGTGTGCGCCCATCGGATCCCTTCACTCTTATAGCCGTCAGCCTCCTGCTCGCAGCCGTCTCGTTCCTGGCCTGCTATGTCCCTGCGCGCCGCGCCACGCGTGTCGATCCCGTCATCGCCCTAAGGTACGAGTAAGCCATGAACACAACAGTCCATCCATCGTTAACTCTCCACTCGCACAGCCTCCCGCGGAATGTTTCGCTAGCAATGGCTCATGATCTCTCCACGCCAAAGGAAGAGGAGGCCAGACCATGATCGACCGCCTCCGCCAACTCTTTCTCCGCTTCGCCTCACTTTTCCGTCGCGCCCAACTCGATCGCGACCTCGAAGCCGAGATGGCCTCTCACCTGGCGCTCGCTATCGAAGAAAACCTCCAGCACGGCATGTCTCTCGCCGAAGCCCGCCGTCAAGCCCTCATCCAGTTCGGCGGCACGCAACAAGCCAAAGAGAATCATCGCGATTCCCGCGGCATTCCTGCCATCGAAGTCCTGCTCCAGGATCTGCGTTACACCTTCCGCGCACTCCGAAAAGATCGCGCCTTCACCGCCGTCGCCGTACTCATCCTCGCTCTAGGCATCGGCGCCAACATCGTCGTCTTCAGCGTCGTCAACACCATCCTTCTCCGCCCCCTGCCCCTTCCGCTCTCGCGGCAACTGGTTTGGCTCGCCGGTAACAATGGTCTGGGCGGCCTTTCCGATGTGACCTACCGGGTGGATGTCTTCGAAGAATTCCAGCGCAGCAACCACTCCTTTCAACAGGTCACTGCATTCGTGCCCTACTACTCACTCTCTGAGACCAAACTGATGACCCGCGGCGAACCCAGGCCCGTTTCCTTTGTCTGGGTGGACGGCACTTTCTTCCCAACCCTCGGCGTTCAACCTGCTCTCGGCCGCCTATTTACTCACGAGGAGTGCGTCAAGGGCGGCAAGCCCGCCGTATTACTCAGTTACTTCTTCTGGCAGCGTCAGTTTGCCGGAAATCCTGCAATTGTTGGCCAACCCATTCAGCTCGATAAAGTCTCCGCAACTGTCGTCGGCGTGCTTCCAGCTTCCTTTGACTTCGGCGCTGTTTTCGCCCCGGGCTCAAAGATGGACTTCTTCCGCCCGGTTGCCATGGATGATATTCGCACTTGGGGGCACATGCTCTCTCTCGTTGGACGTCTCAAACCGGGAGTGTCGGTACCGCAGGCGCAAGCAGAGGCGAACATCCTTCTCCCACAGCTCCCCGGGGCTAATGACGAGAATTGGAGCACCGACCTCAAGACCACGATCTCGGGCCTGCAGGAGCATGTCACCGGCAAACTCCGCCGCTCCTTGTTGGTGCTTTGGGGTGCGGTCGCTCTCATTCTCCTCATAGTCTGCGTCAATCTCTCCAATCTTCTTCTCGCACGCCTCGCTTCCCGGCAAAAGGAGTTCGCTTTGCGCGGCGCTCTCGGGGCCAGCCGCAGCCGTCTCATTCGCCAGCTTCTTACCGAGAGTCTCGTTCTTTCCGCGTTTGGTGCTCTCCTTGGTGTCGCCTTGGCTTTTGCGGTCACTTTGTTTCTCGCTCACCAAAGTTCCTTTGCTCTTCCTCTTCTCAGCACGATCAGGGTGGACGGCGCCGCTCTTGCCTGGACTTTGCTTCTCACTCTTGTCGTCGGCGTTCTATTCGGCCTTGCTCCTGGCTTCGCACTCTCCAGCGGCAATTTGCAGGAGACTCTCAAGGATGCGACCCGCGGTTCCAGCGAAGGCCGCGAACACGGCCGCATGCGTTCCCTGTTGGTAGTTTCGGAAGTAGCGCTGGCTTGTGTCCTCCTTGTCAGCGCTGGACTTTTCCTGCGCAGCTTCCTCCGCATTCTCGATGTTGATCTTGGGTTTCAGCCAGCTCACGCCGCCGCCATCAAGGTGGATTACGACGAGGGAGGCAGTGGGGCCCGCCGCGGCGCTATCCTGCAAGACATGTTGCAGCGCGTCAGCGCTATCCCGGGAGTTCAAGCTGCCGGAATCTCCGATATGCTTCCCCTCGACCGCAACCGCAGCTGGGACCTCTTGGCTAAGGGTAAGGTCTTTTCCAAAGACGTGAACGACGACGCGTTTGTCTATGTCGTCACGCCCGGCTACCTCGCGGCCATGGGCATGCATTTGATCAAGGGCCGCGACTTTACTTGGCAGGATTCAGACACCAGCGAACCCGTCATTATCATCAATGAAGCTGCCGCTCGCCGGGAGTGGCCCGACGAAGATCCCATTGGGCGTTTAGCTCAAGGTATCGGGGATAAGGACAGCCGTGTAGTCGGAGTGATTGCCGACGTCCACGAAAGCAGCTTAGAGGACGCTTCCAGTCCCGCTGTTCTGGTTCCCGTGACCCAGCATGTACCGGAAGGAGCGGAGCTCGTGGTCCGCACACAACTCCCTCCCGAAACGCTCGCCTCCGCTGTCATGAGCACCCTGCGTGTGCTGAACCCGGAGCAGCCAGCCACGGAGTTCCGGCCGATCCAACAGCTTGTGGACCACTCCGTCTCCCCTCGCCGCTTTTTCGTTCTCCTCGTCGCCATCTTTGCCGCGCTCGGCCTTGTTCTTGCCGCTCTGGGCATCTTCGGCGTCATCTCCTATTCCGTCACCCGCCAGACTCAGGAAATCGGCATTCGCATGGCTCTTGGTGCCACCCCCGCGCGCATCCGCTTCGGCGTTCTCGCAAAAACTCTTCGTCTCGCGCTCTTCGGCATCGTCATCGGCGCTTTCGCCTCTTTCGCCGCCTCCAAACTCATTGCTTCGCTCCTTTTCAAGACTGAGCCCACTGACCCTGCCACCTTCTTGGGAGTTTTGCTTCTCCTTCTGGGAGTCGCCATTCTAGCGGGCTATCTCCCCGCTGTCCGCGCCACGCGCATTGATCCAACAACCGCTTTACGCTGTGAGTGAGCCAAACGACAACTATGGATATCCAACGCCCATCTAACGCACGCGCCAAAAAGATCCGCCGCATTGTCTACGCTGCCGTCGCCGTCGTTTCCGTTGCGGGAGTAACCTTCGGCGTCTCGCGACTTCGCCAGGCTGCTCCTTCCGTCGATAAAGCCACTGTCTATACCGACGAAGTGAAGCGCGGTCCCTTGCTTATCGAAGTCCACGGCATCGGCACTCTCGTCCCTGAGGACATTCGCTGGCTCCCCGCACAGACCGATTCCCGCGTCGATCGCATCATCCTGCATCCCGGCGCGCTCGTTCAGCCAGGCAGCGTGATCCTGGAACTCAGCAATCCCGAATTGCAGCGCGACGTTCTGGATTCCGAATATCAGTTGAAAGCGGCTCGAGCCGACTTCGAAAACCTGAAAGTTCAACTGAACAGCGATCTCCTCAATCAGAAAGCCGCCACCGCCTCCGTCCGCAGCGAATACGAGCAGGCCAAGATCCAGCATGAAGTGGATGAGAAGCTCCTCGCTGAAGGCCTGAGCCCCGATGTCACCGCACAATTATCCAAAGTGAAGGAAGAACAACTCGCGATTCGTCTCCAGCTTGAAGAAGACCGCACCGTAAACGCCGCTGACTCCGCAAAAGCTAGACTCATGGCGCAACAGTCCCACGTAGACCAGCAGCGCGCGCTTTATGACCTTAAACGCAGCGAAGCCGATGGGCTCCATCTCCGCGCCGGACTTCAGGGCGTGCTGCAGATCGTCCCTGTCGAAGTCGGCCAGCACGTTACGCCGGGCACCAATCTTGCCCGTGTTGCCGACCCCAAACACCTGAAGGCCGAAATCAAAATCGCCGAAACGCAAGCCAAGGACGTGGTCATCGGCCAGTCCGCCTCCATTGACACCAGGAACGGTATCGTTCAGGGCCACGTCTCACGCATCGACCCCTCCGTCCAGAACGGTACGGTCACCGTTGACGTCCAAATCAGCGATCCACTCCCCAATGGTGCGCGCCCCGACCTCAGCGTCGATGGCACCATCCAGATTGAAAACCTGCGCGACGTCCTCTACGTCGGCCGCCCCGTTCATGGCCAGTCCGAAAGCACCGTTGGCCTGTTCAAACTTTCCGATGACGGCGCCGAAGCTGTTCGCGTCAACGTCAAGCTTGGTAAAACCTCCGTCAACACCGTTGAAATACTCCAGGGCCTGAAAACGGGAGACAAAATCATTCTTTCGGATATGTCGAACTGGGACGCTTTTGACCGCATTCGCTTGCGCTAGGGAAATCAATCTTGGAGGCACTTCGCATGGCTTCACCAAACGGCACACTCATCAAAATGCAAGGCGTCAGCAAAATCTTCTTCACCGACGAACTGGAAACTCACGCCTTGGCCCAGATTGATATGGAAATCAAAAAGGGTGAATATCTCGCGATTGCCGGCCCTTCCGGATGCGGCAAATCCACTCTGCTCGCTATTCTGGGACTCTTGGATTCGCCAACCGAGGGCGACTATCTGCTGAACGGCAAACCCGTCTCCAGTCTCAAGCTCAGCGACCGCTCGCGTATTCGCAACCGCGAGATCGGTTTCATTTTTCAGGCCTTCAACCTCATCGGCGATCTCACGGTCTATGAAAATGTTGAACTCCCGCTCACCTATCGCGGCATGGCCTCCGCCGAACGCAAGGAAAAAGTCCAATCCGCTCTGCAACGCGTCGAAATGGCCCATCGCGCCAAGCACTACCCCGCGCAACTTTCCGGCGGTCAGCAGCAGCGCGTCGCTGTTGCTCGTGCCCTCGTCGGCGATCCCTTGATTCTCCTCGCCGATGAGCCCACCGGAAATTTGGATTCCAAAAACGGAGACGCGGTAATGGATCTACTGAAGGAACTTCACTCCAATGGCGCCACAATCTGCATGGTCACCCACGACCCTCGCTACGCCCATCATGCCGAACGCACTTTGCATCTCTTCGATGGCCGCATCGTCTCGCAGCCCGTGGAATCCGCCTGAAGTCTGACCCACATTTTTCACCACGATGTCAACGCACCGCGCAAGTTTTTATAGCGGCCGCCTTCCGAGGCGGGCGCATTTCTTTTTGTGAATAAGGGCTTCAGAGTCTGTGTGTACATTCACTTTTGGGGTCAGGGCATGGCTTCAGCCATGCCGTAACTGTCGCATTTGCGGTGCGGCTTTAGCCGCTGAGGGCCGTTTTTTCTAGTTCTCACACAGACTATTCAGCCCCTGAGGACTCCGCACTTTTTTTGCATTTCCGGGAAACAAAACTAGTGCCGCAGCACCAGGCAGCCCGCAATCATGTCGTGCAGCGCCTGTTTCTTCTCCGTGAATCCCGCCATGATGTACCCGATCCACAGCGGAATCAGAGCGCTAATCATCTTCGCGAAATATCGTCCGGAAGCCCGGCCAAATGATACGCGGTTCGCCGCGCCGTCCGTTACGTACAATCCCAAGGCTTGTTTTCCCCAGGTCGCCTGCTTTTCTCCGCTCTCCAGGTACGCAAAATAAAGCCACTGCAGCAACACAGCCACGGCGACAAACATCAATACGAGCGAAAGAATTCCAGCAATAACCGCTGGGCTCGGCGGTTCGTTCGAATGGCGCGATAAATTCTCTAGCGTCGCCGCCAGCCCCGTAAGGAAAATCAGCGGAATCACTAGGGCAAAAACGCCAACCCCTACAATCAGTCCGTCAATCAGGTGCGCCACCCACCGCAGCCAGAATCCCGCGTACGTCACGCTCTGCGTCGTGCTGAACCCCGCGACTCCCACGTTCGCTGGCACTGCAACCCCCGCCGCTCCCGCAATCGCCGCTCGCACAACCGGAGTTCCGCAAGTCACGCAATAAGCTGCGTCCCCGCTTAGAATCGCACCACACTTGGAACAGTACACAGTCATCCTCCTGGACTTCCTTGTTTCATCTTATCCCGCTAAAGCGCATGGCCGCACACTCCACTCGTTGCCACACGAATCACTCACAGCCTTCCCGTACCAGTTCCCCAAGATACATTCGTGCTTCGACACTTCCCTTTTGTGCCGCTGCTGACAACAGAATGCGCGCCTGGCGACAGTTTTTTTCTACGCCTTTTCCCTTTCGATACAAATCGGCAAGGGCCACCTCGGCGTTGATATTCCCTTTCTGCACGGCCGCCCAGAGCAACCGTGCTGCCTCCGGGATCTCCGCCTCTCGCTTCTTCTCGCTTAGGATCAACTCTGCCTTTTGGTACTCCTCCTGGCCGTTATCCGTGGTCGCCCCAAAGGAACTGGCCGCCATGGGGGCACGACTCTGTTGTACCGCTGGCTGAATCGCTGGCACGCTCGGCGTTTTCGTGACCGCGGGTGACAATGTTGGCTCCTTTGGCGGCGCTCCGGTCGCTCCACTGGCCGCCGCCTGCGTTACGGCGGGTGCACCGCCATCTGTCTGCGGTGAAGGCAAAGTCAAATTTAGGGGTGCGGCGGGCAATGGAACCTGCACTTCGTTTTCCGGCATCGGACTCGCAGGCGAAGGAGACTCACTGTTGGAAGACCGCGGCGGAGCCGTTTCTTCCTCGCCTGCGATCACTTGACCCAGCCAGATTAGCGCATGCCCTACTTGACGATGACCTACTACCGCGCTCGCGATCAGCGTCAGCACTACCATGATTCCGATCGCCCGCGTGAGCGTGAATCGCCTCCACAGCGGTTCCTCTACTCTTTCGCTGAATTCGGATTCCGCTCCTAGCTCCGGCAGCGGCTCGAGCCTGCTTTCTATTGGCAGGGGTTCCAGCACCTCCACCGGCTCCGTCTCCCCCGAAACTTCCCGCGATTCGCTTGGGATTTCCAAGCTGGGTGCAACGACGTTCTCGACAGCTGCTTCCGTCAATTCGCTACCCGCCGCGGAACCTACCGATGCCAGCGAAATGCGCGGCAATGTGAAACGCGTTTCCTCTTGCTGCTCTTCGCGTAATGTCGCAGATGGAATGGCAACCCAGTTCTTCTCCGTCGCAACTTCAGGCGCCGACTCAGCCGCCTTTCCGGCAAGAATCGCAATCGGCGGATGGCTCGCATGAACTTCCTCCGGCCCCTTCTCAGCCGGAGCCGTCTCGGCAACAGATGTCGCCGCGATTTCCGCAGTTTGGAGTGGTACTGCCTCTGCGGGCTTTACAGTCGGAAGCGCAATCTTCGGAACGCTCGGATGAATCTCCTCCCGTCGCTTTTCTGGCGGAGCCGTCTCGGCAACAGGCGTCGGGGCGATTTCCGTCTTCTGGGGTGGCGCTGCCTCAACGGCCTCCACCTTCGGAGCCGCAACCCGCGCGAGCGTCCGACGTGCTTCCGTGCGCAATTCCTCTATCGTTGCCGTCTCGGAAGCACCAAAAGCAGCCGGTCTGTGCTCGTGCGGCGCGGGCCTCTCAGCCCCGGCCAGCCATTCGCGAATTTCTTCGCGGGCGCTTTGCGCTATTCCGCAAAACTCGATCCCCGCCAAGCGGCCATCTTCTTTGATCCAGGCGATCCGCCCTTCCCCGCTGATGCGCTTTGTCCCGTCCAGTGAAAAAGCAAACTGGGTCTTGCCGCCAGCCTGCAAAGGCATCATCGCTCGCAGCGCAAATCCTTCCTCCGAAAGATCGCGCATCATGCCGCCGTTCGCCGATTCCAGCTCAACGTAGACGAGGCTACGAGGGCGATTGCGTACTTTCTTCCGGCGCTCGGTCTTGATCGTCATAGCGGCTGTAAATGTTTGCATTTTAACCCTTCCACGCCTGCTTCCCTAGAACTAGTCGCCGGAAGGTTCGCTTCGAATACTCCGATCTTTCCGGCTTCCATGTCCCCTCCTCACTCTCGCGCAGACTGAGTTTCACCTTGAGCACATTTCCTTCAATGCCCCCTCACGCGCAACAGATTTGGGCTTACAGTTGGAGGAAAGCTTTCGATCCATTCCTATGAAAATACGCATCGGACTGGCGACACTCCTCGTCCTCGCTCTTCTGTACGCCGGCTATTGGTGGTGGCAGAAGCCTGCTCCACTTGGCGATACGGATACCCTGCTGCTCGGCGATATCTCCAACCAGAGCGGGGAGAAAGATTTTGATGGCTCCCTGGAAGAGGCCTTGAGTGTCGCCCTGGAGCAATCTCCACGCCTGAATCTCGTTTCCGACGAGAGAGTCCGCTCGGCTCTGCGGGACATTGGCCAGCCAGACGTCACGATCCTGACCCCGGCTCTCTGCACCACCCTTTGCCCGCGTGTCGGCGCAAAAGCCTTCATCACCGGCACTCTAACTCGCACCAGCGACGGCTACACTATTGAACTCGAGGTGACTCGCTGCCTGGGCGCCTCCCGCATCGCGCGCGAAATTGAATCCGCCGCTCACTCTGAATTGGTGATTCACCATCTGGGCCTTGCGGCGGCCCTGGAGCGCTACGCGGCCGATTACACGAA
>Ga0209517_10010552_pt1 | contig 10254 bp, 11 predicted proteins | sample PeaSoiMetSII2010_FD_187695 | JGI IMG/M metagenome (GOLD analysis project Ga0209517, IMG submission 187695) | Peat soil microbial communities from Weissenstadt, Germany - SII-2010 (SPAdes) (version 2) | ecosystem: Environmental > Terrestrial > Soil > Wetlands > Peat | place: Germany... | reverse complement strand
TGCTCGGCGTCCCCGAGCGCGCATTCCTGGCCTGACTACAAGGCCGAAATTCACGCCTTATCATTGCCCGGATCCGCGGAATGTAAGCCCAGCGCCGGCTCCGCCCGCGGGAACTTGACAGTGACAGTCTTTGGCGCGGCCTGTGAATCGAGTTCCAGCGCAAACCAGACTCTATCGTCACGTGCCGAATCAGTCGTGTGCGCATGGCTTCATTGAAGGCCACTGAGCAGGCTCGACCAGAGCGCTTTGCCTCGTACATCGCTACATCGGCATTGCGCGCAACATCCTCGGCGCTCATCTGGCATTGTTAGCTGGTGACGAAGCCCGCGATCTTTGGCGTAAAAGCGCTTCAAATACCCGCCATCCGGGTCTGCGATCAGCGCCCGAGCGCCACGTGCCAGTGCGCCCTGCGGAGTCAAGGCGATTACGATGGACTTGCCGCCAGGGGTGCCGATGCATTCAAAGTACTTGATTTCAACCTCGGCAGGTGGGGGATGCCGGCGAGTGAGAGCTCGCTGCTGCGCAGGCGCGCGAGCGCCGGGGCGACCGCTCGAGAGCGCTTGGCCAGGAGGCCGCGCCGTGCGACCCTATCAGAGAGGCAACTTCTGCGCTGGGGGCACGAGGATTCATCGCTAAGCGCGATATGGGGATCTCGGCTCGACAGCAGTCGGTGACGTTGGAACTACAAGCACAGCCGCTCGCATACTAAGGTGGTTGGGGAGAACCTCATGTCGAAGTCGCGTCGAGAGTTTCTAGCAGCCTCCTCGGCCGCGCTGCTTGTTCCAGCCACAGCGGCCAATGCACTCGAAACTCCTCAGGAGTTGCCGTCGGGTTCACCTACTGCGTTCGGCACGGCCTCGCCCGTGGGTCCTGACGTGACACCCGCGACCTTTGTCGAAGGAGAGAAACTGGTGCAAGTACAGCTCACCGATGCAGAACGTGCACAGGCCGCTCAGAACTGGCGCCACAGCATGGCCGCACTGTATGAGCGCCGCACCGGTCCGCGCAAGGTCCCGCTGGACGCGGCACTTGCCCCCTATTCTCAATGGAATCCAGTGCTTCCCGGACACAGAGGAGTCCCTTCCCGGCATCGCTTCGTACGGGGTGATACTGACACAGGCCCGCTTCCGGCCGCAGATGCCGACATTGCATTCGCTCCCGTATGGAAGCTCTCTCGTTGGATAGAGTCGCGCAAGCTTACAGCCGAACGCCTTGCGCACATTTATTTGGACCGGATCGCAAAGTTCGATGCGAAACTGCGCAGTGTCATCACCCTCACATCGGACCTCGCTCTCAAGCAGGCGAAGCGCGCTGATGAGGAAATTGCGGCCGGAAAATACCGCGGAGCGCTGCACGGTATTCCGTGGGGAGGCAAAGACCTGCTCGATACGGCTGGGATCCGCACCACTTATGGCGCGGAGGCCTACAAGAACCGCGTACCATTGAGTGACGCCGCGGTAGTCCGGCGCCTTCATGACGCGGGCGCGGTTCTCGTTGCCAAGCTGAGCCTCGGAGCGCTGGCGTTGAACGACATTTGGTTCGGTGGCCAGACCATGAACCCCTGGCTGTTGGAAGAGGGAGCCTCAGGCTCGAGCGCGGGGCCCGGCGCGGCCACCGCGGCCGGATTAGTCGCGTTTTCAATTGGCAGTGAGACCGAGGGCAGTATCGTCAGCCCGAGTATGCGGTGTGGGGTAACGGGGCTGCGCCCGACGTATGGTCGAGTACCGCGCACAGGGGCGATGACACTGGCTTGGTCTCTCGACAAGCTCGGACCGATCGCGCGCAGCGTCGAGGATACGATGCTCGTGCTACGTGCTATTTCCGGTCCTGACGACGGCGATCTAGCAAGCGTCCCCAGCCCTATCGATTTCGACGCTAAACGCAGCGTCAAGGGCCTTCGGGTCGGCTACTTTTCGCATTGGATGAGCGAGGCCTCTGCCACCTCGGTCGATCGCCATACACTGGAGCGAATCGAACGGCTGGGGATGCAGTCCGTCAAAGTCGCGCTCCCGGATTGGCCCTACGACTCATTGAACACGATTCTTTTTGCGGAAGCTGCTGCCGCCTTCGAGGAATTGACGCTTAGCCGGCAGATTGATCAATTGAGGGTGCAGACACCCGATGCATGGCCGAATACGTTTCGCCAATCGCGATTTCTCTCAGCGGTGGATTTTGTTCAGGCCGATCGGTTCCGACGTGCCGTTGCACAAGAGATGCGGAGAGTTCTGTCGCAAGTCGACCTATTGCTGGTGCCCTCATTGCGCGATGAAATGCTCACGATCGGGAATTTTACGGGCCTGCCTTCGCTGACGCTTCGGGCGGGATTCGTAGAAGTCTCCGAGGCGCGCAGCGATTGGGCACCTGACCCTAATCGGCCGCTGCCGCGGTTCGACCCACCCCGGCGCGTACCGCACGGCGTGACGCTGATCGGGCGACTTTTCGACGAAGGCACGATTGCCAGGGTTGGATTGGCACTCGAGCATTCGTTAAACGTTTGCGGGGAAACGCCTCCCGGCTTTTGATTGAGGACCCTACTTCGCTTCGCAAGTTTCAATGAGGCCGATTATTCCACGCGTTCGAAAAAGAGTCATTGTTAAGGGCCTTTGAATGTTTGCACGGGAAGGCAGAGCGCCCACGCGTTACGGCGGACGTTAGCCGGGTCGCCGGCGATGATTCCGTCGAACTCGCCTGGCAGCGGTGGGGCTGCAACAGGCGTGCGTGTCCGCCGCGATGTTATTTTCCTTGCTCATTCGCCACGGGCATGTCGGCGTTGCAGATGTCGCACTGGAATTTCCATTTCCCCTGCATCTTTTTCGACACAGCCATCCACTTGCCGTGGTCGACGTACTTACCGTCGGCACTTGTGAACTCATAAGTTCCCGTGCCGTAAGCTGGAATTCCACCGATCTGGGCCGAAGTGACCGTGAGCTCGTTCTGGGCGCTCCTTTGCGTGAGGGATTTGAATGTCGCCTGCGGACCTTCGCTGTCTTGAACCGCATTTGCGATCGGCGGCATCCGACAGGCATCGGCCATACAAAAAAGCTTAACGGCACAGTCAGCGGCGCAGGGTTGTACATTTCGACCGCCGGCAACGAAATATTGGACGCTACAGTCGCAGAAGACTCAGAGCGCAGCGCAACCGTTAGGGCCGGCGCAGTCAATCAGGCCAGCAGAGGAACGAGCGCTGTGAGTGAACAAAGGAGCGCCTTGACGCCGATGATGATGTGTTACGCTAAAAGTGAACAAGGGAATAATGCTACTCAATTCATTCAAGGACAAGGCACCGCTATGACTGAACGTGTCGCCTTGATTGTTGGTGCCGGACCTGGGATCAGCGCTGCTTTTGCTGAGGCGCTGGTGGCCGACGGCTATCAGGTAGCGCTGGCCTCTCGCAATCTGGACAGATTGCAGCCATTGGCTAAAGCGATTGGCGCGACGCCGTTCGAAGCGGACGCTTCGTCGGCACGGAGCCTAGTGCGACTGTTCGACGAAGTTGACCGTTCCTTGGGACAACCGGATGTTGTGCTCTACAACCCGAGCGCCCGCATCCGTGGCGAATTGCTGAGCCTGGATATGGGGGCGGCCTCGGCCGCCATCCAGGCCACTGCCGTGGGCGCGCTGGTCACGGCCCAGGAGGCAGCCCGTCGCATGCTGCCGCGAGGCAGCGGCAGTATCTTCTTTACGGGCGCGACCGCCGGAATAAAGGGTTTCGCTCGTTCGTCGGTTTTTGCCATGGGCAAGTTCGCAGTGCGTGGATTGGCCCAGAGTCTGGCCCGCGAACTCGGTCCGGCGGGCATCCACGTGGTACATTTCATCATCGATGGCACCGTAGATCAGGGGCACCGCGAACCCGGCGCATTCACCCCACAAGCTATCGCACGCTCCTACATGGCTGCGCTAGCCCAACCGCGCGGTGCGTGGAGTTGGGAGTTCGAGTTGCGCAGTCATACCGAACCGTTCTGATAGCGGTCATAGCGTCAGCGAATCGAGTGGGGATCGGAGGGCAGCAGACGGTCGCACACGCGATCGAGCGCATGCCCTTGGACGCATACCAGTACTTCTACCAATGCGTTGGCTGCGGCGTACTGTTGAAGCCGAAGGCCGGGAATTGCTACCGTGTTCTGCTCGTACGACTCCGTGACATGTCCGCCCAGCAGACCGGTGGCGTCGAGTGCGGGTGCCTGCCGTGAGGCGCCGTCGGCACACGAGCGGCTAGGCCGCAGAGCTGCCCACGTCAGATACTTTGTCGATCGAATTACATGAGGTGCGCCATGCTGTCCACGCGCTACTTCCGTGGTGCTAAGGTCCGAGCAACAGACGCAGCGGGTTCATCGCAATACTCGGAACAGCGTTCATGATCACAGTTCACCATTTAAATAACTCCCGATCGCAACGGATTCTATGGTTGCTCGAGGAACTCGGCGTGCCCTACGCGATCAGGCGCTATGCGCGGGACACCGAAACGATGCTTGCGCCGCCGGAACTGCGGGCTGTGCATCCCCTTGGAAAATCTCCGGTCATAACCGATGGGCCCCATACGATCGCTGAGTCGGGAGCAATAATCGAGTACCTGCTAGATCGATACGGCGATGGTCGGCTTAGGCCGGCGTCTGGATCGCCGGATCGACTGCGCTACACGTACTGGTTACATTTCTCCGAGGGCTCGGCGATGCCTCCGCTCCTGCTGAAGCTGGTGTTCGACCGGATCGAGGCTGCATCGGCGCCATTTTTCGTCAAGCCGATCGCACGTGGAATCGCGAAAAAGGTGAAGACGCTGTTCATCGAACCGAATCTGCAGCGCAATCTCATCTTCATGGAGGACGAGCTGGTCGTACACGAGTGGTTCGCGGGGACAGACTTCTCTGCTGCAGATATTCAAATGAGTTTTCCGCTCGAAGTATCGCAAATGCGTGGCGGCCTCGACAAAAGTCGGCCAAGGCTCATGCGCTTTCTCGAGCGCATCCACGCACGCCCTGGCTACCAGATTGCTCTTACCAAAGGCGGTCCGTACGCCATGGCGATCTAGCGAGAGAGGCCGCCTTCCGCTGCTTAAAGATGCCGGGGGCCAAAAATTCATAGGGCGGCGATGACCAATGCTGGAGCAATGATGTCGAGGTGAGTAAAGAGATTTTCACTGTCGGAATGCCGCGGCGCGCACGCTGCTCCTTTCGATAATCTTGATGATGATTGCACCGACGCCCGCTGTAAACGCCGTTGCAATGACCACATGGCCGGCAAATATCTGGAAGGTACGGACGCTGGGAAAATAGGCAGTGCGCCACTGCCGCCAGAAGTGGACGATTACGGCGAACATGGTGCCTGTATGCAGCACCAGAAGCAATGTCATGTGCGGTGCGGACGGGTCCTACCCCAGTAGCTTCTCGGATACGACCACGCGGGCTGAACTCGATACAGGTGGAAGTTTGACATTTACCGTGTGTAATAGCGATCTGCGGCTCGTATAGAACATCCCGCAACCGCTTCCTCGAAAGTGCGGAAGCGTGGTGAATTGCCTTCGAGCATAAGCGCGTTCCCTGACACCGTTAGGTGCCAGTACGCTCCAACGCCTATAATGCACTGCGCGAACAATATAGCAACAGGACGCTTTTCATGACTTCATCTTGTGTACGCTCGATTACGATGACAGGGCTTATGGGCTGCCTTCTAACTGGATCTGCGTTCGCTTTGGGACTTGCGGACCTGACGAATCAGGAAGCCGCTCGGGGTATCAAGGGAGTGCTGAGCGAGGGGGCTAGTTCAGCCATCGGCAAGCTTGGCGTACCGGGCGGGTTTATGAACAACCCAAAGGTGAAGATCCCGCTGCCTCCGGCACTCGATGAGATCGCCCAGGGGTTACGCCTTATGGGCCGCGGCAAGGATGCCGACGAACTGGTCGCGACGATGAACCAGGCCGCCGAGCAGGCCATACCCGAAGCTAAACCGCTGCTAGTTAATGCGGTCAAAACGATGTCCGTGGAGGACGCCAAGAAAATTCTCACGGGTGGCGATGATTCGGTGACCCAGTTCTTTCGAGCCAAGACCGCAGCACCCCTGGCGGTTAAATTTCTGCCCATCGTCAAGCAGGCAACCGATAGGGTGGGCCTGGCACAGAAATACGACCAGTTCGCCGGACAGGGAGCCAAACTCGGTCTCATCAAAGGGGATGCGGCAAACATCGAGCAGTACGTCACCGATAAGACGTTGGATGGCCTCTACCTGATGATCGGTGAGGAAGAGCGTGCCATCAGGAAAAATCCCGCAGCGGCGAGCAGCACGATTGTCTCAAAGGTGTTTGGCGCATTGCGCTGATCGCAGCCGTAACTCGGCGACCGCTTCTTCGATCTGCCGAGCGTGTACTCGCGCGCCCACACAATTTGACATGCGATGTCCCACCTGCAACCGTATCATCGTGCTCAATACCAGCGATCAGAGGCGGGAAATGGCCGTGTTTCGGCGGCAACCCTGCGCGTTGCACAATTAGCTAGCCAATGTGTCAACCCGCCAAGCCCTCGGCCGTTTTCATAGCTGCGCCAGCGGTGCGCCGCGCGAGTACCAGGGTGCTGAGGAGAGGCCATGTCGCAAGACATCAAGAATCGAATGCTTAAGTTTTTCAAGGATGTAGACTCGGCGCGAATGCGGCGGGGTGGCCTGCGGTCGGCTCTTGGCCAGCTGCGTCGAGCGCATTGGGTGCTGCTCGCGGGGCTGGCCGCTCTCACGAGCTGCGGCGGCGACAACGGTTGCAGGGACTGTGGCCGCTTTACACCGCGCTTTACACCGACGGAAATATCGTTGGGCCTGGTCGCCGGAGATTTCAACAACAACGGCCACACCTCTATCGTCGCGACGAGCACGGTGCTCTATAGCGGACCGGTCAACGCGGGCAATCTAAAGAGCTATCTCTCGACCGGTCCGGGTAGCTTCGCGGCACCGGTACTCACGAGCGACGGCGATGACCCGCTGTACCTTGCGAGTGCGGACCTGAACGGCGACAAGCTGCCGGACATCGTCTCGGCAAGCTATGATGACGGCTCGCTGGCCGTCTTCTTTAACAGTGTCCAAAGCCCCGGCAGCTTCAGTACGCCGCTCATCCTTGCATCGCCCGGCGCCTCCCAGGTCGCGATTGCCGACGTGAACGGTGATGGCTTACCCGACATCGTATCGGCGGATTTCAACGTCTCGCTGTTTCTGCAATCCTCGGCCGGAGCATTCGCAAGTCCCATCAGCCTGTACCCCGGCGGGGCCAACTGGGTCGCGATCGGCGATCTCAATGGCGATGGAGCTCCGGATGTGGCTCTGACCGACAACGTCGGCGTCAAGGTACTGCTGCATACCGGCGCGACCTCGGCGACCACCTTCGCCGCCCCGGTGGCGGTGTTCACACAGACGACGAATGCCGACGTTATCGGTGCAAACCTGATTGCGATCGCCGATGTGAATGGCGATGGCTTCAACGACCTCGTGATTACCGACCCCGGGCCCAGCGGCGGTGCGGCGCCAACGGTATCGGTACTGCTGCAGGATGCCACTCACCCCGGCCAGTTCCTCGCGCCCGTAAGCTATCCGACCGCGCCGTTCAGTCTGGCTCAATCGATCATCGTGACGGACGTCAATGGTGATGGCCATCCGGACATCGTGATCGGAGGCACCAGTGCGGTCAGCGTACTGCTGCAGAATGCCGCGAGCCCCGGCACGTTCGTCTCCGCGACCAACTACGCGGCCGCGAATGCGAATGAAATCGCCATTGCCGACGTCAACGGCGACGGCCTTGTCGACCTAATCGTTGCCACGGGCCCCTCGCCGACGATCCAAAACGGCGTGCTCACGAACACCCCCGGAGTGCTCCTGCAAAACCCCAGCTCGCCGGGGACTTTCAGCGCGCTACAGGCACTGCCATAGAGGGGCTTGCCAGTACTTTCAGTGGAAGACCGATACGATCTGCAACGATTCCTGCACGCGCAAGAGCCGGTATTCGAGCAGGTAGTCGCCGAACTGGGGACGGGATATAAAACCGGGCATTGGATGTGGTTTATTTTCCCGCAATTGCGCGGCCTGGGTTCAAGCGCATTAGCCACGCGTTTTGGAATTTCCTCTCTGGCTGAGGCAGCTGCGTATCTGCAGCACCCTGTCCTCGGCAAGCGGCTCAGGCAGTGTACTCAGCTGGTACTCGACGCGAACCGCCGCTCCATCACCCAGATATTCTCGTACCCAGATGATCTCAAGTTCCGGTCATGCATGACATTGTTTCGTCAGGCTGGTTCGGACAGCGGCGTTTTCCGCGCAGCGTTGGAGAGATATTTTGCAGGTGAGGCTGACCCGCAGACTCTCGTGTGGCTTTGATCGGCATATCATCGCGATGCACCAGCGGCCAATGTACGTCCTCGGAGCCGGGCCGACTACGCGCACTCTGCCGACGGTGGAGATTCATCCGTCGTCTGGGGCCCGGATATCGCCCGGCCTGGAGGCTCGACGCTAAGAGGACTGATGTAAATCGTCAATCCGAGCAACGTACAGCGACGTGCCGCAAGAACGCTGTAAGCTTCTAGGGAAAGTTGTGAGACACGGGGCAAGCTGGAGGCACGGGTGTTTATCGGACATTACGCGCTCGGTCTGGCATCTAAACGCGTCGCACCCACAGTCTCTCTGGGTGCGCTGTTTCTCGCCTGTCAGTTTGCCGACCTGCTCTGGCCGACGCTGGTACTGGCAGGGGTGGAGTCTTTCGCGATCCGGCCCGGCATCACCGCGGTCACGCCGCTCGACTTTGAGCACTATCCCTATTCGCACAGTCTGCTGGCGCTCATTATCTGGGGCTCGCTCCTTGGGCTCATCTATCGCACCGTGACCGGCTCCAGCTGGCGCGCTGCCATTGTTTTGTTCGCGCTGGTCGTGAGCCACTGGGTATTGGATGTTGCCGTGCATCGACCCGACATGCCGCTCGCCCCTGGTATGAACATCCGGCTGGGCCTCGGGCTGTGGAATTCTGTTCCTGGAACGCTCGCGGTCGAATTTCTGATTTACGCCGCGGGGGTTGCCGTGTATCTAAAGTCGACCGTCACCTGCGATCGCGTCGGATCGATTGGGTTGTGGGTACTGGTGCTGTTCCTTGCGGTCGTGGAAATAGCGAACGTGCTCGGACCACCGCCGCCCAGCGTCAGTGCGGTCGCCTGGTCGGCGCAGACGATGTGGCTCCTCGTAGCATGGGGTTATTGGGTCGATCGCCATCGCGACCCGATCGCACGCTAAGTTGCGCTAGGTTCTTGTTCCGTCTTGCCACCGCCGTTTGCTAGGGCACGATCGAACGATCCGTAAGACTACTCACCGGCGGGCACGTGCGCACGAGTCTTCTTCGGCGGCTCCCCTTTGTGCAGCCGTTCGTCTTCGATCAAGCGCTTGCGTACGTACAAGAAGCGTACCGTTTCGTACTCGAACGGTGAGCCCGTTGCGTAGTAGCGGAAATTGACGTGGGCGCGCTCATCGACGGCGTTCGTAACACCGAGCGTCCATGATTGAACGCCGCGGTATAGATCGGCCACGTTGACAGCATAGGAGGCGCCGTAGTCGCCCAGTAAACCAATGCCGTCACGCAGGGTCGACGGTCCGAGGACCGGAATGACCAGATAAGGTCCCGGATGCATGCCCCATACGGCTAATGTGGTGCTGAAACCGGTCAGCGCAGCGGCGAGATGCAGTTTCGTCGCAACGTCGAACAGGCCACCAATGCCCACGGTACTGTTGAGCAGAAAGCGCCCCAGACTGCGCACGCCGAACCCCAATCGCCATTGCAGCGTGTAGTTGATGACGCTCTCGACTTTCAGCGAGGTTGTCAAAGAAGTTGTGGACCCCCGTGCGCAGCGGTGATGGCAGGCGACGGTAATCATCGGTGATCGGTAGAAACACAGCTTCATCAAAGTGGGCGTTGAACCGATAGGTCACGCGGTTGATCCTCTCCCATGGATCATAGGTGTCCATGGGAGGTACGTCCGACGGCATCACGGGTCGCAGCGCGTCCTCGCCGCTCTGGCGCTCAGCCTGGGCGGATTCCTTAGCTGCGACGGCGGCGAGCGCTACCGCATCCTGTGCGGCCTCGGCAGTGTTGGCTGTCGGCGTGTCGGGCGGCAGCGTTCGAATCTCGAAGGCGCGCGAGGCGCAGCCGCAGAGCGCAGAGGCAATCAAGCCTGCAACCAGAGCGGCCCTCATGGCCCGTTCCAGTGCCCCGCGAGCATGTTGAGCATGTCAGCAACCTGGCCGCGCTCACCG
>Ga0209517_10010551_pt1 | contig 10254 bp, 11 predicted proteins | sample PeaSoiMetSII2010_FD_187695 | JGI IMG/M metagenome (GOLD analysis project Ga0209517, IMG submission 187695) | Peat soil microbial communities from Weissenstadt, Germany - SII-2010 (SPAdes) (version 2) | ecosystem: Environmental > Terrestrial > Soil > Wetlands > Peat | place: Germany... | reverse complement strand
CGGAACCGCGGCGAGGTGTTCGAACGAACCCTCGAACACATTGGCCTGGTCGGCGCTTCGATGGCGATTTCGCTCCTGATTGGATTGCCCTTGGGAGTCGCACTGGTTACCCGGACCAAGCTGCAGCGCTGGGTGATCGGAGCCGCCAATGTCGTGCAGACGATTCCGAGCCTCGCGCTGTTTGGATTCCTGATCCCGGTGCCGTGGATCGGCGGGGTCGGGGCCAGCACGGCCATCGTCGCGCTTTCGCTGTACGCCTTGCTTCCTATTTTGCGGAATACATGCACTGGGATCGCGGAGGTCGATCCGGCGGTGATCGAGTCCGCGCGAGGCATGGGAATGACTCCGTGGCAAGTGCTCTGGCAAGTGCAGTTGCCGCTGGCCGCTCCCGTTTTGCTGGCGGGAATTCGCGTGGCGACCGCGATGTGCATCGGCATCACCACGATCGCGGCCGCGATCGGCGCCGGGGGCCTGGGAGTTTTTATTTTTCGCGGGCTAGCGATGGTTAACAACCAGGTCATTCTGGCGGGCGCGATTCCCGCCGCATGCCTTGCGATTGCGGCCGATTCCGGATTGGGATATTTCCAGCGGAGCAGCGCGAGAAGATGAGCAATTGTCTGCCCTCGGCGCGGCGGTATATTTCGTGGCTTGCGGTGAGCTCGCTACTGCTGTTCACTTCAGGTTTACTTGCCGCTGGCGGATGCGGCAAGCGCGGCGGGGAAACCATTGTTGTCGGGTCGAAAAATTTCACCGAGGAGATTGTGCTCGCGGAAATGTTCGCGCAACAGATCGAGGCGCATTCAGCGCTGCGCGTGGACAGGCGGCTGAATCTCGGCGGGACGGTGATTTGTCACGATGCGCTCGTCTCGGGAAAGATCGATCTCTATCCGGAATATACCGGCACGGCGCTCACCGCCGTCCTGAACGATCCTCCCCAGAAGGATCCGTCGGAGGTATTCCGCCGCGTGCAGGAGGAGTACCGCGCGCGATTCAACGTGGAAGTGATGCCGCCGCTAGGCTTCAACAATACGTTCGCGATGGTCGTGCGCGGCGACGATGCGGAAAAGCTGCATCTCCGCACGATATCCGACGTCGCGCCTTACGCCCCGAAATGGCGCGCGGGCTTCGGCTACGAATTCATGGAGCGCCCGGACGGATATCGCGGCTGGATGGCAGCCTATAGGCTCCATTTTGCCGGTGCGCCGAAGATCCTCGATCTCGGTTTGCTCTACCGCGCGCTCGCGGACAAGCAGGTGGACCTGGTGGCCGGGAACTCGACCGACGGAGTGATCGCGTCGCTGCACATGGTCGCGCTCGAAGACGACCGCCATTATTTCCCGCCGTACGAGGCCGTGCCCCTGGTGCGGCGCGCGACGCTCGAAAAGCATCCCGAAATTCGAGACGCGATTGGCGCGCTGGCGAAGAAAGTATCCGAGGACGAAATGCGCCTTATGAATTACGCGGTCGATGGCGAGCATCGCGATCCCGCCGATGTCGTTCGCGCGTTTCGTAAGGCGAAGGGGCTATGAAAATAGCCGCAGCCGGTCAGCTTGCCGGCTCGGTTAGCCAGTCATGAATGTGAGCAACTGCCAGTCCCCGAGCGCCTTGCGCGAATTCGCCGCGATCCGGTCCCGAACGAGAGGAGTGCCGGTCCTGCCAAGGTGCTGATATTAAACTGCTTTGATTTTCTGCCGATGTGGTGAAGTGTGAGTGAAAAAAGATCAGAGCCAAGAGTAAACATGATGGCGCGGATTGAGGCGCTGTGGGAAGACGAAGCTGGAACTCAGCGCAGTTCTCCCGGAAAGCTCGAAGACATGTCTAACGGCGGTTTAAGTATTCGGGTCAAAGACGCGATCGGCTTAGGTTCAAAACTGATCGTTCGGTCGCACATCGGGAATTTTCCGGGTACCGTTATTCAATGCCGCCAGGTTGGACGGGATTACGTCTTAGGCATAAAGCGAGATGCCGCGCAGGAGCCTAGCGGCAAGTAACCAGGATTTCTCAACTGAATCCAGCCCCCAACCAAAATATTGCGGAAGTTGCCCCAGACAATTCGTGTCTGCTAGAGTGCGTGCGTATGCCAAACAGCGTTTTTCGATCAGGCAGGCGCACAAAAAATCGAAGACCTCTGACGCACCTCCCCCGGATATGAATATCGACAATCGAAAGCTCACTCGTTTTGCGAAGGCCCTTCGCGGCCGGCGGATTGGCGTGGCCGGCGACTTCATGTTGGACCGCTACGTGTGGGGTTCGGCTACGCGGCTCTCGCCGGAAGCTCCGGTACCCGTCGTGGACTTTGCGAATGAAAGCGAGGTGCTGGGCGGTGCGGGAAACGTAGCCACAAATCTGGCCGCGCTCGGCGCCACGGTGCTTGCGTTTGGCGTGGTCGGAGAAGATGAGGAAGGGCGCGCGATCCGCTCGCTTATGGAAGCGGCTGGAGTGGCCACGAAAGGTATGGCCGGCGACGCGTCGCGCATCACTACCGTAAAGACGCGCATCGTCGCGCGGCATCAGCAGATCGTGCGTGTGGACCGCGAACGCCGCGAGCCGCTCAGTCGCGCGCTCGAGGACCGGCTGGTGCGCGCGATCAAGGCCGCGCTTCCGCGCCTCGATGCGCTGGTCGTGTCGGATTATGACAAGGGCGTGGTCACCGACTCGCTCGCGGATCGCGTGCTGACGGAATGCCATCGCCGCGGCGTGCCCGCGCTGGTGAAGCCGAAGACGTCGCGGCTGTTCGCTTATCGGGGCGCGAGCCTGATTGTGTGCAATGCAAAAGAGGCCGGATTTTTTGTCACCCGCTCGCTCGACGACGATGAGTCGGTCGAGCAGGCGGGGCGCGCTCTGCTGGCGCATTTCGGATGTTCAGCCGTCGTGATCACGCGAGGTTCCGAGGGACTGAACGTGTTTGAAGATACGGCGCCGAAGGGCTTCCATGTTTCCGCGACGAGCAGCGAGATCAGCTACGCGCGCGTGGGGCAAGCGGGCGTCGATCGCTCCGCGCACGGACGCCAGGTGTTCGACGTGACTGGCGCGGGCGATACGGTGCTTTCCGTCCTTGCGCTTGCCATTGCAGCCCGCGTTCCGATTCGTGAGGCTGCGGTTCTGGCAAATGCGGGTGCCGGCGTGGTTGTGGGGAAACTAGGAACTTCGACGGTTACACTCGGCGAGTTGTTCGCCGCCATGCGCGATATCCAGTAAGTGGCGCAGGCTTCAAGCCTGTGGGGGTTAGTGGTTGTAAGGACCAAAACCCACAGGCTGGAAGCCTGCGCCACAAAAACCGTCCCACTGTGACAAGCTAGAAAGAGATTTACGGCGGCGGAAAACTCATCGACTGGTCGGAGCGTTCGACCCAGAGCTGCACTTCGCGGTTTTGAGCGGACTTTATCGTCTCTTCGGCCTTGGGAAACGGATCGTACGCGCTGATCTCGACGACCACAACCACGCCGGTGCCCCCCTTGGGCGGCACTTCCGCGCTCTCGATTCGATAGGTCTTGATCGGGCTGTAATAGCCGTTCGGTCCCCAAAAACTGAGGAAATCCTTGTAGGAAAAGCTCGCGTGCGGATGCCAGATCTGGTAGGCCTGCTGCGAATCCCCGGTTACGACCGCGTGCATGAAGTGCTCGACCGTGTGTTTTTCGGTGGTATAGCGCAGGAAATACCGCACGCTCGCGCCGAGCAAGAGAGCCAGCACCACTCCGCTGATGACGTAGCGCAAGGCTTTCGATTTGGGTTCTTCGGCGCCCGCATCGAGCAGTCCCATGAATGGTTCTCCTTCTCGCATCCTAAATCTGCCTCTTGAAGAAAGCAACGGACAGGATGACCAGCACGGCGGAAAATCCGGACAGGATAAGAATATCCGAATAGATGCCCGAGAATCCGGTATTTTTCAGGAGCAGCGCCTTCAGCGCGTGGACGGCATAGGTGAACGGATCGATGTAGGAAATCCATCGCAGCCAGACGGGAAATCCCTCGACCGGATAGATGGCGCCCGAAGGAAAGTACAACAAAGTGTTCAGGACGCCGAACATCGCGCGCGGCACGAGCGGGTCGCTGTCGCGGACCATCAGCAGGAACATGAAACTGATCATGGCCACCGAAGTCGTTCCCAGCACAATCATGAGATAGAACAGCCGGACCGGATCCCACAGGCGGTCGATTCCAGCGATCAGGCCGCCGATGATGGTGATCGTCGTTCCGGCCATCAGCCCCTTGATCGCTCCGGAAAAAATGAGGCCCAGGATCAACTCGGTTTTCGTGATCGGGGTGACCAGGTAGCCTTCATGCAGGCCGCGCGATTTGTCGTCGATGAAGGTGATGCCCCCGCCGATCATGGCCACGATGAAAATGGACATGGCAATCGAGCCCGAGAGCAAATATTTGATGTATTCGATGTAGGGATACAGTTCGACGACCTGCAAATCCACGAGAGGATTCAGGCGGGGCAAAGGGACGGTCAAGCGCTGTCCCGGCTGAAACGGGTTGAGTCCCTGATTGATATCCTTCACAAGATCCTGCATGCGGGTGAGGACTTCGGAGGTGACGAAATTGTCCGTGTTGTCTTCGATAAAAGCGATACGCGGGCGGTTTCCCTGGTCGACGCGGCGCGAATAATCCACAGGAATATAAACCACGGCGCGTACGAATCCCGCGCGCAAATCGACAATGGCGTCGGAAACCGAGTTGTAGTTCTCCACCTTCATCGTCTGCGGCCCCGCCACGATGGCGTCAAAGCGCTCGCGGAGGTCGCGCGAGTAGACGGTGCGGTCCTCGTCCACGACCGCGATTTTGATCCCTTTGATTTTTCCGCCGAACGCGTAGCCGAGGACGATGAGCTGCATCAGCGGAAAAATCATGGAGCTCATCATCAGCGCGGGGCTGCGGAGGAATTTCCGCATGTCGCGTTCGATGATGGCGGAGATGCGCTGAAATTTCACTTGTTCCGGGCCGCCCTTTATTTGTACAGATGGCTCACGTCGCGCCGCATCGTCTCGGAGGCGGCGTCGCGGAGCTGGCGTCCCGTGTAGTGCAGGAACACGTCGTCCAGCGTCGTGCCCTGCACGGAAACGCGCCGCACATTGACGCCGCGGTCGCGCGCCAGATCCATCAGCTCCCGCACCGTGAGCGGGCCGCTGGTCGTCGAGATGTGAATGATGCCGTCGTGATCGGCTACGCTCGCGACTCCGTTGAGTTTTTCCAGCGTCGCGTTCCAGCCTGCGGGAGGATTGTCAAATTCCGCTTCCACGATGTCGGCGGTCGCGACGCTGTCCTTCAATTTTGTGGGCGTGTCGAGGGCTACGAGCACTCCATGATCCACGATCGCAATCCGGTCGCAGAGCTTGTCGGCTTCGTCCATGTAATGCGTCGTCAGCAGAATGGTCAGGCCCGCGGATTCCTTCAATTTGGTGATCATTTCCCACACCGCCGTGCGAGACACCGGGTCGAGGCCCGTGGTCGGCTCGTCGAGGAACATGATTTTGGGCGAGTGGACGAGGCCGCGCGCGATCTCCAGGCGCCTGCGCATTCCGCCCGAAAAACTGCCGACCAATTTGTCGGTAAATTCCGTCAGCCCGACGGATTCCAATAATTGCGGGATCAATCGTTCGCGCTCGGAGCTTGTCAGTCCGTAGAGCTTGGCGTGGATCATCATGTTTTCGCGCGCGGTCAGCTCCGGATCGGACGTGAGCGCCTGCGGGATCACGCCAATGGCGTGGCGAACGCCGTCGGCATCGGTGACCACGTCGTGCCCGCCCACTTTGGCCGTTCCCGAAGTGGGAGGCGTCAGCGTCGTCATCATGCGAATCAGCGTCGTTTTTCCGGCGCCATTTGGCCCCAGCAGCCCGAAGATTTCCCCGGTGTGCACCGTGAAGCTCACTTCCTTCACGGCCACGAAATCGCCAAATTGTTTTTTCAATTTGGTGACTTCGATCGCGTTGTGGTTGGTGGAGTTCATCACTTTCTTCGAGTCGCCGTATACAAAATCAATTTGTTCCGACAGGCCAGTGGCGCAGGCTTCAGCCTGTGGCTTTTGGTCCTTGCAAGGCCGAACCCCCACAGGCTAAAGCCTGCGCCACCAGCTTTGCTCTGAAGGAATCGGCGGGAGCAGCACCGTCGCTGTCATCCCGGACATGAGCGTTCGTCCCGTGTTGGGGATAGCCACTTTGATTTCAAACGTCTTGATATCGCGCTTGGTGCGGCTGACGTCGCGCTGGGTCGCAAAATCGCTTTCCACGCCCTTGAAGATGACCGTGCCATCGAGGACGTTGCCGGAAGGGAGTCGAACCTTGATCCGCTGATTGAGGCCGACGCGGTCAATGTAAGTTTCCTCCACATCCGCCTGCACCCAGAGGTGGTCCACGTCGAGAACCGTCACGATCGGCTCGCCCACCTGGAGCACTTCGCCCTGCCGCGCGGCGCGAACGGAGACGATGCCGTCCAGCGGCGAGAATACTTTTGTGTACCCGAGATGAACGTCCGCCGTGGCCTTATCGGCGCGCGCTTGCTGAAGCTGCGCGCGCGTCGCGGCAAGATCGCTCTGCTGGACGCCGACCTGCTGGCGGTTCGCGGTCGCCACGGCCACTTGCGCTTCCGACGCGCGAACCTGATCTTCCAGCGACTTGACTGCGGCATCGGACGCCTGCATCGCCGCGAGGGCCAGGTCGCGGTCCTGCGCGGCGGCCACGCCGGCGTCAAATAAGCTCTGCGTGCGCTTGTACGTGGTCTGATCGCGCCACAGATTGGCCTGGGCCTGCGCGAGCTGCGAGCGCGTGGACGTCAGCGTGGCTTCGGCCTGACGCACGGAAGCGCTGGTTTGGTCGTCGGTCCAGCTGCGTGTTCCCGCGGCGGACAGGACTTTGTTCTCCAGCATGTGGATATTGGCCTCGGCAGAATCGCGCGCGGTGATCCACTCCGCCGGATCGACTTCCGCGATCAAGTCGCCCTTGTGGACTTGCGACCCTTCATCGACGGTGAGGCGAATCATGCGGCCTGCGATTTGCGAGGCCACAATCACGTCATTGCCGGTGACGATTCCGGTGAGCGGGATTTCTTTTCCCCCCGGCGTCGTTGTCAGGTACACAACCACGGAGATGGCGAACAACACGCCGACAAAGACGAAAAATTTGGACAATTTCATGGCGTTGCTACCCCAGGCTCGATACGACGGCGAGTACAGTGTTCCGCGCGTTCACGCGGCGGATTTCTCCCGCGCTTAAATTGAATTACTGGCTCATCGTGTCGGTGGATTATCGCAAGTGGCAGCGGTTTTTGGTAGCGCCGGCATCTTGCCGGCGGTTTTCTCTCCCGGGAGCGAACACCACCGGCCCCGGTCGCATCGGGACAAGCAAGATGCCGGTGCTACCAAAGTCCTACGAGAACCGGGTGAGATCGTTAACTCATACAGAGGGACTGCGGTCCGGCTCCGGCGTACGCGCATGCCCGCATCGGCCGCGCATGCCTTCACGGAATTTCTCGCGCTCCTCGGGCGTCATCTGCTGCCAGCGGCGCCTCATCTCGCCCCGCCAGCCGAACCCGCCGCGCCCGGGCCGGAATCCCCCGAACAGGAGCCGGCCCAAGACCATCAATCCCACGGCCTGCCAGAACGTGATCATCCGAAGCCCGAACAGTCCCGGCATCAGATAGTTCCACAGATGCGTGACCACGAAACCGAAGACCGTGAAGGCCACGATGACGATCGCCACGACTTTCAATACCCTTAAAAACCTATTTCCTCTCATGTTCATTCTCCTCATTGATTCAAAAAATCATCGTAGATGGATTGCAGCCGCCGGCGAAGATAGAGAACAGCGTGATGTTTGCGAGAGAGCAAAGCGTTGACGCTGACCCCCGTTTCGGCGGAAATTTCCTTGAAGCTGAGCCCCTCGAATTCATGCGCGAGGAAAACTTCGCGCTGATCTTCCGGGAGTTCTTCGAGCGCCGCTTCGAGTTCTTCGAGCAAGATGCTGCGCGCATAGGCGGCTTCCGGTCCGGCATCGGGCGACGGGAGCAGTTCTTCGAGCGAGAGCGAATCGCCGCTTTCCTCGTCCGGATCCGTGGCGGCGGAGAACGGCTCGGGCTTTTTCTTCCGGAAGCGGTCGATGATCCGGTTGCGGGCCACGCGATACAGCCACGCGCCCACCTGCTCTATGGGCTTCGTCAACCGGTAGGCTTCGATGAGTTCGTAGAAGACGTCCTGCAAGATGTCTTCCGCGTCGGACTCATCGGCGACGCGCTTGCGAATGAAATTGCGCAGCCGGCCTTGTTCCCGGCCGATCGTTTCGGTGAGCCGCTCGTCTTGCTCAGCCATGAGCCAGTATGTGCTCGCTGCCTTGTCCATCTACTGATGAAGACGTTTCAGCAGCGAAAATATTGCAGGGGATTAGGGAAACAGACGTACTTAGGAGACTGCTCGGTGAAAGGAAGGGACTTACGCGGCGCCTTTGGCTGCCGCTTCCAGGGCATCGCCGATGAGGATCGCCGGCTTCCACTCCTCGAGAAACACCGCGCCGAGGTTGTTGTAGAACTCGATGGCCGGTTTGTTCCAGTCCAGGACTTCCCAGCGCATGCAGAAGTATTTTTCTTTCCACGCGATTCCGGCAACGTGCTTGATCAGCGTCGTGCCGATGCCGTGCTTACGAAATGCGGGCCGCACAAAAATGTCGTCCAAAAACAGTCCGACGCGCCCCTGAAACGAAGAGTAAAAATCAAAAAAGATGGCGTACCCAACCGCTTCGCCGTCCCACTCGGCGATGACGGAGCGAAACTTCGGTTGCGGACCGAAGCCGTCGCGCGCGAGGCCCTCTTCGGTCGCGCTGACTTCGTGCTCGAGATGCTCGAACTCCGCGAATTCGCGGATCATCGCGGCGAGCAGGGCGGCGTCTTCCACGGTGGCAGGGCGAATCGAAAGCATCGGCATTATCCTGAAAACGGCGTTTCTGGACGCGCCATTATAGACTAGCGCGCGGCGCAATGTCGCCTGAAAGAGAATCGCGGGAATGGAGCAGATTAAGAACCGCGAGGATCTCTCCCGGTCGTCTTGCAGTGCAGAAACCTTGAAAAGTTCGCGCAACTTTGGAAGGGCTTGTATTGGCAGTTTCCGTTCGGCTACAGTTCCCGCCTGTACGCGGGAGGAGGGACTATGACGCCGCCGAATGCGGTTCCATCGGACGCTGAATTTTTCCAGCAGAGAGGCTTCGGACAAAAACTTGGATTTGGCCAGCGGCCGGCTTTGCTCGTCGTCGATATGGCCAAGGCATTCACGAACCCGGGGATGCCGCTCGGCTCGAACCTGGACAAACAGATCGAAGCCATCCAGCAACTCCTGCGCGCGGCGCACGATCGCGAGGCGCCCGTCATTTTCTCGACGGTTTCTTACGAAGATGAAAATTTGAGGGATGCGGGAATCTTCGGGATGAAGCAGAAGGGATCGGCGTCGTTGCGCGCGGGCACCGAGGGCGTGCAGATCGATCCGCGGCTCGACTTTCGGAAAACGGATTCGCTGCTGGTCAAAAAATATGCCTCCTGTTTTTTCGGGACCGATCTCGTCTCGCGTTTGCTCGTGCGCCAAGTGGATACGCTGATCATCACGGGCTGCACGACGAGCGGTTGCGTGCGCGCCTCCGCGGTGGATGCCTGCCAGATCGGTTTTCGCCCGATGGTCGTGCGCGAGGCTGTGGGCGACCGCTCGCAGGCGGCGCACGACCAAAGCTTGTTCGATTTGAACGCCAAGTACGCGGATGTGGTTTCGCTTGCAGAGACGTTGCAATACTTGAACGCGCTCCGCGCCGCCGCTGCGCCGGGCCGCGCCGGGGACTGATCCTCGGGAGGAAATCCGAATGTCCGAGCCGCCTGCCGGAAACCCGCAAGAACACGGCCGATTTCCCTATTCCGCCATCGTCGACCGGAAGCCTCTCCGCTGGCCCAAGGGCGCCCGCATCGCGGTCTGGGTGATTCCCAACATCGAGCATTTTTTATTTGACCGGCCATCCACTTCCGTCACGCAAGTTACGACGAGCCTCGTGCCCGATGTGCTGAATTATTCGTGGCGCGACTACGGCGTGCGCGTGGGCGTCTGGCGGATGATGGAGATCATGGAGCGCCACGGCGTCCGGGGGACCGTGGCGCTCAACTCCGATGTGTGCGGCCACTATCCGCGCATCCTCGAGGAAGGGAATCGCCTCGGGTGGGAGTGGATGGGCCACGGCACAAATAATTCCACGCTCATCAACAAACAATCCGAAGCGGAGGAACGCGCGCTCA
>Ga0209517_10010549_pt1 | contig 10254 bp, 11 predicted proteins | sample PeaSoiMetSII2010_FD_187695 | JGI IMG/M metagenome (GOLD analysis project Ga0209517, IMG submission 187695) | Peat soil microbial communities from Weissenstadt, Germany - SII-2010 (SPAdes) (version 2) | ecosystem: Environmental > Terrestrial > Soil > Wetlands > Peat | place: Germany... | reverse complement strand
ACAGATCAAGCCGATGGACGGTCTGCTGCGCGCTTAGCGGTCTTTTCGTTTCGTCCTCACCCCAACCCTCTCCCCGTTGGGGCGAGGGAAAAGAGGGATTTTGCCCCCTCGCCCCAACGGGGAGAGGGTTGGGGTGAGGGGGCCTCCACCTCGATGAGAACCGCTCTACTCCTCGACCCACGCAATCCTGAGCACGTTGGTGGCGCCGGGGGTGCCGAAGGGGACGCCGGCGGTGACCACCAGTCGGGCGCCTTTCTCGGCGAAGCCGTCGCGGTGCGCGATGCTGGCGGCCTTGTGCACCATGTCGGTGAAATTCGTGACGTCGCTGGTGTGCACGCTGTGGACGCCCCAGACCAAGGCGAGCCGCCGTGCGGTCTCGATCTTGGCGGTGAGGCCGATCACCGGCACTTCCGGCCGCTCGCGCGCGGCGCGGAGCGCTGTGGCGCCGGAGCTCGTGTAGGAGACGATGGCGGCGGCGCCTATGGTGTGCGCGACTTGGCGCGCCGCCGCGCTGATCGCGTCCGAGGCGGTGCGCTCGGGCTCGGCATGGGTGCTCTCGAGAACTTTGCGGAAATTGGGATCGGCTTCGACCCGGCGGATGATGCGGTCCATCATGGCGACGGCCTCGACGGGATAGGCGCCGGAGGCCGTCTCGGCGGAGAGCATCACGGCATCGGCGCCCTCGTAAATCGCGGTCGCGACGTCCGAGGCCTCGGCGCGCGTCGGCACCGGGAGCCGCACCATCGATTCCAGCATCTGCGTCGCGATGATCACGGGTTTGCCCGCGACGCGGCAGGTCTGCACGATCTGGCGCTGGATCGGCGGCACGTCCTCGGGCGGCATTTCGACGCCCAGGTCGCCGCGCGCCACCATCACGGCATCGCTGAGCTCGACGATCTCGTCGAGGCGCTGGATCGCCGCGGGCTTCTCGAGCTTCACCAGCACGGCCGCCTTGCCCGCGATCAGCTTGCGCGCCTCGGCGACGTCGTCCGGCCGCTGCACGAAAGAGAGCGCGATCCAGTCGACGCCGATCTTCAAGGCGTAGGCCATGTCGGCGCGATCCTTGGCCGTCAGCGCCGAGAGCGGCAGCACGCGGTCGGGCACATTGACGCCCTTGCGGTCCGAGAGCGCGCTCCCCGCCACCACCACGGTCTCCGCGAAGTCGTCGCCGTGCTTCTCGACCCTGAGCCGGACATTGCCGTCGTCGAGCAGCAGATCCGCGCCCGGCTCGAGCGCCGCGAAGATCTCGGGATGCGGCAGCGGCGCGCGCTTCTGGTCGCCCGGCGTCTTGTCGAGATCGAGCCGGAAGCGCTGGCCCGCCTTGAGCACGATCTTGCCGCCCGCGAACGTGCCGAGCCGGAGCTTCGGCCCCTGCAGGTCGGCCATGACGCCGATGGGGCGGCCGGTTTTTTCCTCGAGCGCGCGGATCGCCTCGAGACGCGCGCGATGGTCGTCTTGAGTGCCATGGCTGAAATTGAGCCGGAACACGTCGACCCCCGCCGCGAACAGCGCCGCGATCGTCTCGGGCGTCGAGCTGGCGGGTCCGAGCGTCGCCACGATCTTGGCCGCGCGCAGTCGGCGCATGGACGGATGCGCGGTGATCTTAGTGCTGCGCGCCATGAGCCTGGACCTCACCCCCCTCCCTACCCTCCCCCTCAAGGGGGGAGGGGCGATGTGGTTTACCGCTGTGATGGCCCCTCCCCCCTTGAGGGGGAGGGTAGGGAGGGGGGTTGAGCAAAGACGCAGACAGTTTGCTCACGATGCACCGTGCAAAATGAGGATCGCGCGAAAATCGTTTACGTTGGTGCGGGTGGCGCCGGTGACCACGAGATCGCCCAGCGCCTCGAAGGCACCATAGGCGTCGTTCTCCGCGAGCTTCGCCTTGAGGTTGACATGGGCTTGTGACGCCCGCGTGAAGCTGTCGGGGCCGACGATCGCGCCCGCGTTGTCCTCGGTGCCGTCGATGCCGTCGGTGTCGCAGGCGATGGCGTGAATGCCCGGGGCGCCATTGAGCGCCACCGCCAGCGCCAGCAGGAATTCGGCATTGCGTCCGCCGCGTCCGCGTCCGCGCACCGTGACCGTGGTCTCGCCGCCCGAGAGCAGCACCAGGGGCGGCATCAGCGCGCGGTCTCCCACGATGAGCCGTCCCGTCGCCGCCTGGCGCGCGATCCCGGCGTGGACCAGCGCCACGTCCTTCGCCTCGCCCTCGATGGCGTCGCCCAGGATCACCGGGGTAATGCCCGCGGCTCGCGCGGCGGCCGCGGCGGCCTCGAGCGCGCCCTGCGGCGTCGCGATCAAATGGTATTCCGCGTGCGCGAGGCGGGGATCGCCGGGCTTCGGCGTCTCGTCCCGGGCGGCGGCAAGATGCGCCACCGCCGCCGCCGGCGGCTCGATCCCGTATTTCGCCAGGATCGCGCGGGCCTCGGCGAAGGTGGTGGGGTCGGGCACCGTGGGGCCGGAGGCGATCACGGCGGGATCGTCGCCGGGGACGTCGGAGATCGCCAGCGACACGATGCGTGCCGGCGCCGCCGCCGCGGCGAGACGGCCGCCCTTGATCGCGGATAGATGCTTCCGAAGGCAATTCATCTCCGAGATGGTGGCGCCGCTGGTGAGCAGCGCGCGGGTCACGGCGCGCTTGTCCTCGAGACTGATCCCCGGCGCCGGCAGGGTCAGCAACGCCGAGCCGCCGCCGGAGATGAGGCAGAGCACCAGATCGTCGGCACCCAGGCCGCGTACGAGCTCCAGGATGTGCTGTGCCGCCCGGCTTCCGGCGGCATCGGGTACCGGATGGCCAGCCTCCACCACCTCGATGCGCGTGCAGGGGAGCCCGTGGCCGTAGCGGGTCACCACCAAGCCCGCGAGCGGTCCCGGCCAATGCTTTTCCACCGCCGCCGCCATCGCGGCCGCGGCCTTGCCCGCGCCCACGACGATCGTGCGTCCCTCGGGCGGCGCCGGCAGGTGCGGCGGCACGACCGTTGCGGGATCCGCGGCCGCGAGCGCCGCCTCGAACAGGCGGCGCAGCAACGCCCGGGGGTCGGCGAGCGCCGGCCCCGCCTTGCTGGACGCGAATGCTCCCATCGCCGGGAGCATAGGTGGCCGGGCGCGGTGCGGCAAATCCGGGGGGTGCGGCAGGGCAGCGACTTGCATCGCGGGAATGTCACCGATGCGCCAGTGGGTTTGCTGGCACGGCCTTTGCGAGGATGCGGTATCGTCGGTGCGGCTCGCCGGGAAGCGTCGGAAAGGTGCCATCGTGTGCGGATGGGTGGCTCGCTTGGTCGTGGTGACGGGGCTGCTCGCGCTCGGCGGCTGCGCGCCCGCGCCCAATGGGTACCTTGCGAACTATGCCGACGCGGACCCCACCCCGAGCGGCTTTCGCGCCTGCCACGGCTATGGGTGCAAATTCGAGACCCCCGTCTCCCTCAGTGACGCCGAATGGCAGCGCGTCCGCGCCGCCTTCGAGCCGGCGGCTTCGAGCGCGTCAAGCGAGCGGCGTCAGATCGCGGCGGCGATCGCCATTCTCGAGGCGGAGGTGGGCGAGCGCACGGGCACCTCCGCCCATCAGCGGCGTGAGGTCAATACGGGCGACTCCACTCAGCTCGACTGCATCGACGAATCCGTCAACACCTGGACCTACCTCAGCATGCTCGAGCGCGACGGGCTCATCCGGTTGCACCGGGTGGCCTCGATCGCCCATGGCGGGAGCGTCTTCGAGCTCGACATGCGCAACACCGCCGTGATCGAGCGGACCACGACGGGTACGGCCTATGCCGTGGATCCGTGGCTGGTGGATGCCGGCGAGCCGCCGCCGATCTTCCCGCTTGATATCTGGCTCGCGAGCTGGCCGCCGCAGATTCCCCGAAGCGCGGGCCGGTCGCCGCAGCAGTCTGGCAATCGGATTTAGCGGGATCAATCTCCGAGGATCGTCTCGCTTGCGAGAGACCGCGGCAGCACGATCTCCGTGCGCGTCGTGACGTGCTCGTTGATGCGGATGCCCGCCTGGCCGTTGCGCTGCCAGGTGACCACGCCCGAGAATTCGCCGAGCGGCTCCATGATCAAGGTCACGGGCTGCCGGGCCGCTAAAGCGCCTTCGACCTCGAGCTTGGCGCCGCGGGCCGAGAGATTCAACACGCGGCAGGCGACGAGCCCCTCGAGCGTCCGGAGCTTGCCGTGCCAAAGCGTGCCCTTGCGCGGCTGCTTGCGGCGGTCTATGCGCGCGATCGCGGAGTGCGCGACGGTCATGACGATCCTCCTCCCGAGGAATTCCCCTCCTCGCGTCGAGCCTGGGTCCGCGCCTGTGAAGCCGGCGTTAAGAATCCCCGGCATTCTCGGCGTTCCGAGCGTCCGTCGGCACTTGACTTGAACGTATATTACGTTCATGCTGCGTTCAGCCGCTTTCTGCGAGGAGGAGCAGATAGAGCGGCGCTCGCGAAAAATATTAATTCTGCGAAACGAACCCAATTTAGGGAAATGTATACTTGACAAAAATCGCTTTGCGGTCGATTGATGCTAAGGCATTGCGAACGCAGCGTGAGTTGAGTAGGGCGGCAGTTCCCGAATTTTAACTCGTAGCTGCCGCCCGCTACGCACGATGAGTGCGTCAGGTGCCACCCAGCGTACAGATTTCGGACGACGCCCAAACCGACTTTGATCGACTGTTTTGGGCATGGCGAGACTCCTACCCAACGTGCGACTCGTTGGAGAATGGTGCGGCGGGCGATTTGAAGGCGCTTGCCGAGCGGGTCGCGCAATGGGCAATCAGGTTCGACTTGGCTTCCGCTGTTCAATCAGTGACGTCAGAGCCTCCAAGCTCTCGGTGAAATGATCCACCTGTTTGAATTCGATTTCAAATTGAGCGATCGTCCATACGGTCGTCGGAACACCGAATTTGCCCTTCGCTTTGATGACGAAAAACGCAACCCCATCCCCGTCGTCGGCTGGATAAAAGAGATCATGGGCAAGCATGTTTCTCTTGCCAGCGGCCTCGAGGATGTCCTTGCACATATCGTCGTAGGTTTCCTTTTCGCTCGGCGTAAGCACGGTATAGCTATCGAGAAGAGTTCGGACGGTATGTATCTTGTCTCGGAGTTGCATGTTGCTGCTGATCGTGGCTACGCTCACGATATCGAGGTTCAGCATCGTCGCGAGCAATTCTCGAATGGTTCCCTCCATAATCGCCCATCGTTGAAGGAACATGCCAACCAGCGCCAAGCAGCGCGTATCAGGATCAAGGTTGCGAACGTCAGCCATGGTGAAGCCTTCCAAGGAATCGGAGCCGGATCGGAGCTCCAAAGAGGCTCAGGAGCTATTCGAGCGCACGGTCAAGCGCATGCTCAGCACGCCGCCGAGGCCGCATGAGCCGCACGGCAAAGGTGCACGGCGCGATAAACCGCGAGCACCACACACAGGAAAGCATTGACGCCGGTTTAGCGAGCACTGCGGGCGGGCTTCGGTCTATTGCCGCCGCAAGGCTCTGGCAATCTCGGCAAGCGCCGTTTCCATCTGCTCTAAGCGATGGTTCGTTCGTCCAAGCGCCGTATGAATTTCGGCGAGGGTGCCTTCTTGCTCCTTCACCAGCGAGCCCACATCGTAGTACTCGCTTACGCCAGCTGGTGCGCCGCAGTTGGAGCACTGCACGAAAAACATTTTGTAGTTTGAACCTACTGGCGAGACTTCCTCGAGCTCGAAAAGCTGGTGCTCGCAATGCGGGCATGTTGAAGCAGCCATGGGGATCCGCTCCTGTGTTGGGTGGCACCGCACAGGATACCGGGGCCGCGCTGGGGCGTCATGCCTCAGCGCGACTCGGCCTTCATCCTTCGAAGCTTGGCGAGGAATTCAGCGCGGGTGATCCTGCGTTTTGTCAGTCCGCCGATAGGTCAGGCGCTTTCCTTCGATGCCTTTCAGCGCTTTCAAGGCTCTGGCACGGTCATCGACACCCACCGCAGAGCGATGGCTGTAGCGGAAGTCAAACTCCGCCAGATAGCGCTTCAAATGAGCGGGGCTGACGTGGTGATAGACGCCGTAGATCCCGCGTTTCAGGATCGAGAAATAGCCCTCGACCGTGTTCGTGTGGGCGTTGCCTTTGACATACTCGCCCGCAGAGTGGTTGACGGATTGGTGCGTGAAAAACTCGGCGCCCAGCTGCTTCGAGTGCACGGCCTCGTCCGACATGAGGGCCGAGCTACGTTTGGCCTGCTCGACCAGGATGGGGCGCAGCGTCTTGGCGTTGACGGTGGGCACATGGAACGAGCGCACGGCACCGCCGCGCTCCACCAGCGCGAACACGGCCTCTTTGCCCTTCCCGCCGCCGCCCGCGTGCTTGCGCTTGTTGCGGTGCTTGTTCTTCTCCAGCCCGCCGATATAGGCCTCGTCGATCTCCACCGCCTTGCCGGTACCGCCAAGTGGCGTAGGACGATCATCGCGCATGCCCTCTCGAATGCGGTGCGCCATGAACCAAGCCGACTTGTAGGTGATGCCGAGCATGCGATGCAGCTGGTGCGCGCTGATGCCCTTCTTGCTCGCGGTCAGCAGGTGCGTCGCCAGCAACCACTTGTGCAGGGGTATGTGGCTCGCCTCGTAGACCGTGCCCACGGTCACGGTGAACTGTTTGCCGCAATCGTTGCAGTGGTAGAGGCCGGGACGGTGAGACTGCTTCTTGCCCTCGACCTTGGTTATGCGCTCGCCCACCACGCCGCAGTGTGGACACACCGGGCCCTCAGGCCAGCGCACATGCTCCAAGTAGCGGCGCGCCCTCTCGGTGTCCTGAAATATCGGGTTGGTAAGATCGAAATCCATGGCCGCGCTCCTGCGAATTGCGTGCAGTGTAGTGCGTCATGATTTTTTGGCAAGTATATAATTACCCCAATTTATTGAATGAAATCAAAGCTCAGACCCTTCGGCAAAGCGAATTCAATGCCGATTGAAGCCAATTCGGCGGGCGCCGTTGTCTCGCGGGCGTCCCCGGCTGTAAGCTCCGCCGCGGCCCAAATTCCCCTGTGGAGGAGTGAGCGATGAGCGTGTCCTGGCGCGGCGTCTTTCCGGCGATCACCACCCAGTTCCGGCCCGATGGCGCGCTCGACCTCAACTCCACCCAGCGCGGCGTCGAGGAGCAGATCCGCGCTGGCGTGCACGGCCTCATCGTGCTGGGCACTGTCGGCGAGAACTGCTCGCTGGAGCCACAGGAGAAGCGGCAAATCCTGGCCGCGACCAAGGAAGTGGTCGCGCGCAAAGTGCCCGTGCTCTCGGGCGTGGCGGAATACACGACCGCTCAGGCGGCCGCTTTCGCGCGCGACTGCGAGAAGATCGGCATCGACGGGCTCATGGTGCTGCCCGGCATGGTCTACAAAGCAGACGAGCGGGAAGCGCTCGCGCATTTCCGCGCAGTGGCGGCGGCGAGCGGCCTGCCGATCATGATCTACAACAACCCGCCCGCTTATAACGTCGACGTTACGCCCGAGGGCTTCAAAGAGCTCGCGAGCGAGCGGCGCGTGGTCGCGATCAAGGAATCCTCCGAGAACCTGCGCCGCCTCACCGACATCGTGAACCTCACCGGCGACCGCTACACGCTTTTCTGCGGCGTCGACGACCTCGTGCTCGAGAGCATGCTGCTGGGCGCGGTCGGCTGGGTCTCGGGCCTTGTGAACGTGTTCCCGAAGGAGTCCGTGCGGCTCTGGGAGCTCGCGGTCAAGGGCGACTGGGAGCGGGCGCGGGCGATCTATCGCTGGTTCATGCCGACGCTCCACCTCGACACCTCGCCGAAGCTCGTGCAGATGATCAAGCTCGGCCAGAAGATCGTCGGCAACGGCAGCGCCGTCACGCGCGCTCCGCGCCTCGCGCTCGAGGGCGAGGAGCTGAAGCGCGTGACGCGCCTCTACGAGGAAGCAATCGCGTCGAGGCCGACGCTCTGAGCTACCGGCGCATGCACGGAGCTTTCACCCCCCACCCTAACCCTCCCCCTCAAGGGGGGGAGGGGATTCGCAGCAATCGCCGTATCTTGCCCCTCCCCCCTTGAGGGGGAGGGTAGGGTGGGGGGTCGCTTGCGCGCGCAAGGAAATATCCACTAATGGCCAGCAAGACCTTCTTCTGCATCGACGCGCATACCTGCGGGAACCCGGTGCGTGTGGTGGCGGGCGGCGGGCCTACGCTCGAGGGCGCCACCATGAGCGACTACCGGCAGGATTTCATGGCGCGCTACGACTGGATCCGCCGCGCCCTCATGTTCGAGCCCCGCGGCCACGACGTGATGTCGGGCTCGGTGCTCTACAAGCCGCTGCGCGCCGATTGCGACATGGGGCTGGTCTTCATCGAGACGTCGGGCTGCCTGCCCATGTGCGGCCACGGCACCATCGGCACCGTGACGGTGGCGCTGGAGCAGGGGCTCGTGACACCCAAGCGCGAAGGCACGCTCGCCCTCGACGCGCCCGCGGGCAAGGTCGAGGTGGAGTACGAGCGTGACGGCCGGTTCGTCGAGCGCGTGCGGCTTTTCAATGTTCCGAGCTTCCTCGAGGCGACGGAGGTCGCGATCGACGTGCCGGGCCTGGGACCCCTCAAGCTCGATGTCGCCTACGGCGGCAACTACTACGCCATCGTCGATCCGCAGCCCGGCTATGCCGGGCTCGAGAGCCTGACGGCGGATCAGGTGCTGCGCCTCTCGCCCATCGTGCGCCGGCTCATGAACGAGAAGCTGAAGCCCGTGCATCCCGAGAACCCCACCATCAAGGGCGTCAGTCACGTGATGTGGACGGGGAAGCCGCTCGATGCCAAGGCGCATGCCCGCAACGCCGTCTTCTACGGCGACCGCGCGATCGACCGCTCGCCCTGCGGCACCGGCACCTCCGCGCGGATGGCGCAGCTCGCCGCCAAGGGCAAGCTCAAGGTCGGCGACGACTTCGTGCACGAGAGCATCATCGGCAGCCTGTTCGAGGGCCGCGTCGAGGCGGAGGCGCGCGTCGGCGGCAGAGCCGCGATCAAGCCCAGCGTCGCCGGCTGGGCGCGCGTCACCGGCTACAACACCATTTTCGTCGACGACCGCGACCCCTACGCCCACGGCTTCCAGCTGGTGTGAGCGCGCTCGCGAGATGGACGCATTCCCGGAATTGCTGACAGCGACGGATCCGTCGCCGGTCGAGCGCGTCAACGCCGAGGGCAAGGCGCCGGTGCTGGTCACCTGCGATCACGCGAGCCGCCGCGTGCCGAAGTCGCTGCACAATCTCGGCCTCGATGCCGAGAGCCTCGAGCAACACATCGGCTGGGACATCGGCGCGGCGGAGGTGAGCCGCGGCCTCGCGCGCCAGCTCGATGCGCCCGCGATCCTCGCGGGGTATTCACGCCTGGTCATCGATTGCAACCGGGATCTCGACGATCCCACCTCGATGCCCGCCGTCAGCGACGGCGTGCCGGTGCCCGGAAACCGGGACGTGAGTCCTGCCGCCAAGGCACAGCGCGTCGAGACGCTCTTCAAGCCTTACCATCGCGCGATCGAGGCGGCGCTCGATGGCTTCGCGCAGCGCGGCGTCCATCCCGCCGTACTGTCGATCCACAGCTTCACGCCGGTGATGAACGGCTTCGCGCGGCCCTGGCACGTCGGCATTCTCTGGGACAAGGATCCTCGGATGGCCGTTCCCGCGTTGGCAGCGCTCCGGCGCGAGGCCCGCCTCGTGGTCGGCGACAACGAGCCCTATTCCGCCCGCGAGCCCGCAGGCTACACCGTGCGCACCCACGCGGAGAAGCGGGGTCTGCCGCACCTCAACGTCGAGATCCGCCAGGATTTGATCGCGATCGACGCCGGCACCGCGGAGTGGGCCGAACGGCTCGCGCGGGTGCTGACCCCGATCCTGGAGGACCCCGGCCTCTATCACCCGAAGCGCTACTGACCCCTCGCCAAGCGCCAGGCGAGGCGCCATATAGGGCTGAGCAAATCCCTTGGAGACGCCCATGGACGACAAGACCCGTACCGCGCTCGAAGCCGCCGCCTTTCGCAAGCTGGTTCAGCATCTGCGCGAGCGCACCGACGTGCAGAACCTCGACCTCATGAACCTCGCGGGTTTCTGCCGCAACTGCCTCTCACGCTGGTACCGAGAGGCCGCCGAGGAGCGTGGCGTCGGCATGCCGGACCCGGCAGCGCGCGAGATCGTCTACGGCATGCCGTACGATCAGTGGAAGGCCAAGTACCAGAAGGAAGCCACGCCGGCGCAAAAGCACGCCGCGGCGAGCGCCGGTCACAAGCACTGAGTTCTGAGAAGTCGGGGGATTGCGATG
>Ga0209517_10010548_pt1 | contig 10255 bp, 6 predicted proteins | sample PeaSoiMetSII2010_FD_187695 | JGI IMG/M metagenome (GOLD analysis project Ga0209517, IMG submission 187695) | Peat soil microbial communities from Weissenstadt, Germany - SII-2010 (SPAdes) (version 2) | ecosystem: Environmental > Terrestrial > Soil > Wetlands > Peat | place: Germany: Weissenstadt... | reverse complement strand
GGCAAGCTGCAAGACAATTTCCTCCAGAAAATCCTGGGCGCTGCGGGCGAGATTGGCGCGCACGACGGGACCCGGCGGATGGCTGCGCAAAGCAAGCCCCAGTTCGCGATAAAACTGCGGCGAAAATACACCACGATGATCCGGCCCGGAGACAAAGTAGCGCCGGTTTAAGGCGGGCGCGCCGGTGGGTTTCCAGGTAAAGAGCTTGCGGAACGCCGGGAGAAATTCCGGCTCGCCATCCTTGCTGAGCCATTGCAGCTTGTGTTCATCGCGGCGCGAGCGGAGGCCCGCAAGCTCGGTGACGCGCGAATAGAACCAGCCAAAAGAATCGGGAAACTTCAGGGAATGCAGCGGCTCAATCTCGTCGCCGTCGCCGAGGGCCACGAGACCCGCTTGCGAATGCGCGCCCTGATCGAGGGTGAGGATGAGGGCGCGATCATAACCCGAGGTGTAATAGGCGCTGGCCGCGTGGCAAAGATGGTGATCAAAGCGCGAGAGCCGCGGGCCCCCGCGGAGATGCGGCTGTAGAAGGTCCTCGAAGGCGGAGCGCGGGGCGCGCTTGCGGCGGGAGCGCGAATGCGCGGGCGCGGCGCGGCGCTCGGCAAGAGCGATGGCGCGGCAGTCCTCCGGCTTCAGCTGATTTTCGTGCAGGCAGCGCTCCAGGGCCAGACGCGGGATTTCCAGCGCGTCCTGCTGGCGATTGAGCTTTTCTTCTTCGATGGCGAAGAGAATGGACTTTTCGTCGAGAAGCGCGACCGCGGAGCCCCGACCGATGGTGGAAATGCCAAGTATGCGCATGAGATGGCGTCAGCCCGCTGCCGAAGCCGCAAGGACCGGCTCGAGCGGCAAAGCACAAAGATTTTTGCCTTCGGCGTGGGTGACGCGGGCCGTGAAGAATTCATTGGGCGGCAATGGGAACGGTAGCTGAACCGAAAGATAGTTTTCGGAAAGCGCAGGTGTGAAAGAAGGATCGTCTTCAGGATCGCGGCGCAGAGTAAGGACGCGAAGGGTGCGGCCGATTTGTGAAGCGCGAAACTCGGCGGCTTTGGCATCCGCGAGGGCGCGCAGTTCGCGCGCGCGGCGCTTGATGACGCTGCCTGGAACTTGATGGGGCAGAGCAGTTGCTTTTGTGCCGGGGCGCGGGGAATAGGAAAAGACGTGCAAGTAGGTGAAGGGGCGCTCTGCAATGAAACGCAGTGTGGCGGCATGGTCGGCTTCGCTCTCGCCGGGGAATCCGGTGATGACGTCGGCGCCGACAGCGGCGTGGGGCAGGCGTTCGTGAATGAACTCGACGCGGCGGGCATAGTGTTCGGCGCGGTACCAACGATGCATGGCCGCGAGGATGCGGTCCGAAGCGGATTGCAAGGGCATGTGGAAGTGGGGCGCGAGGCGATCGCTGGAGGTGATGAGATCGATGAGAGTGAGAGAAACGTCAAGCGGCTCGATGGAGCTGGCGCGGAGGCGCTCGACGGGAGTTTCGCCGAGGATGCGGCGCAGTAGATCGAGAAATGCGACGCGCGGCGAAAGATCGCGGCCGTAGGCACCCAGATTTATGCCGCTTAGCACGATTTCGCGATAGCCGGAATCGGCGAGGCGCTGAATTTCAGCTACAACCTTTTCGGCAGGCAGGCTGCGGGATTTCCCGCGCACGAAAGGAATCACGCAAAAAGAGCAGCGGGCGTTGCAGCCGTCCTGGATCTTCAGCGTGGGGCGCGTGTGATGGCCCTCCCCGCCGAGCACGGGGGCGACGAGAACTTCGGAGAGATCGAAGATGTCGCCAGTGAGGATTTGTGCGCGAGAGGGCAAACCCGCCGGGTGAGGCAATATTGCCAAATGCGCCGCCTCCACGGGCGGCATCACGGAAATCGACTGAAGAAGATTGGGAATTTGGGGCTTGTGGGAATTCCCGACAACAAAAGAGACTCCCGGGAGAACCGCGAGTTCTTCGGGGGCGCGCTGGGCGTAGCAGCCGGTGACGATGATGCACGTGGAGGGATTGGCGGCGTGAAGTTTGCGGATGGCGTCACGCGCCTGGGTGTCCGCGGCAGCGGTGACGGTACACGTGTTCAGAACGACGACGTCGGCCGCATGGGCGTCGCCGGCGAGATGGCAGCCTTGTTCGCGCAATTGGCGCTCGATGGCGGCTCCATCGGCTTGCGTCGCGCGGCAGCCAAATTGTTCGATGTAAAACGTGGGCATGATCGAGTGACTGGCGAATTCTATTTAACCACAGAGAGGAGTCCCGGCGAAGGGCGCCCTGCGCCGCACGACGGCAACCGATTGGTGAGAGAAAACTTTACGGAGGGAGAAGGCGCCTTTACAATATGAACAAATCCATGGCAAACCCCCGGCGGAATCCCTCAGCGATGTTGGACGCCAAGCTTTCGGTCGTGATTCCCGTGTACAACGAGAAAAATACGATTTGCGAAATCCTGCGCCGCGTTCAGGAAACGGAGATGCGCAAGGAGATCGTGGTGGTGGACGACTCCTCCAAAGACGGCACGCGCGAATTCCTGCAGGGTCTGGCGGAGCTGCAAGAAAAAGGGGAAAGCCTGGCGGCCTCGACGGACGGGGGAGATCCGATTGAGCTGGGAGACATGCGATTTTTTTTCCAGGGAACGAATCAGGGGAAGGGTGCGGCATTGCGCCGGGGATTTGCGGTGGCTACCGGCGACATTGTGCTGGTGCAGGATGCCGACCTGGAATACGACCCGCGGGATTATGCGAAATTGCTGGAGCCCATCCTGGACGGGCGGGCGGACGTGGTGTTTGGTTCGCGGTTCCTGGGCGGGCCGCAGCGCGTGCATTATTTCTGGCACTACCTGGCGAACAAGTTTTTGACGCTGCTGTCCGACCTCTTCACGAACCTGAAGCTGTCGGACATGGAGACCTGCTACAAGGTGTTCCGGCGCGAGGTGTTGAAGGGAATTACGGTGAAATCCGACCGGTTCGGATTTGAGCCGGAGATCACGGCGAAAGTAGCCAAGGGCAAATGGCGCATTTATGAAGTGCCCATCAGTTATGCGGCCGATCTGTACGAAGAGGGGAAGAAGATTACGTGGAAAGATGGAGTGCAGGCGTTGTGGTGCATCATCCGGTATAAGCTGGGGGATTGAGATTGGGAAGTTAGTGGTTAGCCGTGTTAGGTCCTACCATGCTTCTGGAAGGCAATAACCCGTTGTCATCCTGAGCGAGCGAAGGATCTGCTTTCCGCTTTGGTCAAGAAAAAGCAGATTCCTCGCTGCGCTCGGAATGACAATCGAGGTTACGCTCTGTCGAGATGGGTCCGGCGTGCTGGACCCCTACAAAAACGAAAAATTGAAGGTTGGTCAGGCCTGGGCCATGCGGCGCTGGAACGTCAGAAGAATCAGGTCCGCGCGGCGGCGCACGCCAAACTTATTTAGAAGATTGGAGACGTGGAACTTGACGGTGCGCTCGGCAATATTGAGCCTGCTGGCGATCTCCTTGTTGGAGAGGTTTTCCAGCAAGGAATCGAGGACCTCCTGCTCGCGGCGGCTGAGGTTGGTGACGGTATCGGTCTTCAGGCGGCGCCCCTGGCTGGTGAGGATGGAATCCACGAAACCCGAAAGCACGGAGCGCGGCACCCAGAAACCACCATTGGAGACGAGCGGAAGCGCGCGGGAAAGCTGATCGCGCGCTTCGGCGTAAGTGAGGATGCCCTTCACGCCAAGACGCAGCAAGGAATAGGCGTTGGCTTCGGTGACAGAATCTCCCACGACAATCAAGCGGGCATCGGGGTAGCGCTCGAGGATATTGGTGAGGAGCGCGCCGGTAGCCTGCCGCGCGGCATGCGCATCAATGACATAGACCTGAGCTTTGGGAGGCTCGAGGTTGCGCAGGTCGGGAGCGAGTGTGGATTCAAGCTGCTTGGGAATGACCTTGAACTGCGAGGCCTTGCCGAGCAGGCGTTCAAATTCGCTGAGCACCAGGGGGTGCGGCGAGAGCAGACAGACTGTGAGTTTCGGGGACATACGTTTATTGGCCACTGTACTTCAGGGTAGAGAAAGGTGAGCCATGGGGCAAGGGCCTTGGGGACAGATGTTCACGAGTGGTCAATGACAAATAGGGGGTATTTTCAAAGGATTAGGGCAGGAGGCCGGGAGGCTGGCGTTAAGGCTGTGGAAAGCGGCGGCCCCCGAAAAGGGTTCGGTTCTGGGACCGGGCCAAGTAAAATAAAGGGATACCCCGAGCAGCCAAAGGTCGCAGAAGAGGCACGGGGAGAGGTATCAAAGGGCGCCGATCGAATGAGGAACTTGCAAGAGTCCGAGAAGGCTTTGCGGGAGTTGCTGGCGGAACGCATCCTGGTGCTGGATGGCGCGATGGGTACGATGCTGCAACAACGCAACCTGACTGCGGCGGACTTCGGCGGCGCGGCGTTGGAGGGGTGTAACGAGAATTTGGTGCGGACGCGGCCGGACGTGGTGCTGGACATTCACCGCAAGTACTTCGAGGCCGGAGCGGACATTGTCGAGACGAACAGTTTCGGCGGCACGCCGCTGGTGCTCGCGGAATATGGGCTGCAGGCGGACGCGCACGAATTGAACAAGCAGGCCGCCGTGCTGGCGCGACAGGCGGCAGAAGAGTTTTCGACGCCCGGGAAGCCGCGGTTTGTAGCCGGCTCGATGGGGCCGACGACCAAGGCAATCACGGTGACGGGCGGCGTCACGTTTGAGGGGCTGCGGGATTCGTACTACGTGCAAGCCAAGGGATTGGTGGCGGGCGGCGCGGATTTGCTGCTGGTGGAGACGTGCCAGGACACGCGAAACATCAAGGCGGCGATTTTGGCGATCCAGAAGTTGTCGCGGGAAATCGGGGTGCCAATTCCCTTCCTCGTTTCCGTGACCATCGAGCCGATGGGAACGATGCTGGCGGGGCAAACCGTGGAAGCGATGTGGGTATCGCTGCGGCACGCGCACCCCCTGGCGTTTGGGATGAACTGCGCCACCGGGCCGGAGTTCATGACCGACCACATACGGACGCTGAGCACGCTGACGAGCGAATTTGTGTCCTGCTATCCGAATGCCGGGCTGCCGGATGAAGAGGGGAAATACCTGGAGACGCCATCGTCGCTGGCGGCGCAACTCGAAAAGTTCGTGGACCATGGCTGGCTGAACCTGGTGGGCGGGTGCTGTGGCACGACGGAGAAGCACATCCGCGCGCTGGCGCAGATGGTGGAAGGGAAAAAGCCGCGGGTGCGCCCGGCGGATTCGCATCGCGCCATCTATTCGGGGATCGAGACGATCGAAGCGGATGACCAGACGCGTCCGCTGCTGGTGGGCGAGCGCACTAACGTGATCGGCTCGCGGCTGTTCAAGAACCTGGTGGCGGAAGAAAAGTGGGAAGAGGCGACGGAGATCGGGCGGCGGCAGGTGAAGGGCGGGGCGCATATCGTGGATGTGTGCCTGCAAAGCACGGAGCGGGATGAAAAGAAAGATATTCCATTCTTCTATGAAAAGCTGATTCGCAAGATCAAGACGCCAATCATGATTGACACCACGGACCCGGCGGCGGTAGAGCTGGCGCTGACGTATTGCCAGGGCAAAGCGATCATCAATTCCATCAACCTGGAAGACGGCGAGGAAAAGTTCGAGAAGGTGGTGCCGATCGCGCACGATTTTGGCGCGGCCATTGTGGTGGGCTGCATTGACGAGGACGCGAAACAGGCGCAGGCGTTCACGCGGGAACGCAAGCTGGCCATTGCGCGGCGGTCGCACGAATTGCTGACGAAGAAGTACGGAGTGGCGCCAGAGGACACCGTGTTCGACCCGCTGGTGTTTCCGTGCGCGACGGGCGACGAGAACTACATTGGCGGCGCGGTGGAAACGATGGAGGGAATCCGGCTGATCAAGCAGGCGCTGCCGGATACGCGGACAATCCTGGGAATTTCCAACGTGTCGTTCGGGCTGCCGGCGGGCGCGCGCGAGGTGGTGAATTCGGTATTTCTGTATTACTGCACGAAGGCCGGGCTGGATTTGGCGATCGTGAATACGGAGAAGCTGGAGCGCTTCGCTTCGATTCCGGAGCACGAGCGGCGGCTGGCGGAAAACCTGCTGTTCCAGCATGCGGCGAAGGAAGTGCCGGCGGGGCATCCGCAAAGCGAATTGTTGCGGAACGCGCCGGCGGATTGGCGCGAACAAAGCAAGGAGCAGAAGGCGGCGCTGAACCAGTTTCACATCGCGGCGATCACGGAGCATTTCCGCACGACGAAGAAGAAGCAAAAATTGAAGGCGGAAGATGTACCGCTGGACACGCGGCTGGCGAATTACATCATTGAAGGCACGCGCGATGGATTGGTGGAAGACCTGGAGCGGAAACGCGCGCAGGGCACGCCGCCGCTGGAGATTATCAATGGGCCGCTGATGGAAGGAATGTCCGAGGTGGGGCGGCTGTTCAACGCGAATGAATTGATTGTGGCGGAAGTGCTGCAGTCGGCGGAAGCCATGAAGGCGGCGGTGAGCCATCTGGAACAGTTCATGGAGAAGGCGGACACCGCGAAGCGCGGCAAAGTCGTGCTGGCGACGGTGAAGGGGGATGTGCACGACATCGGGAAGAACCTGGTGGAAATTATTTTGAAGAACAACGGGTTCGACGTGGTGAACCTGGGGATTAAGGTGCCACCGGAAGAGCTGATCAAGGCGTTCCAGACGCACAAACCAGACGCAATTGGATTGTCGGGGCTGTTGGTGAAGAGCGCGCAGCAGATGGTGATTACCGCGAACGACTTGAAGGACGCGGGGATCGGCGTGCCGCTGCTGGTGGGCGGAGCCGCACTGAGCGCCAAGTACACTCAGCAGAAGATTGCACCGAGCTATGGCGGCGCGGTGTGCTACGCGAAGGACGCGATGACGGGCTTGCGGCTGATGAATGAGCTGATGGACCCGGCGACGCGGGAAAGGGTGTTGAGCGAGCACGCAATTTCCGGAAATGGCGTGAGCGTGACGACGACGGTGAAGATCGCGGAGAAGCCGCAAGTGACGCGCTCGCCGAAAGTGCGCGTCGATTTGCCGATACCGAAGGTGGGTTATCTGGAGCGCAAGGTGCGGCTCGTGCCGGATTTGCGCGAGGTGTGGAGTTACGTCAATCCGTACATGCTCTATGGAAGGCACATGGGGTATCGCGGAGATTTCGAGAAGCATCTGGCTGCGCGGGAAGAGAAAGCGGTGGAGTTGTTTAACGAGATGGAAGAAGTGAAGAACGAGGCCGCGACCTTCATGAAGGTGCGCGCGGTGTGGCAGTTTTTTGAGGCGGAGGCGGAGGGCGAAGCGTTGCACTTGTTTGCCGCCGGCGGCAAGGAGCCGGTGCACAGGTGGAAGTTCCGCCGGCAGAAGATTGGCGATCAATTGTGCTTGAGCGATTACGTGCTGCCGGCCCGCGAAGGTCAGCGGGATCACGTGGCGCTGTTTGTGGTGACGGCGGGCGAGGGCGTGCGGGAGCGCGGGGAGAAAGCCAAACACGAGGGATATTATTTCAAGTCACACGGATTGCAAGCGCTGGCGATTGAAACGGCGGAGGGCTGCGCGGAGTGGCTGCACCGGCGGATCCGCGAGGATTGGGGATTTCCCGATCCCGCGGAGATGACCATGGCGCAGCGGTTCACGTCGCGCTATCGCGGGAAACGCTACAGCTTTGGCTATCCGGCGTGCCCGGAATTGGAATACCAGGCGGGGATTTGGAGTTTGCTCCGGCCGGAAGAGATCGGCGTGGAGTTGACGGAAGGATTCATGATGGACCCGGAAGCCAGCGTGAGCGCGCTGGTGTTTCAGCACCCCGATTGCACGTATTTCAGCGTGGGGGAGAGCGAGGAGTCGTAGCGCCCCTAACTGCTCAGACCGGAAACCCCAAGACCCAGGTAAAAAACCGAACCTGGGGCACCCTCCGCGTTAGTTCATTTCGCGGTGAACTGCGATAGCGGTATCTTAGGCAGGTGCGTGTGAGATCTCTTGCAGCGATGGCGCTCCTACTGGCGACAGCGGGCCAGACTTTTTTGCGGGCACAAGAGCAGATCACAATTCGAGTCAACGCGGCGCAAAAGACGGCGCCATTCAAGCCCATCTACGCGTATTTCGGATACGACGAGCCGAATTACACCTACACAAAGAACGGCAAGAAGCTCATCGGCGAATTGGCGGCGTTGAGCGACGCGCGAGTCAATATCCGGACTCATTTCCTGCTGGCGACCGGAGACGGCTTGCCGGGATTGAAATGGGGCTCGACGAATGCCTATACCGAAGATGCTTCCGGCAACGCGGTGTACGACTGGACCATCGTGGACCGCATTTTCGATACCTATTTGCAGGCGCACGCAAAACCCTTCGTTGAGATCGGTTTCATGCCCGAGGCGCTGTCTGCGAAGCCGGAGCCGTATCGTCCCAACTGGATTCCGGGCGCGGCGAACAAAGACTATGCCATCGGCTGGTCTTATCCGCCGAAGGAATACCGTAAATGGGGCGAACTGGTGTACCAGTGGGCGCGGCACTGCGGGGAAAGATACGGCAGGGAAGAAGCCGAATCGTGGTATTGGGAAGTCTGGAACGAGCCGGATATCTTTTACTGGCAGGGGACGCAGGAAGAGTACAACGAGCTGTACGACTATGCCGTGGCGGGGGTGAAGCGCGCTCTTCCGAAAGCGCGTGTGGGAGGGCCGGCAACAACGGGACCCGCGAGTGAACAAGCGGCGGGATTTCTGAAGGCCTTTCTTACGCATTGTGCGGAAGGAAAGAACTACGCGACCGGAGGCACGGGCGCGCCGCTCGACTTCGTTTCTTATCATGCGAAGGGCAGCCCCCAGGTGGTCGATGGCCACGTGCGTATGGGCATCGCGCGGAGTCTGCAGGATGTCGATGCCGGATTAAAAATACTTTCCAGCTATGCGAAATTCCGCAACTTGCCGGTGATCTTGAGCGAAGCCGACCCGGAAGGATGCGCGGCCTGCTCCGCGCGCGTGTACCCGCAAAATGCGTATCGCAATGGACCGCTTTATGCGGCGTACACCGCGGCAGCGATGAAGGGCATCTTGGATTTGAGCGCGAGGAATCAAGGAAATATCGAAGGGATGCTGACGTGGGCGTTCGAGTTCGAGGGACAGGGTTATTTCGATGGCTTCCGCACGCTGGCAACCAACGGAGTGGACAAGCCCATTCTGAACGTGTTCCGCATGGCCGGGCTGATGCGAGGGGATCGCGTTGAGGCTACAAGCAGCGGCGCGATTCCCCTGGAGGCCATGCTGGCCAAGGGAGTTCGCGAAAATCCCGACGTGGACGTGCTGGCAACGCGCGACGACCACGGCATCTCGATATTGGTGTGGAACTACCACGATGACGACGTCGCCGGCCCGGACGCGGCGATCGCGCTTTCGGTGCAAGGCCTGCCGGCCGGGGCCCGGCGCGTTCTGATGAAGCATTACCGGATTGATGCGAACCACAGCAATGCGTTTTCAGCGTGGAAGAGTATGGGATCTCCGCAGGAGCCCATGACGGAGCAACAGCGTCAATTGGAGGCTGCAGGCCAACTGCAAATGTTGGACTCGCCGAACTGGTTGTGGAACGATTCGGGGAATGTTTCCATTAAATTCGATTTGCCCAGGCAAGGGGTGTCGCTGATCACGCTGGAGTGGTGAGCAGGCGTGTCGCTGGAACGCAGGCGAGGACTCCCTTTTTCGTCCATTTTCAACTCGGTCCGGATGCCGAGTGTCGTGATGCCCCTCTCCCTTTTTTGCAAGTGCTGATTCTGCGTAAGGCGAAGGGTGACTACGCACTGGGCGTAGAGTCTTATCAATTTGACAAATCAAGGGAGGTCGAGAGCAATCTTTAAGGCCGCATTAATCTGCGAGATTCTCTGGTTTGAAAGGTGCCCGAGATTTTTGTTCAATCGGGAAACCGCGATTGCGCGTACCTGCTCGCAGAGCGCTATTGAGTCTGAGGTGAGCCCCGCTTCCCCGGCTCTGATCTCAACATGGCTAGGATAGATGCGATTTTTGTTTGCCCTGCTGGTTACGGGAACTACGATCACTACTGGGCTGCTCCTATTGATTGCGTCCCGACTGACGATCACGACGGGACGTGTACCCGTCTGTTCTGAGCCTTGAGAAGCTTCGAGCGTAGCGTTATACACGTCCCCTCGGACCATGAGCTATTCCTCCACCGGATCCCGTTCAGTGATTTCAAGTGCTTCCCAATCGCTAGCGCTGAACTCTTCAGCGATCAGTTTGGCCTCTTTTTGGCAATCGGCGTCTTCT
>Ga0209517_10010547_pt1 | contig 10256 bp, 13 predicted proteins | sample PeaSoiMetSII2010_FD_187695 | JGI IMG/M metagenome (GOLD analysis project Ga0209517, IMG submission 187695) | Peat soil microbial communities from Weissenstadt, Germany - SII-2010 (SPAdes) (version 2) | ecosystem: Environmental > Terrestrial > Soil > Wetlands > Peat | place: Germany... | reverse complement strand
CCGGCGTCCGCGCAAAATGCCTCATCGTGAATTTGCCCGGCAGCCCCAAGGGCGCCGTCGAATCGCTCGACGCCCTCGCCGATCTTCTTCCGCATGCCGCTGATGTACTCCGCGGCGCGCACCATGATTGAAGTCGGTTGCTTCCGGCGTTCATCTTGCTGTAACACTCCCGCGTTATCACTCGTCCTCCCATGTGCCCGCCGCAAATCGCAGTTCCCCGGAAACGCTCCTACGATTATGATTCTTCCCTCATCATCACCCCTCTAACCGGCGCCTCCACTGAAGCAGGCGCTCAGGGCAGGGCCGATGCAATCGTATGACCTGATCGTGATTGGTTCCGGGCCGGGCGGCCAGCGCGCCGCCATCCAGGGCGCGAAAGCCGGGAAGCGCGTCGCAATAATCGAAAAGCAAAGCGCCATCGGCGGCGTCTGCATCAATACCGGCACTATCCCCAGCAAGACCATGCGCGAAGCCGTGCTGCATCTCTCAGGCTTTTACTCCAAAAATTTCTTCGGCGCGAATCACGAGGACCATGAAAACATCACTATGGAGGATCTCGTCTTCCGCGTGCAACGCGTGATCGAAAATGAGGTCGGCGTGACCCAGGATCAACTCCGGCGCAACGGCGTGGATGTCGTCCACGGGTTGGGAAAATTCACGGACGCGCACCACCTCCTCGTCGAACACAACAGCGGCTTCGCCGAACTGGAAGGCGAATATATTGTCATCGCCACCGGCACCAAGCCCGCGTCGAATCCCAAAGTGCCCATCAACGGCCGCAACATCATCAACAGCGATCAAATCCTCAACATGCCGCAAATTCCGAAGACGCTCATCGTCGTGGGCGGCGGCGTCATTGGCGTCGAGTACGCCTGCATGTTCGCCACGCTCGGCGTGCGCGTGATCATCGTCGAGAAGCGGCCGCGCCTGCTCGAATTTGCGGACACGGAGATGGTCGAAGCGCTCAGCTACCAGATGCGCGATCACCGCGCCACCATGCGCCTGAGCGAAGAAGTCGAAAGCGTGGAGGAATTGCCCAACGGGAAGGTCGCTGCGAATCTCGTCAGCAACAAGCGCATCAACGCTGATGCGCTTCTCTACGCCGTCGGCCGCCAGGGCAACGTGGAGAAGCTGGATCTGGCCGCGGCCGGAATCGAATCGGACAGCCGCGGCCGCATCAAAGTGGATGCCGACTTCCGCACCAGTCAACTGCACATTTTCGCCGTGGGCGACGTCATCGGCTTTCCCAGCCTCGCGTCCGTCTCGATGGAGCAGGGACGCATCGCCGCCGCGCGAGCTTTCGGACTGCCCGTGCTCTCCGATCCGGATAGCTACCCATACGGGATTTACACGATTCCGCAAATTTCTTTCATCGGGAAGACGGAAGAACAGCTCACCGACGCCGATGTGCCCTACGAAGTCGGCGTGGCCTACTACCGCGAAATCGCGCGCGGCCAAATCTCGGGCCATCTCGACGGCCGCCTGAAATTGCTATTTCATCGCGAAACGCTCGACCTGCTGGGTGTGCACATCTTCGGCGAAGATGCCGCCGAACTCCTCCACATCGGTCAAGCGGTCTTCAAACTCAAGGGCAAAATCACCTATTTCATCGACACGGTCTTCAACTATCCCACGCTCGCCGAGTGTTACAAGACCGCTGCGTTCAACGGCCTCAACCGCCTCGGTTGACACAAACGCACTTAGCTAATATACTTAGCTAACCATGTACACTGTCCATCAGGCCAAGACCAATCTTTCGCGCCTCATCAGAGAAGCGTGCCGCGGCGGCGAAGTCGTTATCGCGCGCGGCAAACAGCCCGTCGCAAGACTCGTGCCCGTAACGGCGTCCCACAAGAAGCGAGTCCCCGGACGCCTCGCTGGGAAAATCCGCATTTTAGCCGCTTTTTACAAACCGATGACGAAAGCCGAATTGGCCCGGTGGGGCATTGAATGAAAGTCCTGCTCGATACCCACGTTTTGCTTTGGTGGCTGGAGGGCGGAAGCCAGTTGTCCCGCCGCGCTCGCAATCTCATTCGAAATCGCGAGACGGTCGTGTTCGTTTCCGCCGCTTCCGCCTGGGAGATCGCGATCAAAAGCGCCTCGGGGCGTTTGCAAGCGGCGCAGCTTGTCGCGGATTTCGAGAAGGAACTGCAGGAGGAGGGGTTTTCTGAGCTGCCGATCTTTTCGCGTCATGCTCTTCGCGCTGGATTGCTCAAAAGCCCGCACAAGGACCCTTTCGATCGCATGCTCGCAGCCCAGGCCGAAGCGGAAGATTTGCCGATCATCAGCAAAGACAAGTCGTTCGATGCGTTGGGCGCGCGGCGAATCTGGTAGAGCTTCGCCGCACGCCCTGCGCTCGCGCCATACGCTTCACGCTTTCTGTTCCGTTGTCGGCGGAGCCATCGGCCCGCAACGGCCGCGCAGGCCTTGGCGGAATTTCTCGCGCTCCTCGGGCGTCATTTGCTCCCAGCGCTCTATCATTCTGTGCCGCCAGAACATTCCCGGGCCCACTGGGCCGCGGAATCTGCCGAAAAGAATTCTGGCAAGGATGAGGATTCCCACCGCTTGCCAGAAAGTGACCAGATGCCAGCCAAACACGGCGGCCGCGAGCCAATTCCAGAGGTGCATCACCACGAAGCCGAAGACGGCGAGCGCCAACGGCGCAATCAAAATAAAAAGGAATATTCGCTTTGCCCCATGCAGTCTCATTTTGTTCTCCTTATTCCTTCGCAAATTCGTCGTAAATCGTTTGCAGACGCTCGCGCAAATGCAGCACCGCGTAATGCTTTCGCGAGAGCAGCGTATTCACGCTGACGCCGGTCTCCGCGGCGATCTCCTTGAAGCTGCGCCCTTCGATCTCGTTCGCGACGAATACCTCGCGCTGCTCCTCGGGCAGCTCCTCGATGGCGTGATCGAGCTCGTCGAGGAGTACGCCGCGCGCGTACGCCGCTTCGGGCCCGGCGTCCGGCGAAGGCAGCAGATCTTCCAATTGCGAAAACTCACCGTCCTCACTCGCGCCGCTCACTGGTTCGTTCGTGGACGCGGCTGGCTTCTGTCTGCGAAACAAATCCGTAATCCGATTGCGCGCCACCTGGTACAGCCAGCCCGTCACGTGCTCGATCGGCTTCATCAGCCGGTACGCCTCGACGAACTCGTAGAACACATCCTGGAGGATGTCTTCGGCGTCGCGGGCGTCCGCCACGCGTTTCCGGATGAAATTCCGGAGGCGCGGACGCTCCCGCTCCACGGCTTCGGATATGCGGCTGTCTTGCTGCATGACGATCCAGCCCGCGCTCGACGTCTCGTTCATTCACTCCTGAAGACGTTTGCGCGGCCCGAATATTGTATGCAAAAAGGGAATTAGCTGCCCGGCGCGACCCTCGTCCTGGCGGCGAGTCAACCCGGCGGCGTCTATTTCAGCCACTTACTGATGGCGATGCGGATCCCGATCGAATCGTCTCCTGGATTGTTCGCCTCGAGATATGCGTTCGAGAAATGCAGATAGCGGATTCCGATGGACCAATCGGTTCTTCCGCACAAGATGCGCACGCCGGCCGTAGCCGACGGCGTGAAATTGAATCGCGAATCGTCCGGCGGGATGCGGATGTTGGTCTCCACAATCCCAAAGGAAAGCTCCAGGAACGGTTGCAGCCTGCGATGCGGCGTGTAATTCCACTTCAGGACTGCGGGGTCAAATTCAACTCCACGGCCCGTGCCATTCTTCTGGGAATTCACGAATACAGGCAGGATATCCATCGCATATTCAAACCGGTGACTGAAGAGCTTGTCGCTGCGGCGATCGGTGAGCATCCAACCGAACCGCACTCCGGCGCTCCAATTCGTCTCGTTCGTGGTGCCGATTGTCGCTCCGAGACCGACGGCGGTGTAATACTCGATCTCGTGCCCCGCTGAACCGGCATTGATCTCTGGGGTTGTTTGCGCCGTGCAAGTGGGCACGATCGCGCCACACGCAATCAGGAAAAGCGCGCAGCGCTGTTTCACTATGAAACATACTATATACATCAGTAATTATAGATTAAAACGAGCGCTCATCCCATATTTTTCCTCCCTTTGTCACAAAACCACTTTTCACCGCTCTTGCCTCAGGTGGCCATTTCAACCTCTGCGGCAGCTCTGGTGAGTGCGAATAGCGAAGCAGGTTCCGCGCTGGTGGCCACTCGCCAGCCGGCCGCTCAGTAAGGTAAAGTCAGTATTTGTTGGAAGCAGAATTTAGGCGAATTTCGAATCGTCACACGCATGCGGAAGCCACGTCGCAATTCGGGTGAACCCTCTCTGGAAGAAACCTTCTTCGGCACTAAGAAGCGCAAGCCTGTCCCGCACGAGTTCGTGCTCGATGCCCTCGCGCCCCTCTCGCCGTGGACCCGCCCGATGTTCGGCTGCCTCGCGGTGTACGCGGGGGAGAGAATCGTCCTGATCCTGCGCGACAAGCCAACGTACACGGATGACAACGGCGTCTGGCTCGCCACTTCGCACGAACACCACGAAAGTTTGCGGCGCGATTTCCCAAACATGCGATCCATTCATCTTTTGGGAAAGAAAGGGACGAACTGGCAGATACTGCCCATCGATGCGACCGATTTCGAGGAAGCGGCGTTGCGCGCCTGCGAGTTCATCCTCGCCGGAGATCCGAGGGTCGGAAAGATTCCCGGCGCGCGCCGAGCTGTTGGTTCAAAGGCAAAGAGAAAGTCTAAGTCTTCCACGCCGCCGAAACCGCGCAGGAAACTTGCAAAGAGACACGCGCGCCGCAGCGCAGTCTAAGAAGTGCGATTTCAGAGGATGGTCGCTGAAATTCGTAGCGGCTGACGCTATTCGCTCGTCTTCGCGCCCAACTGCGCAAGCCATCCATCGAGAATGGCTCGTTGGTCGGCGGGCATTTCGCCGAACATCACTCCCATGCCGAAGCCCGAATGGATGTAGATGACTTTTCCGGGCAGCGTGCACTTCACACCGTTATGATCGATGTACAACTGAACGATTGTCGAGAGGGGAAGCGGGTTGAGCGTATCCACATAGCAGCCGTGGGCGCTGATTTCGGAAATTCGCATGTGCAGCCGGTTGCTGCCTCCCCCCACTTCGCGGACGTCCGCCTCCGCCATTAGCGCAAAGCGAGGCACTTCCCGGCTCTTGGGATACAGACCTTCCGCCATGTTTCCTCCGCCGCAGATGGCGATAAAGCTCTTCTTGACTCTGCGCTTTTCCCCGCGTCTGCGCAACCCTCGCCCGTTACCACCGTGCACATAGATTCACGTCGAGCCCTTCTGGTAGGACAGGCACATTCCTGGCTGACCTCTTCACTCATCCAGCTCGGACGCGTCCATCGAAATGCTCGCAACTTGTGATACCTTCCTCAATCGTGAACCTCGTCCTGCAAACCGAGACGATCGGCAAAGTCGTCGTCATCCGCTGCCAGGGGCGCATCGTCACCGGCGACGAAACTGTCTCCCTACAAAAGGAAATCGAGCGCTACAGCCCCATCACCAAGAAAATCGTTCTCCAGTTGGCGGAGGTCAAATACGTCGATAGCGGCGGCTTAGGGGCTCTCGTTCGCGTCATGGGCACTTTGCGCGCGCAGCATGGGGATTTGAAGCTGTGCCAGGCGTCATCCTTCGTGCATCAAGTGCTGGAAGCCACCAGCCTGCTGAAGGTTTTCCACACCTACGCATCCGAGAAAGAGGCCGTAGACGCATTCCATGAGAGCTACCTAACGCACCCGCCTGCCGCGCCGCTCGGCGCGACGATCGTCTGCGTCGATCCCTCCATCGATTTACTGGCTTATTTGAATGTTCTTCTGAAGCGCTCCGGCTACGAAGTGATCACCACCAAGAGCGTCGTGGACGCCAAGACTCTTATCAAGGTGAGGAACCCGGATGCCGTCGTGTGCGGACCGGGTCTGCAAGCCAATGAATTCGGCATCTCGAATCTTCGACAGTCCGCCCCCAACGCGAAATTCTTGATGCTCTCCCCGGAATTTTCCACCACTGAGGCCAGCCAAGCCGGTTTGGACCTAGTCGAGCGTCTCCGCGCGCTCATCGGCCCACCACGGGCCTAACGCCCGCGCGCATTGACATCCACAGCGAATCGGTTCTAAAAGGGGGCCGTGTCGGGGGCCTATTCCTAGTCGAATGGAAAGAGGTATCGAAATGCATTTTCTTGAATGGATTGTGGTCGGCCTCATCGCCGGCTGGCTTGCGGGACAAGTGATGAAGGGCGGAGGATACGGCGTAATCGTCGACATCATCCTCGGGATACTCGGAGGTCTTCTCGGCGGCTGGATTTTCGGCAAATTGGGGATTTGGCCCGCCGGCGGAATGATCGGGTCAGTGATCGTGGCGTTTGTAGGCGCGGTAATCCTTGTCGGGATAACTCGCCTATTCAAGAGAGCGTGACGAAGATCCAGAAGGAAGAAACGCGTTGCCAGGTCCCTCTCAGAGCCCCGGCAACGCGTTTCTGCTTCCAAACGCGATTCGGCCCATAAGTGTCACGCGTCCAGCCGGAGCATTCTGTGACCCATGACTCGGCGCGGGGGGGCGCTTGGCTGTATGATTCAAAGGTTCACTAACCCGGGAAATCGTGCCCAGATGGAGCGCGCGGGCTTATGTTTGGCATCCACATGCAGATAATCATTCTCGCCATCTTTGTTGGGGTCTCTCGAACGGTGGTTTCCATGTGCGCCGCAGGTGTCCTCCTTTTCGTTATTGCGCTCTGGTCTGCTAAGACCGATATCGCGCGGGCTCGCGGCCTGGACAAGATCGTCGCCTTGAGCAATTTGTGTTTCGCAATCCCCTTGGCCGTTTTCGGCGCCCTGCATCTCTCGAGCGTGGATTCCGTCCTGCCCATAGTGCCTTCGTACATGCCCTGGCGATTGTTTTGGGCCTACTTCGTTGGTTTTGCTTTGCTGGCCGCGTCTTTGAGCATCGCTACAAAGATTCAGGTGCGCTGGTCCGGGCTGTTGCTCGGGATCATGATGTTTCTTTTTGTGGCGATGCTGGACATCCCGGGAGCTCTCGCCAGCCCCAGGGACAGGATTGCCTGGACTCTTCTCATCCGTGAAATGTCGTTCGGGGCCGGAGGCTGGATTCTTGCCGGAAATGCGATCGGCGGACAAGCCAAAAGCAAGCTCGTAACCATCGGCCGCGTGGTGATCGGTGGCGCCGCCATATTTTATGGAGTGGAGCATTTTCTGCACCCGGCGGGATGTCCCGGAGTCCCGCTCGAAAAATTGACGCCTGCGTGGATTCCAGGGCGCCTGCTCATCGGCTATGTGACGGGCGCAATTCTTCTCGTTGCCGGGGCAAGCATTCTACTGGCCAAGAAGACGCGGATGGCGGCAACTTATCTCGGTACTTGGATTGTGTTGCTGGTCTTGTTCATCTATGGACCGATCCTGATCGTGCAGTTGGCCGACCCGAGTACTGTGGTCAAGATTGAGGGGATCAACTACTTTGCGGACACGCTGCTGTTTGCCGGGGCGATCCTCGTGCTCGCCAGCGCGACGCCACGCACGGATTAAACTGCCGCCCACCACCCTGTCGGGTGACCTACTACCCAACCAGCAAAAATGCCAAGGCGCCTAGGGTGTCCGTGGCAAATGGGCTAGCGCTTCGTGGATTTTTTCGGCCGGATATTCGTAATCGGTGAGTTCGCCGGCAAGATATTTTTCATACGCTCCCATGTCGAAGTGGCCGTGGCCGCTCAGGTTGAAAAGGATTGTCCTTTCCTTGCCTTCCTCTTTGGCCTTCCGAGCTTCGTCGATCGCGCAGCACACGGCGTGTGAAGTTTCAGGCGCGACCACGATACCCTCGCTTCGCGCGAAAATGATCGCCGCTTCAAAGGACTTCAATTGCGGGTAGCTGACCGCCTCGACGACGCCCGCCTGATGCAGCAAGCTGACCAGCGGCGCCATGCCGTGATAGCGCAAGCCTCCCGCATGGATTCCCGCGGGAATGAAATCGTGGCCGAGCGTATCCATTTTCAAGAGCGGCGTCATGCCGCTCTTATCCCCGAAATCATACGCATACACGCCTTTAGTCATGGTGGGACACGCCGCGGGTTCGACCGCCACCAGCCGAACCTGCTTGCCGCCCGCTTTCAAAGGCACAAAGGGGAACGCGAGTCCCGCAAAATTGCTGCCCCCTCCGCAGCAACCGATCACGACGTCCGGGAAGGCCCCGGCGAGCTTGAGCTGCGCCAGCGCTTCTTGCCCGATGATGGTCTGGTGCAGCAGAACGTGGTTCAGCACGCTGCCGAGCGCATAGTTCGTGTCCTTGCGCTGCGCGGCGTCTTCCACCGCCTCGCTGATGGCAATGCCGAGACTCCCGGGGCAGTCCGGGTCCTCCGCGAGGACTTTGCGCCCGGCCACGGTCCGGTCACTTGGAGAGGGAATGCATTTTGCTCCCCACAACTCCATCAAAGTACGGCGCTGGGGCTTCTGGAAGTAACTGCATTTCACCATGTAAACCATGCATTCGAGTCCGAACACTTGGCAGGCGAAAGATAGAGCGCTGCCCCATTGGCCGGCGCCGGTCTCGGTGGCCAGCCGCTTGATGCCTTGCGCCTTGTTGTAATAGGCCTGGGGGGCGGACGTATTCAGTTTGTGGCTGCCCGCCGGGGACACTGCTTCGTTCTTGTAGAAAATCTTCGCCGGTGTTCCGAGCGCCTGTTCGAGCCGGTAGGCCCTATGCAGCGGTGTCGGTCTCCAAAGCCGCAGGATATCCAGCACCGGGTCGGGGATCGGAATCAGCTTCTCAGAAGAAACCTCTTGAGCGATCAAGGCGTGCGGGAAAATCGCTTCGAAGTCGGCGGGGCTGGCCGGCTGACCTGTTCCCGGATTCAACGGCGGAGACAGCGGCTGCGGCAGGTCCGGGATGACGTTGTACCAGCTCTTTGGCAACTCGCGTTCCGGCAGCAAATACTTGTGTTCGTCCATGCGTGTTCTCCGTTCCGATTTCAGCCTGCGCTCATGCGATACGTTCCGGCACAAAAGGCCAGCTCGCCGGATCGTCAACGGACGATTTTATTGGCAATCATAAAGAGCCAGGGTGCCCCACGACATCTTGCGTTCTCACGGCGGCTCCGGCCCGCCAGCGCAAGCGGAGAAGAATAGCACAAGCCCTCAGCCCGATGAGCGGCATAGTCCGGTTGGCTGGCGCGACTTGCCGGGGGTGTCCTGCGCCTCGGCACGTTGGCGGTTGTGCCGGGCACTTCCAAGATAGTGTGGCGCGCCCGGAGGGACTTGAACCCCCAACCCTCTGCTTCGAAGGCAGATGCTCTATCCAATTGAGCTACGGGCGCGCCGTTAACGAAGACTGTAATTCATTTGCCGCGCCCGGAGATACAATAAATGCGAGGAGTACGCCGTGACCGACCTCAACCCCCAAGCCAAGCAAATGGCCGACGAATCCATGGTGCGCAATCTGGACGCGCAAGCGCGCGCCATCTGGCCGCAGGAAGCTCCGCTCTTCCGGCGTTACGCGCTTCCCGCGGCCCCGCGCATTCTGGACGCCGGCTGTGGCACCGGTGAAGCTTCCTCTCGCCTCGCCGAACTTTTCCCGCATGCGAACGTCCTCGGCGTGGACATCGTGGACCCGCACATCGCGCTGGCCCGCGCGCGTTACGCCGCGCTCGCGCCGCGCCTTTCGTTCGAGCACCAGAGCGTGTTCGAGTTGCAGCTCCCGGACAACAGCTTCGATCTCACCGTGTGCCGCCACGTAATCCAATCGATTCCGCGCGCGGATCGCGTCATCGCGGAACTCGTGCGCGTGACGCGCCCCGGCGGCTATCTGCACCTCATTCCCGAGGACTACGGCATGCTCCACTTTCAAAGCGGCCCGCTCGATCCCAGCAATTTTTGGCATCAGGCTGCGCCGAGTTTCGGCTCCGCCACCAGCACCGACCTCTTCATCGGCCGCAATATTTTCGGAATCCTGGCCGCACAGAATCTGAAAGATATCACCATGGATTACGTCATTGTGGACACGCTTCGCGTCCCGCGCGACACGTTCGCCGCCATCCTCGAGGCCTGGCGCGACGGCTACGCCGAGTCCATCGGCCAGTTAACCCCGATCACGCGTGAGCAGGCCGTAGCTTATTTCAACCAGATGATCGCCAATATCCGCGACCCGCGCGGCTACGCCGTATGGATGGTTCCGGTAGCCAGCGCCCGCGTCATCTAGCGCGCTCGCGCTAGAGACGCAGCCCAAAATCCTCGCCTTTGAAAAGCGTCAGGGACAGGCCAC
>Ga0209517_10010544_pt1 | contig 10257 bp, 8 predicted proteins | sample PeaSoiMetSII2010_FD_187695 | JGI IMG/M metagenome (GOLD analysis project Ga0209517, IMG submission 187695) | Peat soil microbial communities from Weissenstadt, Germany - SII-2010 (SPAdes) (version 2) | ecosystem: Environmental > Terrestrial > Soil > Wetlands > Peat | place: Germany: Weissenstadt... | reverse complement strand
CTGCTTCAAAAGGCGGTCGAGGAAACCAGTATCCAGCTTGGCCGCGCGAAAATCCGGATCACTCAAGATTCGCCGAAACAGAGAAATATTGGTTTTGATCCCGCCCACAAAATATTCGTTCAGCGCGCGCGTCAGCCGGCTGATCGCCTGCTCGCGGTCCGTGCCATAGCCGATCAGCTTGGCCAGCAGCGGATCGTAGTCCATGGGCACGGTCCAGCCTTCGTACATGCCGCTGTCGCGCCGAATGCCCGGCCCCGAGGGCAGCAGCAGCAGCGTGATCTTCCCTGGACTCGGGAAATAATTGTTATCGGGATCTTCGGCGTAGATGCGGCACTCGATGGCGTGCCCGCGAATCACCACTTGCTCCTGGGTGAAGGGCAGCCGCTCACCGGCCGCGATGCGAATCTGCAAATGCACCAGGTCGAGGCCCGTGACTAACTCAGTCACCGGATGCTCCACCTGCAACCGCGTGTTCATCTCCAGAAAATAAAAATTCTTCTGCTGGTCGACCAGGAACTCGACAGTTCCGGCATTCGTGTATTTGGCAGCCTGGGACACTCGCACCGCGACCTCGCCCATCCGGCGCCGCATGTCAGCGTCGACGATCGGCGACGGTGCTTCCTCAATCACCTTCTGATGCCGCCGCTGCAGCGAGCACTCGCGTTCGCCCAGATACACGGTACTGCCGTGCTCGTCGGCCAGCACCTGCATTTCAATGTGGCGCGGATTGACGATCGCCTTCTCGATATAAACCTCGCTGTCGCCAAACGATCGCTCCGCCTCACTGCGCGCGCCCTCGAGCGCCGACTTCAGTTCCTCCGGCGCATGCACCAGTCGCATGCCCTTGCCGCCGCCGCCCGCCGCCGCCTTCAGCATCACGGGATAGCCGATGCGGGCCGCAACCTCTTCCGCCTGCTCGAACGATTCCAGGCCGCGTGACGTACCGGGCACAAACGGCACGCCGGCGCGCTCCATGGCCTGCCGCGCCTTCGTTTTCGAGCCCATGGCGTCCATGGCCGCGGCCGTGGGGCCGATGAACTTTACGCCAGCATCGGCGCAGGCGCGAGCAAACTTTGCATTCTCGGAAAGGAAACCATAGCCTGGATGAATCGCGTCGGCCCCGGACCGCGCGGCGACATCAAGAATTTTCGGGATGTTCAGGTACGACTCGGATGCAGCCGGGGCACCGATGGGATAAGCCTCGTCGGCTTTGCGGACGTGCAGCGAGGCGCGGTCCACGTCAGAGTAAACCGCAACCGCGGCAATTCCCATCTCATGGCAAGCGCGGATGACGCGCACCGCAATCTCGCCACGGTTCGCGATGAGAATCTTCTTGAACATAGAAACCGTGCACCGGCTGTACTGGCGCTTCGGCCCCAACCGGACTGGTTATTCTACTGGAGGCGCCAGCCGACAGGTTAACTCTTCTCCGAGATCGGCTTCGGACGCCGCGAGATTTCCGAAAGCAGGAAAACCGCAAAGATGAACAATTCCGGTTCGATCACATGCCGGTACCGCGCATTCACAAACACAAAGTAATAAGTCGTGGGATAGGTCAGAACCAGCCCCGCGAAAAGCCACGCCCCGCGGCGCTTTTGGCGGAGCGCACGCCCCAGCCCCCAGATCGCGAGCACCGAGGTTGCAAGAAACAGCGAGTTGCGAAAATCTACTGGGGCCAGGCTGCTGGTCTCGCGTGGAACGCCATTCCAGTAGTAGAAGAAGCGCTTCAGGCTGACCACCACGAACCGGCCAGGATTCTCGCCAATCCACTCCACGGCGAGCCGCTTGCAGTCGGCGGAATACTCGAGCTCTCCCATGCGCTGAAATTTCTCGAACTCCAGCTTGTTCTGGCTGGGCTGCAGGTAGGCCATCAGCATGCCGTCGGCGCCCTTCCAATTGCCAAGCCGCAACTGCAGGCCGAAATCATCGCGCAGAAAGACGAAGCGTCCGAAAACTTCGTAGTTGCGGATCAACCACGGCGAGAGCACGAGGAAAAAGATCGCCGACGACGCAGCCACTCCGGCCAGCGACGGCAAGCCGCGCTTGAATCTCTGCCGCCAGATCCACAGGCCACAGAATGGCAGAAACGTGAGCATCGAGGGATTCGCCAGCGCGCCCACGCCCCACAGCCCCCCAAAAATAATCCACCCCCGAAGGCCGGGCCAGTCTTTCTCGAGAGCTATCTCTAGCGCCACCAGAAAAATCAGGCTGAGGATGAGCGGAGTGAAAGTTGTATCCCACAACCAATGAATCGACCAATACCAGACGTAGGGCAGCAGCGCCCACGTTCCCGCCGACCAGATCGCGACGCGCTCGCCGAACATTCGTTCCGCGATCAGATAAACCGGAATGCAAGTCAGCACGGCAAGCAGGCTGTTGATAGTCAGCAGAACCCATGCCGACGCGTACGTGTACACGCCAAACAGCTTGAACATTCCGCCCATCAGGTACGGATACATCGGAGGCTCCCACGCGGTTGGTCCGGTATGGCCGCCATAGGGATTGCTGAAACCCTCGCCTAGCGCGAGGGAGCGGGCGATGCGGCCCATCTCCCATCCGAAACCGAAGTGGTCGTCTCCGGTCCGCGTCTTGTACTGGCGAAGAATTCCGATGGCCGCAATCTGGAGAACGAACGACAGCACCATCAATCGCAGAAGAGACCTGCGGATCGCGGGAGACAAAGCAAATCTTCTGGCCACGTTCGCGGTGTCGGTCTTCACCAGACTTTCAACCATCGCCCCAAGCTTTCTGTAGAACCTGGCACAGCCGACGCCCGCGTCGGACGGCGTCAACGCTGGGGCCCACACTCGTCTTGTATTCCTAGGATGGCGGCAGGCGCTGGAAGCTTACCGCAAACGGCACCCCGGAGCGATCCTCAGCGGGCGCCGGCTGCATCCACTGGGAAGACCGCGCAAAGCGGTAACGGATCAGGGTCCAGATCGCCAGCCAGCCATCGGAGTGGCGGATTTTTTTCCCTTCCACCGCCGACCGCGGATGGTACGAAATGGGAACCTCTGCGATCTTCTCGCCCATCCGGCACAGCTTCGCGGTCACTTCCGGACAGAATTCAAAGCGCTGGCATGCCAGTTGCATTCGCGCCACCAAAGCCCGGCGAAAAACTTTATAGCAGGTAGCTTCGTCGTGAATGCCCGCGCCGTAAAGAAGATTGGTGAGGTGAGTCAGCAGCTTGGCTCCAAGAAAAAAGCGCAAGCCGCGCTCCGGACGGTCGGGGCGCACCCCGTAGACCACGTTCGCCTTGCCGGTTTCGAGCGGACTCAGCAACCGCGGATAATCCTGGGGATCGTATTCCAGGTCGGAGTCTTGAATCAGCAAATACTCGCCCCGGGCATAAGCCAGCGCGGTGCGAATGGCCGCGCCCTTGCCGTGGTTCTTCTCGTGAAACACGACGGTCACGTCATCGAGCGCCGGTAGCGCCTGCAGTTTTTCGCGGGTGCCGTCGGTCGAGCCGTCGTCGACGATAATGATTTCCTTTTTCACCGGCGAGGCTTGAATCGCCTGCAGCAGTTCGCCCAGGTGCGCCGCTTCGTTGTAAACCGGAACAATCACCGACACGTATCCCTTCCAGCGATCGTCGGTCGCCTGCGGGTCGTGACGCGGTGCGGTTTCCACGTAGGTCATCATCGAGGCTTCGTGCCCATCAGAGCTCGGTTCGAAAATGCGCGCGAATGCAAGGATTTCCTAGCATAGTATCATTTGGAATCGAACGAAACTCCCACTCCAGCATGCAGCCATCCGAAGCCGCGGCGGACCAGATCCCAAACCCTTCCCCGCTCTCACCGGTCCCTGCTCGCCCCATTCACTGGCTGATTTTACTTCTGCTGCTAACGGCCAGCGCCGCCGTTCGATTCCTATTCCTCGCCCGCAAACCCTTCTGGTTTGATGAGTGTTTCAGCGTGGAGGTCGCCCGGCTGGACTGGCGCAACTTCCTGCACCTGCTGTGGTGGCGCGAAGCCAACATGTCGCTGTACTACGTTCTGCTGCGAATTTGGTTGCAATTTGGACAAAGCGAGCTCTTCATCCGCAGCGTCTCGGTACTAATTGCCGTAGCCACGCTGCCGGCAATTTATTGGGTGGCTCGGATGCTTTATGACCGGCGAGTCGCGTTGATCGCGGCCGCTCTGTTCACCTTCAATGCCTACAGCGTCCGCTACGCTCAAGAAGCGCGCAGCTACGCGCTGCTCCTGCTGCTGGCGACGCTCTCGTCCGGCTTCCTGATTGCCTACCTAAGCGAGCCTGTCCCTCGCAACCGGCGCGCTTATGTCCTGGTCAGCGTCCTGGCGGTGTATGCGCATTTTTACGCGCTGCTGTTGGTGGCGGCGCAGTGGCTGGCGCTGCGCCAGCTGCAAAGCGGCGCACACGATCCCGAGCAATTCACTCAACCCAGCGCACAGCCCCCGGCGCAAATGCGGCGCGTCTGGATCGCAATCGGCCTCGCCGTCTCGCCACTCTTGATCTTTGTGGCCAAAACCGGAGCCGGTCCAATCCGGTGGATTCAACGGCCCGGCCTGCGCGACGTGCTCGAGTTCTACGAGCACCTGGCCGGGGGCAATTGGGCGCTCCTGATCGTCTGCGCCGCGGCCTGCACCGCCGCTCTCGTCCCGGCCGGCAAACAGCTCTGGGCGCGCGCTCAGTCCTGGGAAACGTGGCGCGTCCACTTTCTACTGGTCTGGCTATTCTTTCCGGTGGTGTTCACAGTTCTACTGTCGTTTGCCCGCCCGGTCTTTCTGGCCCGCTACATGCTCTTCTGCCTGCCCGCACTCCTGATTCTTGTGGCTGCCGGGCTGGCACGGCTGCGCTCCTCGTGCCTGCTCGCGGCCGCGCTCACCGCAATATTGTTTCTGGGCTCGCAGGGAATCTTCTTCGTCTATACTCACGACTTCGACAACGAGCGCGACGCTTGCGTCGTAGCTTCCGTCTTCATTCTCGACCACGCTCAGCCGGGAGACGCGGTTCTCTTCCACATCGCCAGTACCCGGATTCCTTACGAGTTTGTCCGCTCGCTTCGATCTGGGGAAAATTCCGCCAGCCCGACCTTCGCCGCTCAACTCGGCCCGGAAATTCTCTTCCCTCACCACGCAGCAGGTCTCGACTACCGCGACTTCACGGGCAAGCCCACTGCGGATTTCCTGCGCGCTGCGATCCCCAGCCATCCCCGCGTCTGGATCATGCTAATGAACAATGGCCCCAACGGCCCCACACGGAATCCTGATCCCATAACCGTGATGCTGACCCAGATCATGCCGGAATCGTTCCCCAGGATGTTGCGCTGGCAATTCACGAAAGTGGAAGTCCGCCTGTATAGCAAACCGTAGCCGCGCCGCACGCCGGTGCGCAGGCCGGAAATGAAAAAGCCTCCGGCGCTCGACTTAGCGAAGGAGGCTGAATTCCTGAAGCAGCGGCTCACCTAATTTCTGGTCATTATTTCTGGTCCATTATTTCTGGTCCACGACAATTCCGCCGCCCTGACTCTGCGCTGCCTTTTCGGCCTTGGCCTTTTTCACGCGGAGGGTTTCGTCGACCCAATGATCCGCGGTTTTCAGATCTTCGGCGCGCGCCGCAAGGTCATCACACTCCACGTCGCCTTTTTCGCGGTACATCAGGTTCAGGTACGCCATGGCGTCGTCATAGTCGGGACGAATCTGAATCGCCTTGTTGAGGCTGTCAATGCCTTCCTGGATCGAGGCTGCATTCTGGGCCTTCAACTCGCTGCAGACCTTCGCCTGATCCTTGTTCTTCGGATTCAGATTCTCTTCCGGCTTCATACCCAGATCAGCGCGCTTTTGCATGCGCGGCTGGTAGCAGGCCGTCCAGTCGATCACGCCCACCGAGTAGTAGGGCTCCGGATCGTTCGGATCCGAGTCTGACGCCATGCGGTAGAACTTCTTGGCGTCGTCCCACTTCTTCTCATTCAGGTACAGGTATGCGATGCCCTTGGCCGCGTTCACCTTCTGATCGCGCGAAGGATTGGCATCGATTACAGTCTGATATTCCTTGATGGCCTCGTCCGCCGTGCGTAAATTATCCGGCGAGTCCACGCCGGGAATATATTGCGAAACGTACGCCGTGGCCAGGTACATGCGGGCATTGATCAGGGCCGGATCCAGCTGAACCGCCTGTTGGAAGTGGTCGATAGCCTGCTCGTAGTGGTTGTTCTTGTAGGATTCCACACCTTTGTTGAGCTGGTCACGCGCTCGCAGCTTGTTGCATCCCACAGAGGACAAGAGCGCCAGCGCTGCGGCTGCCAGCGTGATGATTTTCAGGTTCTTATTCATTGCGGTATAAGTCTCCCTCGACAGAGCATCCTAGGCCCAGAGACATCGGTTTGACAAGTATGCCAAGTACGGCGAACGCGACGGCAAGTGCGATGAACAGGTCGACCGCGGGCCGCGGGCGCGCACGGAAGCCTCGCGCTCCCGTGCCGTGGGCCGACTACGAAAAACACACTCCGGGCTCGCTGGACAAACGACTCAGTTGCCCGCTTCGATCTTCGCGGTGATCACGCCAACCTTGTCCACCCCGGCAGCGTGAGCGATATCAATCACGTTGGCGGCATTCGCGAAGGGAATCGCGTCGTCGCCCTTGATAAACATGACCTTTTCCGCGCGCTGCTTGTAAATGTCGGTCAGACGCCCCTGCAGGTTGTCCCAGGTCGCATCTTCGTTGTTGATCTTCACGCCCGGCTGCGATCCCGCGCCACGGTCGATCAACTGCACGACGATGGTCCGGTCCGGCGTATTGTTCTTGGGCGCATTCGGCGGAGGCGGCTGAGGAACCAGCGCATCCAGTCCTTTCGGAGTGACAGGCGAGATCACCATGAAGATGATCAACAGCACCAGTAGAACGTCGATGAGCGGGGTGACGTTCATGTTTGCATTTTGGCCTCCGCTCGGGCCAACTGCCATTCCCATGGTCGTTCTCCTCTATTGCCCGGGCGCAGCCGGAGCTGGCGGGGCGTTTGGAGCTGTTTTCTTCTGGTCGGTGAGCAAGCCGAGATCATCGACCCCGGCGGCACGGACATTGTCGACCACCTGCACGAAGTAGCCAAAACGAGTCCGCATGTCCGCCTTCACGTACACGCGCTTGTCCTGCTTGTTGGCCAGACGATCCTTCACCTTTTGGGTCAAGTTGTCGACCTGAATCTGGTCGCTGCCGAAATACACCTTGCCATCCTTGGTAATAGAAACCAGCAAGGCGTCTTCCTTGTCCGCGTCCGGCATTTGTTCCGGGTTGTTGACCGGGGCCATGTCCACGCTTATGCCTTTTTGCAACATGGGCGTGACCACCATGAAGATGATCAGCAGAACCAGCATCACATCCACCATGGGTGTGACGTTGATATCCGAACTGACCTTTGCTCCTTCGTTCCTTTTCGCTAATGCCATAGCTAGATATCTCCCGTACTGGGTCCCGGGTTTAAGCTGGGAAGGTCCGGCGCTGGACTGCTCCAGCGCCAGACAAGCAACTCACTCGCGAGACCGTGTGGGTACCCCATTTTTCGCGCGTCCTAGGCGCGAGAAGTGAGGAACGTTCTTACCGGCGAACGTCGCCGCGCTTCTTGAGGAAGTAATCGATCAGTTCGCTCGACGAGTTGTCCATCTCCACGTCGAACGCTTCCACGCGACCAGTCAGGTAGTTGAACATCATGACGGCCGGGATGGCGACGAGCAGCCCGATGGCCGTCGTGACCAGCGCTTCGGCGATACCGCCGGCGACTGCTGCCAATCCGGTAGCCTTCGAGTTGTTGATGCCGATGAAGGCGTTCAGAATGCCCATCACCGTTCCGAACAGTCCCACGAAGGGAGCCGTCGATCCGATGGTGGCGAGGCCGCCCAATCCGCGCTTCAGTTCCGCGTGGACGATGGCTTCGGTGCGTTCCAGAGCGCGCTTGGAGGCCTCAATGGTTTCGCCAGGGATTGCGCCCGGGGAATCCTGGTGAGCCTTGAATTCCATCAGGCCAGCAGTCACAACCTTGGCCAGGTGGCTCTTCTTGTTGCGCTCGGCAACCTTGATGGCTTCGTCGATACGGCCGTCGCGCAGCGCTCCCGCCACAGCGGGGGCGAATGCACGCGACTGTTTGCGAGCCGCGCTATAGGCCATCCAGCGATCGATCATCACGCCGATCGACCAACCCGACATGATGAACAGAATGATGACCACGGTTCTGGCGACCCATCCCATTGCTTTCCACAAGCCCAACGGGTCGGTCGCGATGGCGCCGCCGCCTTCCTGGACCATCCAGGTGGCTGCGAAGTGGACGTGACTGAGAAGTGCTGCTGCTACGTGAGTTGCGAACATGAGTTGCTTTTCCCTCCTCGGAACTCTCTACTTTACTTGGACACTGTGATGCGCCTTGCGGTGCCAACATCAAAGAAATTCGATTTCCGGCGGGCCTGCGGCTTTCGCCACACACACGAAACTCGGCCATACCTTGAAGAAAACACAGGGTACGGCGGCCGTTCCCGGGCCTCTTTAAGAAGCCCCTCCCGGCCACCGCGATTCAGGTGGGAAGGGGAGGGCCAAGCACACTACCGCCAACAACTCTAACGCCGCGCCCAACTCGAGGAGTTTAGCCCCCAGCGAGCGTGAAGTTCACCTGCACCTGTGTGTCGACCTCGACCGGCTCTCCGTTCAGCAGGTAGGGCTTATACTTCCACTGCTTCACAGCTTCGATCGCGGCCGGCGCCAGCATCGGATGCCCGCTGACCAACGTCAGGTTTTCGATGCTGCCGTCTTTGCTGATCTGCGCCTGCAGGACGACCGTGCCCTGAATGCGAGCCTGGCGCGCCAGCGGCGGATAGGTCGGATTGACCTTGCGGATCAGAAGGCCGGACGATACGCCCGACGATACGCGCACGCGCTGCGGAGCGGCTATCTTGGGCACGGCGACCGGCGTTGCGCTGATGATGCCGCCAATCACGCCGCCCATCTGTCCACCCGGAATCCCGCCCGGGACTCCGCCCACCACGCCAGCAGAAGCCATGGCCGGAGGCGCTTCGTCTTCCTGGATCATCTTCACTTTTTGTGGAATCTTGGTGGGAGTGCGGAGCTCGCCGTTCACGATATCAGTCTGAATCACCCTGACGTGCTGCACGACTGCAGCGGCTGGCGGGGGCGGCGGGGGCGGGGGCGGGGGGGCCACCAGAAGGAACATCATTTGTCCCTTGGGCAAGGCTTCGGTGAAAATCAGCGGGATCAGGACCATGACCCCAATGATCATGAACTCGATCATAAACGCGACCACTGACGTGCGGCCCCGCTTCGTCTTCAGCTTGCCGCCGGACTCGATAAGGCTGTCTTCAAACATTGTGATTCTCCCCTAACTTCTTTCAGACCCCTAAAGACATTTAGACACCGACTGCTTCCCCTTTGCTCCCGCTTTCTTTTGAACGCCCTGCGGGCTAACCCCAGCCCCCACGGCGTTTCGAGCAAATCCTTCTAACTGCTTACATAAGAAGGCCTACCGCAATCATGACCACTTCGCAATCGGGTAACTTACCTAGCTTTTCCCGCTGGCATGGCAACCGGACGCTTGCCTTTTTCAATCCGCCAGTCCTGATACGCCACCAGGATCGGTGCCGCGATCGCAATCGATGAATACGTTCCGATTAAAATGCCAATTACCAGCGCGAGGCTGAATCCACGAAGCACCTCGCCGCCGAATATAAAGAGTGCGAGTACGGTAAGGAAGGTAAGGCCTGCTGTCAAGATCGTTCTGCTTAGGGTCTGATTAATACTCCGGTTAACGATATCCGACAGTTTCTCGCGCCGCATGAGTTTAATGTTTTCCCGGATGCGGTCAAATACCACGATCGTGTCGTTATTAGAGTAACCAATCAGGGTCAAAATGGCCGCGATCACCGTCAGGGAAATGTCCGTCTTGGTGAGCGAAAACGCCCCTACCGTGATCAGGGTGTCGTGAAACACCGTCACAACCGCGGCCACGCCGTAAATCCACTCAAACCGGAAGCCCAAGTAAACCAGCATCCCGAGTAGCGAATAGAGGGTAGCCAATCCCGCCTGCTGGCGCAACTGCCCGCCCACTTGCGGGCCCACGATCTCCACATGACGCACCCCAAAGTCGGAAAGGAAGAAGCCGTCCGGCAACGACGCCGCGACTCGAGGATCAACCCCCGCAGCGCTCTTCAACTGGTCCAGAGAATTCAACACTCCGCCCAGGGTCTTTTCCCGATAATCCACCACAGCCTGCGCCTGCGCCGTGTATTTCGCGTCGGCATC
>Ga0209517_10010541_pt1 | contig 10259 bp, 7 predicted proteins | sample PeaSoiMetSII2010_FD_187695 | JGI IMG/M metagenome (GOLD analysis project Ga0209517, IMG submission 187695) | Peat soil microbial communities from Weissenstadt, Germany - SII-2010 (SPAdes) (version 2) | ecosystem: Environmental > Terrestrial > Soil > Wetlands > Peat | place: Germany: Weissenstadt... | reverse complement strand
GGCTTACTACTTTGTGCCGCTCACCGTCAGCCAGGGAGACGAAACCCTGATCGCCGACCGCTACGACGTGGCCCTGAGCGACCAGGCCGTCTGCCATCGCAACCTCGGCATTGGCGACTCGCAGTACGTCTTCATCTCCACCCGCCTGACCGAGGACAAGTTCTCCGTCGCCTTCGAGTTCTACATCAACGTGGGACACGCCTTCGTGGAGCGCGCCGGCGTCGCCAAATCGTTCGCCGATCTGGTGTGGCGCCAGGCGCAGGAGAAAGCCCGCGGCGAGACCTCGTTCGACGCCCACGAACTGCGTAAGCTCTCCACCGGCAGCGGCCCCGACGCCGAGAAGGCGCGTAACGACTACTTCTCCGCCACTTTCGCCGACGCCATTGCCATCTACCTGCTCACCCTCTCTCTCGACGTGGACTACACCGAGCTGCGCGAGCGCGAGTACCCGCTGCTGGCCCCCACGGCGCTGGCCGAGCGCCTGCGCGCCGTCGCCGAACTCTTTCCCCCGAACCCAGGGTTCGAGTTCGCGATCTACTACCGCAGACGGCCGTAACTTCACTCGCCGCGGATGAACGCGGATAAACGCGGATAAACTTAGAACCGCCGAGGACGCAGAGGACTCGGAGGACAATGAAGGCAAAAGGCCCTGGTTACTGCCAGGCGCCCTCTGCGATTTTCATTGAAATCCGCGTCTATCCGCGTGAATCCGCGGCGAATGAAGTTCCAATCTTCTTTTGTCTGCGCTAATCTGCAATCGAGCACTGCATGATCGCCCATCTGCGCGGACGGCTCATCTCGAAGCATCCCAACCAGGCCGTGGTCGAGGCCGCCGGCGTCGGTTATGACGTGACCATCACCATCCCGACGTTTTCCGATCTACCCAACACCGGCGGCGAGGTGGCACTCCACATCCACACCCATGTACGCGAGGACGTAATCGCCCTGTTCGGCTTCCTCCGCGCCGAGGAGAAACAGCTTTTCGAGAAGCTCATCCAGGTGAGCGGCATCGGACCCAAGCTGGCCATCACCATCCTGAGCGGCATGCCGACGCCGGAGATGGTGGCCGCCATCCGCGCGGGAGACATCGCGCGCCTCACCCGCATCCCCGGCATTGGTAAAAAGACCGCCGAGCGCATGGTGCTGGAGCTGCGCGACAAGCTGGAAGGCTTCGGCCAGGCTCCGCCGCTGAAGCTGGCCACGCCGGTCGAGGAAGACGTTCTTTCTGCCTTAATGAACCTCGGATACCAGCGTGCCGCCGCCGAGCGCGCCCTGGCCGCTGCCGCCGGAAACGGCAAGTCGGTTTCCTTCGATGTCCTGTTTCGGGAAATCCTCGCCGCGCTGTCGAAATAAGGCCTTCACCCAAAGCAGCTACGGATCTACACGGATCGGGACGGATTAAACAATCAGAAGTGATCCGTGCTTGTCCGTGAAAATCCGTGGCCTATTTCCCGATACAAAAGCTGCTGAAGATCAGATTCAGGATGTCATCCGTGGTGGTTGCGCCGGTGATGCCGTCCAGCGCGTGCAGCGCCGTATAGAGATCGAGCAGCATCATTTCATGGGGGATGTTCTGATCGAGCGCGCGGCGGCCGGCGTCGAGTCCCGTGATCGCCTCCCGCACCAGCCCCTGGTGCCGCACGTTGGTCAGAAAGCCGCTCTCCCGCTGCCCGGCGGCCTCACCGCCCACGTGCCGGAGAATCTGCCGCCGCAGATCCTCCACGCCCTCGCCGGTTAGCGCTGAAGTTCTGACGATCCCATTTTTCTCCTGCCCCCTGCCTCCTGCTTCCTGCTGCCTCGCCAGGTCCGCTTTGTTCTCCACCACAATCTTCGGCCGCGCACCGACCATCTCTACCAGGCGCGCGTCTTCCTCCGCCGCCGGCTGCGAGAGGTCCATGACCACCAGCACCAGGTCGGCGTCGGCCAGCGCTTCATAGGCTTTCTTGATGCCGATGCTCTCCGCTTCGTCGTAAGCGGCGCGGATTCCCGCCGTGTCCACCAATCTCACCGGAATTCCGCCCAGGGAGACGGTTTCGCTCACCAGGTCGCGCGTGGTGCCGGGCGTGGCGGTGACGATGGCGCGCTCGCGCTCCACCAGCCGGTTGAAGAGGCTCGATTTGCCGACATTCGGCCGGCCCACGATGGCCAGCGTCATGCCCTCGTGCACAACTTTGCCGTACGCGAACGAGGCTTCGAGCGCGGCCAGCAGCTCGCGGACCTCGGCCAGGCGCCGACGGATGTTTTCCGCCGCGGCCACGGGCACGTCGTCTTCTGCGAAGTCGATTCCGGCCTCCAGCGCTGCGATCAGTTCCACCAGTTTCTGCTTGATGGGTTGCAGCCGGTGGGAGAGCGCGCCCCCGAGTTGCTGCGCCGCTACTTTGGCCTGGTAGAGCGTCTGCGACTCGATCAGGTCGCGCACCGCTTCGGCCTGCGTCAGGTCCAGGCGTCCGTTAAGGAAGGCGCGCATGGTGAACTCGCCGGGCTCGGCCAGGCGCGCGCCCGCGGCCACAGCCAATTCCACCGCATGTCGCAGCACTATCGGCGCTCCGTGCGCCGCGATCTCGACGATGTCGTCGGTGGTGTAGGAGTGCGGCTTGGCGAAGAAGGTGACCACCACCTCGTCGATGCGCTCACCCGTGGCCGGCTCGATCAGCTCGCCGAAGACGGCGCGGCCGGGTTCGAGCTCGTGCTTCAGCCGGAGCAGGGGCGCGGCGACGGCCTTCGCCTCGGGACCGGCCAGCCGTACCACGCCGATTCCGCCCCGGCCCGGCGGGGTGGCGATGGCTACGATGGTGTCATCGAGTTCCACGGCATGATTGTAGCGATGCACTCACCACGGAGACACAGAGGCACGGAGAAAATCACAGATCGTGATACGTTACACCTTGAGCTGGGCTCGGGTGCGAAGGATCTCCAGCAGGTGAGCGCGGGAGAGAACGCCCTCCAGATGGCCGTTAGAGGCCACCGGCAACTGGTTGATGTTTTCACGGGCCATGGTCTCGAGCGCCTGCACCACCGGCGCATCCGGCGACACTACCTGGAGCTGCGCCAGCGGGCGCATGGCCTGCTCGACCGTGGTCAGCGGCCACATACGGCGCTCGACCCGGCTGATATCGGCGGGCGTGATCAGGCCCGCCATCTGCCCGTCCTTCTGCACCATGAAGCAGCGCTGGCCGGTGCGCAGCAGGTGCTCATCCACCAGGGTTTGCAGGTTGGTGGTGGAATCAATGACGGCACAATTGCGCTCCATCACGTCGCGCACCTTGATGCCGGCCAGCGCGTGCATGATCTCCACCTGTACCCGGCTGGAACGAGCGGCGTCGAGCAGGAACCATCCGATAAAGGCAATCCATAGCCCACCGAAGCCTTGCCCATGAAAAAATTGCCAAAGTCCGGCCAGGATGAAGAGGAAACCGAAGATCTGCCCTACGAACGAGGCGATGCGCGTGGCGCGCTCGATGCTGTGGGTAACCCACCAGGCGGCGGCGCGAAAGACGCGTCCGCCGTCGAGCGGGTACGCCGGGACGAGGTTGAACGCCCCCAGCATGAAATTGATGTAGGCGAGCCAGCCCAGCATCGCGACCAGGGGCGAAGCCGCAGACGACATTGGTCCCGCCCAGCCCATAGCGTGCGCCGATCCGAGACAGAGCAGGCCCAGGACAAAGCTGACCAGCGGCCCAGCCAGCGCCATCCAGAACTCGGTCTTGGCATCGGGGCTCTCGCGCTCCATCTGGGAGACGCCGCCCAGGGCGAACAGTACGATGGAGGGCACCCGGATGCCACGGCTCTGGGCGACCACTGAGTGTCCCAGTTCGTGCAGCACGATGCAGACGAAGAAAAGGAGCGCAGTCAGGATCGCGGTCCCCCAGACCACGCTGGAGCTCCAGTCGCGGTGCACGGTCGCAAACTGCCCGGAGAGCGAAAAAACGATCAGAATGGCGATGAGGATCCAACTGTAGTGCAGGCCGATGCGGATGCCGAAGACCCGTCCGAGCTGTACCTGGGCTTGCATGACTGCTATTAAGATGACCGCTTCCTGGCATCGGTTTTAGCTTTTTGTGCGTCTAACCAGCAGGAGGAGACTGCCCGGTGTTTTCCAGAAGGCGGCTCGCAACTTCCGCCCAACTCCGGGGTTGGTTGGTGTTAAGGGTTAATCGCGTTCGTTGCGTGGAGCGCAGAGGAGATTGCGTGATGAGAGTCGCTGGCAAAAGGGCCTGGATCTCGGTGGCATGTACGGCATTGGTGACAGCGTTGGTGGGGATGGGTCTGGCGGGCTGCGGATTTGGTAACAACAACAACGTCCCTCCAGGGCCAACGCCGCAGCCGGGCTCGGAATTCGTTTTCGTTCCCGATGCCCTCAACAACGTCCTGAACGTGCTGGTGATCGGTCCCGATGGGTCGTTCAACAACGGTCCGGTGCCGGTGGTGGCGACCGGCTCGGCGCCGGTGTGGGCGGCGGTTGATCCCACCAACCATTTCGTCTATGTGACCAACTTCAACGGCAACACGGTGTCGGCATTCACCCTCAATACAACCTCCGGCGCGGTAGGCGCGGTGGGCAGCTTCCCTGCGGGGACTAATCCCGGCGCGGTGGCGGTCGATCCCTCGGGCAAGTTCGCGTACGTGGCCAATGACACCAGCAACAACGTCTCCGGGTACTCGATCGGCGGCACCGGCGCGCTGACGGCAGTGCCGAACTCGCCGTTTCCCGCCGGGACGACCCCGCAACAGGGCATTGCGGCGACTGCGGGGTTCGTGTACGTGAGCAACCAAGGAACCAGCAACGTGAGCGCCTACAGCCTCAATTCGGGCACAGGGGCGCTGACCCCGCTGGCGACCTCACCTTTCGCCACCGGCTTGGGGCCGGTGTCGCTGGCCATGGATCCCGCCGGCAGGTTCCTGTTCACTGCTAATTCGAACACCAACAACGTTTCCGCGTTCACGGTGAATGCTGACGGCACGCTGAGCCCGGTGCTGGGCTCGCCGTTTGCAGCGGGCAACTCGCCCCAGTATCTGGTGACCGACCGCACCGGAACGTATCTCTATGTGGTGAACGTCAACGCCGGCACGCTCAATGCCTACACCATCGCTGGCAACGGCGCGCTGGCGCCGCTCGCCACTTACTTTACAGGCATCGGGCCGGAAGGACTGGCCGTGGATGCCGCCAATAAGTTCCTGATGGTGGCCAACTGTGGTGACGGGACCCTGTCGGGATTCAGCATCAACGGCGACGGGACGTTGACCTCGCTCGGCGCTCTTTTCCTCGGCGGCTGCCCGCAGGCGGTGGCGACCACACACTGATCCAGGCGGGCGTGCGACTTTCCGCTAGCGGATGGCCTGCCCTGAGCGAAGTCGGGGGGCGACGCGGATCAAAACCAGGCCGGAAAGATCCGCGTTCATCCGCGTGAATCCGCGGCGAATGAACTTCCGGTCGATTCTGCTAAACTCGTGGTTTGTGCCATGCCCGAGACCGCCCAGAGCGCACAGACCATCCAAGTCAAGCTCCCCGACGGAAGCGTGAAGGAAGTCCCCAAGGGCACCACGCCGCTCGATGTCGCGCGAGAGATCTCGCCGCGCCTGGCCGATGCCGCCTTGGCTGCCAAATCCGACGGCACGCTCATCGACCTGAACCGACCGCTCGAAAAAGGCACCGAGCTGCGCATCCTGACCAACCGCGACCCCGAGGCGCTTGAGGTCTTCCGGCATTCCTCGGCGCACCTGCTGGCCGCGGCCGTGCTCGAACTCTTCCCCGAGACCAAGCTGGGCCACGGTCCGGCGACCGAGAGCGGCTTCTTCTACGATTTCTACCGTCCTACGCCCTTCACGCCCGAGGACCTGTTGAAGATCGAGAAGAAGATGCAGGAGCTGGTGGAGAAAGACATCCCCTACGCGCGGGATTTCCTGCCGCGGCAGGAGGGCCTGGAGCGCTTCAAGTCGGAAGGCGATTTCATGAAGTGCCACTTCATCGAGCAGTTCACCGCGCCCGATGAGAAGATTTCGCTCTACCGCACCGGCAAGTTCGTGGACTTCTGCCGCGGTCCGCACATCCCGTCGACCGGCAAGGTCAAGGCGTTCAAGCTGCTGAGCATCGCCGGCGCTTACTGGCTGGGCGACGAGAAGAACCCGCAGCTCCAGCGCATCTACGGCACCTCGTTCTATTCGAAGAAAGAGCTGGACGACTACCTGCACAAGCTGGAAGAAGCCAAGCGCCGCGACCACCGCGTGCTGGGCAAGCAGCTCGATCTGTTCTCCATCCAGGAGCTGGCCGGCCCGGGACTGATCTTCTGGCATCCCAAGGGCGGCATCATGCGCAAGACCATGGAAGACTGGCTGCGCGACGAGTACCTGGAGCGCGGCTATTCGCTGGTCTACACCCCGCACGTAGCGCGGGTGGATTTGTGGAAGACCTCGGGACACGAGGGCTACTACGCCGAGAACATGTTCACGCCCATGAAGCTGGACGATGCGGATTACCGCATCAAGCCCATGAACTGCCCGTTTCACATCCTCATTTACAAGGACCAGCTTCGCTCTTATCGCGACCTTCCAGTCCGCCTGGGCGAACTGGGGACGGTTTATCGCTACGAACGTTCGGGCGTGATGCACGGCCTGATGCGGGTGCGCGGCTTCACCCAGGACGACGCTCACATCTTTTGTACCCCGCAGCAGATCGAGGACGAGATCGTCGGCTGCATGGATTTCGCGCTGGCGGTGCTGAACACCTTCGGCTTCACCGAATACCAGGTGGAGCTTTCCACCTGGGACCCGAAAGACCGCAAGAACTTCCTGGGGACGGACGAGCAGTGGGAGCTGGCCAACCGCTCGCTCGAGAACGCCATGAAGCGGCGTGACGTGTCCTACAAGATTATTCCCGGCGAAGCCGCGTTCTATGGACCGAAGATCGACGTCAAGCTGGTGGACGCCATCGGGCGCCTGTGGCAGCTCTCCACCATCCAGTTCGACTTCAACCTGCCGCAGCGCTTTGACCTGGAATACGTCGGCGAAGACGGGCAGCGCCACCAGCCGCTGATGGTCCACCGCGCGCTGTGGGGATCGGTGGAGCGCTTCTTCGGCGTGCTCATCGAGCACTACGCCGGCGCGTTCCCGCTGTGGCTCTCGCCGGTGCAGGTGGTGGTGGTACCCATCAGCGAGCGGCACCACGAGTACGCGGAGAAGGTCGGGACGCAGTTGCGCGAGGCTGGCGCGCGCGTCCATGTGGACAGCCGCAACGAGAAGATGAACGCCAAAATCCGCGAGCACGCGCTGCAGAAGACGCCCTACATCGCGGTAGTCGGGGACAAGGAAGCGCAGGCCGGCTCGGTCAACGTCCGCACCCGCGGCAAAGAAAAGACCGACGACATGCCGGCGGTGGAGTTCGTGGCCAAGGTCTGCCAGCTCATCGCAGAAAAGGCCACAAGCCTTTAGCCACGGATTTTCACGGATAAGCACGGATCATTTCTGTTTTTTTGATCCGTTCACATCCGTGTAGATTCGTGGCCGCTTTCCTTTCAGGGACTGTCCTGATGACGGAACCAGCGCTGGCCGGATTTCCACCAGTGTTCCCAGTTGGTCACCGTTACAATCAGCGCGAACGGGATTAAAGTACCAGTATGCGTTTGGTTAGGCTTGCCTGGCTCTTCATCGCTCTCTTCTTCGTCACCTGGGGATGGATCTTATGGAAGGCGCCAAAAGGCCAGGCCGATGATCACCCGCAGCCGCCTGCCGATCTTGCTGAAATCGTGAAGAAGCAATTCGGCCCCTGCTTTGAAGTTGCCAACGAACGTACCGCCATCAAAACGAACTATCTGCATCCCCAAACCGGAGGGCTGCCTTGGGTGATTTTCCTGACCGCTGACCTGGACGGCGATGGCGTGGAAGACGCCGTGATCGTCGCCCGCTGCAAGACACCGCTCACCGACGAAGTCAGCCACAACTACAGGGTGGTCGATCCCTACTACACGAATTACGGGTACGGCAACCCCAGGATTACCGCGCAATTCAGCGCCAGCGATCCCAACCGTCAGAATCTCGTCCTGGTGATCCATGGCGCCGGAAAAGAAGCCTGGCGCGCGGCCGTCCCCAAAGCCAAGTTCGTCTTCATCAACCTGCCCTTCGACAGTCTCTCGCTCACTCAGGTCACCTACCGCAAACGGCCCGTTTCCGCACTCAATCTGACCGAAGAAGAGGAGCAATCCTCCTCGGCCGTCTTCTGGGACGGCAAGAAGTACAGGTGGTCGGACACGGGAAGCCAGTAACCGGTTGCCAGTAGCCAGTCGCCAGTTAGGCGGACAGCTCCCTGACTCAGGATCAGGTGGTGCGCCGCGGCTATATGTGGCTTTGGGCTTAAGCTGGCAACTAGCGACTGACTACTGGCGACTGACCCCTTATAATTCCCCGCATGACTCTGGAAGAGAAGCTGGAAGAACTGAAGAAGCGCGACGGCCTGGCGGAAGCCGGCGGCGGAAAAGAGCGCCACGAGCGTCAGCACAAGGAAGGCAAGATGTCGGCGCGCGAGCGCATCGCTTTCCTGCTCGACGAAGGAACCTTCGAAGAGACCGACAAGCTGCTCACCCACAGCTGCACCGATTTCGGCATGGAGCAGCAGAAGGTTTACGGCGACGGCTTCGTCACCGGCTATGGGCGCATCGAGGGCCGGCTGGTGTTCGTCTTTGCGCAGGATTTCACCGTCTTCGGCGGTTCGCTTTCCTTGGCCAACGCGTCGAAGATCGTGAAGATCATGGACATGGCCATGCGCGTCGGCGCGCCGGTGATCGGGCTGAACGACTCCGGCGGCGCCCGCATTCAGGAGGGCGTCGCGTCACTGGCCGGTTACGCCGATATCTTCCTGCGCAACACCCTGGCCTCGGGCGTGGTGCCACAGATATCCGCGATCATGGGCCCATGCGCCGGCGGCGCGGTGTACTCCCCAGCCATCACCGATTTCGTCCTGATGGTGGACAAGACCTCCTACATGTTCATCACCGGGCCGGACGTGATCAAGGCGGTCACGCACGAGGAGGTCACCAAGGACCAGCTCGGCGGCGCCATGACCCACAACGAGACCTCGGGGGTCGCGCATTTCCTGTCACGCGACGACGCCGAGTGCCTGTCCATGATCCGCGAGCTGATCAGCTTCGTCCCGTCGAACAACCTCGATGATCCGCCACGGCGGCCGTGCACCGATCACATCGACCGCGCCGACTCGGCGCTCGACACCATCGTGCCCTCGGAGTCCAACAAGCCCTACGACATCAAGGACGTCATCCGCATGGTGGTGGACGATGGCTACTTCTTCGAAGTGCACGAGCACTACGCCAAGAACATCGTGGTGGGATTTGCGCGGCTGAACGGGCGCAGCGTGGGCGTGGTGGCCAACCAGCCGGCCATGCTGGCGGGCGTGCTGGACATCAATTCATCGGTGAAGGGCGCGCGCTTTGTGCGCTTCTGCGACTGCTTCAACATCCCGCTGATCACCTTTGAAGACGTGCCCGGCTTCCTGCCCGGAACGCAGCAGGAGTACGGAGGCATCATCCGCCACGGCGCCAAGCTGCTGTTCGCCTTCGCCGAAGCCACCGTGCCCAAGCTGACCGTGATCACGCGCAAGGCCTACGGCGGAGCGTATTGCGTCATGGCGTCGAAGCACATCCGCGCCGATGTGAACTACGCCTGGCCGACGGCCGAAGTCGCGGTCATGGGGCCGGAGGGCGCGGTGGACATCGTCTACAAGCGCGAGCTCACCAAGGCTGAGCACAAAGATCAGGAACGCGCCCGGCTGATCGAGCAGTTCCGCGAGCGCTTCGCCAATCCCTACGTCGTGGCCGAGCGCGGGTACGTGGACGCCGTGATCCGCCCGCGCGACACGCGCAAGAAGCTGATCGACGCGCTGGAGATGCTCGACACCAAGCGCGACAAAAACCCGCCCAAGAAGCACGGGAATATACCGCTGTAGCCAAACGCCACGGATTTTCACGGATCAATACGGATCATTTCTTGTTGGTTTTGATCCGTTCAAATCCGTGTGAATCCGTGGCTTGCTTATTCTTGGTTATTCATGAAACAGGCCCGTGGCGAACCACGGGCCTTCTTGGGGGAGGGAGCCGAAGCCGATTTTGGAGGGCAGATAAGAACAAGAACCCCGAGGTTATGGCCCCCGATTCTCCTCGACCAGCGGCTCGCGATTTGACCCTTGCCGACCTGCGTCCGCCGCTACCTTGCGGGTCACGACGTGCGATCTTTAGGAAGGCTTGCGCCTCCAGCTC
>Ga0209517_10010540_pt1 | contig 10263 bp, 5 predicted proteins | sample PeaSoiMetSII2010_FD_187695 | JGI IMG/M metagenome (GOLD analysis project Ga0209517, IMG submission 187695) | Peat soil microbial communities from Weissenstadt, Germany - SII-2010 (SPAdes) (version 2) | ecosystem: Environmental > Terrestrial > Soil > Wetlands > Peat | place: Germany: Weissenstadt... | reverse complement strand
GCAGGTGTCCGCGCTCTTGGCAAAGTCGCTGGGGTTCGTACCGCTGATCGTGACCGCCGAGATGTTGAGCGCGGCGTTGCCCGTGTTGCTGATGGTGACCGGCTGCGACGCGCTCGTGGTCCCCACGCTCTGATTGCTGAACGTCAGGCTACTGGGCGAGATGCCGGCCACCGGAGCTGGGGCGACGCCCGTCCCCGTCAAGCTCACGGTCTGCGTGGTGCCTGCCACCCCATTGCTGTTGTCGGTGATGGTCAGCGTGCCGTTGAGCGTGCCGGTGGCCGTGGGTGTGAAGGTTACGTTGATGGTGCAGGAACTGTTGGCCGCCACACTGCCCGCACAGTTGTCGCTCTCGGCAAAGTTGGCGCTGGTGGCGATGCTGGTGATGGTGAGCGCGGCGTTGCCGGTGTTGCTCAGGGTGACCGGCTGAGATGCGCTCGTCGTCTCCAAGCTCTGGTTGCCGAACGCCAGGCGGCCAGGCGCGACCTCGGCCGCTGGAGCGGTGGAGTTGCTCCCCAACACCACGAAGTTCACGTTGCTCGAAAGCGTGCCGCTGGGCGTTACCACTTGGACGTAACCGGTGGTTGCGCCGGCGGGTACGGTGGTGGTGATTTCGGAACTCGAGACCACGGTGAAGTTAGCCGCCGTACCGTTAAAGCTGACGTTGGTGGCGCCGGTCAGATTCGTCCCCAGAATGTTGACGGGCGCTCCCAAGTTGCCGGAGGTGGGCTGTGTTTCGACAAAAGGGCCCAAACCTACAGACAGGCTGAAGACGGTGCCGTCGCCGTAGTCACCACCAAACCCCGTTGTCCCGTAGAAGTTACCATCGGTGTCCTGGACCAGCGCGGCTCCGGGTTCCGCCCCGTCCGGGCAGTTTGTTTGAGGGCAGAAGCTGTAAAGTGTCGTCAGCATACCACCAGGCGTCATTTTGAAAACAGTCCCTTGGTCACTGGCGTTGGCGCCGCCAAGGGCCGTTGTCCCGTAAAAGTTCCCATCGGTGGCTTGGACCAGCCCGTTGGGATGAGTGCCGTCCGTGCAGCCGCTTTGCGAGCAAAAGCTGTAAAGCGTCGTCAGCGTACCACTCAGAGTGATTCCGAAGATCGTCCCAACGCGGTTGGCCCCGCCATTGGTCGTCGTCCCGTAGAGGTTCCCATCGACGCCCTGGATCAGACCCGCGTTGGGTCCGCTGCCGTCCAGGCAGCCGCTTTGCGAGCAAAAGCTGTAAAGGCTCGTGAAGGTACCACTTGGGGTGATTTTGAAGATGGTCCCATCGCCGTTGGCCCCGCCAGACTGCGTTGTCCCATAGAAATTCCCGTCGGTGGCCTGGACCAGCCCTACGACGGGGGTGCTGCCGTCCGCGCCCTCGAAGCTATGGAGCGTCATCAGCGTACCACTTGGCGTGATTTTGAAGACCGTCCCGTCATAGGTGTTGGCCCCGCCAGACTCTGTTGTCCCGTAGAAGTTCCCATCGGTGGCCTGGATCAGCCCCGCGTAGGGGAAATCGCCGTCCGTGCAAGCGCTTTCGGAGCAAAAGCTGTAAAGTGTCGTGAGGGTTCCATTTGCGCTGATTTCGAAGAGCGTGCCACACCCCAAAAAGTCATTGATGCAGACACTGTTGGCGCCGCCATGGAATGTTGTACCGTAAAAATTCCCGTCGGCGGCTTGCACCAGCCCCGCTTCGGGGGCGCTGCCGTCCGTCGGGTAACCAGTGAAGCTGTACAGCGTCGCCAGCGCGCCATTTGGGGTCATTTGAAAGACCGTTCCTTGGCCGTGGGCTCCGCCGTTTTGCGTTGTGCCATATAAGTTGCCATCGGTGCCTTGGACCAGCCCGGAGCTATATGGGTTGGCGCCGTCCGTCGAGCCCGAGCCGAAGCTGTGCAGAGTGGTCAAAGTCTGCGCCGGTAAGGCAATCGCGGTAGCTGCGCACAGAACAAAGACAAAGCAGGCCTGCTGCACACCACCGCGGCGGGTCATCCAAAAAGCCCCCGACAGGAGTAACTGGCACCGTGTCTTAGCCTTCATGGAGAACCTCCATTCTTGCATCAATTTGTCGTGTGACTGTCCGGGGTCATGCCCTCGCGGTAGCTCCCTCCCCGCTTGTTCAGCTGAGCATCAGGGATTTACAGAAGGCTGAAATCCGGGCCTGACGCTCAGGCGCTCACAGCCGGTTCTTGCAGACTCTTCATCATTTCCTGGTGGATGGGTGTCGACCAGTTATGCTTTCCCACGCAGCCCGTGAACCCCTTGCCGGTCCAGATGCGGACTCGCGTCTGCTCACCCTTCGCGGATCCTGGGCCAGCCCTGCGCTGCGCCGCTCTGCTGTGCGCCAGCGGTCGAACTCCTGGCAGTATTTAGCCAATTCCTTAGCAGCAATCTTATGAGCATTGAAGTACTCGGGAGATAAATCAGGATAAGAATTAAGCTCCATATCAACTTCCACGGGGAGGGAAGATTATACCACTTTGGCCGCAAGCCAATGCCTTTAGCAGGTGGAGGGCATCAGGTCTTAGTGACTTCTTGGCACGGAAACGGAGTTAATGTCAATCTAGCTCCGCCCGACAGACGAACGGCTGCACGCCGGTTCGCATCTAGACCCGGAACCGGCTTAGCGAAGCGCGCCGATCAGATCAGGATCGGTGTTCACGCTTATTCCTGCCGCAGGATAGAGTTGGGATCAACCAGGGAGGCCCGGCGCGCCGGTATGTAGGCGCCCAGCGCCGCGATAGCCAGGAGCGATAGGATAACCGGCGCGATGAGAGGCAGATAGAAAGCGTGGCCGCCGGGCAGGGAGGCGAGCAGCTTACTCGAGGCCAGGCTGAGCAGCAGGCCGATGGCGGCTCCGGTCCCGGCCAGCGTCATGCCCTGTTTCAACACCATCTTGACCACGGCGCCGGGGTCGGCGCCCATCGCCATGCGTATTCCAATCTCTCGGTGTCGCAAGCTGACGGAATAGGTCATCAACCCGTAGAGTCCTACCAAGGCAAGCACCAACCCGAGGAAGCCGAGCGCTCCCAGGATCTGGCGGATGATGTCCATGCGTTGTTTCACGGTCAGGTCGTAGATTTCCTGCATGGAACGTACGGCGAAAATCGGCTGGTTGGCATCCAGCCGCCGAACCAAGTCTCGCAACCGGCCGGCCTCTTCGGCCGTAGGTCCCTCGGTTTCAAGCATCAAGGTTATGGCAGCAGTGGGGTTCTGGGCCAAGGGCAGGTAGAGGTACTCCTGAGGCGCTTCGATAGGGTTGAGGTAAGTGCTCTGCTTCGCAACCCCAACAATCTCGGCGAAGGGACCGACCGGGCCGTTCAGTCTCAGGCGTTTTCCGATCGCCTCTTGGTTCGGGTAGTAGTTGCGGACGAACTGCTCATTGACAATCACTACGAGCGGGGTATCCGCACGATCGCTCAAGAGGAAATCGCGGCCTTGCACTATGGGCACTCCCATGGTGCGGAAGTAGCCCTCGCTGACGACATTCGAAAGCAAGTTTACCGCCTCTGTCCCGCTGGGCAATTGGACGCCTTCCGGGATAACCCGCGTCGAACGAAGGCCCGCAAATTGGGACTGTGCCGCGGTTTGAATCATGGGTACGGCCTCCGAGAGGGCCGCAGACTTCACACCGGCAAGGGTCCGAACCTGGTCGAGCAACTGCCGGTAGAATTCCTTGGTTTGCTCCATCGAATCGCGGGCCAGCGTGGGGTTGAAGCCGGCGGTGAGGATGTTCGCCACACGGAAACTCAACGAGGAGGAGAGAAGGACCGAAGCCCCGCGGAAGATCTGCGTGGCGAAGACCAGAAGCAGGACCGACCCTGCCACCTGCGCCACCACCAGCGCGTTCCTTCCCAGGAGTCGTTGCGGCCGGCCCGCGGCGACCGTCCCGGACTTCAAAGCCACGACCAGGTCCGGCCTGGTGCTCTGGAGCGCCGGGGCAAGACCGAACAGGATGGCGCTGGCCATGGAAACCAACAGCACGAACAGCAGCACCTGCGAGTCAATCCCGAAATCCAGAACCATCGGGATGTCGCTGGGGATTCGGAATCGGGAAAACACATTCGCGCTCGCTTGCGCAATCACCAGTCCCAGCGCGCCGCCGCAGATGGCAATCAGCAAACTCTCTGTCAGCAATTGCCGGATGAGGCGCGCCCGCCCCGCCCCCACCGCCAGGCGCAAGGCGATTTCGCGCGACCGGGCGGAGGAGCGGCTCAACATCAGGTTCATGATGTTGGCGCAAGCGATGAGCAACACCACTCCGGCCAGCGTCATCATCAAGAGGAACGCCAGGGCTGGCACCGAATACTGCTCGATCTGGGTTTGCCAGTATGTCCCGGCTTTCAACGAGCAGGTACGGTTCGTCTCCGGGTAGGCTTGCGCAAGTTGCTGGCTGATCACCGTCGCCTCGGCCGAGGCTTGGCGAACACTCACTCCCGGCTTCAGCCGTCCCGTTACCCTTAACACCCGAACCCCACGCATTTCGAGCTCGTTCTGCTGCGACGCACCGGCCAGCGCGGGCTGCATGGCCAGCGGAACGTACAAGTCGGCGCGCATCCAGACGATCGGACCGCGGAACGATTCGGGCGCGACGCCTATTACTGTAAAAGGGAGGCCGTTGAGGAAGATGCTCTTGCCGACGACGTCAGGGCTCGAGGCAAAATCGTTTACCCAAAGATCGTGGCCGAGCACGACCACCGCATCTCGCCCCGGCACTTGGTCCTCTTCGGCGCGAAAGCTTCGTCCCCACGCCGGATTCACCCCCAGAACGCCGAAGAAGTTCCCGCTCACGAGCGCTCCGAATTTCATCTTGGGCACAGTAGTCTTGTCCGGGGCCAGGCCGAAGGGATAATAATGCGACGCCGTCAGGCCGGTGAAGGATTTGCTCTTCTTTTGCAGGTCAATAAAATCCCGGTAGGACAAACCAGCTTGCTGGAACAGACCGGGGGCTTCCCCGCGCAATTGTGCCTCCACAATCACGACACCGGAGGCATGCGGGACGGGCAGGGGCCGCAGGAGCAGGAATTCCGCCATGCTGAAAATGGCGGCGTTGGCTCCAATTCCCAAGGCCAGGGACAAAATAGCCACCACGGCGAATCCGGGATTGTGCTGAAAGGTGCGCAAGGCGAAGCGTAGGTCGGCGAGCATGCTGTGGGCGAGAGCAATTCTTTTGCCACGCGAGGTCATCTGTATCTTGTTGAATAATCTTCGGCCGTGAATCAGGTAATAAACAATGGCTGTCCGCATTTGGGACGGAAGCGTGCGGAAATGAGACGGTCGTGAAATGAGTGGGTAGTCGCTTACACCCGTCTGCTCACGGGCAGCCAGAAACCCTGAAATGTCATTCCGAGCCCTTCGCTACCATCCTGAGCCCTTCGCTTGTCATTCTGAGCCCTTCGCTTGTCATTCTGAGCCCTTCGCTTGTCATTCTGAGCCCTTCGCTACCGTCCTGAGCCCTTCGCTACCATCCTGAGCCCTTCGCTTGTCATTCTGAGCCCTCCGCTTGTCATTCTGAGCGGAGCGAAGAATCTCGCTCTGCCGCTCAGGGTAAACTCCGCGAGGAATCTCGCCCTGGCCTTTTTGGGGTGGTCTGCCCGACGTAGAGCAAGATTCCCCGCGGAGTCTACCCTGAGCACCCAGAGCGAGATTCCTTCACTTCGTTCAGGACAGGCTCTTCGCTTCGCTCAGGATGACCGCGAAGGGGTCGGAATGACAGCACATTTTAAAGCGGCGAACACACAATGACAATGTGTCCTTGCGCGCTTTCAACCAGCACCGTATTGAGTTGGAGCTTCCGTCCGCGCCGTGCCAAGGCGGCGTCAAGCCGCCGCACTCCAAGGCGCTTCGCGCATTTTTCGTGGTTTCCGGGTGTTCCTCGGCTGACGAACATGAGCGACTGCTCTGGAATCGGCGTTTTCACCCCTTCAACGTCTACACCTAAAAGAAGCGCCGGGAGAAACTGAACTACGCACAGCGACATAAATTGTGGCGCGGGCGTCCCGCCCGTGAACGGCCGGGACGGCCATGCCACGAAGGGATGCGCAATTATTCAAGTCGTTCCATATCGATGCACAATAACCCGGTCCGGCGCGGGCTGGTGAGTTCGCCTGGGGATTGGCCGTGGTCAAGCTGGCCGTATTACTGCTTGAATCACCTGTCCGTGCTCCGCATCGATCGACTGTACTGAGCGGGCAGCACAGACCTCTCCCTTCGGGACATCGCAGACTCCAATAGGCAGGAGTCTGCGCCAGCCCGCGGGAATTCCCTTGAAATTCGCTTTTTATTCACCTATGATCTCGCTGGTTTCGAAGGTCTCAACGGAGAGTGTAATTTGTACTTAGAGATTCGCGACCCGATACATGGATTAATCGAGCGGCAGGTACATGAACAAGAAATAATGGACACCCCAGTATTTCAGCGACTCCGAAGGATCAAGCAGTTGGCACTCGCATCCTTGGTGTACCCTGGCGCATTGCACACCCGGTTTGACCATTCGGTGGGCGCCTTCAAGGTCGCAGCTGATATCGCCAGAAGGTTGCTTGAAGACCCTCATGAACAACGGTTGGTACGGTTGGCCGCGCTGCTTCACGACATCGGACACGGGCCTTTCTCGCATGTTTCCGAGGATATCCTCAGCCGGTTCAGCACAATTCCACTGAAGCGTGGACAGCAGGCGCACGAACTTATCGGAGCTAGAATCATAAAGAATGACCCTGATTTAGCAAAGCTGATAAGTGATAAGGACCGCGAGAGGATCGTGGGATGCCTCAATGGTACGTGGGGCCACAGTATCCTCAAATCGATCGTCTCGGGGCCGGTCGATGCCGATAAACAGGATTACCTGTTACGCGATAGCCATTTCTGCGGTGTCAAGTATGGAGTATACGACCTCGAACGCCTGCGCGATACGTTGCGCGCATTTGATGACGGTGACGAAAGGTTTCTCGCTCTTTCTGTCGACGGCATCCATGCGCTCGAACAATTCGTACTGGCAAAGTACTACATGACGACGCAGGTCTACCGTCACAAAATTCGGCTCATATCGGACGCGATGTTAATTCGCGGAATTTCTCTTGGGATCGAGAAGGACAAAATCCCGTGGCTAGGCGCGCTTTATCGGTATGAGGATTCAACAGAATACATGGCCGAGTATCTTACGTGGAACGACGAACGACTGACCGCGGCGATTCTTGACCGCTCGACTCCTGAGGGTCACGCGAAACGCGTGTTTAGGAGATTGGCGGAGAGGCGCCTACTGAAGTGCATCTTCTCGGCGCGGCCACAGGATTTCGGAGATCCCAAATCGCGGAAGTTCATATTTGAGGGTGAAAGGGGTTTTCTGGAGAGCGTGGAGAACGCAGTTGCCGACAGGTACAGCTTCGAACCCAGCTTAGTCATTGTTAATTGCTTCAAGCTCAAGTCGGTCCGCTCCCAGGCGGCGACATCGGAGGGCGAGATCATCGTGTTACATCCTCGTGGCCGCCGCTCGTTTGATCAAGAATCGACACTTTTTCGGTCCATCAACGAGGCCATCGAGGATCAATACATCGAAGTGTACGCGCCCATTCAGTATTTGGACGATCGGGACAAAAAGAGGCGGCAGCGAGAATTCGAATCTGATATTCTGGAGATTATCGAGACACTAGCAGGGCCACAGCAGAGTTTATTCGAAGCTAACGGAAAACCGGAGGTACGACTATGAAACCGACTGATTTTGTCATTCTGCTAATTCGGGCTTCCGGCCGCATTTCTGGCAGGACCCTCCTGCAGAAGCGCGCATTCTTCGCCTCCGAACTTGCAGGCCTGACCCTTGATGACACTTTCGTGGCGCACTATTACGGTCCGTACTCACCTCGCTTAGACGCTGCGATAGCTAATCTCAAGGCGCTAGGTTTTGTCGAGGAGAGGATGATTGGATTTGGTGCTGCGGGAACCGGAGGATTTGAGATCAAAAGGTATGATTATCGGCTCACGGAGGATGGCGAGAATGTCGCTGACTCACTAGCTGAGCTACACCCCACGGAATATAGCGCAATCGTGGACAGCGTGGAGAAAATTAAGGCAGCCGGCGACCCCAACTACTTTGAACTTTCGATTGCGGCCAAGGCGTATTACATATTGCGCAAGAAAGCGAGGCCAATGAATCGGGAGCAAATAATGACTGCTGCGGAGTCGTTCGACTGGAATATTCAACCGGAGTCTCTTGAAAAGGCTGTTTCGTTCCTAGAAAATCTGGGATTGACAAGAACGCGCACGAACGCGAACTGATAGATAAAGCGGGGGGATGAAGTCCGCGAATGCTCCGGACGTCCAGACGATGAGCAGCATTGCGAGCGCAGAGTTTGTGTCTTTCAAACTCTGCGGCTCTTGCATTGAATAATTCCTCTATTATCAATGCCCGCGCACGAATACCTCACACTAAGGACCGCAGAGTCCCAACACCGGGGACTGTGATGGCTACCTGCTATTCCCTAGGAGATCGATTGCCAGTTAATGTCGATGTGCTTTATCTCCTCAATGTGCCCCTTCTTAAGCTCCTTCGCAAGGGTTAGCTCTGTGCTCCACAGTACCTCATAGACATCTTTCCCCTTTTGAGTTACGACCCTGTTCATCAAAGGTATAAGGGTAGTACCCCCTGCCCACAGCGAGTTCACAACTGAAGCAGGAGAAGTAGGAGACGAATGGTGGTATGAGCCACTTATTACTCCTTGCGAAGATAGCTGGTTGTATAAGGGCACGTAAGAAACGGAGGGCGTAGTCATTCCCTCCACTGCATCTAAAAGGCCTCGCGCTGCTGATTCCGGCTCTGCCGTGACGTTGCCTGCTTCCACATCGATTTCAATTCGAGATATCCAGAAGGTACGTCTGCCTTCTTTCCGAGCAAAGTTGGGCCGGCCTATCCACCATTGGCCGTTTTTACGGAATGCGGTGACCTCGGGGCGTGCAGCCAGTTCCGTCTTGAATTGTTCGGTTATTCTACCTCTGACATCCTCTTTATAGTACAGCGAATCCTTCTCATCACTTGACGTGAAGAACAGTTTTTCTGCCTTTGGTTTGAGCCTAGCGATGAATTCCTCATCGACGTCGGACACAAGAGTATTTATCAGCCCCTTAAGTTCCTCCATACTCGCGAGAACACTGACGTTCGGAAGGCTGGGGATGCGTTCGTTCACGGCTTTCGATAACAGCTCGTCCGAGGTCAAAAGTACCACCCTGCATAGCTTGGGAGACTTAGGAGAGTCGCCAACAAGTTGAAGAAATGACTCGGCCACGATCGCGTCCCGAAATCCCTTTTCCCTTTCGCCCGGGCTGAATGGTGGCAGCCTATAACTTGCCGAGTGGATTAACGCAATCCAGTCAACCCTATTGTGATCGAGCTTGAGTTCGTGTAGCTCTAGGGTCTTTTCCTTCTCATTGATTTTAGTCTCGACGTGGTCCAAAAGGATTTGATCGGTCAGGGCAAGATTATGACCTAGCAGTCGCTCGATTCTATTGACCGCAGATCGAAGTTTCAGTGCTTCCGATTGCATCTGGTATTGCCGCTCATGGCGAACGACCTCTGGGAGGTGCCACAGAATGTCTAAATCAGGATATTTGGATTCGGCAATGAGGTCGGCTATCTCTTGGCGGACGAGATCACTGGCCGAGCCGAGGCTGGTGGAAGTCACGTACAAGGCATTGGTATCGAACACGACTCTAAGTTGAGATTTCTGTTGCTTGCGTTTCTTTTTGGGTGGCTCCTGAGCCGAGGCAAGATCATTCGACATTTTGGCAACCTCGTCGGAAATCAACGACCCCGTAGCCAGGGCCAATCGTCCTATGATTGACAGCGGTTCACTTTACTCTGTGCACTGGCGCAAATCCTCACCGCAATCGCGACAAGAGACATCTGTTCCAGGCCACCATACCCATTCGTTCGGGAACAAAAGGTACCTGACACCCCCCTGACACCCTTTTCCCCGTATTGTCTTGGCGCTACCCGCCTTTGGGGTTGTGACCTCGGCAAGGATCATGCGATGCGAACTATGCAGCCTGGCTCTAGCTCGAATTGATGCTTCTTTGGCTCGATTGTAATTATCTGACTGGGCTCCCCGAGCGCATCGCGATAAATATCGCTGGCCGTCAAATACGCAGAGACGAGCTCAACCCGATCATCGCTTGTTGGTAGGTTAGAGACATACTAAGTAGGCCAGAAGTATGTAGACATAAACGAGCTAGATCGCTGCATACTGGGTATCTGGCATAAGAAAGAATTGGCGAACCAACTCGGGCGACTTTTGAAGG
>Ga0209517_10010539_pt1 | contig 10265 bp, 6 predicted proteins | sample PeaSoiMetSII2010_FD_187695 | JGI IMG/M metagenome (GOLD analysis project Ga0209517, IMG submission 187695) | Peat soil microbial communities from Weissenstadt, Germany - SII-2010 (SPAdes) (version 2) | ecosystem: Environmental > Terrestrial > Soil > Wetlands > Peat | place: Germany: Weissenstadt... | reverse complement strand
TGGAGTTTCTCCCGCCGGTGTACGTCGGCAAGACCTATGCAGTGGACGGCGGCGCGTTCGGCGTTTTTCCGCGCACTCCTCAGGACGCGATGCAAAAGGTCCCGCCGTCGCCTGACGATCCGAAGAAACTGCCCTACCAGGAAGAATGGGACCAAGCGAAGGGCTACACCCAACCGCTTCCGCTGGTCAGCGGCAATAGCATCACATTTGCGGTGGAAGATCCGTTGCACCGCATCAGCATCACTTCCGAAACCGGTCCGCTGGCTCTTTATGACGGACGCAACCGCGCCCAAAACGGCTGGTTCGTACTTCGCACGCTGATTCCTTCGGGTAAGACCGAAGGAGCAGTGGTCTGGCACATCCGGCCGAATGTGATCCCGAACTGGACCCGACCGCCGATGGTGGCGCATAGCCAGGTTGGCTATCCCCCCAGCTTCCCGAAGGTTGCCGTCATCGAACTGGACCCAAAATTCGACGCGCCCAAGACAGCGAAGGTGCTGCGCCTGGCGGAAGACGGCTCCTACAAGCAGGTCTTCGAGGCTCCGATCTCCGACCTCACACCATGGCTGCGATATACCTATGCAAAGTTCGATTTCTCCGCCGTAAGAGATCCCGGCCTGTACGTGATCGAATACGCGGGCCAGCGGACAGATCTGTTTCCCATCGCCAAGAACGTGTACAGCCGAACCTGGCAATCCAGCCTGGACGGCTACCTTGCCGTGGAGATGGACCATGTCTCGGTGCGGGAAGGCTACCGCTTGTGGCACGGCATTTCGCACCTCGACGACGCACGCCAGGCGCCGCCCAACACACAACATTTCGACGGGGCATGGATGGGCCCAAACACCGATTCGCCTTTCCATCCCGGCCAGCACATCCCGGGATTGAACGTCGGCGGCTGGTATGACGCGGGCGATTACGACATCCGGGCCGAGAGCCAATACGCGGTCATTCAGGACCTGGCCCTGGCCTACAAAGAGTTCGACCTGAAGTGGGACCAGCTCACGGTCGACGAGACTGCCCGTACGGTCGAGATGCATCGGCCGGACGGAATACCCGACGTCGTGCAGCAGGTCAAGCACGGCGTCCTGCAGGTGCTCGGGCAGATCAAATCCATCGGTCACCCGATTCCCGAGATTATGGAGCCCAATCTCCGGGAGTACACGCACCTGGGCGATGCGGCGTCGAAGACCGATGGACGAATCTACTCCGAGAAACTGGGTCCGCACGAGGTGGACGGGAACTTCTCCGGCATTCCGGATGACCGGTGGGCCTTCACCACCAAGGAGGCGCGCCTGCAATACGGGGCCGCTGCCTCGCTGGCTGCCGCGTCGCAGGCGCTCAAGGGTTGGGATGATGCTCTCGCCAAGGGGTGCCTGGATACTGCCATCAAGCTATGGGAGGAGGAACATGCTCATCCTACCGCCACCCAACTCCCGCCAGGGCAAGACCTGCCGCCGAATTTCGCAGAACAGATAATCCGGAACGAGGAGTGGAAAGCCACCCTGGAATTGCTGATCGCCAGCAACGGCGGCGAGGTCTACAAGAAGCGCCTCAGGGAAATGTTCCCCTCAGTTCGGCAGCGGCTCGGGTTTGCCTTCGCTGGCTGGATGGCCGTGCGCGCCCTGCCCTACATGGACACGGACTTCAAGAAGCAGCTCGAAGAGGCGGTCCGATCTTATGTGGCTGAGTTGGACACCGAACTTGCGGCCACTCCGTTCGGCGTACCGCCCAGCCTGCGCACTTGGGGCGGTTCGATCGCCGTGGCCGATCTCGGCGTCCGGATGTATTTTCTGCACAAGGCATTCCCGGAGATCGTTGGCACGGACTACACGCTCCGCGCCGCGAACTACATGCTGGGCACGCATCCGGTATCGAGCACGTCGTATGTGTCGTCCGTTGGGACGGTTTCGAAGCTGAAGGCCTATGGAAACAACCGTGCCGACAACACCTTCATACCAGGCGGCGTGATTCCCGGCTACATCATCATCAAACCCGATTTCCCGGAATGCATCGACGACTTCGGGTTCCTTTGGTTCGAGGACGAATACGTGATCGACGTCGCCAGCAGGTGGATTCTGGCGGCCAACGCGGCCGATGCGCTGGTTCAGTAACCACGGCCGCCGTCACGGGGGCGTTTAGTAAGGTCTGTGGCCCTCAGTTATACCCGGCCAAGTATCTGTCCGGAACGGGCCGGCTGGCAATCCAGCACCGTTGAAGAGGGTTGCCGCCGGATTTGACTGCCATGCGTAGCGGACCTCTTTGGGATTGGGCACCGAGGGCGATGAGACAACGACTGTGTCACCCTCGACGCGTGCATCGGCCCAATACCATTTCCGGTCTTCTCCGGCAATCTCGAACTCCTCCAACTTGGCTCCCTTCACGACCAAACCACCATCTGTCTTCGCGAAGTGCAGCCGGATCGAGTTGGGAAGCCGTTCGACGGAAGCGAGAGTTGGACCGGAATAAGCCACCTTTTTGCCATAGTGTTTTGCCAACGCACAAAAGGCGAGGCGCTCACCTACCGGTTGTTTATCTTTAGAATGGATATTGTCGGGATCCCCGGTGTCGATCGTAACCGCCAGGCAGGAGTTGCGAACAGTGGCGGCCGTGAGCGCCTGCGACTCTCGCGTTTCTGCCCACGTATCGTCGGTGGGTGTCGCACTGCGATGCTGGAAGGCCGGCAGGCTGACGATATAGAAAGGGAAATCGCCTTGCCCGAAGAGCTTGCGCCAATCCGCAATCATCACGGGGAGGATCCGGCGGTATTGGAATCCGCGTTCTGAGTTTTGCTCGCCCTGGTACCACAGGGCACCCGTGATCGAAAGAGGTGCAACGGGCGCCAGCATTCCTTCATAAAGCACGGACGGCATCACGGGCCAGTTCTCGTACGCCATGGGCAAGGAATGCGGCGGGCGGGCATCGACACTTAATTGACCTTTCCATGTGCCGGCCAGCGGAATGCTCGTTTTGTCTCCCAGTTCGAGGTGCAACTCTTCAGGTTTGCCGAGGAATCCGCCCTGCGGCTTTGTCTTCAGAACACGAATGGCCACGACGTTCTTGCCCGGCTTCAGCACACCATCGGGGATGAAATAGACGCGCGGATTCTCGACCCACGCGCTGGCTCCGACTTGCGTTCCGTTGATGTACGCGGTATCCATGCGTTCAATCGAGCCCAAGAACAACAACGCGCGCCCCGCCGGAAGCGGATCCGGTACGACGATCTCTTTCCGGAACCAGGCCACTGCGGGTGTCTCCGGTGCACCCAAGTCGGAGAATCCGCCGGGAATGTCAACGGATTTCCAGGTCGAATCATCGAAATCAGGAGCGGCCCAGTTTCCTTTAAGCCCGACGTCATACTGGTCATACCAGTGCATGACGTAGTTGCCGTATTCGGGCGCGCCTGCCGCGGCCAGTCTTTCGAGTTCTGCCAGTGGGACATCGAAGTCTTTAAGTGGACGAAGCGCGGCAGCGCTGGACCAGGCCTCAGCGGGAGTGCCGCCGAGGGCATCCACCACCAGACCGATCGGAACATGGATCTCCTGTTGGACCTTGCGTGCAAAGTAGTACGCGACCGCCGAAACGCTATCTGCGGTTTCGGGAGAAACTACTTTCCATGATCCCTCCACAACATCCGTATGGTGGTAGGCAGAGCGAGGCGCAACCGAGAAGAAGCGAATCTCCGGGTAGTTGGCGGCTTTGACTTCCTCCTCGCCATTGCGTGCAAAGCGAAGCGGCACCTGCATGTTGGATTGGCCGCCGCAAAGCCAGACATCGCCGACCAGCAGGTTGTGCAGTTCCACCGTTTGATGACCGCTGATCTTGATCGTGTAGGGGCCGCCTGCATGAGGCGGCTTAATCTTCACTTGCCAGCGGCGCTCGGGCCCGGCTACGCCGGATGCGGTCTTGCCTGCAATCTCGACGCGAATCTTATCGCCAGGTTCTGACCAGCCCCAGATGGTATTCTTCTTACCACGCTGCAGCACCATGTTGTCGCCGAAGATCGGGCTGACGAAGGGCAGCGGCTTGACCGCCGCTTCGGTGTTTTGGGCAGAAGCACTGCAGGCCAGCGAAAGCAGAAATCCGGCCGCGATGATACCGATGAGAGGTTTTCTAGGAATCATGATCTCAAGAACCCCGTTCTGCAAAGTAATAGCTTACACAGATTCGGGTGTCGGGTCTGCGATAATCGGTACTTCAGTAGCTAAGAAAGTGAGGACAACATGCATTCGCAATTTTGGCGGACCATCGTGTGGCCCGTGCTCGCGCTGAGTACTTGTGCCTGGGCTCAGCAAGCAAACTCATGCGCCAGTTTGATGAACTTCAAAGCGCCCACCGTCGAGATTTCAAAGGCTGCACCGATTGCTGCCGGAACCACGGAGCCGAATCCGTGGGGGCCGGGTCACAGCGCGCCAATTCCTGCGTATTGCCGAGTCGAGGGCGTGATCAATCGCCGTACCGGAGCTGGCGGTGAGGAGTTTGGCATCAGCTTCGCACTAGCCATGCCTGATAAATGGAACGGCGATTTCCTGATGCAAGGTGGAGGTGGCGGAAACGGAGTGGTGATGCCCCCACTTGGTCTGAATGCTGCAGGAGACACACCCGCACTCATGCGCGGGTTCGCGGTGGTTAGTACGGATACAGGTCATAAGAGCCACCGAGGACCGTTCGACTTCGATTTCATGAAAGACGAGCAGGCGTATCTGGATTTTGCATATCTCGCCAACGCCGAGGTCGCCACGCTGGCCAAACAACTCATCGCGCAGTACTACGGAAAACCGCCAGCCTTTTCCTACTTCTCCGGATGTTCCACCGGTGGCCGCGAAGGCATGATTCTTTCGCAGCGCTATCCCACGGTTTTTAACGGAATTATCTCGGGAGATCCAGCCATGCGCACCGGACTTTCCAACCTGGCGATCGGCAAGTGGATCCCAGTCGCGTTCAACCACATCGCGCCAAAAGACGCAGATGGCAAACCAATCATCGCGCAAGCCATCAGTGACGATGACCGTAAGCTAATCACAGATGCACTCCTGCAACGGTGCGATGCGAAAGACGGAGCGGCCGACGGCATCATCTCGGATCCTCTGGGCTGCGACTTTGATCCCGCAGCATTGATGTGCAAGGAAGGCAAGAGCGAATCGTGCTTGAGTCCGGAGAAAGTCGCCGCGATCAAGAAAGCCGTTGACGGCCCAAAGACCTCGGGCGGAGTCCAAGTGTATCCTGGCTTCCTGTACGACACAGGCATTACGGCCGGCGCTCCCATCCGTGGGATTCTCACGCCAGGCCCGGGTATTTTCGGACCCCCAACCACGGCGATGGAAGTCGATGTGGAGAAGGAAGCGCTGGCGGATGTCCAGCCACTCGTGGACTCGATGTCCACTAACCTGACTACGTTCTCTGGGCATGGAGGGAAGCTGATCTTCTACCACGGCGACAGCGATCCCTGGTTCTCCCCGCTCGACACGTTCGGCTATTACAAGGATATGTCGGCTGCGAACGGCGGGCTCGAAGCCGTCTCGAAGTGGAGCCAGTTCTATTTTGTTCCCGGGATGGGGCACTGCGGCGGAGGGACTGGCCTGGATCAGTTTGATTTTTTGGGTGTGATGGTCGGCTGGGTTGAGAAGGGAACCGCTCCTGCGTCAGTGATCGCGACCGGCAAGGCTTTCCCCGGTCGTAGCCGTCCTCTGTGCCCTTACCCCCAACACGCCCAATACAAAGGACAGGGCAATACGGAAGACGCGAACAACTTCGAATGCCGCTGATGTCCTTGTAGGAGGCTTTGGCGCGAGATGGGCATCGGTAGATCAACCGCTGTCGCCCAATTCCTGGATGAAATTGAACTCACGAAGAAGCCGAACCCCGGATGCGTAACGGCCCCGCTCTTCTCCCTCGCCACTCGTCCGACAGACAACCCGTTCGTAGTCCGTAACGACCGGTCGGCATGAACCGCTTAGGGACCTATTACGCATTGTGCTAGCGTCCACGGTTGGAGCGTGAAGCGAGATCAGCAGGCCAGATTCGGACGGAGGATACAGTGAAAACCGAGCTACGCCGCAATGGCAGTGGACATCGAGGAACGACGATGTCTCGACTTGCCTTCGTTCTCGGGGGCGTCGTCGCCGTTTCGTTTTGGGGGTGTGGTGGAGGTGCGAGTTCCACTCCACCACCAGGACTGACATTGTCCGTAAATCCTGCCGCGACTCTGATTCTACCCGGTCAGGCAGCGGCCAAGGTGAACGTGTTGCGGCTCGATTATCTATCTTGCGTACTGACCGTCGCGTCCACGATCCTGGTTGGGCGGCGGTGTTGGGAAGGCTGGGCCCCTGGCTGGCGTCAATGGCGTACTCATCTGCATTATCGGATTCCGAAAGGACCAACTGGGCTTCATTCCTGCTAACGTGTTCTGCATCGTGATGAGCGCGATCAACCTGCGCGCATGGCGCAAGTCGGGGAGCATCTTGAGGGGCGAGTTCGGACGGGCATCGATTCCACACACAGGTTGCCTTGACCGCGAATTCACTCCGCGATGAGCAGGTTCTCGGCAAAAGGCCATTGCTCATCGATCCACTGAGCCTCGCAGCGAAATCCGGCGTGGCGCGCGGTGGCGACGATCTCCTCGGACGAGTACTTGTGGCTGCTTTCCGTCCATATGGTTTCTCCTTCATGAAAATCGACCACAACCTCTGCCTCCGGAATGCTCACGATCTGCCGCCGCTTCGACCGCAGGTGCATCTCAACGCTCCGGGCGTCGTGATTGATCTTCGCTACGTGGGCAAACTGGCTCAAGTCAAAGTCGGCATTGAGTTCGTGATTGATGCGAGCTAGGAGATTGAGGTTAAAAGCAGCTGTCACACCAAGTTCATCATCGTAAGCCGCAATCAGTTTCGCGCTGGGCTTCTCCAGGTCAGTTCCAAGAAGGAGAGCATCTCCCGGTTCGAGAATCCGCCGCACCTCGGCGAGGAACTTCACGCCAGCCGGACGATCGAAGTTCCCAATGGTGCTGCCGAGGAAAAGCACAAACAGCCGCTGGCCGCTTTGGCGGTACGCGGCCACTTCCAGCAACCCATCGAGATATTCGCGCTCAAAACCTACAATGCTGATCGCGTCGATGTCGCCCAGCTCCCGTTCGCACATAACCAGTGCGGAGCGAGATATTTCGACCGGATAATAAAGCGTCCGCTGGCGCCGGCAGAGCGCTTCGAGTAGCCAGCGGGTCTTCTTACCACTACCACTGCCCAATTCCGCCACAGCGACCGGCCCGGCAAGACGGTCCACTATCTCATCGGAATGACGTCTCAGCAATCGCTCATCGGCCCGGGTGAGCCCGTACTCCGGAAGGCGGCTGATCACTTCAAACAGAGCCGATCCCACATCGTCGTAAAAGTATTTGGACGGAAGTTCCTTCTGTCCGGGCCGCGTGAGCCCCGCACGAACATCAGAAGCGAATTCGTATGTCGCATTTGTAGGAATCGCATGGACGAGCATTTGTTTGGCTCCTTCTTTCAGCGGCTCACGCAGCGGAAACCCGCGTACACGTATTGGTAATGTGGTTGAAACCAGTTGCGAAACGTCGATCGCAGCATGCACGCGGCCGTGCGCGCCGAACCACCCTTCATCACGAAGTGCTTGCCGTCAAAGAAGTCTGCCGAATATCCGCGATAGAACGGAAATGGCTCGAACCCGGGAAAGTGCGCAAAGACAGTGGAAGTCCATTCCCATCCATTGCCCAACATGCCGTCTACACCGAAAACGCCGCGGCCTCCCGGAAAAGCATTCACTGGCGCAGGATCCCAGCGATTGAAATCAAAGTTGCCGAAATTTGAGTTGGGTTCTTCTGACCCCCACGGATAAGGTCTCTCGCTTCCGTCCATTGTGCCGTAGGCGGCGCGTTGCCACTCCGCTTCCGTCGGGAGCGATTTCCCTGCCCAGCGCGCGTAGGCCGCGGCCTCGGCGTGACTCGCGTAGACAGGCCAGTCGAGAGGCAACGGAATCTTTTCGAACATGGTGCGATAGAGCCAGCCGCCACTTGCCCTGTCCCAGAACACCGGATGCGACACACCGTGCGCCGTCTTCCAGCTCCAGTCGTCGCCGCCCCAGAAATCGCGCCTCTCATAGCCGCCCGCGGCCATAAATTCGAGATACTGCCCGTTCGTCACCATGTACTGGTCAATCTCAAACGCAGGTACCTGCAAGGTGTGGGCCTCATACTCGTTGTCCCAGCCGAAGTCGTCGCCACCGCGTTGAAGGCCGAGTGTTGCCGTGCCGGCCGGGATCGTGACCGTCCGGTGAATTGCAGGTGGAGCGACGAGACTTGGCGGATCATCTACCTGTCGGAGTTTCCGGTCCAGCGGCAACCGGTGCAACATGTAGGCGAGAGTCTCGACGTGCATCAGCCGGTGCTCAATGGCAACGTTGAGCAAGGTGTCGAGCGGGAATCCGTCGCGCGTCTGAGCGTGTGGCTTCAGAACTCCTTCAGCCAGCCTCTCGTCCAGAGTGGCCCGGATTCGGAGTACGTAATCATGCACCGATTTCAGGGAGGGCCAGTCCGACGCCTGGTCGGAAGGCAATCCGCCACCGACCGGATCAATGCCGAAGGCAAACAGCCGGTCAAAATCGGGATGAAAGGTATTCAGCCCGAGTACGCTTTCATGGAGCAGGTTCCAGTCAAACGCCTCAAGGTGGCCCAGATAGAAGACGATGCGGTGGCGTTCCGGAATCGGCCGTTCGTACATCGAATCAGCGCGGACCAGGCTGAAGAGAGCATCGCTGTGTCGGCGGGCATCGAAGACACGGTCCAGCAAATAGTGCCGGACCGCGATTTCCCCTTGAGCAGCGACCATTTGGGCCTCCCGGTTACAGGTTGGACGATGCGGCAAAGAAGGAACTATTAGGACTGAGTCAGACGCATCCACGCCACGCGGACGCTGGCAGCCAACATTCCAGCATTCCGCGACGCGTTGAAGGCCACGTAAAATACGGTGATGCGCATTCCCCTGTTTCAGGTTGACGCATTCACCGAGCAGCCATTCACGGGCAACCCCGCAGGGGTCTGTCCGCTCGATTTTTGGTTAGATGACCCGATGCTGCGCAAAGTCGCAGCCGAAAACAATCTTTCTGCGACCGCCTTCTTCGTACCCCAGGGTGCCAACCAATACCAACTTCGCTGGTTTACGCCCCGGTGCGAGATAAAGCTATGCGGCCACGCCACCCTCGCGGCCGGTTATGTCGTGTTCAACATCCTGCAAGCGGGGATCGAAACGGTACGGTTTGAAACACGGTTCAGCGGCGCGCTGACTGTGTGCAGGAGCCGCGACCTTTTCTCGATGGACCTCCCGGCGATGTTTGCCAAGACGCACGCGAAACCGCCGGAAACACTCGTTCACGCTCTCGGCCATGGCCCGTCTCCGTCCGAAGTTCTGGAAGTGAATGACACCTACATTGCCGTCTATGAAACTGAGAGCGCAGTCCGAAAGATCCGCCCCGATTTCGGGCGACTGGAACGGCTTCATCCTTTTGCCGTGGCACTGACGGCGCCTGGAGAGGAGGTCGACTTCGTGTCGCGGTATTTTGCTCCGAGTTATGGCGTGCCAGAAGATCCTGTGACCGGCTCGGCCCACTGTGCTCTTACCCCATACTGGACGCGCCGCTCTGGCAAGACACACCTCCATGCGCGCCAAGTGTCGGATCGCGGCGGAGAACTCTGGTGTGAATTAGCAGGAGAGCGTGTCGTCCTCAAAGGCGCTGCCGTGCTGACACTGAGGGGCTCGCTACTACTTTGAAACCAGACAAGCGGCCAGCTTATTGGATGAGTCCCTGCTTCCTTAAAAACTCGTGGGCCATTTCCTTCGCATCGCGATGCTGGCCGTCGACGGCGTAATTCAGCCGCTGCATCTCTTCGTCGGAGATCTTTCCCGCGAGTCCCGCGAGCCCTCGGGCGACCTCCGGAGCGGCCGGAGATACTCGGCTGCGATTTTACGTGCTTCCCGCTCCGGCACAGTTGCCGGGGCAATCCGCACGCGCGTCTTTGTCCGCTTTCGTTTACCTCCTGCGAAATCATCCCGGCGGACTTGGATAGTGTCACCCGGCGCTTCGGCGTCGGGTCCTGAAACCGCCGGCGTGCCATCGATTCGAAGTCTCCCTTCGATGGCCCACCGAGATTTGCCTCGGTCGAAACAATACCACGATCTTCATCGAGCGTTGACGAGGATCTAGCTGATGCTTCGCGCGCTGACTCGAACAGTCCCTGGGGCAGGAAAGCGGGG
>Ga0209517_10010538_pt1 | contig 10266 bp, 13 predicted proteins | sample PeaSoiMetSII2010_FD_187695 | JGI IMG/M metagenome (GOLD analysis project Ga0209517, IMG submission 187695) | Peat soil microbial communities from Weissenstadt, Germany - SII-2010 (SPAdes) (version 2) | ecosystem: Environmental > Terrestrial > Soil > Wetlands > Peat | place: Germany... | reverse complement strand
AAAGCGGGCCGCTAATCTCGGCTCGGAGTTCACTTAGGGCTCGTGACTGACGAGATATGAATCCAGTAGAATACTCCATGACCGCGAACTGACCCCTCGATATGACATCGACTTCCGACCGTGCACGCCTTTAGCACTCTCTGGACTAGTTTTTCTGCGACGTAGGCGTCACACCACAGTCCAGAGCCAGCGTCTGGCGTCAGTTCATAGTAACCGCCCTCAAGCGTGAGAACCCCACTGCAAGCTTGGTGGATCGATCGCGGTGGCGACGCCGTCAGACCCGAGCCTGCGAAGAGTGGCATCATTAACGCGGCAGCTGAGAGAGTTTTCATGAATTCGCTTTGTCTCATCTGCCTCACGCTAACGGGTGGAGCGGAAGATACCATTCCGTCGCCGCCGTGTGCACATCTGGAAAGATGATTATTGCACATTTGACGCCATGGCGGGACGCACCATGTATGTGGTGCCCTATTCCATGGGGCCGGTCGGCTCGCCCATCGACCGCTTTTCTCCGCGCAGACCGTTACGTCGACAACAATTCGCAACTGGCGAGACCAAGTTCGCTCACCCGACGATGGGGCAATGCCCAATTCCAGCAGTTGCGGGAGCATATTCTTGTGCAGCATAGTCCAATGGCCGAGGTGACGCGGTTGTTGAGTGATGGGCGTCCAGGAATCCCAAGGTCCTAGGTTGGGGACTCATTCAAATCCACTGACACATGATGGCGGCGAGTGCGAGTGCTGAGAGGTAGTTTTGGGCATAGCGATCATATCGGGTTGCGATGCGTCGCCAGTTTTTCAACTTGCAGAACATGCGCTCGATGACATTGCGGAGCCTACGGGACCATGGCGTCCTCTCACTCGTCTGGGTGCTGTCGGCATTGTGCGAGCAGTCCAGACGCTCGCTCATATTCGTTGAGCCAACGCGGTTCGGTTTTACGCGTGAATCGATAGACGCCGACGCGGAGGCTGACCTGCTTGTCCTCCTCGATGGCCGAGCGATGCTTTGTGAGGTCAAGTCGTCGTGGCACGGCCTTCGGCCCTCCCACATCGCGGATTTCGCCAAACTTGCAAGTCGCCTTCGCCCGACACCGCGTTGCTTGCAGTGATGGAGGCGGGTTCTGGACCGGCAACCGATCTAGCGGCAGCGCGGGTGCAGCTCGCCACCGAAGGGATCAAATTTGAGCTGCTTACACCGCACGCGTACAAAACAGCAGATGGTCCTTACCTTCATTTTGATGATGAAGGATAAGGCAGTGCGACGCTGGCGGCCTTTTCTTTGCCGGCTGAGGGCAGCTTGAGGCCTAGATGGCGCTGAGTTCAGGGAGGGGCGGTAGGTTCACAGAGAGAAGCGGGTGGAAGTGCGCAATAACCTTTGGCGGGAGGCGCGCCTGCCTTGCGACAAAGGCACGTAAAGGACGTCCTCTCTGCCTCTTGCGCCAAGAGTCCGACAGTTCACCGAACCAGGTTTCGCCAGCATGATCCCGCACGACACCCACTGGCTCCTGTTCATGGACACGTATCGAACTTTTTGCGTGTCACCTTCAGTAGAAATGCGCAAGCTCTTTGAGGGTGTTCAGACCCTTCAACTCGCCGCGTAGGCAAGTTTAACTTCTACTAGAGATAGGACGAGCGCGAGACGCCGAGACGATCCTGGCTGCCATCGCCTATCGCTCAGAGTACATGATGGTGGAGCATTTTCCTGAAAGATCGAAATCGCAGGCAACCCAACCATCGCTGCCATTAAAGTAGTAACGTTTGGTGACGCCGGAATCGTAAGGCGCCCCACTCGGCTGTCCCAGCTTTGCGACCACGTCGTCCAACGTATCGCCGATGCGCACGCCTTCAATGCTGCCCGCGAATGGCTCGTCTGCAACAGCTTCGTAGAGCAGTTTTTTGTCGACTTTGAAAAAAAACGTGAGCCCTTCCGACGAGGCGGCCAACCACAAGCAAGGATCTGTCGATTGGCAGTCCTCGGTCGCTTCGCCAGGCACACCGTATACGGCACGGACTTTGTCCATCGTATCGCCGAAAGCAACCAGCAACGTCTGCGAAGGGACAGGTACACCACCTCCGGAGGTGGTGAGACTGGCTAGGATCTGTGAAGCATCGGGGCTGCCAAGCCCGGTGCAAGCATTCCATCCGGGACTCGCGTCATACGCGCCTAGGCCGGCATTATCATTGCTGCCACTCGTGATGCTGCGGAAGCTCTGTGGGCCCATCGAATACAATTTCTCGTTTACGAAACCGAGCTGTTGACCCAACTTCTGGTTCAGGACCGCAATCAGTCCAGCCCACAACGGCGCGACAGCGCTGGTACCTCCGATGATTTCATCAGCGCCGTTTAGGTGAATGCGGTATCCTGTTCCCGAATCGGCATCGCCGGCCACATCCGGGACGCCACGACCGCTAAAGCCGGTGCGCGGGTGCGAGGGTGTGTTAGCTGAAACCTGCCACGCGGGCCGCTCGAATACGGTGCTTACCCCACCTCCCGTCGCGCCACCACTGGGATTGTTCCAAACGCTTTCCGAGGCGATCGCGTTGGCCTTCGCTGCGAGCCTTGTGCCTCCAGTGGCTAGGACATAGGGGCTCGATGCGGGAAAATCGACGTGGAGTTGGCCGTCTTTCACGTTGTCTCTAGAACCGTCGTCGCCGGAAGCCGCGATGACCGTAATGCCGAGCGTGGCCGCGTCGTACAGCGCGTTATTTAGCACCTCCCGGTCCTCCTTACTCCAAGAGGCGTCTTCCGGGCCGCCCCAACTGATCGAGATCACCGAAGGCGCTTGTTGCCCATTTTCAGGATGAATTGCGTCCAGGATAGCATTGACGAACCCCTGGGACCCGTTAGGCGCAAAATAAACCGCGATGTTGGCGCCATTGGCGACTGCCCCGGCAACCTCGATGTCCAACGCGACTTCTCCGTCTGGATTCGGTTCTTTGCGCGTAGGGTCGGGCGAGTTAGTCGCTCCGTCCACAGAAACCACGGTTACCTTCGGCAAGCGAAGGCCGAGGCTGGCGAAATATTCATCGAGATCCGACTGATTGAAGCCGCCACCGAACTCAAGAATGGCGATGGTTTGACCGGCGCCGTCGGCGTCATGGGGAAACTTATAGAGAGACGCTATTCGCGGCGGATCGAAATAAACGGACTGAGCGGCTGCATGACTGACGACGTAATGCGGCGACGCGACGGGACGCGTGTCCAAGCCGAGAACGGCCTCTATGACAGGCGCCAGATCCGCAGGCACGGTAGGCGGCGCGACGGTTGTGTGAAAGGTCTGGCCTGTCGGCAAAGCAAAGGAATGCAGCTCGGTGCCGAACGCGGTCGCAATCGCCGAAGCAGTTCCCGACAAGATGACTCTGCGCTTGATCGGATCGCTCTCGACGACCGTCAGCTGATTTGCTTCGGCAAACGCGCTGACCTTTGCCAAAGCGTCGGAGCTGGCGGAGAACCGTTTCGCGAATTGAGCGGCATTAAGTCGCTGAACGGTGCCGCGCGCTACCGCTTCGCGGCTCGGTGAGGAGGGGCTCTTGAGAATGAGAGTTACCTGGACTTCTTCGTCGCGCGGCACCGGACCTATGGACCTGGCCTCGTCCATCGGCTTCGACTCGGTACCCTGCAAGGGTGCTCTCCGACCCGTTTGCGTATCGGATTGCGCCGATGCGGCCACAACCATCAAGGCCGTCGCCACAAAGGCCGCACAAAATTTCATTGCACGAAACCAGTGCAGCATCCTTGCTCTCCGGTCCTTGCTTCCGCCATGCTAGCACATAGTTGACCGCCGCTTTGCATTCAAGAACGGAGCACCGCCGCCTAGGTTGGAGACTCATTCAAAGCCACTGACACATGATGGTGGCGAGTGCCAGCCCTGAGAGGTATTTTGGGCATGGCGATCATATCGGGTTGCGATGCGTCGCCAGTTTTTCAACTTGCAGAACATGCGCTCGATGGCGGGCAAATTCGGCACCTGTAGCGCTCGTGTCATCCGCGGCGGTTCCTGGGACGACGTTCCGCGAAGTGCAGACGGCAATCGATGGCTCCGCTCGACCACCCGCCTCTATATGGGCGCCGACCTCCGGAAAAACGTCCTGGGCTTCCGGGTCGGCAGGACGCTTACCCCTTGAATTCCCGACAGCAGGCAGACACTCCCACAGAATGCGGCGAAAAAGCCGGCTGACCTGCCGGTGCAGCAGGCCACGCGGATCCAATTGGTCATCAATAGCAATCTCGACCGTCTTCCCTTCGCCGCCAAGCTGGCTAAAGAGTGAACCACCTTCGCGCATGGCTTCACGAAGTCGATGCGCCATGAACCACGCCGTTTTGTAAGTCATCTTGAGCGTTCGGTGCAGTTGATGGCTACTGATGCCCTTCTTGCTGGACGCAGCGCCGAGTAGTGGCGACCAAGCCGAGCACTTCGCGGGCTCACGACCCGCGCCGGAAATGGGTTCGACGCGATCCAATTGTGAAGGCCGATCTGCCGTTATCAAGACGGCAACGACCAGTCGGAAGTCTAATCTAAGTTATTTTAAGCAGCCGCCGAAATGACCGCCGACTATTGATCGGGCCACGGCCGAACGCTCTTCGTCTCGCCGGGCCTCATCCCTCCGAGATGGCGAAGGATCTCAGCGTATTTGGGACCGCCGGGCGGATAAGTGAGGAGACCTTCGCCCACCATGCCGCCAGGCCCGGTTGCGCGCAGCCGAAGCATTATTGTTCCATCCGGCCCCATCGTGGCGACCCCGATGCTTTCGCCCTCCTCCGCCTCGGCAACCCGATGCAAGGCGTCGGAAGCGAACGGCCATATACTCGAGGCCTTGCAAATTGATGGGCTTGCGCCGGCAGCAAGAAGCGCTGCCCCGACCGCATACCCAATATCTGCGATGCGATGCTTGTTCATATCAATCGATTCGGGCAATTCTTTAACACACCGGTGCCGGCCGCACCTTGCGTTCGGCGCAAAACTTTGCGTCACCTGAAAAACTTCAGCCCCGCGAGCGATCTTGCGCGCCCAATTTGGCAGCCTTTGAAATTGCCAAATGGCCAACAGAATCAACGGCGAAGGAGCGACATGACAGCCGTGTCCAACCGATCGCGCCGTTTTTTGGCCGACTCACTGTTCCTTTGCAGTGCGTCCTTCATCGTCTCGACGGAGAGGTCGCCCACCGCTGGGCCGATGACAGCCCTGGACGCGTCGTGAAGAGCTGTAAATTAAATCGGTTCCGGACGCCCCCCGCAACCCACGGAAAAAACCCGACCTAAAGCGGTGCATAGTCGAGATGCAAACAACGCTGGTTGCGGGTCCGGGATTTGAACCAACAACTTTGTCCCGGGATGATTCTGCGGCTTCTCATGCGACTCATGAGAACTAATCCTGCGTACCGAAGAGCCACGCGCGAACTGTAGTCAAGGCCCGAGATTGGTCAATTAGCGCTGGTTCTAGCGCGCAGTGATCTCGTTGCGCAGCGCTAGAGGCCGGTCAACGTCGCATAGCGGTTCCAGCATCGTGCCCGTTCCTTTGATCGTCACGTCGCCGAAATCGAGCATCCGCCCGAGCACATTCTGGTCGACGTCGACGCTTTCGATTTTGTCCTGGTGAATTTCGAACGTGTGACGCTCGACGAAGCCGTGAACGTAAATCACGCGGCGGTCTGTGCCCGCGATCTCAGTCATCCAGCGTACCAGCCACGCTCGGATTGCAAAGATCGCGGCCAACAGAAACGGGAGCGGAGCAACGCGAGCGCGACCACCGATGGTGACCAGGAAGATCGCGGGTAGGTACAAAACCCAATGGACCGAGCCGCGATAGCGGACCGTTTCACCGGGCTGCAAAACGCTGGCAATATAGCTCATTTGACCCAGCCCGAGCTCGCTTTGGGAAGAGGCTTATCGTGAACCGGCTCGGAATTCACCAGTCGTAGAACTTGCCCGAGATACTTTCCCCTCAGGGGGAATTCCGAATGAAGACGCTTCCAATGGCAATCAGGTCGGCGCTTGCCCACCTTGAGAATGGCCCCAGACGGCGAAGCGACTGGTAGCACCCGCGGGACGCCGGCGAGCAAACCGCTGACTGCTGAGCCGGCGGCGTCACGAGGATTTAGGGCAAGGCCACTGTATTATCGTTGGCCTTCTGCGGGCGGCTTCAGCGATATGGGGTTGGCAGGGCTGCTTGTCGTAGCGGAGGGGATTACGTCCGCCGTCGCTCCGACTTGGGGCCTAACGTATCCCTTCTGCTGCATGCACGACACGTAGTCTGGATCGGCCCTACGTCTCAGCCTCCAGCGATAGGTCCACTTTTCGGTGCCGACTTGCGCTTTGCAATCGATATCGGCTCTTTGAAGCGCCCAAGTGTCTGCCCGCTTCACCGGATCGATCGCAATGAAATTTGGAGGAGGTGTGGGGCTGCACGCAACGAAACTCATCATCGGAATGCAAATCGCGACAAAGCCTAAATAGCACTTACGCATGTGAGCTGTCGGAAACCCCGAGCACTAGTCCAAGCTCGGCTGCTCATTTGTCGCGCACGCGCGCGAGGCTCTGTTCGGGTAAGCTACCCAGCGAGCAAAGGTTACACCCGGACCTGGCGTGGTCCTTAGGAATTCACGGTGGATTTGAACGCCACCCAGTGGCGATCCGGGCGGGCTGTTCCGAGGCCTCGGCAGGGCAAATTGGGCATGAAAACCCGATAAAACCCGGAACGCCATAGCTACGTGGTCTGGGCGCTTAAGCAAGTGACCCCCCAAGTGAATGGCTGATTGTTCAGCGCGGCTCTATTTCCGCGTCCAGGTTTCGGTTCCGACAGTGTTGCCGTTCTCGTATGCCCATATGCCGCTCAATCCAAGGTTGCTGGGCGTGTAATAAGCGACACCGATCGCATCACCTGAACGATACCCGACCGCAAGATTAGTTCCGTCGCTGATGCCGATCCCGGCGTATGTCGTACCGGCAATAGTCCAGGCCACATGATATGTATTGCCTATCTGGTCGACGACGACGTCTCCAGAATATGAGCTGTCGCCGAGATGGCCAGTAACGGTGTAATGGCCGACGGGGCCGCCCTGCTGGCCGACGGTGCCGGCGTGCTGTATGAGGGCGCTCACGTCCGGGACGCCAAGCCCGGTAACTGGATCCCAACCCGGCCCGGCTTGGAAGGCCCCATTGCTACCGCTCGTAATGTCGCGAAATCCGACACCTGCCGACAATTCATAGAGCGTCGGCGCGAGGAATCCTCGCGGCTCTTTCCCTTGTTGCCTCACGTGCTTCTGCGATGAGCGCGGCAAACCCAGCCCACACTGGCGCGGACAAGCTCGTCCCCCCATAGACGTTTGCCACGTTATTTAGAATTAAAAAAACTCCCGTCTGGGGATCAGCCACAGCACTTACATCAGGTACCAGGCGCAGCTGAGACGAAATTGATGGGTATGAACTTTGCCATCTTGGTCACGAAACCAGTCTACTGACTCCGCCACCGCTGCCTTCCCATCCCGTCTCGCTCATTACGTTATCGCTATGAGGATCTAACTCGAGACTCGTTCCGCCGACTGATATAACCCACGGATCAGAGGCTTGATAGTTGACAACCGGCGGTTGATATGATCCAGCATCACCCGAGGCCACAAACACCGTTACGCCCAGCGCTGCAAGCTTCAGAAACAGATCCGATTCAGCTTTCAATTCGGCGGGGGGTAATTGGTCCTCGCGAAGACCGAGACTTATAGATAATTGCCGAAACCCACCTGGCTTCTGGGCATCCGAAAGAGCCATTTCCAGCGCTCTTTCAAGATCTGTCGCGAGGAGCGACCCCGCCGCGTAAACGCGAACATTAGCCCCTGGCGCTATACCGCTTGCCCACTCAACATCTAGCGTCTCCTCACCGTCCGGGGGTGGGAGCCGGGTACCCTCGCCTTGGACGTTAATCAATTGAATTTGTTCTTTTTTAAGCCAAAAACCATTCTCTTGCCAAAATAACTCTAGGTCCGACATCAATGGGAGCTTATCGATCAGAATCGCAATTGTTTGACCTTTCCCTGTTAACCAATGCCGACCGTCTGGGCTTACGAGATGGTCGGCATTGTATGCCTTAAGAATATCCTTGACCTTATACCCCGTGAAATTGGTTGCCATTTGAGGCCGGGGAACCGCCGGGCTTCGTGCTGCTGCTCCCGCCGCATTGTTGTCACGCGGGAGGATATACTTTCCCGCCTTGATCCACGGCTGCAATCCATCTATTGCAATCACCGCATCGCCGATATCGATGGGTAGCGCCGGCGCAGTCGTCGCCGCAGGCATCGTTTCGCGGTTCACCGTTACGCTCTTCATCGTAACGTCAAGGCTCTTCTCGATCTGTGCCACTGTCCCTTTGGCGTAAACCGACGTGTTATCAGGGGTCGTTTCGATCGACGTAAATCCCTGTTGTGACAGCCACGCCGTCAGCTTCTTGGCGTTTTCTGCGTTTCCCGAATATCGCCTCGATAGCTCATCCGGAGAAACGATTTCGCCCTTTGCAACGCGGGCCTTCAGCTCTTCTATATTTTGGCTAGCAAGCCCGAAATGGAGCTGTAACGTTTTGTTTCGTGCACTCTCGTTCAGTGGTGCAGCCGCCGCGGCTTCCGGTCCGTGCGGTCCCTGCGATGGCGGCACTTGAACAATGCTATCGTTAAAACGCTTAAGTCCATCGTCCGCCGCTTGAGCTAGGACTCGACTCTCACCACAGATCAACAAGACAGCTACTGCCAACACAAATGCGATACGGGCTCTAAAATTCATATTACAGTTCCCTGTCATCTGTGGCTGTTGGACACGTGTTCGCCGTGCGTCGGAGGACGCTCGAAGCCATGAGCGCGGTCGGTCTTCGCGCCGTTTCCCGCAAGACCTTCTTAGCATCGGCGGCGCGCAACTGCTTCACCTGCGCATCGACCGTTCTACGACCCGAGACAGATATACCGGATTCCGGATTGCCGTAAAACTTCATCCGGCAAATCTCACAATGCGACAGGCGCTTAGACTGATCGCATGGACAAAGAGCTTGCCGCTGCCGCGCTGCAAAAGCTGATCGGCGTCAACAAGGTCGCGCTCGCCGATCTTGCCAAGCGTGGCGTCGTTACCAGAAGCAAGAAGCGCGGTACCTATGCCGTCGTCTCCGAGATCGGCCCAAGCGAGCCTGGCAGAGACTAAGGCGAAGGCACTCGTAGACGAGCTTGTCGAAGCCGCCGAGATATCTACCAGGGGGGGTATGTGCTACATTGTGTAGTGCTTTCAAGCGACGCTCTAGATTGGTTAGACCAAGTGATCGCATTGTATATGCAAACCGCAGTGGAGGCGCCTTTTTGTAATGTGACGATCAGCGGAGGATGATCTGGCTCTCCGCCCATGGTCTTAACAGCATACTCCGGAACGAAGGCCACGTTCTTTATTTCATAGCCTGCAGCAATGAGTTCATTGAAACTTGGCTGCGGTTTTTGCTGCGCAGATGCCATTCGAGGCGCCAGCGTTGCAAGGGCTGCTACTGTAATTAAGACAATCGCTGAGATTCTGCACATATCCTTTTCCTCCGCACAAAAAGCCCACGTGCTACCCTTATTGCCTAAGGTTGGGGACTCATTCAAATCTATTGATACATTATGGCGGCGAGGGCGAGTGCTGAGAGGTAGTTTTGGGCATGGCGATCATATCGGGTTGCGATGCGTCGCCAGTTTTTCAACTTGCAGAACATGCGCTCGATGACATTGCGGCGCTGATAGATCTTTGGATCAAGCGGGTATGGGCGCCGTCGGGTGGCGGTTGATGGGATGACAGCCTTGATCTTTCGTCGCTTGAGCCAGCCTGCCAAATCTAACGCCGTGAGGTGAATCCAGCCTTCGAGATGGGAGCGACGCTGGCAGAGGCCGCGCACGCCGATGGCGGCATGTTCAATCATGGCGCAGTCAAGCTCTGCCACCCGCACTGCGCCACGTTTTGCGTACTCGGCGGAGGTTCGTGTTCTGCCTAGTTCGCTGTAAATTGGCTTTTGTCGGGGCGTTGTTATTGGTTTCAGTGTCCAATTTCGTCTCCAGTCGTTGCTAATCGTGTGGCTGGTTACCTAGGGCGTGTACTCATAAACCGACAGCCAAATGCTGACTTGAATGTGCCGCCCAGTGTCCGTTATTGGGGGGATTGTGTTGCAAAACGATTCTGAGTTCTCCGCGACGCAATTTTAGTTCAAGGACTCAATGGGCCGCGCAAGATTGATTCAAGCGGCGGGCCTCTTGGATTCTATTATTGCGTAGCAGG
>Ga0209517_10010537_pt1 | contig 10266 bp, 9 predicted proteins | sample PeaSoiMetSII2010_FD_187695 | JGI IMG/M metagenome (GOLD analysis project Ga0209517, IMG submission 187695) | Peat soil microbial communities from Weissenstadt, Germany - SII-2010 (SPAdes) (version 2) | ecosystem: Environmental > Terrestrial > Soil > Wetlands > Peat | place: Germany: Weissenstadt... | reverse complement strand
TTCGCTTTTGGCGAAGGCCCGCGACCACAGCGTCAAGGTCGACGAATTGCTGATTTCACTAATCAACAATCTGAGAGAGGAGCTGACGACTGAACGCGATCAGATCGTCGCAGACGTAACCTCCGCGACGCAGCGAACGCTGATTGCCGATCTGCTGATCGTGGCTTTAGGCGTGTTGCTCACATTTGTGATTCTGCGTTCGATCGCAGTTCCGCTTCGCCAACTCGTGGGGGCCATCGATGGCCTAAGCGCGGGCAACCTTGGGGTGCCAATCCCGCAGGCCAGCCCGGACGAAATCGGAACGATGGCACATACCCTTGGTTTGTTTCGTGACAGTCTAAAGGAACGTGACCGCTACGCCGCCGAGGCGGAGGCACAGCGCAAGACCATAGCCGCTGCGATAGCCACCATCTCCGAAGGGTTCGTACTTTACGATTCCGAAGACCGGATCGTACTCTTCAACGAGCAGTTCCGGGATATTTATCCGGGACTTGCTGATATCATCAAGACCGGGACGACGTTCACTGAGGTGCTGGAGGCGGTGGTCTCGCGGTCGCTTATCGATCTCGGAGGACAGAGCCCGCAAGCCTGGGTCGCGGAGCGTAAGGCACGGCACGCGGGTTCTGGCGGCCTTGCCGAATATCGGTACGGCGGTCGCTTTGTCCGCATCAGCGAGCGGCGCATTCAGGGTGGCGGCACGGTCGCCGTCTACTCCGACATAACGGAACTTAGACAACAAAACCTGGAACTCGAGGAAGCAAGAGAGCTATCGGAAGTAGCCAATCGGACCAAGAGCCAGTTCCTGGCCAACATGAGCCACGAATTGCGCACCCCGCTGAATGCCATCATTGGTTATAGCGAGATCCTTCAGGAGGACGCGGCTGACAACGGTCAGGAGCAGCTCATCCCCGACCTCAAGAAGATCGAAGGGGCTGGCCGTCATCTGCTTGGCCTCATCAATGACATCCTCGACCTCTCGAAGGTCGAGGCCGGTAAGATGGACGTATTCATTGAGGACGTCGATATTTCGTCGCTGCTCGACGAAGTAAAGTCGATCATTACGCCTTTGGTGGCCAAGAACGGTAACAGGCTCGAGCTGCGCTTGGGGAATAACCTTGGCAACATGCGCACTGACCGTACCAAAGTGAAGCAGTGCCTTCTCAACGTTCTAAGTAATGCAAGTAAATTTACCCAGGACGGCAAACTCACAGTTGAAGTACAGCGACTCGAAGCGGATCGCCCGACCATCCAAATGACGATCTCTGATACGGGCATTGGAATGAGCGACGAACAGCTCGGTCGGCTATTTCAGGCCTTCAGCCAAGCCGATGCTTCGACAACCAAGAAATTTGGTGGGACCGGTCTTGGCCTTGCCATCACGCGACACTTCTGTCGCCTGCTGGGCGGCGACATTTCTGTCGCCAGCCGGGTTGGAGAAGGATCAACCTTCACGATCGTCATTCCCGATCAACGGGCGGAACCCGAGCGATCCGAGTTGCCGATCGACTTAACCCAGGAAGCCGCTCCTCAATCAGCCGAAGATGGCAAGTCACCCATCACCGTGCTGGTGGTCGACGACGATCCGGCTTCGAGGGACTTGCTTACAACGAACCTGAGGCGAGAGGGTTACCAGACCGTCCAGGCCCGCGGTGGCGACGAGGCGTTGGAACTTGCCCTCAAGCTGAAGCCGGACGCGATCACACTCGACGTCTTAATGCCGAAAACAGACGGCTGGGCGGTTCTCGGCGCGCTTAAGGCGAACCCGGAGCTTTGCGATATACCTGTTATCATGGTCACCGTGGCCCCAGACCGCGGTATTGGTCTATCACTCGGCGCCGCCGAAGTCATGACCAAGCCCGTTGACCGCGCAGAGCTCATGTCGCTATTGCGCAATCTCTTGTCTCGTGACGGTCCGATACTACTGGTCGAGGATGATCCTGCAACTCGGGAAACGGTACGGAACACGATCGGGAAGATGGGGTTGACTGTTGCAGAGGTGACAAACGGACGGTTAGCATTGTCCTGGCTTGCCGAGAATCCGGCGCCAGCCTTAATCCTGCTGGACTTGATGATGCCGGAGATGGACGGTTTCGAGTTTCTGGATACGTTTAACAGCCGCGTCGACTGGCGCCATGTTCCCGTGGTTGTCATCACGGCTAAGCAATTGACTGCCGCAGAACGCGGTCTGCTCTCGGTGCGAACGGTTATCGAGAAGGGTGATTCAATTGACAGAGATATTGCCGCGGCAGTTGCAAAGGCGGTGGGCCGCCGACCGGCGCGCGCCGGCCCAGACGTGATGATTTGATGGTGCATGATGGCCAAGATCTTGCTGGTAGAAGATAACGAAATGAACCGCGATATGCTCTCGCGCCGTCTCGTCCGAAATGGATTTGAGGTTGTCATGGCAATCGATGGCGAACAGGCCGTAGCCTTGGCCCAAAGCGCTCTTCCCGATCTAATTTTGATGGACATGAGCTTGCCCGTGATTGACGGGTGGGAAGCGACGCGGCGCATCAAAGCCGCCGACGCAACTTCTAATATTCCCATTATTGCACTTACGGCACACGCGATGTCGGGCGATCGAGAAAAGACGCTCAGCGCCGGATGCGACGAATACGACACAAAGCCAATTGAGCTGCCGCGCCTACTTGGAAAGATCAACGCTCTCCTGCAACGGTCCCGATGATGAACTATTGGTTCCGGTCAAAGTGACTGATTCAGCCCGGCGCATCGAGCGCGCGCTCACCGCTTTCGTGCGCCAGGAATTCGGGGCGCCGATCGCTACCATCATGGGGCTGACCGAGATCTTAATCGAGGATGCCCATAGCAGGAAGGATGAATCGTTAGCCTTAGATCTTGATCGCATTCATTCGGGGGGCCGTCTGCTTCAGGAGCAGCTCGATCGATTGGTAAACCTTGCGACGCAGGGTTACCTGGGGGTCGGGGATGAATCTACGGCCCTCCGAACTACACTCCGGCACGATTTGCGGACACCGCTCAACGCGGTCAAAGGTTATAGCGAGCTGATCTTGGAAGACGCGCGCGATGACGGCCGGGAAGATTTGCTTACCGATATTTCAAAGGTCGTAGCCGCCGCCGAGCAACTCCTTGGGCAAGTAGATCGGCTGATTGGCCTGACCGAGGTAGCGGCAGCAGATGCGCCTCAAGCAGTGGGAACCCCAACACGCGATCTGGTCGCCGAGATCATGCGATCGATTGAACCGATCGTGTCTAAACCTAAAACGAATTTTTTGTCGGGCAGGATCCTGGTGGTTGACGACACGGAAGCCAATCGGGACCTGCTTTCGCGCAGGCTTCGCCGCCAAGGTCACGCAGTTGATACCGCCGATGGCGGAAGATCAGCTCTGGAGGCGATGTCCAAATCCGAGTTTGATCTCATCCTGCTTGATCTGATGATGCCCGACATAAATGGACTACAGATATTAACCTGGCTCAAAGCTAATCCAGCGGTCCAGCACATTCCCGTAATCATGATCTCGGCGCTGGACGAGATCGACAGCATCGTACGTTGCATCGAGGCTGGGGCCGAAGACTACATTCAAAAGCCATTCGATCCGGTGCTCCTGGGGGCGCGCATCGAAGCATCCTTGGAGCGAAAGCGGCTGCGCGACCGCGAACGGGCATTTACGAACGAGTTGCGAGCGGAGAAGGGCAAGACCGAATCCCTTTTGCTCAACATCCTGCCAGGAACGATCCTAAGCAGGATCCGCAAAGGTGAAAGCGCGATCGCCGACCGATTTGCCGATGCAACGATTCTTTTTGCCGATTTAGTCGGCTTTACCAACCTTGCCGACCAACACTCCCCGGGTCGAATCGTTGAGATGCTCAACGGGTTGTTCTCTGCTTTTGATAACCTAGCCGGACGTCTTAAGGTCGAAAAGATCAAGACCATCGGCGATGCCTACATGGCAGCCGGCGGACTGCCAGAAGAAGGTCCTGGTCATGCGCTTTCGGTTGCGGAGATGGCTCTTGGGATGATCGACGTCGTGCGGGAGACCGGGAAACACTTTGACGAAGCGCTCCAACTACGAATAGGCATCCATTCCGGGGAGGTAGTCGCTGGCCTTATCGGTCGGCATCGGTCGATCTACGACGTTTGGGGTGATACAGTCAACATAGCAAGCCGCCTCGAGTCCACCGGGTTGCCCAACCGCATTCAAATATCGGAAAGCACTTATCAGCGGGTCAAGGATGCGTTCAACTGCGAGTTGCGGGGGCCGGTCGTCTTGAAGGGTAAGGGCACAATGCTGACTTATTTTCTCGGTGAACGCGTCAGGCAAAGCCAATGACTCTATCCCTCTATGCATCATGAAAACTTTGACGGTGCAAACGTTAAAAGGTCGGCTCGGTAGGCGGACCGACCAAAGCCGTGCGGCGGGTGTGCATCGGCTAGGCGCCTGGCCGCCGACCGCGAACGCGGCGGCGCTTCGAACTGCAATGGAGCCCGCCGACGTCGAGTTCATCGACGAGAACGGCGTGGTCCTGGGGTGCGCCTGCACCAGCCCACGAAAGAGAAGCCGCCTCGGAGATAGTCTATCGTGATCGGCAACCAGCCGTCAGAGCGAGAGCAATGGCCTGAGCCTTGCCCGCACTTCGTCAAGAACGCCTCCCGGCGCCTGGCAAATGAAGCGCGACCCGCGCTTCTCCCACGAGGCGCTGCGCACTTGATCCGCTTGGACAACGCCGCTGATTTCATTGCCATCCGGGATTGCGACGTGAAAACTCCAATCGCGATCGCGCCGCGTGATCGGGCAAGCAATGCACCGACCCGTCAACTCATTGAAGGCGCGTGGCGAAAGCACTAATGCCGGTCGTCGTCCGGCCTGCTCGTTGGCGACCGATTGCAGAAAATCCAGCCAAATAATGTCGCCTGTTTCGGGACAGTAGGCCGCCACGTTACCACGCCTCATTGCCGCGCGGCGGACCCCAATCGACCTCTTGTGGGACATTTTCCTTGGTCATTCCGCTCAGCAATTCTTCGAGCGTGTAGCGCGGCTTCCGCGTTGGCTTGGGGAGGGGGCGCAACACCAATGTTCCGTTCTCGACCCTTATTTCGGCCCGCCTGCCGTCGCTGACCCTGAGGGCGTCGGCAACCGCCTTCGGGATGCGCACCGCAAGGCTGTTGCCCCACCTGCAAAATTCTACAATCACAAGCATCTCTCCATCATCAGTGTAGATACAGTGTATATACGAGGAGGGCCTCGCTTGGCAAGCGTGTCGCCTGTGAACATCGACCAGGGGGAGGAGATTCCGGCGTACAAACGGCTACCGCTGATTTTGCCTTCGCCCGCTTCGAGCCAACGCTGAGCAAAATGCGAAGTTTGGTCGGAGCTACTTCAGGTCTCGAAGCAGCTGCCGTGCCTGTCCAATCAACGCCTGAACTTGTTTTCGTTCGTCGATCGCGCCCAGGCTCCTCGAAGGCACCCTTGTGCCGCAGCGAAGTGCGCGGGATGGGGTCGACACTCTGCCGGCTGTCCTCTTGAAATCCCGATCATTGGCCGTGCCGCTTGGCGAGAGTAATCGCGCGATTATAGCGCCGCAGGTGGGGAGACCGCCGAGTACCCCATATTTCGTCACGATCACATCCCCGACCTTGTGCGTCATGCGATCATGATGGGTGTGCTCAGTATGGATTCCGAGCCCGTGGACGCAGTCAAGTCTTTATCTAATCTTATTGATCTTTCGGAGATCGGCATCGATTCTGGATTGCCAGCCCGGTCCCTTCGCCTTGTATGCCTCGATCACCTGACCGGATAAGCGGAGAGAAACAAGTTTCTTAGTAGGCGCCTTGTTCGGGCCGCGGCCCTTTCGAACCGATGCAGCCAATTCAGGGAGGGCTTCGGCGAATGACCTCATCTTCGCAAAATCTTCCTTGGTCAATTCGGGGCTAGCGCTGACATCCCGAAGATCGCGGGCGCTGTAGCCCTTCTTTTTAGTATTCGGCATATAGTTTCCTTTCGTTGTTGCTGGCCGGGCGCATGCTGATCAGCTGACGGCCTCCTTGCCGAAGGCGACAAATACCACGACGATCACGCCACGCGCAGCGGCAGATCGGTAAGCTTTTGATAAGATCACCAAGCAATCATGGTTGCCGAGTGCCGCGGAGAATCCGAAGCAAAAAATCGACGGTTCAATTTTCATCAACAGACTCTAGCAGCTGGACAGGATCGGCCCACTCGTCGCTTGCGCGGTTCAGTCCCTGTGGCAATTCCACGCTGAATCTGCTATGATTAGTTATGAAATCAGACGCCGCGAAAAGATACATTGCCGAACTTGGTCGGAAATATCTTTGGTGGGACCCGGTGGGTGATCAGCCTCACTCCGAAGACCGCATTATCGCCCAAGCGATGAATTTCGGCACCTTCGACGACATCGTTGGTTTGGAGCAAACGGTTGGTAAGAAGCGTTTGGCCGACGTCATGCTTCGGGCCGAACCGGGCTGGCTCAGCGATCGTTCCTGGGAATTCTGGCGCGGCCGCTTGTCGCTTGTCGCGGGAGGGGCGATACCGGATCAGGCTCCTCGAAGGCACCTCTATGCCGCAGCGCCTTGATCCGAAGTTTGACGTCCTGCCGGCTGGGCAACAACAAATTTGGAACGTTCTGGCGGCTGCCCCTCATCTCGGCTTTGTCCTCTATGGAGGAACTGCAATCGCCCTCCATTTGGGACACCGTCGGTCAATCGATTTTGATTTTTTTCGGTCCGCGCCGCTCGACAAGAATCAGATCAGCGCGGAGTTTGCGTTCGTTAAGGGAGCCGCCGTGTTGCAAGACACCCCGGATACGCAGGTGGTGCTCACCGAAATGCCCGCTGGCCCGGTGAAAGTTTCGTTCTTCGGCAGCATCGGTTTTGGGCGCGTCAATGACCCGCTGCTGACGCGCGATGGAGTTTTGCTCGTTGCCTCTCTCGATGATCTGATGGCAACCAAGCTAAAAGCGACGTTGGATCGAGCCGAGGCCAAAGATTATCGAGACATTGCGGCGATGATCACGGCCGGCGTGTCGTTGTCGGCGGGCCTCAGCGCTTTCAAACAAATGTTCAATGGCGAGCCTGCGCAAGTCTTGCGCGCCATCGGCTATTTCAGGGACGGAGACCTAAATACGCTCAGCCAAGCCGATCAGCAGCTTCTGCGAAGCGCGCGGGATGGGGTCGACGTGTTGCCGGATGTCCTCTTGAAATCCCGATCATTGGCCGTGCCGCTTGACGAGAACAGCTAGCCATTACTCCCGCACGCTTCAGCCGATAATGGCTTGCTATCGGGATGTCGGTTGTCGGTCTGCCATGACGGCTCAGTCAAAAAGCTGAGAATAGTCAACATCAAAACAAACGGTGTGCGCCTGTCAGTGGTTGCGATGATTGAAATGGTCGGGCCGGCGCTCATACGCACTCTGCGCTCGTCATCGACGGTTGGCACCATTCGTCGCGCGGACGTCAAGACGTCCATGATCGCCACAGTCCTCCGCGCTTTGGAAGCCGCCAGCGTCGAGTTCATCGACGGGAACGGTGGCGGACCCGGCGTTAGACTTCGGAAGCCGATCAGACAAAAACGGTGAGGGGGATATTGACAAAACGAGCCCAATTCCCGGTGCGGCCCCCAAGTTGCCCATGCAGCCGGGCGACGTTTGCCGGTCAACCTAACGCCGATATCGAAAGAACCTTACGCGTGATATCGAATTAAGGCCCGCGACCCAATTGAAGATGGGATCGCACGATTTGGGCCTGGTTTAGCGAATACCACAAGGCCCTGTGCTTGCCATGGACCGTTACCAAAGGCGCGCGTTCTGGCGACGCAAATTTGCGATAAGAGTCGATTACGAAAGTTGTAACACATTTCTAAAGCAATCTAAAGTAGATCAGTAATTCAACGTTTCCATTCAAGTTTATCCAAGTTATTTCAATAACATATTTCAAGTTGAGTTTTGAGACGCCTAACCCCGCCCATCCACAATCACCTTGCCGTCGTTCGGCAGGCTTCCCGGTGCCACCAGTTCGACGCCGCCGCCGAGCTTGGTCACCGCGCGCAGTGTTGCGGCGATGGCGGTTTGGAGCGCCTCATCCGGTGCGCCGCATTCGCATTTGAGCGTCATCACATCCTGCTCGTGGTCGCGCCTGACGACGAGGCGCAGCCGCCCGAGCTCGGGGTGGCGCTTGGAAATCTCCGCGATCTGCTCGGGGCGGACGAACATGCCCTTGACCTTGGTGGTCTGGTCGGCGCGGCCCATCCAGCCCTTGATGCGTAGATTGCTGCGGCCGCAAGAACTCCGGCCGGGCAGGGCCGCGGTCAGGTCCCCGATCGCAAGGCGTATCCAGGGGTGATCCGGATCGAGCGAGGTGACGACGATCTCGCCGACGTCGCCCTCGGCAACAGGCTCGCCGGTGCCGGGCCGCACGATTTCCAGGATCAGATCCTCATTGACCACCATGCCCTCGCGCGCCTGCGTCTCAAAGGCGATCAGGCCGAGATCGGCGGTGCCGAAGGCCTGATAGGCATCGATGCCGCGCGATTTGATTTCCTCTTGCAGCGATTTTGGAAAGGCCGCGCCGGAAACCACCGCGCGCTTGATCGAGGAGACATCGCGGCCGGCCGCTGTGGCCGCATCGAGCAGGATCTTGAGGAAGTCGGGCGTGCCGCAATAGCCGATTGGGCGGTAGGCCTCGATCAGCTCGAATTGCGCTTCGGTATTGCCGGGGCCGGCCGGGATCACCGCGCAGCCAAGCGCGCGCGCCGCGGTGTCGAAGATGAAGCCGCCGGGGGTCAGGTGATAGCTGAAGGTGTTCAGCACCACATCGCAGGTGCGGAAGCCCGCGGCAAACAGCGCCCGCGCGCCGCGCCAGGGGTCGGCATGCGCACCCTCCGGCTCGAAGATCGGGCCGGGCGAGGTATATAGCCGCCCAAACGCGCCAGGCGGGCTTTTAACGAAGCCGCCGAAGGGTGGGGCGGCCCGGTGCAGGGCCGGCAGGTCCGCTTTGCGCAGCACCGGCAGGGCCGCCAGCGCCGCCCGGCCGATGATCTGGGCTGGGTCGACCCCTCTGAGACGCTCGGCATAGCCCGGTACGGCCATCGCGCTGCGCAGCACCTGCGGCAGCCGCGAGAACAGCTCCGCCTCGCGCTCGGCGGGGTCGCGGGTTTCGCGGGCGTCGTAGTAGGTGGTCATGGGCTGACTCTTGCGTTTCACGTCGTCATGGCCGGGCTTGTCCCGGCCATCCACGTCTTCCTGCATCCGCGGCAATTAAAGACGTGGATGCCCGGCATCGCAGACAAGTTTACGCAATCTGCGCAAGCTTGACTGCGTTGGCCGGGCATGACGAAAGAGTTGGGGAACTTTACAACCACCGCTTCCGCCGCTTGAAACTCTTCAAATTCTTGAAACTCCTGCGCTGGTCGCCGGCGCCGCCGAGGTAGAACTCCTTGACGTCCTCGTTGTCGCGCAATTCGTCCGCGGTGCCGTCGAGCACCACCTTGCCTTGCTCCATGATGTAGCCGTGGCTTGCGACCGAAAGCGCCGCGCGCGCGTTTTGCTCGACCAGGAGGATGGTGACGCCGAGGTCGCGGTTGATCGCCTTGATGATGGCGAACACTTCCTTCACGAGTAGCGGGGAGAGGCCCATCGAGGGCTCGTCCATCAGGATCATCCGGGGCCGCGCCATCAGCGCGCGCCCGATCGCCAGCATCTGCTGTTCGCCGCCGGAGAGATAGCCGGCAAGCCCGGTGCGCTCCTTCAGGCGCGGGAAATAGTTGAAGACCATCTCGATGTCGGCTTCGACGTCGTTGTCGCTGCGGGTGAAGGCCCCGAGCCGCAGATTTTCCAGCGAGGTCATGTCGGCGATGATGCGGCGGCCTTCCATCACCTGAAAGATGCCGCGGCGGACGATCCGTTCGGGATCGATGCCGTTGATGCGCTCGCCGTTGAAGATGATTTCGCCGCGCGTCACTTCGCCGTCTTCGGTCTTGAGCAGACCCGAGATCGCCTTCAACGTGGTCGACTTGCCGGCGCCGTTGGCCCCCAGCAGCGCCACGATCACGCCCTTCGGCACCTCGAGGCTTAAGCCCCGCAGCACCAGGATGACGTCGTCGTAGACCACCTCGATGTTGCGCACGGCAAGCAGCGGCGCGGGAGCCGTGGCGGTGCCGGGCGTGGCGCGTGTGTCGAGAGTATCAGTCATGAGGGCTTTGCCATCTACCAAGCTCGTCATGCCCGGCCTTGTGCCGGGCATCCACGTCTTCTTGGTCCGGCGTGGATGGGCGG
>Ga0209517_10010536_pt1 | contig 10266 bp, 10 predicted proteins | sample PeaSoiMetSII2010_FD_187695 | JGI IMG/M metagenome (GOLD analysis project Ga0209517, IMG submission 187695) | Peat soil microbial communities from Weissenstadt, Germany - SII-2010 (SPAdes) (version 2) | ecosystem: Environmental > Terrestrial > Soil > Wetlands > Peat | place: Germany... | reverse complement strand
ATTCCATGAGCCCCTTTATATCTATTTGGGTGGTGTAGGCGAAGCCCCAAGCACCCTTCAAAAAAGACCGTATTCCTGCACCTAGCTCATTTGAGCTACTTATTTTAGTTTTGCCATCCTTGACAGAGATTAACGTGCCCTCCGAAGTCTCGAGTCGTATATCAGCAAACTGTGCGCCGAGTTCCTTTGCTGTGCTCAGAACTTCATTAATATCGTCTCTTTTATCGTTTAATTCTTGCCTCACGAAATTGCATCTCCAATAATCTCTCCGTGAACGTGTTAAATTGTTTGCTCAAATAGAAATGGTTTTTGATTAGGAACCATACATTTTGACAGCAATGGACTATAAAGATAGTCTGAAGAATCAGCTATTCTGTTAAAAATCTTTGGCTTCAAGAACTATCCCGAGAGCTTAGCAGTATAAGTTGAATTGTCGCTCTTGTAAAATGGGGATTCCTAAATATTTACTATCTAAGATTATTTGAAACGACATAGCGTCATTAAAAGAAATAATTCTTGTTAAAATTCACATTTGTGATTATTTAGAACCTTAAACCTTCTCCATGCTGAATACAGAATTAAAGGAATGGTACAAAGTATGACTCCAAATGCAAGAACTCAATTGCTAATGTGGAACCCAATAAAAATAATGCGGGAAAAACGGCAACATTTATCCTCGTAAATGTCATTAAGTAGCTCTGCTATCCCGACGTTGGAAAATTTGCAAACGGCTGCTTCAAAGAAACTTTGAAAAATTAACAGCACAAACATTGTGGAATCTGAGGCACGAGAACACAGTCAAAAAGAGGATAAGCGCGATCTGCTATATATAATATCCATCGCTCTTCAACTCCACTACTAGCTGACAGAGACTGCGCGGCAACTGCTTCTTCTCAACCGATAAACGGCTCATATACTCTTACTCTCTGCCTTTTAGTGTCAGCATTGCCAGCACTAAAAAAATCGCGATAAAAGCAAACAGCGCGCCAACATCTATCAATATCTTATCTAATCCCCAGCCCTTGAGAAGAACTGAGCGGACAGCCTCTGCTGTATAAGTTGTGGGGAACAGATATGCTGCGGGTCTCATCCATGAGGGGATTGCTTCGGTTGGCATGAAAATGCCTGAGAGCAAAAGCGCCGGTAGCACTACAAAAGGTATTAATTGGAGCGCTTGTATTTCCCTTCGTGCGACGCTTGAAAGTAGAACCCCCAACGATACAGAGACGATGGCTAAGAGCGTGACTACCGCAAAAGCCAATATAATGCTTCCGACAACTGTGATATTAAATACCGTAATGCCCACGATTAAGAGGAGTGCGGCCTGCCCCATGCCTAATATGCTAAAAGCTAGGGTATATCCTGCCACTATCTCAGTTTCCTTTAAAGGCGACGCCATTAGTCGATACAACGTGCCTGATGTCCGCTCACCTACAAAAGCAATCAGCGTGAGTAACGTAGTGAGTTGATAGACAGAGAAGGTCGTAACTCCCGGCACAAAAAAGTCGATAAATCTGGCATTTTGCGCGTATATCGCGTCTCCAGCATTAACACTTATGGGCATCTCACTCCCAATGTCCGTCACCGTTTTAAAAACGGCAGCATTCACAGTTTTGGATATAGCCTCTGCTACGTTTGAATTACTTTTATCGAGCCTCAAAGCAACAGTAGTATTGTCCGAATTTGAGTGGTTTTGTAACTTTGAGTAAAAATCGCTTGTAAAATTAGTTGGAAAAATGATGACTCCGTATGCCTTACCATTTTCCACCATATTTACTGCCTGACTCACATTATTGGCATACTCCACCTTCATGACGCTTGTATTGAGATTTGATATGATTTTATCAGACAATTTACTAGGCATATCCCCAGAAGGCACACTTAATCCCTGATCGTTGTTAACGATCACCACTGAAACGTCGTGCACCTCAGTACTGAATGCCGCGCCAAATATAAGCATAATAAAAATGGGGGCGACAAAAATTTCAACGAGCGTACGCTTATCGTTTTTTAAGTACCTGAATATCCGTTCCACCACTGCGAACAATCGATAAATCTTCATGTGGCACTAATCCCTTTTGCAAACTCAAGAAATGCATCTTCAAGTGACTCAGTATTGGTGGACTGGAGGAGTTCACTTGGCACGCCTTCCGCGATCAGACGCCCTCCCCTCATAAAACCAATTCTATCGCAGCGTCCTGCTTCATCCATATAGTGGGTCGTAATTAGCATCGATATGCCGCTTTCTTTAAGCTCAATAAAATAATTCCAGAATGATACCCGCAGCTCTGGATCAATCCCAACCGTGGGTTCATCGAGAAAGAGAAGTTTTGGCTCATGGAGTAACGCGCATGCCAATGAAACCCTATGTTTCATTCCACCACTTAGGTTATTGACAAGCGTATCTGCAAATTTTTCTAAGTGGATAAATTTAAGTAATTCTCTCTCCCGCTCCTGAATCTTATCTTTACGTAAACCGAAGATCTTGCCGAAGAATGTTAAATTCTCCCGAACGGTCAAATCAAGATAAAGCGCCGTTTCCTGCGGCATGTAGCCGATGAAGGGTGTTATAGATTTGTCGATTTTATGCTCGAGCACGTTTGCCCCGCCAGAAGTCGGCCTTATTAGTCCACAGAGCATCTTGACTGTTGTTGTTTTACCCGCTCCGTTGGGACCTAACAATCCGTAAATTTCACCTGCACGAATTTTTAGGTTCAGCTTATCAACAGCAGTTAGATCTCCAAACTTTTTTGTTAAAAAGGTCGTTTCAATGTAGTATGTCATTTGCTCCCTTTCTGAATAGGATTCATAGATTTAAACATTTGCCCTTTTAACAAAGATGAATGCAAAATGAGTACCATCGTAAACCTTAGGCGTTAACGACCCCTAGGCGCTATAAGAAGGGTGAGGCATTCTTAAAATCATACTTAAAGTACAGCTTTAGGTGTGATTGTTCTCGCCGCTCCATTATCAACTTAAACCCAAGGCTAAGATATAGGCGTATCGCCGCGGTATTCGTTTCCCACGTCGTAATGAGTGACGATTCCATGCCGTTCTGGAGCAACACCAACATCGCAAACTGCACTAGTCGCCCACCTATCCCGCATCTCCTATATTCGGGTGCTACCGCGAGGGTCTCTATCAAACCCAACTTTGGTCTCGTGTAATCATAGATGACGGCTACGACTCCTATTACTCTGCCATGTGCGACTGCCTTAATCCAGCCCCGTTTTCTATCGTTAAATATTCGTGATACTTTCACGTAAAGGTTTTCAGTTTCCGTAAGCGTCGGGATAAACTCCTCGTCGACCAGTCTGAGTACCTCGAGGATGCCATTGAAGTCACGCCAGTCAGCCTCCTGAACTGCAGCTATTTTCCCTCGCTCCATCATGTGCTTGTAACCTCAAACTACTATCTATAAGACGTCTCCACTGCAGTTTCAATAAAGCAAGATAAGGCCATTCAGCACGATTTTATCATATGCTGGTTCTTCAAATGGAAGTCCTGCATTTTGGGCCGTTCTTGACACGTCAATCCCCATCGCTTCCATCGAGGGTCTCGCCTTATAGGGGTTTCTGCATCTGTTTCCAACTCCTGCACACTCATCACATAAGGTGCATTTGCCGGCAGTAAAGCCTGAAGCATAAGTAAAACCCCTCTTAAACGCAGCGGCCTCTAAACGATCAACGATTTTGTCCAAGTCGCTCTTCGCGACCTCATAAGTCTGTCCGTAACCCTTTACATATTCCACATCTTTAAAAAGGTTAACAAGATCATCAGCTGCGCGTATCTTTTCGAGCATCCACATGGGTACGTCATAAGAAATCTGAACGAGTAACGCCTTTTTGAACTTTGAGAGTATTGTCCTGAATTCGTCAACAGACATCACGTTAGGCGGGCACACTATGCAAAAATCATAGTTCTTACAGATAGGCACCATGCATTTCAGTCTGACCCGGTCATCCACTACTATCGCATCCCCATCTACGATGCTACAAGATGTGGCTCCAAGTTTCTTTGCAGTGTTGCAAAATTCGTTCAACGTTGCCTCACTATTGCTGTTGTGAACCTCAACCATCTTCTCTCATATTGTGATGTATCGAGAAATTATTTGAATATTGCCCCCATAAATCAAATGGTTTTTAAATAGTCATCAAAGTAATCTCCCTTTTGCTTCAATCGCTGAGTGATCAATCCCTAAGTTAAGCAAGTTGCGTTTCAACTGTTCTAGGATCTGGCAACTTCTCAAGCTTCTTAACCATATCGGAATATTTGTCCTGCAGCCTACGCAGATCCTCGAGATATCTCCCCGACTGGAGCCTTTCGATTTGCTCCACATCAAACCCGTACAACGACTTTACTCGCTCATAGCGCCCTGAAATTATTAACTTTCTTAACTTTCTTAAGAAAGTTAAGACTTCATCGCTTGAACTGCTTATTTTTGACAAAAAAGATATAATCTGCGGGATTCTCACAAGCAGCGAGTCTCCTGACTCCTCAAGTGAGAGTTTGAGTGCAGCCCGATTTTTGATGTCGCCAAGTGACTCAAGCCATACGATGTTTGACTCCATGACCTGCCTGAAGGTTGTTGTATCAGAGACATAATGGGAGAGCTTGTTTTCTGAGTACTTTGCGTATTTAAGTAATGTGGTAATCGGCTCCGAGGATAAATGCTCGTTTATCAGAAATTCATAGAGTTTGATGGCGCTCTCATGACTGAACGGCTTTGGAAAGTTTAGTTCAGGAATGTAACCAGCATCAAGTCCCACTTTTAAAGAATCCCGCGATGGATTTGCTTCGAAATAACCATCAAGCAAATCGCCTACTTTCATATTGTAAGATTCAAACTCGTACGTCAGCTCAGATAATTCTTCTACACGCGATAGATCAATTTTATTTGTTAACTCTGAACTTGATTCCAAGAGAGAGATCTTCTCTTTCAGTTCATCGCGTCTTGCGCGTAACGAACCATAAGCTTTTTTGTACTCTTCACACAGTGAACGCTGTTTTGCTAACATACCCAATGTTGGAATTCTGTCTAACTCTTTTCTAGCAGTCTCAAATTTTCGTTTCTTTAAGACGGTGAGCGCCTTATCGAAGTGCTCAATGTAATCGAGAGCCTCATTTTGGCGAGCCCGCTCAATTCTCTGGGCTATCCTGTTGAGGCGCTTCATTAAATCTAAAAAGACTCGAAAGTTGTCGGGAGTATCCTCAAAATCTGCTATGAGCGATCGTATTTCACCGTTAAACTGTTCCACTAACTCGAGGCGAGAACGATGAGCTTTATGTATCTGTTCATTCATCTTCCCTATTTCTTCGAGTGGGTTAAGGGGTTCCAATAATACTGCCTCTTCAAAAGCCTTATGTCGGGCAGCAGGCCTTATGCTCTATAGACTGCTCTGTCTTAAGCTCTGCGCGTAGCTCTCCTAGAGTTGCTACCCTCTCTGCAAAGGCGTTGTGCCGATGGATGCTCTCCTCGTTTATCTGTTTTATGGTAACGATCGAATCATCTGGTAGGTATGGGAAAGCCTCAACGACTTTATGTGCCATTGTCCTCACGCAGTCTTCAACGAACTTTGGGTTCTTGTGGGCAGTCTCGACCACGATTGCTTCATCGGTTCGCTTTAAAAGTTCGTAGATTTTAGAGCTCATAGACTCTTCTATGATTTCAATTATCGTGTCGAGTGGCACTTCATAGCCATCGCCGACTTCTATTGAGAGTACTCCGCGCCCTCTCTGATTGTGTGTCGCAAGCGGGACGTCCTTCACGAATGCATCAATGTCATTCTGTGATACGTTAAGCTCTTTTAGACGCATTTCCACAAGCTCCCTCACGTGCTCTTGCGCGCACGGGCAGGCGGTCATACCTACTACTTCAGCACCGATCATCCGGCGCGTCGTTTTGTCTTGCTCACTCTTTGCGCGATAAGTGGTGGTCTCAGCGAAGATGTTGGCAATCTCTTGAGTGTTTGTACCAGAACTTGGAGTTTGTCTCTTTACCATGTACTCACTCTGCATTCTGACTTCTGCTCGAGACGCATATTCGTGTTTTTCTAAGAGCTTATTCGCTACTTGGCCGCAGAGTTGCTCTATATCGAACACAGGTGCTCGTAAGGCATCCTCTAAGACTTGATCCATGACCTCGAAGTTCCTGCTTAGGTTTGCGCCCTTTCTGTCTGAAGGTAAGTCGACAAATATATCGAACTGAGAAACCAAGATTATGGGTCTTTTATCGCGTCTCGTAACCTTAACGAGTTTTTTAACGTTTGTAACTCCAACTCGTGTCAGGTTTATTAAGAATTCAGGTCGATCAGCTTGTACGTCAATTGGTAATTCCATCATTATAAGTTACACCACGTGATAAAATAACAGTTGTGAATTAGCTTTAAATATAGCATGCAATGGGAAGAATCCCGTATAAATATCACCGTGTCAGTTTCTCACAATGCGTTTAGTTCATAGACGCCCCCTTGAACGCAGTAAATGCCCCTACCTAATCACTCCTAAATCCAACTTTTATGAGTGGCTTTAATAACGTCAATAACCTCGGCGCTTTCGTGCTTAGCAATAATCTTCTTAGCACGAGTGACGGGCGATCCATGTCCCCATAGCGGGTTATTGTATCAAGTACCCTCTCGTCGTCAAGTGCAGCCACTACGTCGTTGAAGTCCGCGTCGCTCAGCTTATTCCATGCCTCATGCACTCTTAAACCTATTAAAAGTTCTCTGCCTATTTTAGAGCGCCATCTCCTGTCGTACTCTGCCAGCGCCTTTTTGGATGTGTCGTGGCGGTTTGCCGCGTCAGCTGCAACCTCTCCTGCGATTTTAGCGCATACAGCACCTGTGTAGATCCCACCACCACTTGTCGGCTTTACCTGTCCGGCTGCGTCTCCGACTAACATGACGCCATCCGCTACTGTTGATTCAGGAGGACCAAATGGGATGCTGCCTGTAAAAAAGTTCAACAAATGGGCCGGATAGCTTGGAAAGACCTTCTTCATGAGGAGGTTTAAATGATCGATAGCCCCCCCATTTGAACACAGTCCAATCCTCACAGTGTTCTCTTTTGTCGGTATGCTCCACGCAAAAAATCCCGGGGCAATTTCTCTCCCGACGAACAAATCCACAAAGTCACCACCATCCAGCCCTACATACGCCTCCGACTGTACACATGTTGTGACTTTCTTTACTCTTCCAATTCCTGCCGCCCGTCCTACCGAACTTTGTACGCCGTCAGCTCCTATTAGTACTCTTGTCCTAATCTCAGTCGGTTCACCATGGCTTGTCGCCTTTACTACTATATGCTTACCCTCTCGCTTGAAATTAGTGAATCTTGTCTTCACAAGTGATTCTACACCAGCTCTTATTGCTTCTAAAGCCATAGCTCGGTCAAGTTCTCTACGATCGATGACGTAGGCCATAGTTTTTGTGCCATCTATGGAGATCGTACGGCCGTCAGGTGCGTGAAGATTAGCCCCTCGCACTCCTCGTTTATCTAAGCTATTAGGTACCTCACACCCCTCGTATGCCCGTACGCTTATTAATCCTGAGCACTGAACAGGTTCACCTACTGACGAGTGTTCTTCGATCATAAGCACACGCGCACCATTCGATTGAGCGTATTTTGCAGCCATTGAACCAGCAGGCCCCGCTCCTACAACGATCACATCATAGTCTATCATAAGCTCAAGCAGCTATTGATGTAGAGATATATTAATCAATCTGAGTCATATTGATGGGCTGGATAACTAATATAATAGTGCACAGAACAAAGATGATGGTACAACTATGGAGTACAAACAGTGTCTTATCATTCGCGCTGATCTTAAACTTTCTACGGGAAAAAAAGCGGTCCAACTTGCTCACGCAGCCGTTACGGCCTATGAGCGTTCCGACCCTGTTACAAAAAAGCGGTGGTTTAACGAAGGGCAGAAAAAGATAGCTCTTCGAGTAAACACCCTCAAAGATCTCTATGAACTTAAATCCATTGCTGAAGCGCAGGGATTTGTCACTGCCCTCATCGTAGATGCAGGGCTCACTGAGATTCCACCAGGAACCGTCACGGCCCTCGGGATAGGGCCCGCTAAAGAAGACGAACTAGACAGAATTACGAGCGATTTAAAGCTTTTGTAGGGAGGCAGTGAGTGGATTGAAAACGGCTCAAATACCTGTTCCTGATGTTGACGTCAAAGCTGGCATGGAAGTATACTTGACGAGATCACGAGGCTTGGGCGGGAAAATAAGGCAGAATGTCGAAGACTTTAAAGTGGACGAGGTCTATGACAATAGATTTTCCGCAACGGGAAAATATGCCATTGTTAAAGTAACAAAGGTGAATGCAGAGACACACCACGTAGTTCGCGACTTGTCGCGGCGCTTAGGCATCAGCCAGAAGAGGATAAGCTGGGCGGGGACGAAGGATAAAAGAGCTGTCACGACTCAAAGGATGAGCATCTATGATGTTGAACTTAAGGAACCATTGACAATACCAAACGTCATAGTCGAGCCCATCGGAAGGGCTGATAAACCTGTGGTACTCGGCGATTTAAGGGGCAACGATTTTTCAATGACGATCCGGTGCGTTGAGGGCCCGATAGAGGATGTCCAGGTCAGAATTTCGGCTGCCGTTGAAGAGATACATAGTGAGGGGGGCGTTCCAAATTTCTTCGGAATCCAGCGATTTGGCTCTATTCGGCCAGTGAATCAACTTGTGGGAAAAGCTCTTCTTGGTGGCGATATGGAGAACGCTGTGATGACCTATATGGCTATGCCATTCCCTGATGAGCCGGAAGCCGTTAAAGAGGCAAGAAAGTTCGTGTGGGACACCCACGATTTCAAGGAGGGTTTGAAATTACTGCCATTGAGACTTAGATATGAGCGCGCTATGATGAGCCACCTTATAGAATCTCCCGGCGATTATGACGGGGCCTTGAACGTGCTCTCTATAAATTTACAGCGACTATTTGTGCACGCATATCAGTCCTGTTTGTTCAACAAAATGCTAAGCCTGAGGATCAAAAGGGGGTTCTCCCTCTCTAGAGGGGTTGATGGTGACTTTGTATTCCTCAATGAGGAGGACAAAGTAAGAACCGTTGTTCCAAAAAATGTCGAACGCATAAATGGGAAGATATCTGAGGGTAGAGCATTCATTCAAATGCCTGTACCGGGCTATGATACGTCGATCTCAGATGGTACGATAGGCGAAATAGAACGCGAGGTTCTCGAATCAGGGGGAGTAGTACTAAACCAGTTCAAACTCGAATGCTGCCCGAGGTTACGTTCAAAGGGAGTGATGAGAAACGTGGTTCTCCCGACCAAGATAGAATTCAACGTTTCAAACGATGAGGTAAACAAGGGCTTTGCAAAAGTTGAGTTAAGATTCTACCTTCAAAAAGGCAGCTATGCTACGTCTATTCTCCGCGAAATAATGAAGATGAGGCCCGGGTAAATGTGGTCAAAGTCTAAAGCATTGGGCGCCACACTGCTTTTGCTTGCTCTTGCTCTTGTAGCAGTATCGGGATACACGTATGGTCTAAACGTGATGCTTAACGACACACAATCGCTATATTCAAGCTCAAACTCAATCGTTCCAACAAATGCGTCTATACGGTCGGACATCCCCGCGACACCGCGACAGTACGACAGATCCGAGGTTTTTATAGGAGGCCTCAAAATATACGCTGATCTCGCTGACACTCCGAAGAAACAGACTAACGGACTCGTGTGGAGGTCTCAATTGAATGACAGCGAGGGAATGCTCTTCGTCTTTAGTAGTGAACGAAGTTTGAACTTTTGGATGAAGAACATGCTAATACCCATTGATATAGTGTTCGTGACATCCGACATGAAGGTCATCAATGTCTATAAATCAGTACCCCCCTGCGCAAACGATCCTTGCAAGCCGTATGCTTCGAGTAAACCGGCAAAATACGCACTTGAGTTGAGCGCTGGATTTTGTGAACGACACGGAGTACACCCGGGTGACTCCATCTCCATCTCCATCTCAGGCCCCTAGGGCCATCCTAATCGTCGTCTTATAGCGATTGTCTGTAGAATTACACTCTTCACGAATCGGACAGGCAAAGCAATTTGGGCGTTGCGCGTGGCAGAATTCAAAGCCATGTTGGATTAATAGCAGGTGACTTTTTCCGGGACTTTCAAGGACGGATTCGAGTACTTCTTTTGCAAGCTGTTTGGCTTTGGCACTCCCCTGGGTCTTCTCAAAGTGAACGTCAATTCCGACCCTTGCAGCGTACTCTTCTATGAA
>Ga0209517_10010535_pt1 | contig 10267 bp, 7 predicted proteins | sample PeaSoiMetSII2010_FD_187695 | JGI IMG/M metagenome (GOLD analysis project Ga0209517, IMG submission 187695) | Peat soil microbial communities from Weissenstadt, Germany - SII-2010 (SPAdes) (version 2) | ecosystem: Environmental > Terrestrial > Soil > Wetlands > Peat | place: Germany: Weissenstadt... | reverse complement strand
ACCGTCCATTCGAGTAAATGTCCGCGGTGTCGAACAGGTTGACGCCCGCCTCGAAGCACACGTCGATCAGGCGCCGCGCCTCCTCTACCTCGGTCGATCCCCATTCCTTGAAAAACTCCGTAGCCCCGGCAAACGTCCCGGTGCCAAACGCAAGCGCAGAAACCTTGAGGCCTGAGCCTCCCAGCAGTCGATATTCCATGGCCGATTGGATGCGAACAGCGGTGCGAGGATGCAGAACGGCCAACGGCCCGTCAACGTTTAAACTGAATAAGCCATGACCACCATCAAAGCCATCCGCGGCACCCGCGACTTGCTGCCGCCGGAAACGGCCCTCTGGAACCGCATCGAATCCACCGCCCGGGCAGTCTTCGCCCGCTATAACTTCGGCGAGATTCGCACGCCCATCTTCGAAGACACAGCCCTCTTTGCCCGCGGCGTCGGCGAGGAAACCGACATCGTCTCGAAGGAGATGTTCACCTGGGAAGATGGGGAACGTTTTAACGATAGAGCCCTCATCGATGCTTGGATTGAATCGAGGAAGGGGCGAATAGAGATCTTGGCCCGAGAGGGAAGGGTCGGGGACCGTAGATTTGATCTTGTGGTGAGAGACCTGAAGGAAGGCGTGATTGAGGTTGTCGAATTCAAGCACAAGGGCGACTTCGGCCAAGTCGAGCAATTAAGGAATCTCGTGGATGCCTACCCCGCAGACCCGCCCACAGCGGAGAAACGAGGCCGGCTCGTTTATCCGGAGGGAAAGAAAGGACCGGCCCATTTTTCCGCGGTGCCCTCTCCTTGGATTGACGTCGAGGAGGTTCCCGGTCGCTTCTTTCAGTCCTCACAGAACCTCACGCTTCGGCCGGAGAACACAGCAGGGGTGGTGCGCGCGTACATTGAGCACAAGCTAGGCGAGAGCGGCCAGTTGCAGAAGCTCTACTACATTGGCCCCCAGTTCCGCAGGGAGCGACCGATGAAGGGTCGCTACCGGCAGTTCTTCCAGATTGGCGCAGAGGTGATTGGCCCGCCGTCGGCAGGCAGTGAAAGCCCGCTGCGCGACGCCGAAGTGCTGGAGCTCCTAACCACGCTGCTCAACGAACTCGGCATCACCGGCTGGACGCTCGAGCTGAACTCCGTAGGGTCCTCCGCCGACCGCGCCCGGTACAACGAAACGCTTCGCGCCGCTCTCGCCCCCGTCGTCGGCCAAATGTGCGCAGACTGTCAGCGCCGCGCCGTCACCAATCCGCTGCGCGTGCTCGACTGCAAGGTCCCCGCCGACCAACCCATCATCGACACGCTGCCCGTGATCGCCGATTCGCTCGACGAAGCCTCCTGCGCGCATTTCGCGCAAGTCCTCGCCGCCCTCGACGCAGCGGGCGTTGCTTACACCCTCAACCACCGTCTTGTCCGCGGCCTCGACTACTACACCCGCACTACCTTCGAGTTCACTCACGGCGGCCTGGGCGCGCAGAATGCCCTGCTGGGCGGCGGGCGCTACGACGGCTTGAGCGAGGCCATCGGGGGCCCCAAGGCTCCGGGCATCGGGTTCGCCATGGGTGAAGACCGGCTGGTGCTCACCCTCCAGGCCCTCGAATCGGCCCAGCAAAGCGAGAAGGCGGCGGCATTTATCGCCCCAATTGGAGAAGACCTCAACCCCGCCGCGCTCGCCCTGGCCCGCGAACTCCGCCACGCCGGCCTGCGGATCGAGCTCGGCGAAGGCAGCTTCCGCCTCAAGAAATCCTTTGAAGCCGCAGACAAGTCCGCCCGCGCCATCGTCATCCTCGGCGAAGACGAGCTCGAATCCGGTATCCTTACAGTGAAGACCTTCTCCACAGGCATACAAACCAAGGTTCCTCGCGCGGAACTGGCAGCGTTTCTCAATCGATGAACGACGGATTGAGGTTTGTGGTCTCCCATCCTTCGCAAAAGGCGCGAAGGATGGGGCACCCATTCATTGTTGGCATATCCGCGCAAGAATAAAGGACAGACGTAGTGCTCGATTTTCTAGGATCCCTCGAACGTACCCATCTCTGCGGCGACCTTCGCGCCGCCCACGCCGGCCAGCAAGTCGTCCTCATGGGCTGGGTCAACCGCCGCCGCGACCACGGCAACCTGATCTTTCTCGACCTTCGCGACCGCTCCGGGATCGCCCAAATCGTACTGGATAAAGAGCTCACCCCCGACGGCCACCTGAAGGGCGAGCAGATCCGCCCCGAGTACGTCGTCGCCGCCGTGGGCAAGGTCAGCCTGCGCGATCCGGACGCCATCAATCCCAAAATGCCCACCGGCGAAATCGAGATCGAGGCCACCCAGCTCCTGGTCCTCAACGACACGCGCCTCGCGCCCTTCTCGCCTGCCGAAGAGGCCATCCAGAACGAGGAAGTTCGCCTCAAATACCGCTACATCGATCTGCGCCGCCCCGAGATGCAGCGCAACTTCCGCCTGCGCCACGACATCACTCTTGCCATCCGCGAGTCGCTCAGCCGCCAGGGCTTCCTCGAAATCGAAACCCCCATCCTCACCAAGTCCACCCCCGAAGGCGCACGCGATTTTCTCGTCCCCAGCCGCGTCCATCCCGGCGAGTTCTACGCCCTGCCGCAGTCCCCGCAGATCTTCAAGCAGATCCTCATGATCAGCGGCTTCGACCGCTACTTCCAGATCGCCCGCTGCTTCCGTGACGAGGACCTCCGCGCCGACCGCCAGCTTGAATTCACGCAAGTCGATCTCGAGATGAGCTTCCCTCGCCAGGAATCGGTCTTCGCCGTCGTCGAGCAGTTCCTGGCGGCCGCCTTCGCCGCCGCTGGCGTCACGCTGCCCACGCCCTTCCCCCGCATCACCTACGACGACTCCATGCGCCAGTTCGGTTCCGACAAGCCCGACCAGCGCCTGCCCGGCCTGACCGATGTGCGCGCGGCATTCACTGACGGGGCGCTGGCCACGCTGCAGATCGACCCGGCCCTGCCCGTCGTCGCCCTGCGCATTCCCAATGTCGGCGAGCTCAGCCGCAAGGAACGCGAAGACAACCACCCCATGTTCGACCAGAAGAAGGGCGCCAAGTTCATCGACGATTTCAAGCGCCTCGCCAAGGGCTTCCCGGAGAGCGCGGTGAAGGTGCGCGAACTCGCCGGAGCCGCGGACGCCGACTTCGTCATCATAGTCACTGGCGACCCCGCCCACCCCGTCAAGGCCAGCGACACCAAGTTCGAGGGCCGCCTCTCCGAGCGCGAGATCAACGTTTACTCCGCCGCCGGCAACTTCCGCACCGAACTGGCGAAGAAGTATGCGGACCGGCACAAGGCGTTTGGCGTCACCGAGCAGGTGGTCGAAGACGCCCACGCCCGCAACGCATCGAATCCAACAGACGGGTCAGCCGCCTTCCACCCCATCTGGATCGTCGACTTCCCCATGTTCGAGTACGACCTGGCGACGGCGAAGTGGATGCCCGCGCACCACCCCTTCACCTCGCCCCACGAGCACGACATGGCCAACCTGGTCACTGATCCAGCCAGCGTCCGCGCCAACTGCTACGACCTCGCCCTGAACGGCATCGAGCTCGGCTCCGGCTCCATCCGCATCCATCGCAAAGACATTCAGCAGCAGATCTTCCAGTCTCTCGGCATCAGCGACGACGAAGCCCGCGCCCGTTTCGGCTTCTTCCTTGACGCGCTGGAGTACGGCACCCCGCCCCACGGCGGCATCGCCCTCGGCCTCGACCGCATCGTCATGCTTCTCGCCGGCTCGTCCAGCCTGCGCGAAGTGATCGCCTTCCCCAAGACGGCGAAGGCCATCGATTTAATGGCCGACGCGCCGACAACGGTCAGCGACCACCAGCTAAAGGAGCTACACATTCGCGTGGCGTTGAAGAGCTAAAGGCGGAGATGTACTTTAGCGTTGCTACGTGCGTCCCATCTGAAATCCGTGTCGCCGTTCCATCGCTTTTCTCGCCTCAATTTCGCAATGAAGGATCTTCATATAGGCGTGCGCTGACCGCTCAAGCTTTTGTCCGAGAGCATCCGCGCGCGCAATACCTGGGGCGGAATTCCTTCCAGCTCTATTCGCTCTTCCTGTCGCCGTCTGGCGCAGACTCATATTAAGTCCATCAATGGACTGTTGCTTGAAGCTGCCTAGCTCTTTCCATATCCGCTCGTCAGGAGCCATGCCTTTGATTTCGTATGCCTCAAGCCACGCGTCAAGGTAAGTGCGCAACTCCGCTTTGAAATGTTCAACTTCAATTTCATCGAATCGTGTATCCAATGGATCCAGTATCAATCCGTGACCGCGAGCTAATTGATCTTCGCTCACTCCTGAACGGTCTTTTTCTTTCTTTGTTCTCAGAGCATCCAGCTCTCCATTGAACTTATTGCGGGAGTAATGCTGTAACTCACTCCATAGTGCCTCGGTCATTCTGTCGCTCCCTTACACCCGATCCAACTCCGCAAACAGCTCGCTCAGCACCACCCGAATCGGCGTCTCCGGCACGGCAAGCTCACCATTCCGCACCTCTTCGAGTCCAGCAGAAGTGTATCGATAGGCAATGCGCGGCTCGGGATCAATGAGCCAGATATTCTCGATTCCAAAGCTTCTGTACTCCGCAGCCTTCCCTTGCATGGCGCTGACCGAATCTTCCGGCGAAAGAATCTCGATGGCTATCAGCGGCGGTCGCGTCACGTAGCGATCAAAGCTCTCCCCCGCCCGCACCACCAGCACATCCGGAACCCTGAAATTCCTTGCCTTGGTCTGTGTGCGAAGTTCGGGAAACACCTCAACTCCCCATTCCGCGCGCTTGATGGCAAAAAGAACGGTAAGATACCGCTGAATGATGGAGTGCTCTTTCTCGCCCAAGTTCCGCTCCTCAATCCGCCCATCCACAAATTCGCGGTCCGGGCTCCAACTCGTTCGGAGGTATTCCCGCACGGTCCAGAGCTCTTCCGAATTGGGCAAGGTCGCCATGCGCTGATTATCGCCCCAAACCAACCGCCCTGCCAAGAGCACGCTCCCGCATTCGCACCGGCACACCGCCAGTTATCTGGTCCGACATCGGCCGGACGTTCTACAATTCCGCGAATCCACCACGCCTCAAAACGAGCCCCCGGAGCTGCATGCCGACCACACTTCAACTTTTCGGACCCGTGCACCTGGCCATCCTGGCCGCGGTGCCGCTGCTTGCGGCCATCCTTGCGGCGGCGCAGCGGAAGATTGCACCCGGTTCGCGCTGGATACGCTTCGGCCTTGCGGCTGCGCTTTTTGTGGAGGGGGCAGCGTATTACCTGAGCTTTGTCCTGCACGGCGAGCGGCTGTTTCCCTATCACCTGCCCCTGGAGCTCTGCGATGCCTCGCTGTGGCTGATCATCATCGCGCTGTGCACACTCAACCGGGCAATCTTCGATTTGGCTTATTACACTGCGGTGGCTGGGGCTTCCATGTCGCTGTTGACGCCGAACCTCGGGGAGCCCCTACTCTCGTTCATCACCGTGCAGTACTTCGTGAACCACGGCCTGATTGTCGCCGCCGCTCTCTACCTGGTGTGGTCGCGGCAGGCGCGGCCGCGGCCGGGGTCGGTCGGCAGGGCGATGCTGTGGGTGAACATATACGCCGCCTTCGTCGGCATATTCGACTTCATCTTCAAGACCGACTACATGTTCCTCGGCGCCAAGCCTCAGGCCCTGACGCTCCTGACTTTTCTTGGACCATGGCCCTGGTACATCCTTACCAGCGAACCGGTCGCCTTCGTCCTGTTCCTGTTGCTCTATCTTCCCTTCCGCCCAACCCCAGCCAAGGCATCTTAGAGCGGAGCCAGAATTGGTATACCCCGAAAGCACAGCGCTCAAGTCGACGCGACCAACAGCCCGGGGCCCCCAGCGACAGGTCTTCGTCGCTGGGGCGGAGGAAGCGGCGACCTCGCACGGACATCAACAGGGTACAGTAATTCTGGTTCCGCTCTAACCTGCTGTCTTCGTATGGATTCTTCAAATCCCCGTTCGAACCTGTCGGTGCCCTATCCTTACCGCGCATCCGCCACGGCGGACGGGAAGGGTGGGAGACCACAAATCCTTGGCGCGCAAGCGCCGCCTGCCCCCCGCATGTGGTTTGCAGATAATTACGCTCCCTCGGCGCACAATGGGTTTGGAAGGGATGAGGTTATGGAAGGGATGAGCCATGAAGACCTCTTGCGCTGCCGGAATGCCTCGGATTTCGCCGTTCATTCCCCCACCCCGTACCCCCCCATTTTCGTCACAGCTCCTTGAAACTAAACAGGTTACACAAATAATGACCTCTTTGCCCTATCGAAATAAAGGAGTTACGGGTTTTTCACTTTTTCCCATCTTCTAAAAACAGGGCACTCACGGGCTGCATGATCGGGGAAATTCGCCGATTCTCAGGGCGCTTTCCTCTCCTCGGACGAGGCTCCGCTTGCCCCGACAGCATGGATTTTCATCAATGGAAATGCGTGTTCAATCGAAACAACAGCGTCAGCAAACGCCTGCCTGTTCAGCCTCGCTCGCAGCCTCCTGCAGCAAGCGCGCAGCGCGCTCATGGTCGCCGGCGGCTTCGTAGTGCCTCGACCTCTCGCGCGCCACGCTCGCTTCGCGTCCGGCAAACAACGCGCCCAGCCGCTCCGCAATGCGAATATGTCTGCGCGCCCTCCGCGCCGAGGCCTGCCGCTGGTAAAGCACCTCGCGATAGAGCCCGTGCGCAAACACATAGAAGGCTGACCTGGTTCCGTCCGGCAGCTCATCCTGCCCGGCCCGCACCACAAAATGCAGCCGCCTCGCCAACCTGTCGCAGGCTTCGTCGGTCTCTTCCAGGTCCTTTTCGAGAGCCGCCGCCACCGCCCATGCCGGGAACGCAACCGTCATCAGACTGGCCGCCTCCAGCAGCAGCTGCTCCTCCTCGCCCAGCCGTTCAATCTCCAGCTCGATCATCCTCACCAGCGGATCGGGCACCCCGGCTTCCATCTCCGGGAACGCCCCACATTGCTCCCACTGGGTCGTGCCGTTCGCGCCCCGGCGCGCCAGTACCCCCAGCGCCAGCAGATGCTCCAGCACCGCAATCACAAACAGCGGATTGCCCTCCGAGCGCTGGTAGACAAAGTCGGCCAGCCCTGAGGGCAACGACTCCTGCCCCAACTCCCTGCTCAGCAGCTCTGTGACCGCGGTCCTCTTGAGCGGCGCCAGCACCATCTCCACGCACAGTCGCCGCACCATTAAGTCCTGTTTCAGCCCCGTCAGCAGATCCTCGAATTGCCCATTGCGCGGAGTGCAAGTTGCCAGCACCATCAGCCTGGCCTGCGCCCGCCTCCGCGCCAGGGCCGAGATCAGGTGAAGTGTCGAGTCATCCGCCCAGTGCAAATCCTCGAAGACGAGAATCAGCGGCTTCTCCCCGGCCAGCTCTTCCAGAGCCGCGCAAAGGTCTCCCAGCGTCCGCACCTCGGCCGCGGGCCGTGCTGCGGGAGCCGCGCCGCCTGCAGAGTCTCGACCCATTCCGAGCCAGGCCGGCGCCATCCGCGACAGCACCCTGCACGCCGCCTCCCCATCCGGCCCCGCGCACAACTCGCGCAGCGCCTCCACCACCGGGTAGTACTCTTCCGTCCCGCCAATCCCCTGCACACACTGTCCGCGCCCTACACTCGCCGCCATCGAGGAGGTCATCTGGGCGCAAAAGGCGTCCACCAGGGTCGTCTTCCCAATCCCTGCCTCGCCGCTCACAAAAATCGCCTGCCGCTCGCCCCGCGCAGCCAGCTGCCACTGCGCCTGAAGGTGAGCCAACTCCACGCCGCGCCCCACAATCGATCTGCCGCGCCTCTCCAGCGCCGGGGTTGCCGCCGCGGCCATGGGTTCGGTTGCCGCCCGCTCCGTCACCTGCGCCATAAAGCGGTAGCCGCGCTTGGGTAGCGTCTGGATGAATCGCGGCTGCTCGGCGTCGTCGCCCAGGACCTTGCGCAGCTCCAGCATGTAAGTTCGCAGCACCTGCGGCTGCACATAAGTCTCCGGCCACACCGCATCCAGCAGCTCGTCGTGGGTAATCAGGCGGCCCGGGTTCTCCACCAGGTAGCGCAGCACCGCGAAGGGTTTGGGTGCCAGATCGATGGGCGCACCGCTGCGCAGCAGACACTGGTTCGCCGTGTCCAACCCAAAACACTCAAACTGCTTCATCCGACCGGACCTCCGAGGAAAGAGGGCAACCCGTATCCGCTATCAGCAATCTATCTGCCACAGCCGCCCATCGTAATCCTCACCCACATCCCGATGCGATTGTTGGGGTTGGCCGTGCAATGCAACTTGAATCCGGCTGGCAATCGGCGAATCGCCGTCCATTTTCGGACACGGCTGTTCACAGGCGCACAAGCATCAATTCGCTAAAATCCTGCCTGGACGCTCAGGGGGACATACGCCGCGGCACGACGGATCGTTCCCTTGCTGACAGGCCCACTGTCTTTGACCTTCCGATCTTGATTTCGGGCTCGTCGGCCATTTTGAAAATCAGGTTAGAACGGAACCAGCATAGCCACATTCCGAAAGCAAGTCCGCCATGGGTCTCTTCCCTCGAATCCTTTCACTGCGCCTGCGCTCTCTTCGGTTGCGCTCCAAGTCACTGCGCCGCGTTGCCTTCCGTCACAATGAATCGGTAGTCGCCACCCTGGTGGCGATGTTTCGACGCTTCCTGATACGCCGATCCGTGGTACCACGCCTTCGCCTTTTCGTAGGTGGAAAACTCCAGCAGGATCACGTCCTCGGCTGCACTGCCTTCAAGGACCTCCATGCGGCCTTGAATGGCCTGCACCATTGGAGGATGTTCTTTGAAGCTGGCCGGTGTCAGTTGCTTATACTGTTCAAGCTCAGCCGCGTTCCGTGTCTTCTCCCGGGTGATGATCACATAAGCTGGCATTTTGCTCTCCCTCGTCCTCGTTCCAGGATCGATAGTAATCGGCCTGATCGACAGGCCCACAACCCTTGAACTGCCTGGTACCTCTTTTCAACAGACTCCCTTTCACAACATCCCTGCGTTACCCTAAGGTCTTATGGGCCGCATCCGCATCCTTCCCGACCAGGTCGCCAACCAGATCGCTGCCGGCGAGGTGGTGGACCGGCCGGCTTCGGTGGTCAAGGAACTGCTGGAGAATGCGCTGGATGCGGGCGCCAACCGCATCCGCGTCGAGGTCGAGGCCGGCGGCCGTCGGATGATCCGCATCACCGACGACGGCCACGGCATGAACCGCGACGACGCCCTGCTGGCCTTCGAGCGCCACGCCACCTCGAAGCTGCGCACCGCCGACGACCTGCTCTCCATCGCCACCCTGGGCTTTCGCGGCGAGGCGCTGCCATCCATCGCCTCCGTGGCCCGTGTGACCCTGGAAACGGCTACGGGCGAGGAAGCCGCCGGAACCCGCATCGAGATTGCTGGCGGCAAAATCCTCCACGTGGACGACGCCGCACAGCCCCGCGGAACCACCCTGGCCGTCGCCGACCTGTTCTTCAACACCCCGGCCCGGCGCAAATTCCTCCGCGCCGAAAGCACGGAGCTGGCCCACGTCACGGCCCTGGTCACCCACTATGCGCTGGCCCATCCGGAGAAGCACTTCGAGCTCATCTCGGCCACCCACACCATCGTCTCCGCGCCGCCGGTTGCACGCACGGCCGAACGGATCTACCAGATCTTCGGCAAGGACACCCTCGCCCAACTGCTCCCCGTTGCCGCCGAGATTCCGCTCGCCCGCGCCGGCCTGCCCGAGCCGCCGCCGTGGAAGAAAGACCCCGACGAGCCGGTGCGCGACCCCGGCACGCTGCGGCTGACCGGCTTCTACTCCAAGCCCGAGCTGCAAAAGCTCAACCGCAACTCGATCTATATCTTTGTGAACAAGCGCCTTATCCGCGACCGCCTGCTGATCCACGCCATTACCGAGGCCTATCGCAACGTGATCCCACCCACCAGCTACCCGGTGGTCCTGCTTTTCCTCGAAATGCCGCCTGAGGAAGTGGATGTCAATGTTCATCCCGCGAAGACCGAAGTCCGCTTCCGCCAGCAGAGCCTGATCCACGACTTTGTCCGCGACAGCCTGCGCACGGCGCTCATCCAGGCCCGCCCGGCTGCCGCTTTCCTGGCCGCTCTGGACTCGGCGCCCGCCGCCAGCCCCTCGCTCATGCCGCCTCCCGCCTCGCCCCTGCCCGGCGCGCCTGACGGCCCTCTGCCCGCCGACTCCGATCCGGAAGCGCTTCAGTCGGTGGCCGCGGACACAGAGCGGTTCCAACTGACGCCGCCGCTGCCAACACCTGTT
>Ga0209517_10010534_pt1 | contig 10268 bp, 10 predicted proteins | sample PeaSoiMetSII2010_FD_187695 | JGI IMG/M metagenome (GOLD analysis project Ga0209517, IMG submission 187695) | Peat soil microbial communities from Weissenstadt, Germany - SII-2010 (SPAdes) (version 2) | ecosystem: Environmental > Terrestrial > Soil > Wetlands > Peat | place: Germany... | reverse complement strand
CTGGCCGCACCCCTGGCGCCAGCGGCCTCTGAAACCGTCGCCGCCCCCGCTGTCCTGGCCCGGGACCTGCATTTCCCCAACCCAGGTGAGGCCTTTGGCCATTACCGGATAGTGCGGCTGCTCGGGCAAGGAGGCATGGGGGCCGTGTTCGAGGCGGAAGACCAGGAGTGCGGGCGGCGCGTGGCCTTAAAAGTGCTTGGGCATCGGCTGGATTGGCCCGAGGCTCGCAGCCGCTTCTTCCGCGAGGGCAGGCTGGCCGCATCGGTCAATCATCCCAACAGCGTTTATGTCTATGGCACCGAGGAAATTGCCGGCATCCCGGTTATCGCCATGGAGTTGGCCGCAGGCGGCACCTTGCAGGAGCGCGTCTCCAGCCAGGGTCCGCTGCCAGCCGCCGAGGCGGTGGACTGCGCGCTCCAGGTTATTGCGGGTCTCGAGGCCGCGCAACGCGCCGGCGTGCTGCACCGGGACATCAAACCCTCCAACTGCTTTGTCGATGAGGACGGAACGGTCAAGATCGGTGACTTCGGACTCTCGATCTCGACCCTGGTGCGCTTCGAGCCGAGCTTGACGGCCTCCGGGGCTTTCCTCGGCACCCCGGTATTCTCTTCGCCAGAGCAATTGCGGGGCGACGACTTGACCGTCCGCTCGGACATCTACTCGGTGGGGGTCACGCTTTACTACCTGCTGACGGGCCATCATCCTTTCACGGCCGACAACCTGGTGCAACTGCTGGCGACGGTCCTGGAACGGCGTCCCGATTCGCCGGCCAAATGGCGCCCAGGGCTGGCGCCGGGGCTCTGCCGCACGGTGCTGCGCTGCCTCGAGAAAGACCCCGAGAACCGGTTCCGGAACTACGCGGAACTGCGCGCCGCCCTGCTCCGGCACGCGACCGCTGCGCCCATCCCCGCTCCGGTCGGTTGGCGCTTTCTGGCCGCGTGCCTTGACGCGCTGTTCTGCATTATGGCGCTGGTAGTTGTCCAACTCCTCCTCCTCTTCAGTTCCGACCTTCTGCCGGGTCCTGAGACCTATCGCTCGCTGAAGTTGCCGCTCACCTGGATTTGCCCCTTGGCCCTCCTGGCGGTGAACTACGTGTTCCTCGAGGGACGATCGGGCGCTTCCGCCGGGAAAGCGGTTTGCGGACTGCGGGTGGCGCGGCTGGACCGGAGACCCCCGGGCCTCTGGCGTGCTGCCCTTCGCGCCCTGATGTGCTTCGGACCGGCGTTGTTGCTCTGCCTGGCCGGGCTTAACGCTCCGCTCGCCGGGCGCACCGCGTCGAGTCCCTTTCCCGCGGGGCTTTTCCTGCTCGAGTCGTGGGCGCTGACGGCGCTCCTGTTTTCGACCGCCCGGCGCCGGAGCGGGTTCGCCGCCGGCCATGACCTTGCGACCGGAACGCGGGTGGTGCTCCAAGCCGCTCGCCAGGCCCGGCCTCCTCTGTCAGCGGCGGATGAAACCTCGCCGAAAACGGAGTCGGCTCAGTTAATCGGCCCCTATCAAGTGCTCAACACGCTCGGCGGAGGCAGGGAGGGCGAGGTCCTCCTCGGTTTCGATGCGCGCTTGCTGCGCCGGGTTTGGATTCGCCGGCCGCCTCCAGGCACGCCGCCGCTCCCACCGAACCTGCGCTATCTGGGGAGGCGCGGGCGGCTGCGCTGGCTCAACGGCCGGCACACCGCCACCGAGACCTGGGATGCCTACGACGCGCCCTCGGGCAAACCCCTGTTGGACGTGATTTCCCAACCGCAATGCTGGAGCCGCGTGCGGTACTGGCTCCTGGATTTGACCCAAGAGCTGATGGCGGCCGAAAACGATGGCTCATGGCCCGCCGTGCTCGACCTCGACCGTGTCTGGATCACGGCCGAAGGCCACGCCCGGCTGCTCGACTTCCCGGCCCCGGGTGCGGAAGCTTCCGAGACCGGCCGGTCTTTGGACCCGGCGAGGCGCCCGTCAGCCGCAGATTTCATCCGCCAGGTGGCGTGGTCGGCGTTGGAAGGCCGTCCAATCGGAGTCGAAACGGCCCGAACGGCGTGCCTGCGCGCACCGGTGGCGTTGCCGGCTCGGCGCTACCTCGAAAGCATCGCGATGGGTTCCGGCCTGGCTGAGGTGGTTGCCGGTCTCCAGCCCTTGCTCTGCCGCCGGGCCACCATATCCCGCGCCAAGCGGTGGACGCTCCTGGCGGTGGGTATCGCCCTGCCCCTGTTATATGCGGTCACCTTCGCCATCGAGTTCGGCTTGCAGGCCTGGCGCCTTCCCGCGGACCCGGAGTTGGCCGCTCTCCAGGTATGCCTCCTCCACCACGAACTGTTGCGCCAGCCGCCGTTCCACTTCGGACACGGTCCCTGGCCCCATGCCCGCGAAAGCCAGGCGCTCGAGACCTACACCGTGGGGCGCTTCGGGCCGATTCTGTCCAACCAGGCCTCCTTCGCGAGGCTTCGAGGGAGTGCGGTCGCTTACGACAGCTTGCGCTTCGAGGCGAGGCTTATCATGCGCCTCAACCAGACTCCCCCTTCGAAAGCCGCCTTCGATCAGGCTGGATTCGTAGTGGAACGGTTCCTGGGAGGACCACCCAACGGACGCGCGGAGGCCGCTTTGCGGCGAGGCTCGCTAATGCACGCCGTTCTATTGATTGCCCACAGAGCGGGCTTGGTTTGTGTGGTTGTGCCCTGCCTGGTGGCTTCGCTTTGTTTCCGGGGCGGGTTGCTGGTCTTCGCGCTCGGCATCGCGTTGGTAAACCGCCACGGCGCCCGAGCCTCACGGCTCAGAGTGACCGCCCGCAACCTGCTGGCTTGGCTCCCCTTCCTGCTGCTGACGGTTTTCGAGCAACGGCTGGCGCCTCTCGCCGGCCCCAGCCGCGCCGTCCTTCTCGCGCTCGGATGCGCCGCAACCCTGGCCCTGATCTCCACCCTGCTCCCGCAGCGGGGCTTGCAGGATCGGTTGGCCGGCGCCTGGCCGGTGCCTCGATGAACAGTTGTGTGAACTATGAGTTGCAGCGCGCTTTGTTTATGCGGGTTTCAATGGGTTTCTGAATGGTGCCAGAGGAGGGATTTGAACCCCCGACCAAAGGCTTATGAGTCCTCTGCTCTACCCCTGAGCTACTCTGGCAACCCTATGGAAACAAGCGATTCCCGGCTTCGGACTGGCCAGGTTCGCCTGCACGCCCAGACTGTAGCCGATGCCATGGCCGCCCGGCAAGTCGTCAAAACGGAGATCAAGTCCGGCAAGCTCCTGACCCCTCCCGAAGCCGAAGCGAAGGAGCGGCCGCCAACAGGCTGCAGGCGAAGCGGCTAGGCAATCCAACGACCGGACGGACGTGTTCGTTTCCGGCTGTTTGATGATCGCCGGACCTCGCACGGAGTTTGTAGAAGCTATGCTGCTGCTCGAAGAGCTTCATGGAATAGCGATGGGCGATGGAGTCGGAGATCAGATGGCGAATATTGGCCGGAGTTATGGGAGCGGGCGTTAGGTCGTGTCAAGCCGGCTTGTACTTGCCCACTGGTGGCAGGCTTCTCACAATTAAAGGACGATGATGAAAACGGTGCGATTGGTCGAGCCGGGACGCCCGCTCGAGCACCAGGCCGTTCCGGTGCCGGAGATTGGCCCTCGGGACGTGTTGGTGCGCGTCAAGGCGGCGGGGATATGCCACTCCGACGCCCATTACCGGGCCGGCACATCGCGAGTGGACCCGCTGCCACTCACGCTCGGCCACGAAGTAGCCGGAGTCGTCGAAAGAACCGGAGCCGCGGTGCCGGCGCTCCAGGCCGGCCACCGGGTTTGCCTGCACTACCTTGCGAGTTGCGGCGACTGCGCATGGTGCCGACGCGGCCACGAGCAGTTTTGCATCTCCGGCGCCATGATTGGCAAGCACCGCGACGGCGGGTTCGCGGAGTTCATTGTGGTGCCTGCCCGGAGCGTGGTCCGCTTGCCGGACGAACTCCCATTCGAGCAGGGGGCCATTCTCATGTGTTCGTCCGCGACGGCGCTCCATGCCCTGCGCAAGGCGCGGCTTGCGCCGGGCGAGACCGTGGCAGTGTTCGGCGCGGGCGGGTTGGGCTCCTCCGCCATCCAGCTCGCCCGGGCCTTCGGTGCGCTGACAGTTTTCGCGGTGGACATCAAGCCGGGCAAGCTAAAGCTGGCGGAGCAGCTCGGTGCGGTGCCGATCAATGCCGCCGACCAGGACCCGGTCGGGCAAATCCTCCGCCGGACTGACGGGCGGGGGGTGGATGTGGCCCTCGAGCTGATTGGGCTTCCGGCTACGATGCGGCAGGCAGTTGGCTCGCTGGCCATCTTCGGCCGGGCCGCCCTGGCCGGCATCACCGACAAGTCCTTCGAGATCGCTCCCTACCCCCAAGTACTGAACAAGGAGGCGGAAATCATTGGCGTGTCCGACCATCTGGCGCAGGAACTGCCGCTGCTCCTCGAATGGGCCAGACAAGGCAAGCTTGACTTGTCAGCCGTCATCACCCGCGTCGTGCCCTTGGAGGCGGAGGCCATCAATGACGCGCTGGACCGGCTCGACCGTTTCAGCGAAGACGTGCGTGTCGTAATCCGGCCCTAGCCTGGGGCGCGGCTTTCAGGGCATCAAGGCTGTGAAAAGAGGTCATGAGGGTTTTCAAAAGGATCTGCTCGCCATGCCCATTGGCACCCGAGTCGGCAGGATGCCTGGGCGCAAGCGCCGTCAACCCACCCGGCAGGAATGTGTTCTGCGAGGTGATGTTCCACCCATGGCAATTCGTGTTGCAAATCGGCCTGACCAGTCCGGACGGCTTCCGCTTGGGAGACGGTTCGTGCAGAGCGCAGATCCTCCATGCCTTTGGCCTTCTCGCCTAATTCGATCGGGGTTTGGCCGCGATTGGCTTCAGTCGGGGCCAAATCGCTTCCCCGACAATTCTCAATTCCCCTGAGTCTCAGCCGCGCGTACGGCGGGACTTCAACCTCAGACGTTCTGCTCCGAAGTCAGAAGCTCTATCCAATTGAGCTACGGACGCTAAGAAAAACGCGACTTTTCAGGGCGATCTGGGCGGCACTTTTGAAGTGCGGGAACCTGCGGGATACTGCGGGTGCAACACCCATGCGTCATTTATGTTACCCAGACCGGCCTTCATCATCGTCCCGGAAATCGTACTTGAAGGGGACCTATAAAGCAAGCCAAACGATGGCCGGCGGGTCCGGTGCATTTCAGAACGCCTGCGCCTCGCCGGGCTTCAGCTCCCGCAGGAGCAGTTCGGCGAGGAGGTCAAAGTCGCCCGGCTCCCCCCAGCGGCTCGATGCAGTAGCTGGCGTCGCCTGCGGTGAGCGGCTTTGACAAGGACCAGATCAACGACCTCGAGCGCATTCGCGACCTGAATTTCCGCGCGATGTAAGGCGCCTAGGACGCCCTCAAGAACGTGGACAAGCTCTACCCCAACCACCGCCTCGGATGGGCCGCTTTCATCGCCGGCAAACGCGAATCGCGCCGGTTGCTGGGGGACATCAAACTGACCGGCGACGACTTCCGCTCCGGGCGCAAGTTCCCCGACGGCGCGTTCCCCTGCTCCTGGCCCATTGACATCCACACGCCGGACCCGGCCTTCGACCAGGGGTACAAGGGCGAGGAATTCATCTCCAGGGCCACCGCGGGCGAAGGCTACCAGTACCAAGGCATCTGCTGGGCGCCCTACCGTTGCCTCTACAGCCGGAACGTCGCGAATCTCTTCATGGCCGGCCGCGACATCAGCGTGGACCATGAGGCGCTTGGCCCGGTCCGCGTGATGCGAACGTGCGGCATGATGGGCGAAATCGTCGGCAAGGCCGCGTGGATTTGCGTGTGCCAGCAGACCACACCCCGGGGCGTGTATGAGGGCCATCTGGCGCTGCTCAAGGAGCTCATGTCGCAGCCGGGGGCCCTGCGCCGCGCGGCGCTCGGCGGGCCGCTCGCGCCGTGAAGCCAGCACCTTCAACCCAGCCTGGCCCATGCAAGGAATGGTCAGCGTTCTGGCGCCGGAACGGACCGCCGCCTGAAGCGGTGGGGTCGAGTCGGATTTATTAAATCCCCACCAGGCCGCGTTCGCCACGGCGCTGGATTCATGATGTTCTTTAGAAGAGGCGCGGGGCCAAATCGTGAAGGTGTTTGCGCCAGACCTGCCACTCGTGGGAGCCCGGACCCTCGATCCAAAGGTGCTGAACCCCGGCAGCCGTCAAGACTTTGTGCATACTCTTGCCGGCGCCGTGGAGGCGATCTTCGGTGCCGCAGCCAAGCCAGAACAAGCGGATGCTCTGGTTGGCCGTGTTCGCATCGGAGAAGACGCCCCCGAAGGAGATCTTGGGGTCAATTCGGATAGTGCCCCGCTTGAGGAAGTCCACAAATCGTGGGCCTCTTCACCGGCCGTGCGCGGCGGCAACGTCGCGGATGGCATCGAGGATTTCGCGGCGGTTCCGGATACCGCTCCAGTTGTAGATGCAGAGGTAGCGGCAGCGCGGCCGGCCCAGGGTGGCTTCCAGCGCGCGACGCCAGGGCTCGCGTTCGCGGGGACCTTGATACAGCCACTCGACGGCCGCCCAATACGGCGCGTCACTATGCCGAAGGGCCAACTGCACGCCGAGGTCTCTTTCGGGGGCTTCCGCATGCCGGTAGAAGCTCCAGCCCGGGCAACTGAACTCGTTCACTGCGGCCTGGTAAAGCAGTTCGCCATCCTTCCAGCCCGCGCCGTGGGTGAACAGCCGGTCGCGCGGCACGCCCAGCCGCCGGGCCTCGCGCGAGAGGCCCTCCAGATGCCGTCGTGCCACCTCGGCCAGGTCGGCTTCGGAGATGGCTCCCTCGCGACGCAACCCCGCAGTCTTGACGGCGGCGTACCCGATTTGGGCTACGCCGCGCGCAGGCGGCTGGTCGGCGCGCAAGCCGGACTCGGGATCGAGCCTCTCAGGCTGGCTGAGCAGTGCGTTGCCGTCGGGATAGTACCAGGCGTTGACGCCGATGGAGGACTCGCACCCGACTTTGAGGCCGATGAACAGGCGCCGCTGGTCCGCCGGCAACGCCTTCCACCAGTCGAGGAGGACGGGGATCAGCTCGGCCATTTCCGCGTGGCAGGCGGCCCGGTAGCGCGGGCTCATCAGGTTGGGCGGCGGCAGCACGCGCAACTGCCTTCCCCAGTCGCGCCAGGCGATCTTGATGGCGTCCTCGGGCGACCATCCGGTCCACTCCACGTTCTCACGGTTGGCGGTGGAATAGCCCGGCGCGGTTGGGTCCCACCAGTTCCACAAATCCGGGCGGGCACCCCACCAGCTCTCGCCATCGAGTTGGACCACGATCGGCAGGCCGGTTGCCTGGGAACGGCGAAGGAACTCGCGCAAGTCGGCTGCGGTTTTGGCGCGCGGCTGGTCGAGATAGGAGAAGATCGTCGCCACGCCCACCTGTGCCCTGGCGCCCGGCGGGTTGGTGAACTCGCGGCGAATCTGATCGAGGTCCGACGCCGGCACGGCGTTGAGCACGATGAATTGCTCAGGCTCCGCCCCGGCAGTGACCCAGGCGCCGAAGGCGCCGGCCAGAGACACCGCGGTCAAGGTGCGGAGGAGAGGTTTCATAAGCCATGAACCCGCTCGTCAAGGCGGGTTACTTGATAAAAAGGGCCCCGTCGAAACTCGGTCCCTCCTTGGGGAAAAATCTCCTTGGGCGATGTTTCACGCCATTCCAAACCTCGCCTCTCAGGTCCACGAACATGCGAGCGCGCTGTCCCATGCACGCGAGCGCCGCCTCCTCCATTGCCGTCCGGCGGAAATCGCCGGACACCCGCACCAACCTCCTCATGTGGTGGGTCTCGCTGACCTTCTCAACTAGGATTGAGGCCACTCAGCCAGGATACTCCTGCCGGATGTATCTGGCATCACCGCCCAGATGTACGTGCGGGGTGAAAAACGCGTGATTCGCCCCGACGTAACAGATCAAGGAGCCGCCCGAATTCTCCGCTATCGCCACGGCGCGCTCGATGTTCTTCCTCATGTACTTGCCACGGAGTTTCTGCTCCTTGAAGGCGTGCCCGAGGGCGGAAAGGCACTGGTTATCGATCGAGGGCCGCTCCAGCTCGAGCGTGTAGGCAATCTCCTTCTGGTCGGCCGGCGAGAAAGTGTCCCACGCGGCGCGAAATCCTCGTTCCAGGTCGTCGAGCCAGGCATGGAGCGCTTTCCGGTCCTTTAATCCAACCAAACGCGGAATCGCCTTGGCCATTTCCGCCCTGGCCTCGCTGGACGAGCTCCCGGAGGCAAGGTATCCGAAATAGAGGACAGTTAGTTGCTGGTTCCCAAGAATTTGATCAATGTCTAACACGGTGCAGGGGAGTCTCTTGTCCTCGGGAGCGCTCCGGTTGTAGCGAACCAGATCAAGCCACGCGGGCAGATTGTCCTGGCCGAGGCGCCATTTGGCATCGATCGCGTCAGGCATCCTCGCGTCGCCCCCGAGGCTTTGATCCTCCACGATGGCCCGTCCGGAGTAGGGGAACTCGTAGCCCAGCACGCCGTACCCCAATTCCTTGCGCAAGTGCAGCGAAAGCCTGAGAACCGCATCATGGATCTCCGGCACGCAGTGCGGGTTTTCACCAAAAAAGAGGACCTTCTTCCCCCTGGCGATCGGGTCGATGAAACTGAGGTCGTCCGGTCCGGTCGGGATATAGGAGGCTTTGGCCATCGCCGGCTGGAGCGCCTTGATTTGGCTTTTCTCGGAGGCGCAGGAGCAGGCGAGCAGTGGCATGAGGAGGGCCAGACAAAGGCGCCCTTTCCGCGGCCAGCCGCTCAGCACAAGAAGGCGTTTGGTCATAGTTCGCGGCTGAAAACTGAACATGAGAAACAATGGAGTCAAGGCGAGACCATTATCAGAAAGCAGAAATGATCAATGCTCAGCCGGTGACACCTGGGGTGGGCCGAACGGGCATTCCGTGGACTTTCTCAGCGTGGTATATCCTGGTCAATTCACCAAGAGCCTTCTTGAGCACGGCGCGCTCCATTTTGTCGTGGCGGCGGAAGCGCTCGCTGTCGATCAATCCCCGCAGGTAAAGGATGCCCCAGCGCCCGGCAGCAGGAGGATGCTCACGATTCCTGGGCTGGCTATAACGATGAGGGTTGAGACAGAAAAGGCGGCGGCGTTCAAGCGTGTGTTGAGAATAGTCTGAACCCGCCCGTCAAGACGGTGATTCGAGATTTCACCGCTTGGCCAGCACCCCTTCCTTGTGCTACAACCTCTGGCCAGATGACTGCATCGGCCCGAATGACGTTCCTGGCCCGAGCCGCCATGAATACCAGACGTGATTTTCTGAAGAAGACGGCTCTGACCGTGCTGAGCGGCCTGGGGGGCGGAAGCTGCCTCCATGGGCTCGGCAGAAAAGCCAAAGAGCGCCCAAGGCGTCAGCCAATTGCAGGATCCTGCCGCCACCGGGAGGTGGGACTTCTCCTGGCTCACCCGGCAGATGGACCGAGGCATGAAAGAGCGGGAGGAGAAGGCGCGCACCGCCGGAGCTCACGAGTGGAAGGCCAGGCCCGGGGAGTACAATGACGAGACCTCATGCGCCTTCTGCATCGGCTTTGGCAATGAAGTCCTGGCGCGCCTGCAAGCCAGGTGGCCCGAACTGGATTTTCGCTCTTCACTGGCTTTCAACGGCTCGGCCGACCGGCGGGTCACGGCGCGGATTCGTAACCTGTGAGAGGTGACAACACCAAACCCTGAGAGTATGACAAAGCGATACACCCGGCGATGGTGGCTCAAGAACATGGTGGCCGGCGCGGGCCTGGTGGGGGCCTCCCGCCTGTTCCCGACCCCGTTCGTCCTGGCCGATCCTTCGCCTAATTCGAGGCTCGCAACTGCCGTGATCGGCTGCGGCGGCAGAGGTGAAGCGAGCCTGGCGGCAGCCCTGGGCGAAAAACTGGTGGCGATCGCGGATGTGGACGATGGCCGTCTGGCGGCTGCTGGCAAGCAGGCTGCCCAGAGCGGAGCCAAGCCACGAGCCTTTTCCGATTACCGCCGGATGTTCGACGCGATGCACCGGGAGATCGATGCGGTCTTTGTGGCCGCTCCCGACCATCACCATGCCCCGGCCTCAATGCGGGCCATCCAGCTCGGCAAGCACGTGTTTTGTGAGAAGCCCCTTTGCCACGACCTCTGGCAGGCCCGCGCCTTGGCCAAAGCGGCGAGCGAACACAAGGTCACAACCATGATGGGCAACCAGGGCCATTGCGACGAGGGCTATCGGCGGCTCTGCGAGTACCTTTGGGCTGGCGCCATCGGCGAGGTCCTCGCGACCCACAGTTGGAGC
>Ga0209517_10010533_pt1 | contig 10268 bp, 12 predicted proteins | sample PeaSoiMetSII2010_FD_187695 | JGI IMG/M metagenome (GOLD analysis project Ga0209517, IMG submission 187695) | Peat soil microbial communities from Weissenstadt, Germany - SII-2010 (SPAdes) (version 2) | ecosystem: Environmental > Terrestrial > Soil > Wetlands > Peat | place: Germany... | reverse complement strand
GGCCGAGGGACCGGTGCTCCTCGGGGGAGGAACTGAAGGCTTCAGGCTCGCGTTCCAGCGCTTCCAGCCGCAGCGCCCAGTAAGCGGGTGCGTCGCCGGGGGTGAGAACCCGGATCTCCAGCGAGTCGGTCAAATCGTGTATTTTACCGGACCGAGCCGGCACGGTGCCCACTGCCGCCGCTTGATTTAGGACTTCCATAACCGAAAAACCCTTGACGTCCACGGCGCAAGCTGCCAGAATCAGACACGCGGCCATTTGTAATGACCACGATGGCGTCCGTGGACGACATTCCGGCGAGAGTTCGCCGTCGTGGAAAGCCGACGTTTCACAGAGAGGTCTTTAGTCGTGTCGATTTCCCGGATCCCCGTTATCCTGATCATCGCTCTGGCCTTGCTGGCGCCAGCCGCTTTTGCCCAGCAGACGTACGTCACCCGTTACGACACATTCGTGGGCTATGCTTTTCTCGACAGCCCGAAAGTCAGCCTGTTTTCAAACGGCTTTGCCGCGCAACTTGGCGTCAGGCCAAAACCCTGGTACTCGCTTGGTTTCGACTATAGTCTGTCGACCGGCGACCTGACGCTCACACCGAATTTGCTGCCGACGGCGCTGCAGCAGCAGCTCGGTGCGCAACTCGGCCAGTTGATCGCCGCCGGGCTGCTTCCCAAGACGTACACCTTGACCGTACCGGCCCATGCCCGCACCCAGACCTTCGCCGTCGGCCCGCAGTTGTCGTACCGCCATTTTACCCACGCCACCTTGTTTCTCCGCCCCGTGTTTGCAGGAGCGATCCACGAGGCCGCGACGCCGCAGGCGGCTCCCGGCGATTTCTTCGCCGCGGCCGTCGTCGAGCAATTGGCGCCCACCGGGAAGAAGACCGACACTACCTGGTTCCTGGGTTTCGGCGGCGGCTTCGACATCATCTTCTCGAAGAACGTCTCGTGGCGCGTACAGGCGGACTTGGTGTACAGCCACCTGTTCAACGACCTGTTACAGAATGGCTATATGACCACGCGTTTTTCCACCGGGCCAGCCTTTAACTTCGGCAAGAACATCAAGGAATAGCTACCCGCGGCGTTCCGATCTCCTTTGCCGGGTTCCCAGGCGATCTTCTTGTCTTCGGGCTGGCCGATGCGGGGCAGGGCATGAGAACCGCGCCTCAGTTGCCGCCCCTATTCTGGCCGGCTTGAGCCGGCGGGATGTAGTTCATGGCCCGCTCGGTGAGCGCGCAGATGGTGAGGCTGGGATTCACGCCCAGGTTGGCCGCCACCACCGACCCGTCGCAAACATAAATGTTCTGGTAGCCGAAAAGACGATTGCGGCTGTCCACCACGCCCTCCTCGGGCGATCCGGCCATGGCGCAGCCTCCCAAAATGTGCGCCGTGCCCGGGACGTTGAAGAGAATCTCCGTGACCATGCTCATGGCCGTGCCTCCCGTCAGGCGCGCCAGCTTCGCCGCAAATTCGTTGGCCTGCGGGATGTAGGTGGGGACGGGCTCTCCCTGGCTCATGAGCGTCTTGTGAAACGGCCAGAACCAGGGACGCCCGAGCCGCATGGCGATATGCACGTCCAAGGCCTGCATGCACAGCAGGATGATCGATTCGCGCGCGAATCCGAACGGGTGCAGGCAGCGCGCCGTGCGCAGAGGATGGCGCAGCAGCGAGCCCAACAGATTCTTCAGCCAGAGCAGGATCCGCGTCCGCCCCGGCCTTCCACCGGTGAGAATGGTCGCCAGCAATCCGATGGCATCCGAGCCTTCCGGGTAGCGCACCGCCTCGATGTGCGTGTCCTGGTCGAGGTACATGCCCGAACCGATGGCCACCCCCTTCGCCAGGTTCTCGCGGCTGCCGGGAATGCGCACCCCGATCAGCGACTCCGCGTTGGTGCGCACGCCATGGCCCAGCCGGTCGCTGACGGCGGGTAGAGAGCCTTTCTCTTTGAGCCGGAAAAGCAGGTCCATGGTTCCCAGGGCGGATGCCGCGAACACCACCGCCCGGCAGGTAAAGCGACGCGGCGACCGCCGCAGCCACGCCGTCGACTTCACCGTATCGACCGCGAAGCCGTCGCTGCCATCGAGCTTGCCATTCAGGGGCAGCACGTCGACCACCCGCGTCTCGGCGAAGACGCGGGCGCCGTGTTTCTCCGCCAGGTAGAGATAATTCTGGTCGAGGGTGTTCTTGGCACGGTAGCGGCAGCCCATCATGCAACCCCCGCACGCGATGCAGGTAGCGCGTTCCGGGCCCTCTCCGCCGAAAAAAGGATCGGGCGCGGCGCGGCCGCCCTCCTCGCCCTCGGCAGGTTCGAAGACCGCCACTTTCGTCCGGTAGAAAGTCTCGCCCACCCCCGCCGCTTCCGCGGCGCGCTTGAGGATGTCATCAGCCGGGCCGAGAATCCGGTTCTCCACCACTCCGAGCATGCGCAAGGCCGTCTCATAATGAGACGGCATTTCCGTCTTCCAGGACGCCAGGCCGGCCCAGGGGCCGTTGTCCCAAATCGCGTCCTTGGGGACCAGCAACGTGTTGGCGTAGGTGATGGACCCGCCGCCCACCGCGCATCCGTGCAGGATTACGACGTGCCGGAAAGGCTCGATATTGAAGAAGCCTCGCAGCCCGACTTCCGGCCGCCAGATCCAGCGCCAGATTTGCCAACTCGTAGTGGGCAGATTCTCCGGCGTCCAGCGGCGGCCCATCTCCATGACGGCCACGCGATAGCCCTTTTCGGTGAGCCGATGGGCGGCTACGCTGCCTCCGAAGCCGGAGCCGATCACGATGAAGTCGAAGTCTGGATCCTGCATGGCGCTACCTCCTTCCCGCCGCATGGCATTCGCCAGGGCGAACCGCCTCGCCGCACGCCGCGATCCCCGCGGGCGGGCTGGGGATTTCAAGCCCCGGCTTCAGCACCGACTCGCGCATCGCAGCCAGCGAGTGCCGCAAGGACTTTTCCGGATTGATGCCTAGCAGCATGGAGCCGAACGTGCGCGCCATCGACCCGAATTCGTCGCTCAACGTGATGGTCTCCGACTCCACGTAGATGCCCTTCCCGGCTTCCTCGAAACGCCAGTAGGAATAGAGCCGGCGCAGATAGCCGTGGTCCTTGCCCACCTCCCGCGTTTCGGTGGAGTACGAATGACAGCGCCAGCGGTGCGGATCGAGATGGTCCCACACCACGTCGCTCTGCACATCGATGACTGCCGGCTCCTTCAACTGCATAGTGTAACGGAAATGATTTTCGCCCGTCCGGCACAGCAGCTTGGAAGTGGCGATCGTCTCCGGGAAGAATTGCGGGCGGTGGTCGTAATCCTGGAGCATGCGGATCAGCCGGTCCAGGCTCGCGCCCGGAATGAACACCGTGCCGATCCAGTCGTAGAGCTGTCCGCCGGCCAGCTTGTGCGGGTTCGGGCCGTTTGCGGCGATGGTCTCGATCTTCTGGCCGCCGGTCAGTTTCTGATCCAGGGCCGCATCGGCCGCCGCCAGCACGAACGCCTGGCGGGAATCCATCCGCGCCTCGGCGGATTGGATGTAGCAATCGAAGTCGGATTGGGTTGCGAGCTTCAGTTGGCCGCGAAGACCGGCCGGGACGGCCAAGGAGAAGATGAAGGCAACAACCAGCAGGGGTGCTTTCATACTTTCACATCCGATACATTATCGCTCCGCGAGACGCCGCCTGCTATGCTGTGGCGTCACCATGCAGAAGCTGATTGCCGTCGAAGAAGCCAAGGCGCTGATGAGCGAAGCCATGGACTGGTACCTCTGGGGCTGGCTCACCGGTAAGCGAAAGTTGCGAGCCACGGCCGACCGCGCCTGGGAAGCCTTGGACCAGGCGGAAGAGAAGGTGAGGGCGGCCTGGAGAGAGGACCTCCGGAAGGCGTGGCGCGAGTTGGAGGCGGAGGCGGCGCTGCAGGCGAATCCGCGGGCGAAACGCCAGTACGAGAAGGCGCGGGAAGAGGCCAGCGACGTGGATCCCGAGGTCAAGCTGGCGGCGAAAAAACTGAAGGAAGCCGATGCCGAAGCCTACGCCCTCAGAATGCAGGCGGAGGAGACCTTCGACGAGGCGGACCGGCGGATGAGCACCAGCATGGCCTGCGAAGGAGCCCGGCAGGCGATCGACGCCTGGGAAACGCGCGAGAAGTTCCTCCGCAAGATGGAATCGCTGGGAAGGAAGTACGCTAAGTGAGACGCACGTCCGCGGGCGGCGCTGTCCTGCACCGCATTTAACTGTCCTGCACCGCATTTAATAGGGTAGAGGCGGGACGGAAGTATACTCGGTAGTGTTCCAATGTTCACCGAACAGGAGTTGAAGGAAAGACTGCGCAAGATCACGGCGCTGTTCGAAGGCGCCACTACTCTCGGCGAGCGCAGCGCCGCGGCCGCGGCCATCGAACGGGTGAAGAAAACCCTGGCGGCCATGGCCCGGACCGAGGCCCCCGTGGAGATGCAGTTCACGCTCTCCGACCAATGGCACCGGCGTCTTTTTGCGGCCCTCTGCCGCCGCTACGGACTGCACCCCTACCGTTACAAGCGGCAGAGGCACACTACCGTTATGGTGCGCGTTCCGCGGTCGTTTTCCGACCGGACGCTGTGGCCGGAATACCTGGAGCTCACGCGCGCGCTTGACGAGTACCTGAACGAAGCCACCGAACGCATTATCCGTGAAGAGGTCTATCGCGACACGCGGGATGCGCCGGAGCGTGCCGGATAACGGACGCCGCTCATCCGGCTTAGGACCCCCGCACAAATAACTTGATCGGCCTGCTGTTAACGGGAAAACATCGCCCGATCCGGAATGGAGTTCCTCCGCTCGCTCGGCGTTCTCAATCTCAAAACGGCGGCAGCGGAGTCGAGCCCGCCATCCACCGCAATCCGTCTTGCGCTTTTTCTCCTGGTGTTCCTCCGCGCTTATCTCCGCGTATCCGTTTCCGCGGTGAGATCGCGGCTTCGGACGAAGCTATTCTTGCGGGACGCCTTAGCTGCCGTGTACGACCAAAAGACACGCCACCAGCAGAAAAACCAATCCCGCCAGCAAGATCGCAACATTGCCCCAGGAGACACCCGTCACCAGCACGGCGTCCGCCGGATTGCGCGGATTGAAACAAACGGGCGCCGCGGCGCCGGCCCCATAGGGTGCAATCGCGCGCTCCGCCTGTTTCCGGTTCCAGCTCCCGGTCTGCCCATAGCGCAAGCGCATGCCGCGATACGCTTTCCCTTCTACCCTGTACTCGTATTCCACCTTTGGTGTGAAGCCCTCGCCGCCCTCCGTTCCCTGGTCGACGAGGACAAAAGAGCGGAGAATGCGCCCTTCGGTCCGCGGCCATCGCCTGCTGGCCGATCCCCTCGCGAGGTTCCTGGCTGCCAGCCCAACCAGCAGCGAGCCGGCGGCCAGAAACAGCGCTTCCCAGAAACGGATAAACCACATAGGCGTCATTCCGCGCGTATCCAATACTCTTCCCACTCGAGGCCGGCCAGCCGGATCTGATCCGCCTGGACCTCCAGGCAGTTGACGCCGGGATGATAACCTGCCGGCGTCGAAAACCAGGCGAGCACCTGGTCCACGGGAATCAAGCCCTTCACCGCGGCAACGCGGTCACGCCATCCGTGTTCGAGCGTCACGCCGTTAGCCAGCAGGAACTCCAACACCGTGCCTGCCGACTCGGCGCCGGCGCGCTCGCGGGGCTGGCACCTGGGTTCCAGCCCGAGCCAGCCAGTCACCAGCCGGTAGGTGAATCCCCACAAGGGGGCGCCGCTCAGATCCACCGCCGGAAATAGCAGGTTCTCCGGCCTGCCCGGCACGGATCGCAGCCGGTGGGCCGCCGGATCGCGCAGCCAATCCACCGATATCCACGCCGCCGCGGCGGCTTCCCGCGCGTCGAGCACCGTCGGGAGCCGGCGGTCTACCGCGAAAACAAAGGGGGCCACCGTGACGAACGGCGGCGCTTGGCGGCGCGCCACCACGTGGGGCAGGGCAGTCACCATCTGTTCGCGGGCCAGCCGGATTCCGCACTCTTCCTCAAGCTCGCGCAGAGCGGTCTCCAGCAGGTCGCGATCTTCGAGGTCGCGGCGGCCTCCCGGAAAAGACCAGTGTCCCGACCAGGAATCCCCTTCCCGCTCCGCGCGCCGGATGAGCAGAATGGACTCCGCCTCTTCGCGGGCCCGTACAATTGCTACCGCTGCTTCCGCCATGATTTGAACTGATACACGTTTGAACTGATACACTAAATTCTAGCCCGGAGCGCGCCAGCTATCGGCGCTGACGAGCAATTCAGACCACATGACCGGACTCTACGCTCGATGGATTGACCGTTGGGAGCGTAAGCTCGCCACGCGGGATACCAACCGCGTCGTCCGGCCGCTGGAATGGGGCACCGAGTGGCTGCACACCGTCGGATTCCCCGAATGTCCCGCGGCGGCCAATGGAACCGCGCGCGATTGCGTTTCGCGTTTTGTGACCGATGCACTGTCCGATTCCCAACGCTTCTACTCGTACGCCCCGCCGCAAGACTACCTGCTCAGGGACGGATTGCTGACGTTCACCAGTCCGGTTCGGTCGCCCTATCCCAAGAACGACCGCGTGCACGCATTGTGGTTTCCGGCCTCCAGGCACGCAGGGCGGGCGCTGGTCGTGCTTCCCCAGTGGAACTCCGGCCCGAACGGTCACGTAGGCCTCGCCAAACTGCTCAACCGCTTCGGAATCAGCGCCCTCCGCATGACCATGGCCTACCACGCGGAGCGCATGCCGGAGGAACTCGAACGCGCCGACTACCACGTTTCGAGCAATATCGGCCGCACCATCCACGCCTCGCGCCAGTCCATCATCGATGTCCGCGCGTGCCTCGACTGGCTCGCGGCACAAGGGTACCGCCGCACCGGAATCCTCGGCACCAGCCTGGGATCGTGTGTGGCGTTCATTGCCGCGGCGCACGACCCGCGCGTCCGGGTGGGTATCTTTAACCACGTATCGATGTATTTCTCCGACGTCGTCTGGACCGGCCTCTCCACCCAGCACGTGCGCAAGGGCTTCGGCGACGAGGTCAGCCAGGACGAATTGAGACGCTATTGGTCCGTCATCAGCCCGGCCAGCTATCTGGCCCGCATGCGCGGGCGCGACATGCGCAATCTGCTGATATGGGCCCGTCACGACAGCAGTTTCCTTCCCGTTTATTCGCGCCAGGTGCTCGATCGCTTCCGCCAACTGCAACTGCCGCATCAGGTTTTTACCCTCCCCTGCGGGCACTACACCACGGGCGAGTTTCCCTTCAACCTGATGGACGGGCTGGCCATGTGCCGCTTTGCCGCCCGTTACTTGTAACCCAAACAATACATTGTAATTAAACCGGGTTGACAAAACCCGGATGCTCGTGCGAGGATCAAAATATCACTGGAAAAGGAGGTGGTCCAGCATAATGGAAAGTAACATACGACCGCGAGAGGTGGCCGACTGTTGAAGTTGAGCCTGTAATGTAGCCGGCCCTGTCCAGGATCAGGGCCACGTTCCTGTGGACCGGTTGCCTCGAGCGTCAGCTTAAGCCTCAGGTCTTCTCTTTGGCTACTTGCCCCCGTGGACTCCCAGGAGTTCACGGGGGTTTGTGCGTTTGGTATACTAAGAGTCTCGAAAGGATTCCCGCAACCAATGAAGGCCGGTATTCACCCCGCTTACAAGGAAGTCAAGGTTATCTGCGCTTGCGGCCACACGTTCAAAACCCGCTCCACGAATAAGGGCGATATCCGCGTGGAAATCTGCTCCTCCTGCCATCCGTTCTTCACCGGGCGCCAGAAGCTGGTGGACACGGCTGGACGCATCGACCGCTTTGAGAAGAAATACAAGGCGACTCGGGGCGATAAGGACAAGCGGCCACAGCCCGTAGCGTCGTCGTAGCACAGGCATTCCTGCCTGTGTTCTTAGCACACCTTTATTTCCCAGGTCCTTCGTGGCGCTGTTTGCGTTCCGCCTCTCGCTTCCGTGCCGCAGCGTTCCGGGCGCGCAAGGCATCGTAGAGCGCCACCTGGTCGGGCCGAAGGATGGCCTTGATCTTGGCCGTCTGGGTGTCCCACACCGCCCGCATCTCATCATTGGCGTTGCGGCGAACCTGGTCGCCCTGCTCCCGGGTCTCGTCGTAGATCTTGTTCAGTTCGGCCACCTGCTGGTCGTCCAGCTTGACCTCCTGCTGCATCTCAGAAACCAGGTGACGCCGGACTTCTTGTGGATCGTGCGGCGGATTGGGACGGTCGGTGCTGTGCACCGTCCTGACCATGTAAAGCCGGTTGGCAAACGCCCCCAGTATCGCTCCACTGAAGAAGACTAACGACAGTGAAAGCAGGGCCGACAGCTTGGATTTGGGCATGACTCAGCTCAGCGGCCCGGGTCGGGTATTTCCAGGTGGACCGGGCCAAGGATTTCAGGCGTCTCCAGCGGATTGGCCTCCGCCAGAGCCTCGATATAACTTTCGGAGGAGTACGCGGTGGAACGGGGAATCGACATGTACACGCCCAAGCCCAGCGACAAGGCCAAAGCCGCGGTCACAAAGGCATTGGCCATCCGCCGCAGGGAAAACATGTAGCTTTGTCGAGCCTCGATCCGCTGCCACAGGTTCGGCATGAAATTAGCGCTGGCCTCCGGGTCGGGACAGGCATCGCGGTATGCCCGGAACAGGGCATCCAGTCTCTGCTCATCGTTGCCGCGCATCGGTTCCATATTACCTCGTACACACCCGCACTTACGGGTCCTTCCTTTTCTCACTTGATCCAAATGCCTTCAAAACCCTTTGCCGGGCCCTGAAAAGCCTTACCTTAAGAGCATTTTCGTTGACTTTGTAAATCTTTTCAAGCTCTTTCAGCGAAAGTCCTTCCACCTCTTTAAGCATGAGCAAAATCCGATCGGCTTCCGATACGGCGCCCAACAGCGAATCCACCGATTCCCGAATCTTCTTCTGATGCTGCTCCTCATGCTCCGCCTTTCCGCTCGCCGACGCATCGGCCATCATGACCTGCTGCTCGGACAAGTCGGACATGCGGTACTCCTGGCGGCGGCGCTGCTTCCGCAGGTAATCGTAGGCCGCGTTGACCGTCAGGCGGTGCAACCAAGGTTCAAAGACCAATGCCGTCCTGAGCTGATCGAGGGAAAAATACAGCCGCAAAAAAACTTCCTGTGCGACGTCCTCGACATCTTCCGGACGGGCGATCAAACGGGTGATCGTCCCCAGAATCCGCTTCCGGTACGCCAGTACGATTCCGTTGAACGCCACGTTGTCGCCCTTCTGGGCGCGCTCGATCAACTCGAAATCAACCAGCATGCCGCACCAAGAGTGCCGGCATCCGAAAGCGACTTTGGCTCCGTTTGCATAGGCGTACCGGCAACTAGACAGGTTACAAAGGTTTGAGGGGAAACGCGAGCGCCCGACCCGGACCCTCTTCTCGAAACGGCCCGGCGCAGCCCTGACAGGTCCGTGGTTTCCGCCGCTCGTGACTCCATGTCCTGATCCACCATTATTTCAGATGCAGCTTCGTCGTGCTCTATCAATCGACATTTGAATATGGGACCGAATCGGTACGCTTTGACCCCTACGCCTGCCGCACCCCTCCGATGGTAGCCTGAAATCATGGAGTTCTCAGAGTCGATTTTTGCCACACGCTTCAACCTGACCCGCCCGGACCTGGAGAATTACCTGGCGGAAGCGCTTTCCCAGGGGGGCGATTACGCGGACCTGTACTTCGAGTACCTGGTAACCAGCTCGCTCAGCATCGACGAATCCATCGTCAAAAGCGCCACCGAAGGCGTCTCCATGGGCGTCGGAGTCCGGGTCATCGCCGGCGAGCGCACAGGATACGGCTATAGCGACGATCTCTCCCCGGAAAAGGTCCGCAAAGCCGCGCTGGTGGCGGCGCATATCGCCGCCGGCCCGAGCAAAGTGGACAAGATCGCTCTCACCGAAGGTACCCGGCACAATCTCTATCCGGTGCTCACCGCACCCACGGAAACCGCCTTTTCCGAGCGGGTGGAACTGGTCAAACGCGCCGACCGCGCGGCCCGCGCCTACGATTCGCGGGTTTTCCAGGTCCAGGCCTCCTACGCCGACAATCTCCGGCAGGTGTTGGTAGCCACCAGCGAAGGCGTGCTGACCATCGACCGCCAGCCGCTGGCGCGTCTGAGCGTGTCCGCATTGGCCCGCGAGAACGGTGGGATGCCGCAGCGCGGCCACGCCGGAGGCGGCGGGCGCGTGGACCTGGATTTCTTCCTTAAGGAGAAGACGCCCGAACACTTCGCCGGCGAAGCGGCTCCC
>Ga0209517_10010532_pt1 | contig 10269 bp, 7 predicted proteins | sample PeaSoiMetSII2010_FD_187695 | JGI IMG/M metagenome (GOLD analysis project Ga0209517, IMG submission 187695) | Peat soil microbial communities from Weissenstadt, Germany - SII-2010 (SPAdes) (version 2) | ecosystem: Environmental > Terrestrial > Soil > Wetlands > Peat | place: Germany: Weissenstadt... | reverse complement strand
AGTTCAGAATACAAATTTTGGCGAAGGAGCGCGCATTGCCGAACAAGCCAGGGGCAAAGATCACGGCGCTGGGGACGTACGTTCCGCCGCGGCTGCTCACCAACGACGACCTGGAGAAGATGGTGGACACCACCCCCGACTGGATCATGGAGCGCACCGGCATCCGCCAGCGGCACATCGTGGACAAAGGCGTGGCCAGCTCGGACCTGGCGGTCGAGGCCGCGCGGGCGGCGCTCGCGGAACGCGGCATCGAGCCTTCGGAAGTAGAGATGATCATCGTGGCCACCGTCACCCCGGACATGTTCTTTCCCGCCACTGCCTGCCTGGTACAGCACAAGCTGGGCTGCCCGGGGGCGTGGGGATTCGACCTTTCCGCCGCCTGCTCGGCGTTCCTTTATGCGCTCCAGTGCGGCACCCAATACGTCGCCAGCGGCGCACACAAGAAGGTGCTGGTCATCGGCGCCGACGTGATGTCCTCGATCATCGACTACACCGACCGCGCCACCTGCGTGATTTTCGGTGACGGCGCCGGCGCGGTGCTGCTCGAGCCCGCCGACGGCGATTCGCTCGGCATCATCGACTACCTGCACGAGATCGATGGCTCCGGCGCCTGCTCGCTCTACATGCCTGGCGGCGGCAGCCTCCATCCGTCGACCCACGAGACCGTCGATAAGAAGATGCACTACGTGCACCAGGACGGCCAGGCGGTGTTCAAATATGCGGTGCGCAAGATGGCCGAGGTCTGCGAGAAGCTGCTGGCCCGCAACGGCCTGACCGGCCAAGATGTGGACGCGTTCATCCCTCACCAGGCCAACCGGCGGATCATCACCGCCACCGGCGACCGCCTGAAGCTGCGCCCCGAGAGCGTCATCATCAACATCGACGAATACGGCAACACCACCGCCGGCACCATCCCGCTGGCCATGGAGACCGCGCGCCAGAAGGGCATTCTGCGAAAGGGCTCAACGGTAATGCTCGCGGCCGTAGGCGCGGGATTTACCGTGGGGGCGACGCTGCTGAAGTGGGCGTACTGAAGGCGGTCGTTGGTCGGTGGTCGTTCGTCGTTGGATAAGGACCGTCTCGCCAAAAATCACAAACTCCCGAAAATGAACTCAGCCAAAGCAGCCAAGGTCCGGCACATCTTCGATAATGCCCCATTCATCCGCGAGATGGGCGTGGAGCTGACCTCCATCGAAGACGGCTGGTGCGAAACTCATCTCGTCCCCGACCGCCGGCATAAGCAGCAGCATGGCCTCATCCACGCCGGGGTGATGGCCACCATGTGCGACCACACCGCCGGCTGCGCCGCGCGCGGCAAGGTCGGGATGGATCAGGATGTCCTCACCGTGGAATTCAAGGTCAACTTCCTGCGGCCCGCCGTGGCCGATCGCCTGCGCTGCCGTTCTCACGTGTTGCGCGCCGGCAAGACCCTCGTCATCTGCGAGTCCGAGGTCTACGCGGAGAAGAAATCGGAAGAGAAGCTGGTGGCGAAGGCGACGGTGACATTGGCGGTGACGGGCGAAGTCGTAAGTCGTGAGTCGTGAGTCGTGAGCTACAGGAACATCCACCACGGAGGCACAGAGACACGGAAGCGTTTCAAATTCAATTCTCCGTGTCTCCGTGGTGAAGAAAAACGCGCCCAAGCCTCGGGCGCGTTCAACTTGAAACGTGAAACTTGAAACTTACGGATGCGTCATCTTCTCCGGCCTCACCAACTGGTCGAACTCCTCACCGGTCAGGAAGCCCAGCTTGAGCGCGGCTTCGCGCAGGCTGCTGTGCTCGACGTGCGCCGTGTGCGCGACCTTCGCCGCTTTGTCATAGCCAATCTTGGGCGCGAGCGCCGTCACCAGCATGAGTGAGTTCTTCACGTACCAATCGATCTTCTCCCGGTTCACCTCGATGCCGTTGACCATGTACTCGACGTAGCCGTGGCAGGCGTCGGTGATCAGCGTCACCGAGTGCAGGAAGTTGTAGATCATCACCGGCTTGAAGACGTTGAGTTCGAAGTTGCCCTGCGAGCCGGCGAAGCCGACTGCGGCGGTGGCGCCGTGCACCTGCACGCAGACCATGGTCATGGCTTCGCACTGCGTCGGGTTAACCTTGCCCGGCATGATCGACGAGCCGGGCTCGTTCTCCGGGATGGTGAGTTCGCCCAGGCCGCAGCGCGGGCCGGAGGCCAGCCAGCGGATGTCATTCGAGATCTTCATCAGCGATGCGGCCAGCGTTTCCATCCCGCCCTGCGCGAAGACAATCTCGTCGTGGGCGGAGAGCGCGGCGAACTTGTTGCCATGCGAACGGAAGGGAAGACCTGTCAGTTCGGCGATCTTTTTCGCGGCGCGCTCGGCAAACTCGGGATGGGCGTTGAGCCCGGTGCCCACCGCCGTCCCGCCAATGGCGAGGTCGTACAGCCCTTCGTTCACCTGCTTGAGCCGCACGATGTCGCGCTCGAGCAGCGAGGCCCAACCGCCGAACTCCTGCCCCAGGGTAAGCGGGACGGCGTCCTGCAGGTGAGTGCGGCCGATCTTCACCACGTCGTTGAACTGCTTGGCCTTGGCGGCGATGGCGTCGCGCACGGTCTGGATGGCGGGGATCAGCGCCCGCGCCACCCGCTCCGCCGCCGCGATGTGCATGGCCGCTGGGAAAGTGTCGTTCGACGACTGCGACATGTTGACGTGATCGTTTGGATGGATCGGCTTCTTCGATCCCATCTCGCCGCCGGCCAGCTCGATGGCGCGGTTGGAGATCACCTCGTTCACGTTCATGTTGGTTTGCGTGCCGCTGCCGGTCTGCCAGATGCGCAGCGGGAACTGGTCGTTCAGCTTGCCGGAGATGACCTCGTCGGCAGCCTGCACGATCAGTCTGGCCTTGTCGGCCGGCAGCTTGCCCAGGTCCTGGTTGACCAGCGCGCAGGCCTTCTTCAGGATGCCGAAGGCCCGGATCAGCTCCGGCGGCATGGTGTCGCGGCCGATGTTGAAGTGCAGCAGCGAGCGCTGCGTCTGCGCGCCCCAGTAAACATTCGCCGGCACCTCGATGGCGCCCATGCTGTCGGATTCAATGCGGGTGCGGGCGGTAGTCATATCGATTGCAGTAGCCATGGCGTGCTCCTATGAAAGGCAGTACTCAGTACTCGGTACTCAGTGGGGATGTATGACACGAAAACATAGTATTTTACGCCCGTGGCGCTCATTGGGATGAAACGAATTTAGACCTCAACGAATGCTGTCATCCTTCGCCACCGCTCTGGTGGCGTCAGCCGTATCGTCAGATTCTCCCGCCTCCCTTTGGTCAGCGGAAGAATGACATCTCGAATGATGCTTCTTGGTACTCGGTACTCGGTACTCGGTACTTGGTACTCCCTACTGAACGTGCTGTATCGTATCGTGGATGGTTACCCACGACATCTTCGACGTACTCGTCATCGGCGCCGGGCCCACCGGTCTCGCTTGCGGCATCGAAGCGCAACGCCGCCGGCTGAAGACCGTGGTGATCGACAAGGGCTGCCTGGTCAACTCGCTCTTCCACTATCCGGCGGGCATGGTGTTCTTCACTACGCCCGAGCTGCTGGAGATCGGCGACATGCCCTTCACCAGCGCCCACCAGAAGCCCACTCGCGAGGAAGCCCTCGAGTACTATCGGAAGGTTGCGCAGCACTACCGGCTCGACGTCCGCCAGTACCAGCGCGTGACGCGCGTCGAGGGCAAGGACGGCGGCTTCCGCATCACCGCCTTCGACCAGCACGGGCGCCCGCTCGCCTACCGCACCCGCAAGCTCATCCTCGCTACCGGCTACTACGACCTGCCCAACATCATAGGCATTCCCGGAGAGGACCTTCCCAAAGTCACTCACTATTACCGCGAGCCGCATCCCTATTCCAACTCCGAGGTTCTGGTGATCGGCGGCGCGAATTCCGCTGCCATATCCGCCCTCGATCTTTACCGGCACGGGGCACGCGTGACGCTCGTGCATTGTCGCCCAGGCATCGACGCCGGCGTGAAGTACTGGATCAAGCCCGACATCGAAAACCGCATCAAGAACGGCGAGATCAAGGCCTACTTCGAGTCCAGCGTGAAGGAGATCCGCACCGACGACGTGCTCGTCCAGACCCCCGAGGGCGAGGTGCGCGTGAAGAACGATTTCGTGCTGGCCCTCACCGGCTATCATCCCGATTTCGACTTCCTGCGCGGCTTGGGCATCCGCCTGGCGGAGGACAAGTGCCGCCCGATGTGCGATCCGCAGACCCTCGAAAGCAACGTCCCTGGCATCTATCTGGCCGGGGTGATCGTGGCCGGCTCCGCCACCAGCGAGATCTTCATCGAGAACGGACGCTTCCACGGCCGCCAGATCGCCGAGGATCTGGAGCGCAAGTTGGGTGAATAAGATTGCACTGTATTCGGTGCAAAGATTTTCATAAACCCTGCGGCTCCGGTGTGCGTCTAACTTGAGAGAAGGTGCGCTGGTCTGCGTTCTGGGCCTGCACCCGATCGTAACCTTGAATTTGAACCGGAAAAGTAGCAGAATCTTAAGTAGGCCCAAGGTAACCAGCAAGTTAACAGGCGAGTAAGCCATGACCAGCCGGGGAAGCCAAGGTGTGTGCCAGCGCGTGTTGGCGGTAGTATTGGCGTCCCTCGTCTCTGTGCTGCCGCTGCTCGCGGGAGCGCCCGCGGAACATCCCGCTGCCGGGCAAGTCACCGCCGTTGTTCCCGCCGCCCAGCGCAATAACAAGACGCTCAAGCTCAAGGAAGAAGTGGATTGGAACGACCTGCTGCGCACCGACCGCGCCGGGCGGGCGCGGTTGAGCCTGCGGGACGGTTCTATCCTCAGTCTCGGCTCCTATAGCGAACTGAAAGTGGTGGAGCACGATCCCGCCGGCCAGCAGACGCTGGTGCAATTGAATTTTGGCAAAGTGCGCAGCCGGGTGGTGTCCATCAATCAGTCCGGTGGGCGCTTTGAAGTGCGCACGCCCCTGGCCGTGATCAACGTGCTGGGCACCGATTTCTTCACCCAGTACGACGCGCCCAGCAACAGCTTCCGCGTTATCTGCTACAGCGGCAGCGTGAAGATCTCCGGCGTAGGCAAGTTCGAAGGCAAAAGCGAAACCATTCACGCCGGCCAGATGCTGGAAGTCGGTTCTTCTGTTTTCGGCACGCCACAGGCCACGCTGAACGCCCTCCAACAGGACAGCATTGCCGAGACGGCCACTGAAGGAGCGGGTGCGGTTAACGCCGATTCGCACCTGCTGCGCAACCTGCTGATCGGCGCGGCCGCTGCCGCCGCGGGTGTGGTGGTGGGACTGGTCAGCGCCGGAGGCTCAGCCGCCAGCACCCAGCCCACCTCTTCCAGCCAGAAGAAGCCGGGCCAGCAGTAGCCGGCCGTTTCAGGCTCGCGGCGCCTACTTCAGCAGATATTCCTCTACGAACCTCACCGTCGCATAGAACTGGAAATCCGCATTTTTCTTCTTGGCGAAGCCGTGGCCTTCGTCCTTGGCCATCAGCCACCAAACCGGCACGCTCTTCTGTTTAAGAGCAGCCACCATCTGCTCACCCTCGCTCGCCGGCACGCGCGGATCGTTCTTGCCGGCCACGATGAACAGCGGGTGCGCGATCTTCTGCACGTTGTTGAGCGGCGCGGTGCGTTCCAGGAACTCACGCATTTTTGGGTCGCGTTCGTCGCCGTACTCGACGCGGCGCAAGTCGCGGCGGTAGGCCTCGGTGTGCTCGAGGAAGGTGACCAGGTTAGAGATCCCAACCACGTCCACCGCGCAGCGGATCTTGTCGGGATAATAAGTGGCCACGGCCAGGGTCATGTGGCCGCCGTAGCTGCCGCCGGTCACCATGATGCGGTCGCCGTCGAGGTCGGGGCGGGTCCTGATCCAGTCGAGCAGCGCGCCGATATCCTTGTAGCTGTCCTCGCGCTTGAAGCCGTTGTCGAGCGTGAGGAAGGTCTTGCCATAGCCGCGAGAGCCGCGGACGTTGGGGGACACGATCGCGACGCCAAGCTCGTTCAGAAAATAGTTGTTTCGCCCGATGAAGCCGGGTCGGAACTGCGCCTCCGGCCCGCCGTGGATGTTGACGATCACCGGCCGCCTGCCGGTGAAGCGCGCCGGCGGCCGATAGAGGAAGCCCGAGATAATGCGCCCGTCGAAACTCGTCCAGCGCACCAGCTCCGGATCCGGCAGCGCGGACGTGTTCAGCCCGGCGGTTTCGCTGTAGGTCCAGCGCTCGAGCTTCCCGGTCCTGGTATCGATGGAATACACGTCGGAGGGCGAGCGCGAGGTGGCCAGGGCGAGCGCGAGGTCGCGGTTGTTCCTGTGCCAGCGCAGCCCGCCGATCACGCCCACGGGCAGCTTGGGCACGGGCCGCTCCTTGCGCGTGGCCGTGTCCATCAGGTGCAGGACGCTCATGCCGTCTTCGTTGGTGGCGAACGCCAGCGTCTTGCCGTCTTCGGAAAGCTCGAACTCATCCACGTCCCACTTGATGTGCGAGGTCAGGTAGGCGTGCTGCCTGGTCGACAGGTCGATGTAGGTGAGGCGCTGAAACTCGGAATCTTGGTCCGTCGTGACGTAGAGCCCTTTGCCGTCCTTGCTGAATTCAGCGCCACTGTAAGCGACCTTCTCAGGGCCGCCCTTCGGAGTGATCAGCGTCTTCTCGCCGGTGCCGGCGTTGACCACCCAAACGTAGCTCTCGTTAATCGAGACCTGCTCCATCAGCGCGAACTGCTTGTCGTCGAACGACCAGCCGCTGACCGCCCATCCCCCGCCTTCCAGTTGGAGGAGCAGGTGGTCGCTCTTGGGATCGCGCGGGTCCACCACCCAAATGTCGGTGTCCTTGCCATTGCGCCGGGTGGAGCTATAGGCGATGCGGTCGCCCGAGTGGTTCCACTCGACCCCGAGGTTGCGCGATTTGCCGTCGGTGAGCAGGGTGGAGTCTCCGGTCGCGAAATCGTAGCGATAGATCTGGAACCACTCGCCGCCGCCCAAGTCCTTGAGGAAGAGGAAATAGTCACCTTTCGTCGGCTGGTAAGACGCGCCGGCCACGCGGTCGGGGAAGAACGTCAGTTGCGAGCGGTCGCCGCCGGGAAATTTCACCTGGTGCACCTGGTTGGTGTCGCCGAAGCGGGTGGTGATCAGCAAGCTGCGCTCCGTGGGATGCCAGTCCTGCAAGCCCGCGGTGCGGAATTCGGTGTAGCGGTTGGTAGTAGCCGCAATACTCGCCGGGATGCTGGGAATGCCGTCGGTGACGAGGTTATCCCCGGGAAGGATGTCGGTGGGAGGGGATTGGGCAGGGACCAGGATAGCGAGGCAAACCAGCACGCACACGGAGAAGTAGCGGAGTGAAGATTTCATCGAGACCTCATGAAGAAAAAGACGTGGAAGTATACGCGACGGTAGCAGCCGCGCTTACTGCTGCTTGTTCTCCTGCGAGATTAGAGGATTCAATTCCCGATTGGGTCGGAGGCGACGACGCTTAGAGTCTCCCGGCCAATGGGAGCAAATGCAACATTCGAGACGGCACCGTCCTGCTCAACGCAATAGACATAACCGTCGCACTGATAAGAATGCCCGTCCCACTTGCCTGACTTCTTTAGCAATCCGAGGTTTTCGACAAGAAAAAATTCTACGAGGAGATAGCATTCACCCCTGACGTGCTGGCTGAACGTTTGGAGGCAATCACGAATGCCGTCGTGGAGACTGTCGTGATCTCCCGGATAATAGGCATCAAATACAAACAGCTTCAGAGGTGCTTTGAAGGATAGGAGCTTCTTAAAATCGTAGGTAGCCTCACGTACGCGATCTTGGGCCTTGTGGTACGATGTCCACTCGATTTCAGCGCCCATGATAGCGCGTCTGCCGGTCGTTCCGGTTTCATCCCACCACCCAAAATCAAGCAGGAACTCACTTTCCCCATTTGTTTGGCCGGTGAAAACTGCCGTCCCAGCATACTTAGAAACCAGGTCTGCCAGCGTTTGCTTAACGGCTTTCGTCCAAGCTTCACCCTCCGGGATTCCGTGCTGTTGCCTAAAAGCAATTGCCCTCTTTTCAACCTCTCCTCTTAGAAGTTGAACAATCTGCTCCGCTTTGATTGGTAAATCGCCAAAGATCATTCGTAACTCCAGGCGGATGGACGACGAGCCGGGTGAGCGCAAAAGCGTAGGTGCCCGGCGGCATCGCGCGCTCAGAACGGAATATCTTCGTCCGTGATCCCGCCCGAATGGGCCGGCGCCGGCTCAGGCTCGGGCGCGCGCTGGTCGAAATTGCTGCCCCCGGCTGCGGCCGAGCGGGAAGCGCCTTCACCATCGCCGCGTCCGCTCAAGAGCACCAGATCGTTGACGACGATCTCAGTGCGATACTTCTTCTCGCCAGTAGTCTTGTCGTCCCAGGAACTGGTGCGCAGGCTGCCCTCGACGTAGATCTTGCTGCCCTTCTTCACATACTCACCGATGATCTCGGCGGTGCGTTGCCAGGCGACCAGGTTGTGCCACTCGGTGCGGTCCTGCCATTGGCCGGCCTTGTCCTTGTAGCGCTCGTTGGTGGCCAGGGAGAACTTTGCGACCGGCGTGCCGCTGGGCGTGACCTTCACTTCGGGATCCTTGCCCAGGTTGCCGATCAGGATGACCTTGTTGACGCTCTTTGGCATGGGGAGACTCCTCAGTAGGGCGCTCGGGAGAGGCAACTATACCAGCCTGCGCTCGCCGGTTGCCAGTGACCGTTCGCCGGGGAGAAGTCTGGCCGTATCGGGAAGTGCGCCACGGGTTGCTATCCGAGCAAATCCGTGGCGTTCTTGCACGGGCCCTCGAATCTGGACATCCACATCCAGTTTCCGTAAGTGCCTGAAATCTCAGCATATCCGTTCCGCTCGGAGGACTCATATCTCCCTTAAACCGCTAATTTCCGCCGTTCGCTACAAAGCGGTTAAGGGGTTCCGGTCCGACAGACAACAATGGGTACCCAAGTGGGGGCTCTCAGATCAGTCCGCCAGACCTGCAGTCGTGTGGGCGTGCCGGTTCCGCGCCCGTCAACCGCAACCAGCGTGGTTTACCAGTGAGGGAAATCAGATGAGCACTTCGACGCATCCCCCGGCACCGCAGGGTGGGTTGGTACAGATCGCTTCGTTGGAAGAGCTGATTCAGCAGCGCGTGGCCGAGGAGCGCGCCCGCCTGGAGAAGGAAGCGGGCATCGTTCACAAGCAGGTCCACCAATTCCATAAGCCCATCGAGCGTCCGTTTACGGCCGATCAGCGTCCGCGCACCACGCTGCTGTTCGGCGGCCTCACCTGGAAGCACGAGAAGCTGGTGCAGGGCTCCCTCGAAGGCCTGGGATACAAGTGCGAGGTTGTGCCTACGCCCGACGTGCGGGCGTTCCAGCTCGGCAAGGAGTACGGCAACAACGGGCAGTGCAATCCGACCTACTTCACCGTGGGCAACCTGGTGCAGTACTTGCAAGCGCTGGAAGGCGCGGGCATGAAGCGGCAGGACATCATCGACAACTACGTCTTCCTGACCGCCGGCGCCTGCGGCCCGTGCCGCTTCGGCATGTACGAGGCCGAGTACCGCCTCGCGCTGCGCAATGCCGGCTACGACGGTTTCCGCGTGCTGCTGTTCCAGCAGGGTGGAGGGCTCGACCAGTCCGGCGCCGAAGCCGGCCTGTGCATGAACCTCGATTTCTTCCTCAACATGCTCAACGGGCTGAACATGGGCGATTGCATCAACGAGGTCGGCTACAGCGTCCGGCCCTTCGAGCTCGAAACCGGCGCCACCGACGCCCTGCTCGATGAAGTCGTGGACCATATGCACGAAGTGCTGAAGAAGAAGTCGCCGTGGCAGGTTGAAGACAAGCTGGGCAAGATTGCCAGCAAGATCCCGATGAAGGGGATCGTCAACTACCTGGGCAAGTTCCTGGAGCAGCTCTACAGCGACGACTACGTCAATGAACTGCACCACGTGCGCCAGCGCTTCGACTCCGTTAGCGTGGACCGCCTGCGGGTAAAGCCCATCGTCAAGGTCACGGGCGAGTTCTGGGCGCAGACCACCGAAGGCGACGGCAACTTCAACATGTTCCGCTTCCTCGAGCGGGAGGGTGCGCAGTTGATCGTGGAGCCCATCGGGACGTGGATCAACTACCTGATCCACCAGGCCATCCAGGAAGCCAAGGACAAGAAGGGACTGGAGCAGGGCGCGATCCTGCCTCCGGCGTGGCGGCTGGACAAGCACGCCAAGATCGAGCTCAACCTGCGCAACAAGATCATGAAGCTGCGCGCGGCCGAGCTGATCTTC
>Ga0209517_10010530_pt1 | contig 10269 bp, 8 predicted proteins | sample PeaSoiMetSII2010_FD_187695 | JGI IMG/M metagenome (GOLD analysis project Ga0209517, IMG submission 187695) | Peat soil microbial communities from Weissenstadt, Germany - SII-2010 (SPAdes) (version 2) | ecosystem: Environmental > Terrestrial > Soil > Wetlands > Peat | place: Germany: Weissenstadt... | reverse complement strand
ACCCAACAGCCCGCCATAAAAGAGCGACCCAATGATGTTCACCGCTTCGATGAGCGCTCCGAAGCTGCTCCCGTATTGGGCGAAGACCACTGCGTACACACCCCAAAACACAGTGGCAACGCGCGACGCCGCGAGGTAATGGCCGTCAGATGCATCCTTGCGAAAGTGTCTCTGGTAGATGTCGATCACGGTAACCGCTGCGAGCGAATTGATTTCACCCGAGGTGGACGACATCGCGGCGGTGAAAATCACCGCGACGATCAACCCCACTACGCCCACGGGCAGGTACCCGGTCACGAACGACAGAAAGATGTAGTTGGTGTCGTGAAACTCCTTGCTCACTAGCTGCTCGCCTGCGGAATGCGCACTGTCCAATTCGCGCTGGGAGTTCTGATAGCGGGTGCGAGTATTCTGTTGCGAGTCCGGATCGCGCGCCTGGAGATAGTCTTCCGCGGCCTGCTTGCGCTGTGCGAAGGCTCGGTTGTAGCGCTGCTCCACCGCGGGAAAACGAGGATCTTTCGCGAGGCGGGCGAGTTCCACGGGCTGGAACAGCAGCGGCGGCTTTTCGAAGGTGAAGAAGACGAACACCATCGCACCAATGAAGAGGATGAAGAACTGCATCGGGATCTTCGCCAGAGCATTGAACAGCAATCCCAGGCGGCTCTGCGCAATCGATTTTCCGGTGAGATATCGCTGCACCTGCGATTGATCGCAACCGAAGTAAGCAAGAGCGAGGAACATCCCGCCGATGAGCCCGCTCCAGACGTTATAACGGTCATCCCAGTCGAAATGCGTGGTCACGGCGTTGAGCCTTCCGGCGGCGCCCGCGAGCGTAACGGCTTTGGCCCATGAGACGTCGGCAGGCATCAGATGGATCGCCATGAACAGGGCCAGCACCAGCGCGCAGAAAATCAGCATCATCTGTTGCACATCGGCCCAGATGACCGCCTTGTTGCCGCCGATCGAGGTGTAAATGACGATCAGCAGGCCCATCAGGATGGTCGTCCATCGGTCCGGCCAACCCAGGATCACCGAGAGCACCACCGACGGGGCGTACAGCGATAAGCCGGCGGCGAGGCCACGCGGGATCAGGAAAATCGCGCTCACCAGCGAGCGCGTCTTCACGTCGAAACGCTGTTCGAGGTATTCGTACGCGGTGTAAACATTCGCGCGGTGAAAAATCGGGACGGCGGTGGCGCAAAGAATCACCATGGCCAGCGGCAGCCCGAAGTAGAATTGCACGAACCGCATCCCGTCCGTGTAACTTTGTCCAGTCGTGGAAATGAAGGTTACGGCGCTGGCTTGGGTGGCCATGATCGATAGCCCCATTGCGTACCAGGGCATCGACTTGCCGGCCAACAAGTAACGATCAACAGTGTTGCTGCCGCGCCCGCGATAGAGACCGTAGCCGACGATCGCCACTAGCCACACGAACATCACGATCCAGTCGATAGGCTTCATTCGTCAATCACAACGGTAGACGCGATCTCCGCGGCTTTTCGGCAAGTCTAAAGGGTATCGCGTTTTCCCGGCAATCCTTCGCTCTGGCAGATTGTTGATACGATGTACCTGCTCGGATGGTTCGCTGAAGATCGCAAGTGGCGACAAAAGCATCAGCAGCGGTTGAACAGGAGAGTTCCACAGCCACGCCAACTAGAGCCCGCTACTTCGCGGTGGGCTACGGCATGGCGCTGTCTTTCATTACGTTCCTCGACCGCGCGGCCATTGGACAAGCTGCACCGCTGATGAGACGCGATCTGGGGCTGACTGCCGTCGAAATGGGCTACGCCTTCTCGGCATTCGGCTTGGCCTATGCGCTCCTTGAGATTCCGGCAGGAATGTATTGCGACTGGAAGGGCCCCCGGAAGGCTCTGACGCGAATCGTCGTGTGGTGGTCTTTGTTTACGATCGCTACGGGATGGGCGTGGAACTTCGCTTCCCTGTGGGCCACCCGCTTGCTCTTTGGCGCCGGAGAAGCCGGGTGCTACCCGGGCCTCGCGCGTTTGTTCAGGACTTGGCTCCCAGTCCGCGAGCGTCCGGTTGCGGAAGGCCTGAAGGCGGCCAGTGCCCGCCTGGGCGCCGCCATCGCGCCGTCCCTGGTTGTCTTTCTATACACTTTCATGTCGTGGAAGAACGTGTTTCTGGTGTTCGGGCTGGTGGGATTCGCTTGGGCCGGCGCCTTCTATTGGTGGTTTCGCGACAACCCATCGCAGCACCCCTCGGTGAACGCAATGGAACTGGCGATGATCCCAGTCGAGGAGCACGCCGAGGGTCACTCGGCCGCACCCTGGCGCGATTACATTGCGTCCCTCAGTCTTTGGATGCTCTGCTTGCAGTGGTTTTGCCATTTCTATGGGTTCTACTTCTACATCACGTGGCTTCCGACCTATCTGCAGGAAGCTCGCGGAGTGGATGTGACACGGAGCGCGGTGTTGGCCGGCTTCCCGCTGCTGATGGCCGCGCTGGGCAGTCTGGCCGGGGGCTGGGCGACCGCCGGCCTAATTCGCCGTTTCGATACGCGGCGCGCACGAAAGATGGTCTCTTATGTTTCCTATGCGGGTGCGGCAATCCTGATGGTTCTGGCGATTCGCGTCGAATCCGTCATGGCGGCCATCACTTTGATGAGCCTCTCTAGTTTTTCAGTCGAGCTCAACGTGCCCGCGTCCTGGACCACCGCCATGGACCTTGGGGGCCGGCACGTCGGCGCGGTCTCCGGAGCGATGAACACCATCGGACAGTTGGGTGGAGTGGTTGCTCCGGCGGTCGTCGGATTCATCGCCCAAGGCGGAAAGCAGGGTTGGTCGGCGGCCTTGTATACCGCAGCTGCGGTTTACGCGATCGGCTTTTTCTGCTGGCTGTTTCTCGATCCAGTGACGCCCCTCGGGCAGGGCATCTCCCGGACCCCCGGAAACGCCAGGGCGTAGTTACGGGCTATCCTCGTCACTTCGATGGCTTCTGCAAGTTCTTGTAATACGCCTCGATCGGTGGAAATGGACCCAGGCGGTGCTGCTCGATCGAAAACGAGTCCGCATATGGCGGATAACTCGTATCCACTGGCTTCTTCGACTTGTCGGGATAGTCCCGATCCAGCCCGGCCATCTGCGGCCGCGGTTTCGAGTTGATAAACGCGGCAACATCGAAGGCCTGGTCGTCATCGAGGTTCGCCGAACCGAGAGGCATCTTTGCCTTGATGAATCGGGCGGCAGTCAGGACGCGGTGCAAGCCCGCTCCATCGTTGAAGCTGTTGGGTCCCCACAACGGCGGAAATACGTAACCATGTACCAGCTTGCCGGAAGCGGGCAGGCCGAAACCATCGTTTTGGTGACAGGCCGCGCAACGCTGCTCGAATACGCGCTGGCCGGCTTCGAGATTCGCCACACGGTTCGGAGTCTTGAAGGCGGGGGACTCGTGCGCTTTGCGCTGGCTCGCACCCGTGGCTGCGTCCTGATCGCCAAGGAACCGCAGGTAGGAAACCATGGCGATCATTTCCGGGCTGTCCTCGGCCAGCGCGCGACCGTTCATGCTGCGGGTCATGCAACCGTTAATGCGGTCCTGGATGGTTTCGTTCCCGCCGCTGCGAGGTGAAATCCTGGGGTAGCGGCTCAAGGCCGCGACCAGGCTCAGATTGCCCGGCTCGACGCCTGCTCCGATATGGCAAGAAGCGCAGGCAAGGCGGCTGTCCGTATACCGCATCTTGGGATCTGCGACGTCTGGACCCAGCAATTCCGTGGTCTGGGCGATGAGCCGTTTGCCGTATTCCTCGGTTGCCGTGACGGAATTCCCGGCTTGGCGCGCGCGCTCCGGGATGAGACTCCCGCGACCCCAGGCCAGGGTTGCGGCCACGGTGATCACGCCGACCGCGCCGCACAAGGCGAGAACCGTAGCGCTACCGCGTGTGCTTTGGCTCATGGTCTTGGCTCCTTTCATAGCGTTGCACATCCGCGAGAAAGCGGTACTTGGGACGCTCAATCCACACGCGAAGACTCGGCGAGATGAGCCACGCCGCCAGGAAGACGATGGCGAATATCCCAGCCAGCAACACAATTGCGTCCATCAGCGACATCGTCATCGTAATCATGATCAGTTGGCTCCCTGGAAGAATCCCCGCACAAAGTACGCTGCAGCCGAAAGCTCGGCTTCCGACAACTCGCTCGACCAGGGAGCCATCGGCGTCCCTTCCACTCCATTCCGCAGTGCGCGGAGGCTGGCGGCCAAGCTCGGGCGCTGCGTTCGGAAATTCGTAGGCGCTATTGGAAACTGGCCCGCGGCCGAGCCGTCGCCTGCCCCGTTATCCCCATGACATTGAGCGCAGTGAGCCGCATAGACGCGAGATCCAAGATCGAGCACATCCTGAGGCAAGGTAGGTTCCGGTTGCACCAAGTGAAATCCGCGAACTACTTGCGCTAGCGCAGACAAGTCCTGGGGCGGGAGATCGCGCCATGCCGGCATGGCGGTTCCCGCGCCGCCGTTCCAGAGTGAAGAGCCCAGCCGGTCGAGGGTGTACTCGTGTTCGGACAGGTTCGCTGGACGCGGATGTAACCCGGCCCCGCCCGGTCCGTCGCCTTCTCCGCGAATTCCGTGGCAACTGGCACAGTTGCTCGAATAGAGCTGCCGGCCACGATCCAGATCCCCCGACTCACTCAGTTTTGGATAATCTCCCTGGCGGCGAGCCATGGCGGGACTCGCATTCAACCCGGCCGAGCCAAACGCGAATCGTTTCTCCTCATCGGAACAGTTGCAAGCCGTACGGGCGCGCGCCTCTCCTTCCGGTCCCGCGAGCGCACGGTTCCGGCCCAAGGTTTCCAGGTAGGAGAGCAAATCCTGAGTTTCCTGCTTGGGACGATCAGGAGCACCGTCGAACAGCCAAGCGAAGGCCGGCATAACCGAGTCCGCCACCAGCGTCCGCGGCGCGTAGAGATGCGACAGTTGCCAATCGGCGGAACGCACGGACCCTTCACGCGACAAGTCGGGACCGATTCGGCGGGTGCCCCAAAGATGCGGATAATCGAAGATCGTTTCCCAGGCCAGGGTAGCGGCGCCGAATCGTGCAACGTCATTTGGCAGGTACCGGACCTGTTGCGTGTGGCAATAAGCACACCCCTCGCGGGCGTAGACGGTGCGCCCTCGTTGTTCGCTGGCAGTCAGGCCCAGCGGATGATCGGGCGATGTGCCTCGGATCTGCTGTTCGAGTATACGGCCGGGCCAAACGCCGAGCAACAGGACCGACATCGCAAAGAATCCCAACCCCGCCACGCCGGCCACAAGGTAGGACATCCGGAGCAGGCGCTTCATGACTGCTCCGAAAACACTGGCGCGATTTCCTTAATCGGGTCCAGTCCGATGCTAGCCTTAACGGCACCCAACCCTGCACCGCGATCTCCCGTAGTTAAGCCAATCAACAGCGTGACGAAGCCTGCGCCGATAGGCACGACAGTGAGCGTGCGAATCAACCAATACGGGCGGGCGGCGCGGACCGATTCGATCCACGGCTGGGACGTTTGCCATAAGCGAGCCTCCGCCAATCCGGCGATGGTCAGATCAGAAACCATAATGATCACACCGGCGAACAGAAGCCAGTACGACCATTCGAGCATCCTGGGGTTGTAGCGCGCCCACGGAATCCTTTGCCAAGTGTGAATAAGTCCGCCCGCCGCGGCGAAGCTGGCGAATCCGAGCATGGCCAGATGCGAATGGCCGACTACCCAATCCGAAAAATGCACGCTCTGATTGACAGACATCTGCGCTTGCACCGAACCCTGGATACTTACGATCAGATAGAACACGGTTCCAGTGCTCACGAAGCGCAACGCGACGTCGCGCGGAAACCAGCCAGCCCCTCGCAGCGACAAGAGCAAATTCGCGACCACGATCACGACATCCACGCCGAGCAGCGTCGAGGCCGTAATGGCCCCGATCTGAGCGCTCATCGGTATGACCGAGAAAATGTAGTGGTGCGTGCCGTTCAACGGGTAGAGGAAAAACAGCAACCAGAAGCCAAGCATCGATAAGAAGTGGCTGAAGATTGGCCGTCGCGTCGCGGCGGGAATCACGAAATAAATGATGGCCAAGGCCAGGGGAGTGACAAACAGGCCGATCGCGTCATGAATCCAGAGTCCGCTGAAGGCGGCGCCACGGGCGCCAGGAACCAACTCAGGGACGAAGTTCCCCATCGGGTAGGCTAGCAGCGTAAACACGAGCCCGCCGATGACATACCAGCTGGAGACGTAGAGGTCTTCCAAGCCACGCGAAAAGAACGGCGGCAGGAACTGTACTATCGCCAACACTAGCGCCAGAACGACGAAGACATCGATCACCAGCGGGAACTCCGCCCACTCCAGCGGCTGGCTGAACCCGGCGAGCACCAAGACCCAGCCGGGCGCAATGACAGCAAAATTCCAAAGCCCGAACATCCATTGCCCGAGCCGGGCGCTGGTGACAGACCGTCCAGTGAGCAATGGAACGGCGTGGTAGAGAAAGGCAAAGAACGCGTTGCCGAGCCACCCCAGCATAATTCCCTGCGTGTGGTCGTAACGGAGACGGCCCCAGCTTAGCCAAGCGCCGTGTCCGCCAGCGAAGTCCGGTACGAGCAACTCGATCGACGCCAGGACGCCGAATGTCACGGAGATCAGCAACGTTATGATGGCGGCCAGTCCGTGCGCGTACACCAGCCGAGTTTCAACGGGAGGCAAGGTGGCCGGATGGGGACTGTCATTCATGGAACTTGATATTATCGAACAACTAAACGTGGACCGCTGGAAAGGAACTGTAGTTATGAAGAAAAAGATTCTTGCCACATGCGCGATGGTGTTCGTGCTCGTACTCGGCGCAGTATCGCAAACGCCCACTGGCCCGAAGCACCACGTCGTATTCCAGTTGAGCGAGCCGGAGGGGGCCGCGTGGGGTTCGCTCATCATCCACGTCAACAATATGCGCGAGGCCTTTGCCAAAGATGGCGGCTCGGAAGTGGAAGTGGTGTTCTTTGCTGCCGGACTCAACATGCTACGCAAAACCAACACAGCCTACGAGGAGCGTCTGAAAAAACTGGCTGACAGCGGAGTCACCCTGTCGGCTTGTCAGAACGCCATGCGCCTCATGAACGTGAAGACAGAGGACCTCTTCCCCTTCGCTTCGCAGGTAGACTCGGGTGTCGCGGAACTCGCGCGCAAGCAAGAAGCGGGCTGGGCGTACATTCACTAGAATGAGGCAGCAACTCCGCTACTATGAGTTGCCGGGGGTGGCGCCCGTTCTTCCCGCGCCGTATGATGACCGGGAGGAACGTTAGTTGCGCTTCCACACGTAGAGGCGTGCGACCCCAAGTTGATTGTGACCTAGGAGACGACTATGTCAGAGCAGATCAGCCGTAGAGAGACGTTACGCCGGGGTTTGGCCGCGACCAGCCTGTTGGCGCTGCTGCAGGACTTGCCTGTGCCGGCTCTGGCACAGGGAGAGACGGATGTTCCGTTTACCGACATCCCGCAGAACTTCAATCCCTCGGCCAACCCGAATGCGGCAACCCGCCAGCTCGACATCCGCAAGATTGACGGCACGCTGACGCCCAAGGATCAGTTCTTTACGACGCAGCACTTTACCAAACCGGCAATCGATCCCGCGACGTATAAGTTGAAGTTCACCGGAATGGTAACCAAGCCGACGGAATTCTCTCTTGCTGACTTAAAAGCGATGAAGTCCGTCGAGTTGGTTAATGGCTTCGAGTGCTCCGGCAACAGCTCCCGCGGGATGCAGGGTCTATCTTCGTGTGGACGTTTTACCGGTGTCCGCTTGAACGCTGTCCTGAAACAGCTCGGAGTACACCCCAAAGCCAGAGAAGTGGTTTTCTTCGGCGCCGATCGCGGACCGCTGGACATCGCGTTCCGCCAGCAGACCTACAAGCTCGAACAGCAGTTCGGCCGGAGCGTCACCCTCGAAAACGCCATGAAGCCAGAGCCGCTCATCGCCTACGCGCTGAATGGCGATCCGCTCACACTGAATCAGGGATTCCCGGCGCGGCTGATCATGCCGGGCTGGTACGGCGTGGCGAACGTGAAGTGGCTTTCGGAGGTGCATCTTCAGGAGGATCGCTACCTCGGCAACTACCAGGCGCGCTGGTACCGTTCGGTGGTCGGCGTGGGTGGCACTGGAGAGGACAACGATCCGCAAACGCAGTGGGTGGAGACCGAGATCACTCGGATGCACTTGAAATCTGCGATTGCACGGGTCAGAAAAACCGGCGGTGCGCTTCAGGTTCTCGGATTCGTACTGAACGACGGGACGCCTTTGAAGTCGGTCGAAGTCCAGATCGACAACGGCGCGTGGCAGAAGGCCACGCTCGATCCCGCCAATACCCAGTATTCTTGGAAGCTTTTCACCTACCGCTGGGAGGGCGCCACGCCTGGCGAACACACCTTGGTTTCGCGCGCCACTGATGTGAACGGCATCGTGCAACCGGTCGCCGCCGATCTTAAGCGGAAAAAGACGTTCCTCGAAGACAACGCGCAGTTCCCGCGCAAAGTCATGATCGGTTGAGTTCGCAAGCACTCAATCCAGAGGAGAGTCTCGATGTTCCGAAAAAGTAAATTATGGCTGTGGTGCCTGCTGGGCGTTTTAGTAGCCGGGAATATGACCAAGTCCCGGGCGCAACTGGCGCCCCGGAAAGCGGAAGAGTGGGTGACCACGCTGGAGGGACCGCAGCGGGTCGCCACTCAGAAGATTGACCGAGTATTGTCCAAGCTCTCCTTGAAATCCGGAATGGTTGTGGCGGACATCGGCGCCGGATCGGGACTTTTTTCGAGGCCCCTGGCGAAGGCTGTAACTCCGGCGGGGAAAGTGTACGCGGTGGACATTCAGCAAGACCTGCTGGACTATATCGACAAACGGGACAAAGAAGAGAACATCCGCAACATCCGGACGGTTCTGGGCGAGTTCAATGATCCCAAGCTGCCGGCGCGGGACGTCGACCTGGTTTTCATCAATGATGTTTTGCACCATATCCAGAACCGCGCCGTATACTTGAAGGCGCTAGGCACGTACGTGAAGCCGGCCGGGCGGATTGCGATTATCGAAATGGATAAGAACGATCCGAACACGCCTCACAAGAATCAGCCGGAGCTGCTGGTGGGGCGCGAAGAGATCCAACAGTGGATGTCGGATGCCGGCTTCAGGTTGGTTGCAGAACACGCGGACTTGTTTCCGGGCACGAAGTGGTTCTTGGTATTCGGAAGGAAGTAGCCTCGATGGGGCTCTTCGGAATCCTTCCATTCTTCACGGCGCCTTCTTGGCGGCAGGTACTCGGAACAATCATCCTTTGAGTGTGCCCAACGGGCGCTGTACAGTGACTTCAAGCAGCACGGATCACCGCGCAGACGATGGATGGAACATTTCGCGCTCCCGAATACCGGGGAAGCCTATCGGGCTCCTTTCGTCGCCGCTGCTTGAGACTGACTGACGGCAACTGAGGAGTTTATGATTTCCTGCCAGGTTCGCTGGCGAACCACGAGATGGCACAACGGTCAAATCCGGCGCTCTCAAAACCCGGACTCGGAAGAAGTCTTCCAAGACTGCGTAACTAAATGGGAAGAGAGCGCAGCGCATTCCATCCTGGCCCGGAGTCTTTTCACTCCAATGAAGGCCGCATACGTTTGCGCAGACCAACCCTGTCCTTCTCTTTTTCGCTTGCAAATGGGGAGGCGGACCATACATTCCGAGTGCACCGTACATTTATCCGACTACCGCTTATCACTTGCCGGCGTTTGCGTTACATTTGGCTGACTGGTGAAGCTCCCAGTACACTAACGTTGAGGTGATAAACCTTATGCGATTTCTTCTCATTGGCTCGTTACTGACGTTCTCGGTTTGCGGACAAACGAACTCCTCCCTTTCGGGCTCCGTTCTCGATGCGGGCGGCGTCGCCGTGGAAGCCGCCACTGTACGGGCTCGCAACACGCAAACGGGAGCCACATCTACCGCCGTGACTGCGCGCGACGGCAAATATACCCTGGGAAATCTCACCCCAGGACCTTACGACGTCTCGATTACGGGCGTTCCGGCCATGTCTAATTTCGAACGTAAGAACGTGGCGATTGACTCGAAACCTGCGGTACTCGAGATTCGCATGGACTTCAATACTCAGCTCGGCACGCTGGGCGAGGATCGCGTGAACCTCGCCGCCGACGCCCGCCGGCATAAACCGCCGTCCGGTCCGACGCCCCGTACAAAGGACGGTAAGCCAGATTTGTCTGGCGTGTGGTGGCGCCCCACGGATGTGGATGGGGG
>Ga0209517_10010528_pt1 | contig 10270 bp, 5 predicted proteins | sample PeaSoiMetSII2010_FD_187695 | JGI IMG/M metagenome (GOLD analysis project Ga0209517, IMG submission 187695) | Peat soil microbial communities from Weissenstadt, Germany - SII-2010 (SPAdes) (version 2) | ecosystem: Environmental > Terrestrial > Soil > Wetlands > Peat | place: Germany: Weissenstadt... | reverse complement strand
AAAGGAATTAAATCCTTGACGCTTGCTAATGTCGTACGGCCACGGTAAGCCTTCCACGGTCGTCTTTTTCATTTCGTACTGGAATGATTCCGAGAGCAGCAATTTGTGCGGAATCAAAGGGACGTCGAACGAGACGGCAGGCGTGGCCCCACCAAGTCCCGCCATGTGCCCGTTCTTCCCCAAAATCGTGATTCCGAGTCTGTTTACATTGACGTCGAAGCCGTCGGCCGGGGGTTTCGTTTCTATCGTGGTCAATCCTCCCGAAAAACTCCCCAGACTAGCGTCATATGGCGTCTTGTACACCGCAAAAGACTCGACCGCGTCCGTTGGCACAGTGATTCCGAAGCTCCCTGTCACCGGGTCCGTGTTACGCGTCGAATTAATAATCAGAAGGCTCTCATTCTCGCCCGAGCCTTTGAACACCAGTTTGCTGTCGAGTGTCTGCACCACCCCCGGCGTCATGGGAATAACTTCTTTCACTTTTTCTTGCGAGGTGGGCAGCGTAATCAACTGCGTATTCGTCACAACGGCGACTGGCGCTGAGGCGCTTTCCGTGGAGATAATCGTCGCCAATCCGCTCACCTCCACTCTCTCCCTGACGGCCTCGACTTCCAGCCTGAAATCCTGAATCCCCTGATCTCCCGCTTTCAGGAGCACCGCTCTTTCTATTCTTTTGAAGCCCTCGCCCTCGACAGAAATCGAGTAGTCTCCCGGTTCCAGATTGAGGAATTCATAGTGGCCGTTTTCATCCGTTTCCGCTGTCGCCGGAGTGCCTGTGGGTGCCTTCCGAATGAGCTTCACCGAAGCTCCCGCCACTGCCGAACCATCTTGCGAGGTGACCGTCCCCCGAAGAGCGGCCGCTGAATCGTTACCGGTTTTAGGCGTCGTCTTCTGGGCAACCATGAAGGAGGGGGCGAACAAAAAGATGACTACAACAGCCCATCTCAACAGCCCTTGCCGGGGCACACCCAACTGGTAGTAGCTTGTACGGGCAAGCCACGCAAGGCGCCAGCGACCTAAGGACGGATTCATTCTTCGACTCATACGAACTTACAGGATAAGCCAACGCGCACACATTTCTTGCATACGTGGCACGAGAGTTTCCTAGCTATAACCTAACCGGGAGAATGCTTCTCTGCTTTCATCCCTGCTGGCATCCATCATCGGCGGGCCAATTCCGGGGCCGATATCACCGCGGCCTGCCATGTGCGGAACTCTGCCGAGACGGCAGGTACAATTTCCCGACATGGCCGCGGGAGCTGGCTCAGAGTTTTTTTAATCTCTCGAAGGCGCCTTAGATTCGAGTCCGTCGCCCCGAAGAAATCAGTCAGAACACTCCCCCTGCTCCCATTAGTTCCCGCCGAACGGTCAAAAAGTTCCACATATGCTTGCGGCGAAAACCCAGCCGCCGCCGCATACAGCGCCACGCGATCTGCCTCATTCTGACGGATCCCTTCCTGCCCCTCGATGATCTGAGCAGCCTTTCTCAACAACTTTGGATCGCGGTCGATGCTGTCCAACATTCGCCTTAACTTCTCTGAAATATCCTTGCGATCGCTGACGGCGTTAACACCCAGAATTTGGTGAAATAGCTGGCTCACGATGATGGCGTTCTGGTGCATCAGGATGTGACCCAGTTCATGGCCCAGTAACCCGGCAAGTTCGTCGTCATTTCTGAGCAACGCAACCAATTTTCGCGTGATATAGATTCGTTCGGGGCCGACACCGAACGAGTTCGCCTCAGGTGTGTCAATCAAGATGACGTGAACCCGCCCCTGGTCTCGCGGGAATTGAGAAAGAACCCGCCCCGCGACAGCGTTGAGATGAGCCGCGAGGACCTCATCGTGAGCGGCGTGGTAAGTGCTTTCCACCCATTCCGCTTCGATATCACCAAGTGTCCGTTCCTGCTGAATATTGAAAATTTGAATGACCGTTGGAATTCTCAGCGCCGGGGTAACCGGGCACGACTGTTGCGCTCGAACCGTGCCCCCGACAAAAACGCAGAGGGCCAACAGGTAGACGGTTGAGAGGATGGGCCCCCGGATATGGAGTGTGTGCATGGATGTCGGTCTGCTGGAGCACAACGATTATACACTTATTGAAAATACTTCGGTGCTTCGAGAGAAAACGGGTCTTCTGACACAGGTAATCCTGTTATTGGTCAGAGCCGGAGCATCGCTTTCAAGTCTGCGGATATTTGTAAAGCATATATATGATCGAGGTCACAATTTTGTCAAAGTTACACCGCTGGCTTGTTTTTGACCTGGACTGCCTCCCTTTCTTTTTTTCTGAGTTCGCGCGTCGCCTGAATCTGGGCAGTGACTGACCACTACCAGGCGCATTACTTCATGGTAAAGCCCTGAATAACGCCCTTACGGGAGAAGTGGATGATGGAACCGGACAGATCACTTTTCCCCGCCCTATAGCCTAGCCTGTCAACGCGCCTGGCGAGTGCGCACAGCGAGTGAGATTCGTGGCAAAGAATGTCGAGAAGTTTGCCTCATTTTGCCTGCTGTTTCTTAAGCCCGCGGGTTATGGAATGGCGAGTCAGGGAGGCCGAGCAATGCCAGTTTGCTTGGCCTAGACGGCCGCCGAGTAGAGCGATGGCGACGAGCAAGGCCAGCAGCGGATCGCAAGGGTGACGGTGCCGGAGAGAAGTGTGCGCAATATAGAAGGTGATGGGAAAGATCAGCGGAAATGCCGCTATCGGGAAAAAGAACGGGTTACGGGCCGCCCATAGACGCAGAAGTCCGCCGATCGTGCCGAGCAGCGTGAATGCGTTCCAAAGAAGTATGCCACGCACAAGGAGCGAGTCTGAGCGGGAAAAAAGCTGCCAGGGCGTTTCCGCTCCCAGCCACGTGGCCACGATGCGCCGGCCGAATAGCCGCGCATACAACGCGGGATGCGTGCCAATGAATTCCGTGGCCTTCTGCCATTTTTCCTCAAGAAAAGCGTTCTCGCCGAGTTGCGCATAGCGGTGCGTCTGCTCGTAGCGCGTGATGCGATTGACGGCGCGCGAATGCTCGTCAAAGATTTCATTATTCCCCGACCAGAGTTCGTAGGGAAAGTTGGCACGCACAGGGATGAACCGATGAAATTGCACGGCATTGCGGATGGTCCAGGGGAGGCAGCAGGCGAAAAGCACGGTGAGCACGAGCAATAGTGGCGCCAGCCGAGAGCTTCCACCGCGGAATTGGCGGTAGGCTATCCAGCCGAGGAGAAATGGCAAGAGGGCTCCCAGGCCAGGATTTGTGAGCAGCGACACTCCCCAAAGCAGCCCGTAGAGGGCAGAATCGCGCGCGCGCCGGCGATCCGCAACGTACAGCGTGGCCCAGAGCAGCGCCGCCGCCAGCAGCGCGGAGAGCGAAGGATCCCAGATCCACTCGAACGGCATCATGACACCGCTGGGAAAGATGGCCCAGATCCAACAGGCGACCGCGGCCACTCCGACGCCAGCGATGCGCCTGCCCGCATAGAAGAGCGGGATGCACGCAAGAGCGGAAAAGAGGCAATTCATCAACGCGGCGGCATAAAAAGAAGCTACGGTGAAGCTGCCGAAAAGCTTGAAGATCGCTGCAATGAGTAGCGGATAGACGGGAGCGAGCCACGCGGTCGGCCCTGTGGGCTGGCGGAACAAACAGCAGAAACCCTGGCCGTCTGCCAGCGAGTCTGCCACGTTGCCGACCTCATCTTGAAAGGGCACCGAGGCAAGCACTTCCGCAGGAATCAGCCGGGCCTGGTGGAAGAGGAAGGCGCACCGCAGGCAGAGCGCGACAACAAAAATGAGCAGGACCGATCGGCCGAGTTGGAAGAGCCAGTGTTTCACGATAGAAGAGAATACTCCGTCGCAGCACGATTCCGGTACTGCAACTCGGCGATCGACACAAAGTGTGGGTTTGGTCACCCGCAAGGCGCCCGCCGCGCAACCCCTTCCGGGGCGCACACAGCGCGCATCCGCCCTCCGTTACGCCCCGCTCGCGGGTACGGACAAGTTGGGTAAAAAGGCGGCCGCCAGTATCTTCTTAAGTCAAAAAAACAGGAGAAAGGCACCCACCATGGTGGCAGCCGGCACATCCTCGTTAGAAAGCTGCTCTTGCGCAGTTGCTTACGGCGCAAAAGCGGCGGCAAGCCGCCGCACTCCAAAATACTCTGTCCGGTCCAGCGAGTCCCGTCCTGGCGCAGCGCGGCTTCCTCGGAATCTGCTTTTGTTACAGCACGGCAGAAAAAGCAGATTCCTCGCTTCGCTCGGAATGACACGTTTAATTATTCAATCCAGCTATAGCTCAAGACAGCGGTTTAAGGTCAGAAATACGGGCTAGAGGGATTCCACGCGGCAGAGTAGGCGGGCGGAGAACGAAGTTTGAACAGTGAAAATCGGCCGCCACACGGCAAGAATCTGGGAACCCTGATAAACGCGCTCGAAGCCACCCTCGGATTCGGAGACCGTCTCGATCGGCGCCACCCAGAAACTTTCGGCGTTCGGAGCATGCAGTTTGACCCGGACGCGCTGCCAGCCGTCCTCAATCTGGAGATGCGGCGCGGGCAACACCCCCGAGAACCGCAGATTCTGGGGGCCCGTGGGAGTGACGAAGAAGCGGTCCGCCTCCATCGGGGCAAGAAAATTGATCACCGATTCCAAGCCGAGTAGAAGCTCTCTGCCCAAGGGAGCGGTCAACGACAGAGTAACGTCGCAGCTCACTTCGCAGCCCAGTGGCGCGGGGCCAAACTGAAAATGCTTGGTCACCTTCAGAACCGGCGGATCGGCGGGATTGGCCGCAAATTCCGCCAACTCCCGCTCAAACACGAGGTGGGCGTGGTTGGCCGAAGAATTTCGCACCTGGAACGCGCCCGCGGCGATTCGCGCCACTTCGTTGAGTTGCAGCGTCTCGTATTCCGCAGGCGTGCGCCAAGGGTCGAACAGCAATAGGCGGAAAGAATGGCGAGCGAAGCGGTCGTAGCGCAAGAATCGCTCGAGGTTCGGCTCCTTCACATGGACCTGGTCATGAATGGAGACGGCTCCATCGCGCGATGGCGTGCTGGCGGCCGCTTCACGGAGCCGCGCGTGATAAGCCTCGCGGCGCCGCATGATGGAATTGATGAGCGTCGCGGAGGCCGGGCGGAAATCGAAGGCCGCGAGCGTGGCGCCATCGGAGGGCTTCAGCAGGGCCTGGTATTCCTGACCTGTGAAAAGGAGTTCCGGTGCGCCATCGGCGTCGTAATCGAGCATTTCCACGCGCGGGAGTTGGCCGCTGGGCAAGAGCTGGTCGGCGAGGGATTCCGCGCGGATGAGCTTGCGCCAAAGCTCCGTGCGGAGATGCGGCGCGTAGAGACCGCCGAACACCCCGTGCCAATAAGCGTCATTGCCCTGCCCGCGCAACAGAAAGTCGCGCGCTTCCTGCAACAGCGAAGAATGTTCACTGCTGGAGCGCCGCGAAGGCACGGAAGCTACACAAGCGGAAACCCGCAGCATTTTCTTGTGCAACAGATTCGATTCCGAGTATTTGCGGAAGAATCCGCGCCACGAGCCGCCGCGAAGAAAGGAGAGCACGTCCGGACGCGCGGCGAATTCCTTGTGGAGAGCAAAATAGCGAAGGCGGGTTTCGGTAGGGAGCACCCACTCCATCATCTCCGCGTAAGAAGCTGAAGGAAGATCGGCACGCCCGAGCGGAACGTGGGAGGCGATGTATTCGCTGGGCGTGGAGATCTTCAGCCATGATGCGTTTTCGTCCAGCGCCTGGAAGAATTTTTCGAGCCAGCCATCCTTGTAGCAATGTTCGAACGTTCCCGGCCAGACCCCGAACTTTTCCATGTCGTCGCCAAAAGCCGCCGCGCCGCCGGGGCGCACCTGGGCAGCCTTTTTGAAGTAGGCGATGGATTCCTCGACGCCGCGGAATGGTATGAGGTAACGGAGTTCCTTGAGTCCCGGGAAAAGCCAGACGGACTTGCCGCAATCCTCGGCAATGTAAGGGCCGTATAGCTCTTCAGGCTCGAAGCCAGCAGCGAGAAAAGGCAAATCATCTACAAGCGTGTAACCAACATTGGCTGCCGCCAGCACGGAAGACAATTGCGACTCCCACACGCGTTCGGCAAGCCAAGCTCCCGTGGGCCGCTTGCCAAAGTGGTGTTCCAGGTAATCGGCCAGGCGGGTGAGTTGCTCGTGTTGATCCGCCTCGGGGATGGAGATCAGGATCGGCTCGTAGAATCCGCCACCGATCAATTCAATCTGGCCGGAAGCAACCATGTGGCGCAGGCGCTCGAAGTATTCGGGATGGTTCTTCTCAATCCACTGGAGCAGTGGTCCGGAATAGTGCAACCCGGCGCGAATGTGTGGATGCTTCTCCAGGAGCGAGAGGAATGCCAGGTAGGAATGCGCGTAGCACTCCTCGAAAACGTGCTCAAAATTGCCAGCCGGCTGGTGCGCGTGGATGATCAGGATGAGGTGAAACGGCGGATTGGTGGCGGCCATGGTCTTTCGCTACCTATGATAACCCGACATCCCGCTTTCGGAGGAGTGCGGCAGCAGTGACAAGGTTCCAAAGACAAGGGCTTAGAGCGTCGCAGCGGGTTCTGGAATCCGCTCCATGCGTCCCAGGAGCAATACGTAGCTGGCAATTCCCAAAAGCAGAACCACCGTGGCGATGGCGAACGCGGCAGCGAACGAATGCGTGGCGGAGACGATGTAGCCGGTGACGATAGGGGCCGAAATGGCGGCCAGTTGACCGCAGAAATTCGCCATGCCGCCCACTGTTCCCACGGCGCCCTGCGGCGCAATCAGGGATGGCACGGTCCACGCCACCGGGGCGGCCGCGGCTAAGCCACCCAGCGCGATGCTGATCCAAATGAGCGCAAAAGCAGGGGAGTGCGCGTGGCCGGCACCCCAGATCGCCAGCCCCAGACTGGTGCCAATCAGCAGGACCGTTTGGCGCACGCGCGAGGAGTTCCAGCCACGCTGGATGAGGAAATCCACCAGCCATCCGCCCACAACAAAATCCGTGATGGCCGCAAAGAGCCACGGCACGCTGGTGTAAAACACGGAGTGGAGCAGATCCACGTGCAGCGAAACAGAAAGATAGCTGGGCAGCCAGGTCAGCAGCAGAAAAAAACTGTAGTTGTAAGCCCCCCAGCCAAAGGCCAGGCCGTACACTTTTCGCTGGCCGAGCAAATAGCCCAACCGCGGTTTTTGCGCCGCGCTCGCCGGAATGGAGTGTTGCGCGTTTCCTTGGACAGGGGATGTGTGCTGTTCAGCCGGCGGGACGTGCCCTTCCGCCGGATCGCGGTAGACCCGGCAAAACAGCGCGAAATAAATGAGGCTGAAGAAGCCGGTAGCGGCGAAACTCCAGCGCCAGCCAAAACGCAGCAGGAGTATGCCAATGAGCGGCACGCCGATTGCGGAGGAAAGTTTTGCTGCCGAATCCGTGACAGCGATGGCCAGACTCCTCTCCCGCTCCTGAAACCACAGGCCGATCGCTTTGGCGTTTGCCGGAAATGTGGGCGATTCCGCCACGCCGAGAAGCAGCCTTGCGGCAAACAGACCTACAAGCCCGGTTGAGAGTGCGGCGCAAAACGACGCGACGCTCCACAAGAATGTGGTGATCCTGCCGACGCGGCGCACCCCAAACCGGTCCAGCAGCAATCCCGCGGGCACCTGCATCGCCGCATATGTCCAACTGAAGGCGCTGGACAAATATCCGAACGAAATCAGCGTGAGGCCGAAGGAGGCATGCAGGGCTTCCTGGGATACCGACAGATTGATGCGGTCGAAAAAATTAACGATAACGCCAAACGCCAGCAACAATGCGATTGGCCATCTTCCCGTCCGCGAAGCGGAATCCCCGGCGATGGTTGGAGATGTGCTCATCATCTCCCGGATGTGGAAGCGTTGCGTATCAATTTACGCATGGTGGTGCAGAGTTTCCCACAACTCTTGGAGGTCCGGCAATAAACGTTTTGGAGGATGCCTGATGAAGGTCGGCAAGGAGCCCGGCATCAAGACTATTCGCGGTGTATCAGTTGAGATCCTTCGGGGCGCAAACTACGCGCCCCTCAGGATGACAGTGTGATGCTGTGTGGGGGTAATGGGAAGGCAGTGTGTGGTCAGAATGTGGGTTAGTGGCTGGTGTGGTGCAGGAGCCAGTCGGAGATGAGCTGCAGGGCTTCGGGGGAAAAAGTTTCCTCAATTGCGGCGTATTCGGTGGGCGTGCCGGAATAAGCGTGCTGGAAGAGGTGATTCAAGTCCGGAAGTTCGCGCACGTCCACATCTTTGTTGCCACCATCCTGCAAAGCCTGCTGCAATAGCGCCATATTCGGTTGCACGGGCACTTGCAGGTCCTTCTGCCCGTAGAGCGCGAGCACGGGCACCTGCAGTGCCTTCAGATTGGGAAGCGGGTCGTAATCCAGAAAGAAGCGAAACCACGGGGATTCCATCATGCGGAGTTGCGGCTCGAGAACCGAGGGTGTCATGGCTGCGGCCAGACCGCTGCCCTTCACCAGTTCATTGAGTTTCTCGTTTAACGTGGGGACATCTTTTTCCGCGCGGACCAAATCGTACGCGGTCTCGTCAAAGTCCAGGCTGGCCTCGAGTTGGTTATCCGTCAGCCCACCAGCTCTTCCGATCAGCTCCGACTGGTTAAGCAGCGTGTCTTCGCCCTTGGTGGCCGGCGCTGCCAGCAGCACCACCCAGGCCACGTCCTTGGCCTGTGAAGCGATCAGAGGAGCAATCATCGCGCCTTCGCTGTGGCCGATGAGCGCAAGCTTGGCCGGGTCAATCTCTTTGCGCGTTTTCAGGTAGGCGATGGCCGCTTGCGCATCCGCCTCCAGGTCGAGCGTGGTGGCCTTGTCCGCGGAACCCGTGGACTTGCCGATCCCACGTTTGTCGTAGCGCAGCACGGCGAATCCTTTCCTCGTCAGATGGTCGGCCAGCACAAGAAATGGGCGGTGGTTGGCCAGAGACTCATCGCGGTCGTGAGGCCCCGAGCCCACAATCAGCAATGCAGCTGGAAAGGGACCGGCACCCTTGGGAAGCGTGAGCGTGCCGGCCAGCGAAACGCCTGCTGCGGCATTGGAAAACGAAATTTCTTCCTCGCGATAGGGATACGGCTTTGAGGGGGATTGGGGACGCCGCAATTCCAGCGGCTGATCGGAGCGCACAAATTCGAGTTTCGCGTCCGCGCCGGTTTGCGACCAATTGCCACTCAGCTTGTTTTTGCCGGGATCCAGCGTGCCTTCGAATGTGCCAGCTACGGCCGGGATTTCGAAATGAAAGGCAGCTTCCTTCAGGCGCAGGTTGACGGCTGGCAGGCCGCTTACTCCTTGATCCAGGCTGTCCAGCGCCCCGATCAACTGGTCTTCTGTATCGTGCGACACGTGCAATTGAAAACGCAGACGCAGCCCGTGCGTTTCCAGAGCGGATTGCCAAAGGCCTTCGACGGGGAAGACGGCTTCCGCCGGCTTGCGGGCAGCGGCACCAGGCACTTGCCGATGAAAGAGCAATGGCAGACTTGCGCTTCCCTGCGACCATGTCCCATCAATCGTCCGATGGTCGGCGGAAAACTTGCCCTCGAAATGCGCGGCAACAGAGGCGACTTCCAGCTTCAGCGTGGAACCGGCGATGCTTGTGGCACTCGCCTCTATCGCGTACACGCCCTGGTCAAGGCTGTCCAGCGAAGCATGGTAGGCGCCGTCCGCGGATTTCGTCAGATGCAGCACCAGGTGGAGTTGCGCTTCCCCGGCCTGCAGGGTGCCGGTATAGCTGCCAGCGAGGGTAGCGGGCGTCTGCGCGGGGAGAACACACGGCAGAAGGGTGATCACGGCAACACCAATCAGAATGAGACGAATATAAAAGGCGCGCAAAAAGAGCTCCCCCAAAGTTTTAATTCTTTCACACCCTTGGATGTCAACGTCGGGGAAAAAGCAGCCTGAACGACAACGAGTGGGTGCCAAAAAGCAGCGCGCCCCGAGCGATTCGGGGCGCGGTGAGAGGCCGTACGCCAAGCCATGCGGCGCAAAGGTGTGGTTACTTCTTTTCGTACCACTGGGCGTTTATGGCTGTAAATTTCTGCCATTTCTCCGGCAAATCTTCGAGTGCGAAAATGGCGGTAACGGGGCACACGGGCACGCAAGCGCCGCAATCGATGCATTCGACCGGATGGATGTACAACATCGTCTCGGCTTGGTACGCCGCCTCGTCCTTTCGGGGATGAATGCAATCCACCGGGCAGACATCAACACAAGCGGTGTCCTTGGTGTTGATACAGGGTTCGGCAATCACGTA
>Ga0209517_10010527_pt1 | contig 10271 bp, 9 predicted proteins | sample PeaSoiMetSII2010_FD_187695 | JGI IMG/M metagenome (GOLD analysis project Ga0209517, IMG submission 187695) | Peat soil microbial communities from Weissenstadt, Germany - SII-2010 (SPAdes) (version 2) | ecosystem: Environmental > Terrestrial > Soil > Wetlands > Peat | place: Germany: Weissenstadt... | reverse complement strand
TCATTCGCCGCAGCCCTAAACTCCCCTCGATAGAAATGCGTTATTCCGCGAGTCGCCAAGACATGCGGGTCTTGCGGACTGAGCTGGACGGCATGGTCTAAGTCTTGCAGCGCCCGCTGATAGTCCCTCTTGCCAAGATAGGCTATTGCTCGATCATTGAAGTCGCCCGCAAAATTGGGCTCGAGTTTGATGGCGCGATTGCACTCTTCGATGGCGCGGTCGTATTCTCCCTTGGAAACGTACGTGCTCGCTCGACTCGCAATGGCCTCGGCATAGTCCGGTTTGAGGCGGATGGCTTGATCGAAATCCTGCAACGCCTGGTCGTATTCCCCCTTTTCTTGGTAGACAAGTCCCCGGTTGTTGAACGCATCGGGATAATTCGGTTGCAGCCGAATGGCCTGGTCATAATCCTGGATAGCCCGGTCGTACTGGCCGCTATAGTCATACGCGATACCCCTGTTGTTGTAGGCGTTGGCAATTTCGGGTTTGATCCGTATCGCTGCGTTGAAGTCCTGAATTGCTCGATTGTAATCTCCCATGTTTCGGTAGGCAGAGCCACGGAGGATAAACGCCAGGGCGTGATTATCCTGAGAAAGTTGTCTCGACTCGACCAGCGCCGTACAGTGCGGCAGCGCCGCGTCAGGATGGCTCGCGACATTCTGTTCGCATTGCTCGTCATCTATTGCGAGCTGTGACTGTGCTCTGCAATCACTCGCAAGCGCGAAGAGCAGCACCAAGGCAGCTCCGGCCACTCGCAGCCATGACTGGTCACTTCGGTAAGAGAAAATCACTTGGCTTCCGCCTTGAGTTCCTGGTTGACCGAAACAATACACCCGCCCATCTCGTCGCTCAATAAGGCGTTGTCTCACATGCCCTAAGACTGTTGACACACTTCCACTTCATTTCGTTCTGGGTCCCTGAAACGAAAAAACCTATTTCCACCAGAGTCATTTTGGAGAGGTCCCACATCAACGCCTCGCATGGAAAGGTACTCGTGTGCTGCCTCGACCTTTTTCGCAAAAAGGATCGGTGGCCTGCCGGGCTGGACGTCGGGACGTTCGTTCCCAACAACCGGTCGGGTGGCTCGGCCTTTGATCTTGACTTTCGTGTGCCCATCTGTCACGCCGCATGACAGGTGGGGTCTTTGACTAACCGATTGATTTAAATGGCGGGGCCGACGAGACTCGAACTCGCGACCTCCTGCGTGACAGGCAGGCGTTCTAACCGACTGAACTACGGCCCCGTATAGAGATTCTTGATTGGTGGGCAGTGCGTGATTTGAACACGCGACCTTCCGGGTGTAAACCGGACGCTCTAACCGCTGAGCTAACCGCCCAAAGCTTTTAAGCTCTCAAATTGTAACACCTCGCGCCGCTTTTTTCAGGAAGAGAAAAAGCGCTCCAGTCCGACCGTGCTGGACACACGCAAAGAGCAAATGCAGATCCCTCGCTGCGCCTTGGCGCGAGCGCTCCTTGCGAGTGCTCGGGATGACAGCGCTGAGGCTAAGTCACCGCAAACATGAGCCTCGACCGCTATGGGAACGAGGTTTTTCGGTCGCGGCTTCACAGGCTGCGGAAAAACTCAAAACGCTGTCATTCTGAGCGAAGCGAAGAATCTCTCCTTGTTTTTTTTCTTATACTTAAATCGAAGAGAGATTCTTCGCTTCGCTCAGAATGACAAAACAAGACATTTTTTCCGCGGCCTGTTCAGCCGCAACACAGAGCCGCATATAAATTGTGGGCTTTTGAACCCGGCTTAGTCGCCCGCGCCTGCGGCGTTGGCGGTTGGATACACCGGTAACGCTACGCGGTCACCAAAAGCCGCCTTCAGCCCTTCGACGGCGCACTTCTCGTCTCCACCAATCTGCTCGCCGCCCCCTCCGACGCCCATCGCGCCGATCATCTGGCCATCGACAACGATCGGCACGCCGCCCGCGTTAGAGAAGAGATTAAAGTATGTGGTTTGCCGCGGCGTATTCGCCGGATTGTTCTTGAGGTTCGCATTGATAGCGGACGTGGGCTGCCGCGACTTGAGCGAGGTCTGCGCTTTCAGCAGCGCCGTCCGGATGTTGTTGTATGCTTGACCATCCATGCGCTCCATATGTACAAATTCGCCGGCATTGTCGAGGACGTAGATCGAGGCCGATCCACCCTTTGATGCCGCCCAGTCCCGGCAGCCGCGCGCGATTTTTTTCGCAGCTGCAAGTGAAATTTGATTGCCGTCAAAAACGTTGGCAGCGGCCTTGCCCGTCAACACATAATCCGCCGGCAGAGCTGACTTTGGCGCCGTAGTTGCGGCAAACTTCGGAACCGGCACCTTTTGGGCGTCAGGGTTCTGGCGCGGCGCGATGTCTTCGGCAAGCGGCGGCACGGAGTCGCCGAACACTTCCTGAAGTCCCTTGTGCCCGCAAATCTCATCGCTCCATACCGGCGGGTGTGGCGCGGACCCGCCCACGCCGACGAAGCCAATTATTTGTTTGTTCACCACGATCGGCAGCCCACCCGAATTCGCAAATTCGCCGAGTTGAATGAACTGAAGCTCCGACATCGGATCCTGGATTGCCCGGTTCATCAGGAGCTTGCTTGGCGCGCGGGTCGCCAGTGCTGCCCGCGCCTTCATGTCCGCGGTAATAATGTTTAGATACCCTTGTCCATCCATGCGATCAAAATAGACGTGGTTGCCGTTGCTATCGAGCACGATGATGCTGATCTGCACGCCCTGCGTAGTGGCGGCCTTCTCGCAGGCGTTGGCGACGGCTTCCGCCGTGGCCAGATTGATCGTGGTGAAATCCTGAATCTTTTCGGCGGCTTTGCCGCTCACGACGAATTTTTCCGGTACGTTTTGAGCGAACGCCGTGCCCCCCAGAGCGAGCGCGCCCGCGATCGCCAATCCAACAATACGAAGTTTCATTTCGTCCTCCCCTGACTTTGGTTGCACAAATTTTGCTCAGGCCACGGCAGATCTGTCAATTCGGCCTTCGAGTTGGCCGAGTATAACCCTGTCAGGTACTTACGCACCTCCAAATTCTTGCGCATCCCTGCTGTGGCTCAGAACGGACCTGGAAAAACTTGCCTGATACGACTCACTGCGGTCTTATAATCAGCGGGGGAAGAAAAAGAATGTTCACAAGCACTCCTGCACGGCTCCTTATATGTTCGGTGCTCCTTCTCTTGTTCGTCGTCCAAGCCAAGACGTACGGACAGCAAAGCACAAAAATGGGTGAAGTGCGCTTCACTGCCGACAATCAGGATGAAAGAGATTCCGGCGTGTGGATCGACGGAAAATATGCAGGTTACGTCAAGGAGCTGAAGGGCGACCGGAAGGTTATGCTCCCGCCCGGAGAGCACGAGTTTGTCATTCGACAGGCTGGATACAAAGATTTGACCAAGAAAATCGTGGTTGATCCGGACCAGATCCAGACGATCGCCGTGGTGTTAGAAGAGAACCCCAAGCTGACGTATCCGGGAAGCGATGCAGCTGAGTTTCGGCTGGATATCCAGCCCAAGCGTGCGGCCGTCTTTGTGGATGATAGCTACATGGGCCATGGCGGCGATTTCGGAGGCCATTTTCATTCCATGCTGGTCAGCCCCGGTAAACATCGGCTCAAGGTCACTCTTGACGGCTACCAGACCTATGAGAAGGAGATCGATGCGGTCGCGAGCAACAAGTCACAGATGAAAATCGTCCTTGAGAAAGGCGGCAACGCGACGCCAGGACAATGATCTGGCACGGGTTTCCGTCGTGAAGGCATCGACTACACTGCTCTAAGGTGAGATTTCCTCGAGGGCGCGTTCGCGCGTTTCCACCGTACCGAAAGAAATTGCCGCACCTGCGAGCGAGATCATTCCAAACAAGAGAAACACGCCGCTCACTCCGTAGCCTGCCAGCGCGAATCCGACAATCGCCGGTCCCGCCGCAGAAGCAACTCGCAACCAAGCGCTCGCCGCGCCTGTTCCAAGACTTCGCAAGCGCGTGGGATAAATTTCAGTCGTGTACAAATAGACTAGCATCGAATTTCCGGAAATGAACGTGAAGCTGATCGCCACCAGAACGATGACTTCGCGCGGATTGGAAGCTCCCCGAATCCAGATGGCAATTAGAGGTGCAGCCCCCAAGGCGTAGGCCAGGATGAACCATGGCCTGCGCCCCAGGTGATCCACCAACATCGCACAACAAAAAGCGCCGGCCAGGCCGGCAAGATTGATGATCACGCCATATCGGAGCGCGTCCGCAACGCTATATTTGTAGTACGTGCGAAAAATCGTAGGTAGCCAGGTATTGACGCCGTAAGTCACAAAATAAGTGGTGATCCAAATGAACCAGACAATGATTGTGCGGAAGCGATAGATCCCTTGAAAAAGTTCGAGCCGGGAAGTTTCGCGCAGGGGAGCCGGCGCGATCGGCAAGGGCTCAGGCGTCGAAGAAGTCACCGCTCCGTTCGAGCGTGCAGCGCTCTCCATCTGTCCGACGATCAGTTCGGCTTCCTCGAACCGCCCTTTTGAAACGAGCCATCGGGGCGATTCCGGAAGAATGTTTGCGGCGAAAAGCACGAGCACCAGGATTGCCGGCAATCCTCCAATCAGAAACATGGTCCGCCATCCAAACAGCGGCACCAGCCAAAAACCCAGGAGGGAAGCGCCGACCAATCCGATCGGGAAAATCAACTGGTAGAGGAGGAAGAAGCGTCCCCGGCCCTTCGCGCGCGAGATTTCGTTGATGTAAGCCGCCGCGACGGGGACCTCTCCTCCGAGCCCGATCCCTTGAATCGTGCGAAACAACAAGAGCGAGGGAATATTCCAGGAAAGGGCGCAGAGGAGGCTCATCAGCGAGTAAAGCGCGATTGTAATCTTCGCGCAGCGCAGTCTGCCGATGCGCTCCGCCAGCCATCCGAAAAATAACGCTCCTACAATCTGGCCGACGAAGCTCGAGGAAATTAGCACGCCAATCGCACGCGGCGCGAGTTTCCAAATGCCGATCAGCGAGGGAAGGACGTACGCGATCGCCAGAACATCAAACGCATCGAAGAACGTTGCGCTGCCCATGACCAGCAGCGCCCTGATGTGCCAGGGACTGACCTGGGTTCGCTCGATTCTTGCGAGAAGCGAAGCTGCTCGCCGTCCATCGGAGCCAAGAGCCATTCACTTTTCCAACTTTGGCGGAAGATTCATCTGCATGCCGCAGCACGAGCCGGTGGGCACTCGTGCACCGGGCCGGACGAATCGCCACTCTATATTTCCCAGATAGCTAGAGCAAACAATAAATCGGGGAGAGGTTTAGTAGGACAGCCACTCTTGGCTGTCCGCTTTCGTCCTGCTGAGATTGTGCGGGACAGCCAAGAGTGGCTGTCCTACTAAAAACGAAAACTGTCCCCACACTGGAAATTCCGGGCCAGATTCAATGCAGAAGTTTCCTCAGACCTGCACGAAACCCGCTGCACGCGTTTGTAGGGCTGATAATCCGGCCTCCGACTTATCGATTACGGACAGGCCAAGCTTCTTCAGCAATTCATAAATCGTGTCGATCTCAACCTGGCGGGGAAGTGGCATCGGAGGACGCATATAGGGATTCGGAATCAAACCTCGAAGCCATGATGCGGTTTGGTATCGTGTATGCAGGCGTCCCATGTCGGCGATGTATTCATGCAGCTGTACCAGGCCGCCGTCCCAAAATTTGCAGGCTGCTTCGAGGTCCCTGCGCCTCCACGCGTCGAGATGGTCGAGCATTGGTTCGAACGCGAAGTTCCAGAAGCCGCTCAGCGTCCCGTCGAAAAACCCGGTGGCATTATATTCATGAAAGCGGCTGGCGAGCGCGCCCAGAACGGCAACGTGCCGGTCGAGCGACCTGAGCCCCTGCGCGATGATTCGAAATCCATCGTAGCCGTAAGTCATCTTCCAACCGACAATATTAGGGATTTCGCGGCAGATTTGGAGCGTGGCGTTCAACGGCAAGCCGGGAGAAAACGGCGGCCGCGAACCGGAAACAGGGTGCGTAATAATCGGCAGATCCACGGCTTTGTCCTGCGCCTTGATCATGTCTGCCCATACTTCGGGATACATGTCGGCATCCCAGCAGGAGGTGACGTCCTGGGCGCCGCCGGGAGGCGTCACAAAAATTCCGTCCGCTCCCAAGGCTTTCACGTCCCGCGCCGTGGCAACGGTTTCCTCCGTCGTCAGAGCCCAGGTGCCGGCGAAGATGGGAACTTTTCCGTGAGCCTCCTCCATGGCGATCTCGAGGACTCGACGTTTCTCCGCGCGAGTGAGATAAAAGATTTCTCCCGCCTCTGGATTTATGCACAAGCCCCCGGTCTTCAGAAAGCGAGGTTCGCGCAGGAAGTATTGAATGAAGCGGCGATAGGCCGGCTCATCGATTTGCAGCGACTCGGTCAATGGAAGCAAAATCGCGACATAGTACCGGTCCGCGATATTCGTGTTAATCATAGAGGTGCCTCCAAAATGGCAGCCGGCTGGCCTGGCATGGCTGAAGTCTTTTCACGACTGGCGAGGAGTTCCCGCATATTCGACGTCACAAAGCTTCCCCTTGCGGCGCGGCGAAGAAAACTTGACGGCGTGATTTCATCTTAGTCATACTGCGCGCCGATGACTTCCAACAATTTCAACGCATATTATCACGTTTCAAGCGGCACGAAGCGATGCGACCGCGCGAATCTCACCAGGCGGGATTTTCTCGCCGTGATATCCGCTATCGGCGCCGGAGCGCTTTTTTCTGGCCATTCAATAGCCGCCTGGCCCGCCCCCGCGAATCCAGGCCGCATCGATATTCATCATCACTTCCAACCGGATATTTATTTCGCCTTCCAGAGGGCGCACAACATGGGCTTCGACACGAATCAATGGAGCCTGGCGAAAGATTTGGAGGACATGGACAAGGCGGGAACAGCCATTGCCTTTTTGTCCCTCACGACTCCAGGATTTACATTCGGAGAAATCAACGAGGTTAGAAAAGTCTCGCGAGGCTGCAACGAGGCGGCCGCGAAACTGGTTGCGGATCATCCAGGGCGCTTCGGAAGTTTCGCTACGATTCCGCTCACGGACACCGAGGGCGCTCTCCACGAAACCGAGTATGCGCTCGATACTTTGAAAGCGGACGGCATCTCTCTCTTCTCCAACTACGGGGACGTCTGGCTCGGTCACGCAACTTTCGCGTCCGTTTATGAGGATCTGAACCGGCGCAAGGCGGTGATCTACGTTCACCCGGTTCTTCCCAATTGCTGCGCAAGCTTGAGCGTGGCGAGAGATGGCGTGCCCAATGAAATCGCCATGATCGAATTTGGGACGGACACGACGCGTGCCATCGCCAGCCTGATCTTCAGTGGCATGACCACGAAATTTCCTGATATCACCTGGATCTTTGCGCACGGCGGCGGCACGATGCCCTTTTTAATCGAGCGCTTCTTCCAGGGAGGAACTTCCGCGGAAATCGTCCCGGGCATTCTGACCAAGGGGCAAGACCAGCCGCCGGTAAAGAATTTGCCCGCGGGCGAAGTCATTCTCCGCGAATTGAGAAAATGTTATTACGACACAGCGCAAATCTCGAACCCAGTGGCCCTCGGCGCGCTTCGGAAAGTCATACCCGTTTCTCAGATTCTCTACGGCACCGATTACTGGTATCGAACAGCGGTAGAAAGCGTTCGGGGCCTGGACACGAGCAAAGTATTTAACACGGAAGAACTGCGCGCCATCAACCGCACCAACGCGGAAAGAATCTTGCCGCGCTATCGCAAAGTCTAAAGCCGCTGCTCCAGAAGTTCTTGTAGGACAGCCACTCTTGGCTGTCCGCTTTGGCCCTACCGAGATCGAGCGAGACAGCCAGGAGTGGCTGTCCTACAAAGTTCCGTAAACCTTGACACAACGCGGCGGCGGGCATATCGTCGCGAAACAACGAGGAATGCAATCACCCCAATGTCCAGCGCGCAATTGCAAGCCATTAAGTTTCAGGAGGACGCCAGATGGCAATTACAAACCCGCAGCCATTAGAACGAAGTCGGGAAAATGATTTGGCGATCGAATTGGCCGGTGCAGACCTGGTGCGCACGGGTCCCGGCACTCCGGGCGGACGTTTCATGCGGCGTTTCTGGACGGCCGTCGGCCGCAGCCAAGACCTTCCGAAAGGCAGAACGAAACCGATCCGCATCATGAGCGTGGACTACGCTCTTTATCGCGGCGAATCGGGCCGCGCTCAGGTTATCGACTATCGCTGTCCGCATCGCGGCGCTCAGATGCACCTCGGCGAGGTGGAGGGCGATGATATCCGATGCATCTACCACGGCTGGAAATATGACTGCACGGGCCAGTGCGTCGAGCAGCCTGCGGAGGATTCCAGCTTTGCCCGCAAAGTCAAAATTGCCAGCTATCCGACTCGCGAATACATGGGCCTCATCTTCGCTTACTTCGGCGAAGGCGAGCCTCCGCAGTTTCCTCCGTATCCCGGCGAGAGGCCTGACGCCATTGTAGACCTGTGGAACGTGGAAAACGTGCCGTGCAATTATTTGCAGTGTTTTGAGAACAGCATGGATGAGACGCACGTAGCCTTCGTGCACCGCCCAGGCGGATCCCACAAAAATATCGCCGACTTGCCGGTGGTTGGCGCGGAAGAGACGGATTGGGGCATGCTGCGCCTCGGAACTCGCGCGAACGGAAAGGTGCGGCGCAGCCTGCACTATATGCCGAACGTCACGCGGGTGATCGTGCCGCCCGTAGCGGGCATGGATGGCGTGGGCGGATGGGTGGAAATTTTCTTCAATTTCACGCCGATTGACGACGAGAATCACATGTGGCTGATCACCAGCAACGTGACCGTGAGTGGACCGGAGGCGGAGGCGTATCGCGCCAAGCGAGCCGAATATCATGAAAAGATCGCCGCGGCTCGTCCCGCGCGAGACCTCGCGGTGGAACTCATGGCAGGCCAGCATCAGTTCGCCGAGATGAAGCACCCAGACCTGGTGATCGTCCAGGACATTGCGGTGCAGGCCGGCCAAGGGCGGATTGCCGACCGTCAGCATGAACGGCTCGGCCGGTCGGACACGGCCATCATCCTATGGCGAAAAATCCTGGCCCGTGAGCTGCAAGCCGTGGCCAAAGGGCACCCAGGGAAGAATTGGACTCGCCCGCCCGCGGACGAGTTGCCAACCCTGGGCTTCTGACGATTGGAGCCCGTGGATCACATCCGGCAGTTTTCTATCGCTCAAAAATGAAGGGACTCTCCAATGGCCGACCCGAGTGAAGAGAGACTCGTTCCACATCTTGCGTCCGATCCAAGTTGCGGGCCCTCCCTGGGCGGGGTTTCGCGCAGAACAGCGCTCAAGCACGTGGCCGCGATTGGAGCTGGCGCCGCTCTTTCAACCGGCTCGGTGCTTGCGGCGATGCCGCGCATCGATTCCAATCCCAAGCGCGGACGAATCGATGTGCACCATCACATGCTTCCCCCTTTTTACATGGACCTGCGGCGCGCGGTTCCCGATGTTGGAGCAATGCCCACGTGGTCGCCGTCCAAATCGATCGATGACATGGAGAAAAATGGAGTTACCACCGCCATGCTGTCTCTCGCCGTGTCCGGCGTCACGTTCGATGCCGGAGAAGCTGGGCGCAGTCTGGCGCGAAAGAGCAATGATTACGGCGCGCAGCTCGTGAGGGACCATCCGGCGAGTTTTGGCCTGCTGGCGGCCCTGCCTCTGCCGGACCCACAGGGCAGCCTGGTCGAGATAGAATATGCGCTGGACACGCTTCACGCGGATGGAATTGCGTTGCTGAGCAGTTACGGTGACCAGTGGCTGGGCGACGCTACCTACGCGCCCGTTTTCGAGGAACTGAACCGTCGCAAGGCCGTCGTGTTCGTTCATCCGAGCGCCCCGAATTGTTGCGCGAATCTTCAGGCGCGCGTGCCGGCGTCCACTATCGAATTCTATTTCGACACGACTCGCACGATCGAGAGTCTACTCATGAGTGGGACTTTCTCCCGGTTCCCAAATCTCCGGTTTATTTTTTCTCATGGCGGGGGAGCCATGCCAATATTGGCGAACCGAATGGCAAGACTCTTTCCCAAAGACCTGGCGGCTCAAGCGCCCAATGGCGTTCTCTACGAATTAAAGCGCCAGTATTACGACACGGCGAGCGCAAGCAATCCGACCTCACTCACCGCCATTATGAGCGTCGTTTCCGGCTCCCAAATTGTTTTTGGAAGCGATTTCCCATTCATCTCCGCGGGGGAACCCGCAAGCGACTTGATGCATTCCGGGTTGCCCGAAAATACCGTGG
>Ga0209517_10010524_pt1 | contig 10275 bp, 9 predicted proteins | sample PeaSoiMetSII2010_FD_187695 | JGI IMG/M metagenome (GOLD analysis project Ga0209517, IMG submission 187695) | Peat soil microbial communities from Weissenstadt, Germany - SII-2010 (SPAdes) (version 2) | ecosystem: Environmental > Terrestrial > Soil > Wetlands > Peat | place: Germany: Weissenstadt... | reverse complement strand
CACGATGTCCTCCACCACTTCGTCGATGGTTCCCGAGTCGATGCAGATGCGGCCCACCGCGACCTTTTCGCCCCGGCGCGCGCCCGCGCGATCGATCTCCAGCGTCTCGCCGGTTTCGAGCGTGAAGGTTTCTTCCAAACCCGCGCCGCGCAAGTGCGACGCGAGTGCTGCATGCTTGGCCATCTGCCGGTACTCGCCGTGGATCGGAAGAAAATAGCGCGGTCGCAGCAGATTCAACACCAAACGCAGCTCTTCGACACTGCCGTGCCCCGACACATGCACCGGTGGATTCATGCTGCCGTAGATGACGTCCGCCCCGCGCTTGGCGAAATGGTTGATCATCCGATAGATTCCTTTTTCGTTGCCGGGAATGATGCGCGAACTCAGCACCACCGTGTCTCCGCGCTCCACCGACAGGTTTTTGTGATTGTCCACGGCGATCCGCGACAGAGCCGACATTGGCTCGCCTTGGGTGCCGGAAGCAACCACCACGACTTTATCGGGAGCAGACTGCATGATGTCTTGCGGGCGCAACAAAATTCCATCCGGCAAATGCAACAAGCCGAGCGAATGCGCGATTTCGGTGACGTTGTTCATGCTGCGCCCGAGAAACGCCACCTTGCGGTCATACTCGGCAGCCACATCCAGGATTTGTTGGAGGCGATGGATGGAGGAGCTGAAGCACGAGATCACCAGACGCCGCTCGGCCCGATAAAAGATTTCGTCCAGGCGCGGACGCACGGCGCGCTCGCTTTCGGTGTATCCCGGCCGATCGACATTGGTCGAGTCCGACATCAGCAGCAGCACTCCGCGCTTGCCGTATTCGGCGAAGGTGTGCAGATCGAACGGCTCATTGTCGGTGGGCGTGGGATCCACCTTGAAGTCGCCAGTGTGAATGATGACGCCGAGCGGCGTGGTAATCGCCAGCGCCATCGAGCTCACGATGGAGTGCGTCACGTGAATGAACTCGATGGTGAACGCTCCGATCGTCACCTTGGAGCCGGGCTTCACCTTGTGCAGTTTCGCGCCTTCCAGCAGCCCGTGCTCTTCCAGGCGCCGCTCCACCAGAGCCAGCGTGAACGCCGCGCTGTACACCGGCACGTTGATTTCGCTGAGCAGGAACGGAACCGCGCCGATGTGATCTTCGTGGCCGTGGGTCAGGATCAAGGCGAGGACTTTGTCGCGATTCTGTTCGAGATACGCGAAGTCGGGAGTAACGATGTCGACCCCGAGCAGCTCGGCATCGGGAAACATCATTCCGGCATCCACGACGATGATTTCGTCCCCGTAGCGGATGGCCATCGAGTTCATGCCGAACTCGCCCAAACCACCGAGAGGGATCAACTGCAACTTGTGATCAGACATGTAAGATTCAGGGTATCAGGTGGTTTGGAAGCTGGTGGCTGGTTGTTGGTGGCGCGGCATACCGAAGATATCCGAAGTGGCCCCTGCCATGATATAGTGAACTCACTATATTGGTCGGCGTCAATGGCGACTGAGCGGTCTCTTAAGCCCGTAATCTGGATCGGATCGAGCCTTGCCGATTTGCGTGAGTTTCCGGGGCCTGTGCAGGATCACATGGGCTATGCATTGTACGTTGCGCAGCGTGGCGGCAAGCACCGCAACGCGAAGACGCTGACCGGCTTCGGCAGTGCGGGTGTCATGGAAGTGGTCAAAGATCACCGCGGAGATACATTTCGAGCCGTGTACACCGTGCGTTTCGCGGAGGCTGTGTTCGTCCTTCACGCCTTCCAGAAGAAATCGAAGAGCGGACGCGAAACGCCGCGCATGGACATTGAGTTGATCGAGCGACGCCTGCGGGACGCCGAGCGAATTGCAAAGGAGAGAGAATCATGAAGAAGAAGGGATACGAAACGGGAAGGAATGTGTTCAGAGATCTCGGCCTGGCGAATGCCGAAGAGCACCTAGTCAAGGCGCAGCTCGTTTTCAAAATCGACACAATATTGAAGGATCGCGGTCTGAAACAGGTCGAGGCGGCCGATCTTTTCGGCATCAAACAGCCCGATGTCTCCAAGATGGTGCGCGGCGAATTCCGGCAGTTTTCGGTGGAACGCCTACTGCGCTTTCTCGTCGCGCTCAATCAGGATGTCGAGATCGTGGTGAAGCCGCACCGGGGCAGAAGCGATGCTCCGGCGTTGCATGTGTCATAAACCGAGTACTAAAGAAATTCGACGCTCGTGCCGATGATCAGCTCGTGGCAGTTCGTCGATCAAGCACCCGTAAATCACAGCAAGGCTTCGTCCTTATCGTCACCTCCATTGCCCTGACCATCTTGTTGGCCCTGGCGGCCCTGGGCATTGACATCGGGCGCATGTACGTGATTCGCGCAGAGCTGCAATCGTTCACCGACGCGGCGGCCCTGAGCGCCGCAATCGCACTGGACGGCACCGACACAGGGCTTGCGAACGCCCGCACCGGTGCCGGCCGATTGGCAACCGGTCCGCACGCCATGCAATGGGATCTGGGTACGCGGCCGATCGCCAACATCGTCACCAGTTTTTCCGCCGACGACAAAACGTGGCAGGAGCAGCCCAAACAGCCGGGCGATTTACTTTTTGTGCGCGTGATCGCAACCGAGCCCGCCCCCGTGATATTCCTGCGAGTATTTCAACCGATGGGCTTGGGATCTTCCACGGTCGCGGCCGCGAGTGTAGCGACGAAGAACGCAGGCAATGCGAGGCTCGTACAATGAAACGGAGTTCTCGCACCGGAAGCTCGCTGGTCGAATTCGCTGGATCGCTGATCCTGCTGGCCGCAGTGTTCGCCGGCGTCTTTCAAATCGGCTATGCGTTCTTTACGTACGGAACGCTGGTGAACGCCGTCCGCGCCGGCGCGCGTTATTCTTCGCTCCAACAACGCGGAGCCATCGCTGATCCCGGAGTCGCAAAAGCCGTTCGTAACCTGGTGGTCTATGGCGACCCTGCACCCGCCGAGCATGCGAAGCCTCTGGTGCAAGGTCTCACGGCCGCGAACGTCGAAATCGTAAATGGCCCCGATACCAGTACCGTTTCGCTGCGCGGATTCGAAGTGGACGCGCTCTTCGCGAAATTGAAACTCGACGGCCGTCCAACAGTCACCTTCCCCATCACAGCCGGAGGCGCCCAGTGAGCCGCGCGCATATACCGCTCCCTGCGGTCACGGCTCAGTATCGACGCCCTGCTAAGTTACAGAGCCGCGACCAAAGGAAGCGGTCAATGGGCCAGTCGCTGGTCGAAACCGCGCTCATACTGGCTGCCTTCATGGGACTTCTGCTGGGGATGACAGGCGTCGGCGAAATGATCTTCGTGCGACAGACGCTGGCCGATCGCGCGGGTCAGGCCGCGCGCTGGGGCGCACTGAACCCCTACAACCCCGCCGCCATCCGCGACATGGTGCGATTCGGAAATATCGCGGCATCGGACATCGAAGTTTCGAATCCGGGCTGCCCAGGCGTCGACTGCCGCATTCTCGTCGCGATTCCAACCCACGGGATTCGCGTCGTTGAACCCATTGCCGAGCTTGTGGGCGAACCTGTCGCCGAGCCGGTTACTGTTCCGCCCGCTGCTTCCAAGCCTTGACGTACGGCGCGGTCTTCGGATTCGCCTCGTTCCAACGCACCGGCTGATCGCTATCCGCCATCAGGAACATCGAGAGCGCCACTGCGCGATCCACTTTGGCCATATTGTCGTAATCGATCTTCTGCCATTCATCGCCAACGGCGTGATAGTCCGCATAATCGAAGGCCACACAGAGAGTTTCGGCCGGCACCCCGGCCTCCGCCAGCGAGAGATTGTCGCTTTCTCCGAAATAGGCGTCGCTATTCCGCATGTGTTTGTAAATCCTGATTCCGGTGCTTGCGCCGGCGCGTTGGACGTAACTCGTCAAGTCCGAATAATCAAACCCGGTCAGCGTGGCGTTTGAGATCTGCCGGCCTTCAGTGGAATCGCTGCGCCCCACTTGCTCCAGATTAAGTTGAGCGATGGTCTTTTCAAGCGGCCACACCGGATGATGCGCGTAATAAGTCGAACCCACCAGGCCCTCCTCTTCGCCAAAAAACGTCATGAACACGATGCTGCGCTTGGGCCGTTGCTTCAGGCTGGCCAGGGCGCGCGCGGCTTCGATGACCGAGACGGTTCCGCTGCCATCATCATTGGCGCCGTTGTAGATGCGATCGCCCGTTCCATCCGGCCGAACTCCCAGGTGGTCGTAGTGCGCGGTCAGCAGTACGTAAGTATCGCGCAACGTGGGATTGGAACCGCGCAACACTCCGATGACATTGCGCAGCGTGACTGGTTTGCGGACTGGCGGATCAATGTGCGCCGTGACGGAAGCATCGCTGAGTCCGGGCTTCAATGCCGCATAGAATTGCGCGGCGGCGTCACCAGTCCACGTGATTCGCGGCGAGGCAGAGCCAGGCTCATCCGGATCCTGCAAACGCCGGCGCGGCTGTGCGCGCGACGTGCTGCCTTTGGGATCCACCACAATCGTGAGTGTGGGTTTCGCTTTGCGCAGGATCCCCGCGGCCGTGCGCAGCCGGGAACCCAGCTTGGGGTTGAACTCCATGATCACGACCTGGCCATCCACTTGGCTGGCGGTGAGATTGTCCGCCAGTTCCGCGTCGGCCAAGTCCAACTTGAACAAGGGCGCCTTCTTGAGATCCAGGGCAGCGTCTACACGCAGGACCGCCTCGCTCGGAGAGGCTGAAAGTTCGCGATCGCCTTGCGACAATCTCAGCTCAAAATTGGCCAGGCTTGGCTCAACCACCATCATCTTGGCGCTTTGAAAATAGTCGCCCGCGACCGCTGGCTCCAGACCCGCGATGCGAAACTGCGCCGCAATGTATTCGGCGGCGATGTCGAGGCCGCGCGAAGGGGAATCGCGGCCTTCCAACAAATCGGACGCAAGGAACGACAGATTGCCACGCAGCGACATTGCGCGGATTTGGCCCAACGCCGCTTGGACATCCGGAGGTAGAGCGGGCGCCCGGGATGTGTTTTGGCCGAAGGCCCACCCCCCGGCAAGGGAGACTACAATAAAGACGTTGCGGATGCGCATGGACAGGGACCAGAATGCAAGCGGCCAGTTTAAACCTGATGGTATCATCTTGCAGTAAAAATCATTTTGATGGAGAATTGTTCTAGCTCTTTTTCGCGCACGTAACGTGGCATCATGGCAAACCGATCCGGCAAAATTGAACACTTGCAGCAGAAGGTGACCGATAGCGGTAAGCGCAAGAGCGCGTCGCTAGTAGGCGCTGAGCTCACCGAATCGGGGGTGCTCGATCACGCGATCCTCAACCGCCAGATCTCGGAGATACTGGAAGGCCTGTCAGGCCACGCGGATCAGACGCTAGCGCCCCGCCTGGAACAGTCTCTGGAGGAATTCCTTCGGTCCGTGCATGAGAGCGATGTCCCGGCCACTGCGAAGCATGTCTGCACGCTGCTGAGCCTGGAAATCGACGACCTCCGCCGTGCCGCCCTTCTGTCCCTGATGGTCCGGCTGGCTGGCAAACGCAAATTTGATCCTATTGCCGCCTACATCCTTCAAAACCAGAAGGTTGTGGTAACCGGGCGGGGTTGACAACCGTATCAAAGAAGAGCAGGATCGTAGAAGGAGTTCTAGCATGCGCTTCCCGGTCGCCGGTTCGGTTCTTGGTACTTTGGCATTGGGTTTGACTGCGGGGTCGGCCTGCGCCCAATACGTGATTTCGGCTCACGCTGGCGTGGTGCAGTATGTGGAAGGCCGCGCATATCTGAACGATCAGCTGGTCGAACCAAAGTTCGGCCAATTCCCGGACATCAAGCAAAACCAGGAGTTCCGCACCGAAGAAGGCCGGGCCGAGATCCTGCTGACGCCCGGTGTCTTCCTTCGCCTGGGAGAGAATAGCGCCGTCCGGATGCTCTCGAATCTGCTGACAGATACCCGCGTGGAGATGCTTTCGGGATCGGCCATGATCGAGTGCAACGATGTCCCCAAGGACAACTCCATCCAACTCGTATATAAAGCGAACGCGATACGCCTCGAAAAGCAAGGCCTGTACCGCATCGAAACCCAGCCTGCCCGTCTTAAAGTTTATGATGGCGAGGCCGTGGTAACGGACGCTTCCGGCCAGCTCACCCTCAAGAGCGGCAAGCAAACCAACTTGGGCGGTGTTCTGCTGGCTGAGAATTTTGACCGCAAGGACCAGGACTCGCTGTATAGCTGGAGCGATCGCCGGGCCGGTTACATTGCCAAGGCCAACATCGTTTCGGCCGACGCTGTAAACAACGGCGGCTATGGCTTGGGCGGATTCGGGCTCGGGTTCGGCGGGTATGGGTACAACGGATTCGGATACAACCCGTCATTCCTGGGCAACTGGATGTTCAATCCAATGTTTGGAATGTACACCTGGATGCCCTATTCGGGCTTCGGCTACAGTCCCTTCGGATATACCTACTTCAGCCCATACACTGTCGCGTACGCGCCGGCCTATAGTGGGGTCCGCAGTGGCGTCGCCGGCGCTGGTGGCACAACAGCGCGCCGCGTGAGCGGGCTCAGTGGCGTCAGCCGGCTGGGCAGCGTTCCAACAGTGAGTCGCGGATCGGCTGTTGCCGCTGCCGGACGGGGCGGATCTTTCGGTGGCGGAGGCCACGCTAGCGCCAGCTTCGGTGGTGGCGGCGGGCACTCGAGCGGCGGCGGACATCGCTAAGTCGCGCCCAGCTCCGTCATTTCAAATTCTTCTCAAAGAAGTCGGTCGTCTCTTCCAAGAGCTGTCTGTGGTAATGCCCGCTCACGCCGTGGGTCTTCTGCGGATAAATCAGCATGTGGAAGATCTTGCCGGCCTGCTCCAATGCTTCGGCCATCTGTAGCGTGTTCTGAAACAGCACGTTGTCGTCTTCGAAATTGTGAAGCATCAGGAGCTTGGCTTTGAGCTTGGTGGCGTATTCCAGTGGCGAACTGGCCTGGTATCCCTCGGGATTTTCCGCCGGCAGTCCCAAGTAGCGCTCGGTATAGATCGTGTCGTAGTTGCGCCAATTCGTTACCGGCGCTCCCGCGATGCCCGCCCGAAATACGTCCGGCGCATTCAGCAGCGAGTACAGCGTCATGAAACCGCCGTAGCTCCAGCCATAAATCCCCAGCCGCGCTGGATCCACAAACCCCTGTGCCAGCAGGTAACGCACGCCTTCCAGTTGATCGGCCAGCTCCGTCTTTCCAAACCGGCGATACAGAGGCGTCTCGAACGCATGCCCGCGTCCGGACGATCCGCGATTGTCCATCTGCCAGACGGCGAATCCGCGCGTGGCCAGCAACTGCGCCCAGTCGGCGCCCTCCCAGGCGTTGCGAACGGTCTGCACGCCCGGGCCGCCGTACACCATCACCACCGCTGGATATTTCTCGCCCGCGTGAAAGTTCGCCGGCTTGATCATGCGGCCATAAAGCTCGGTTCCATCATTCGTCTTGAAGGTGACTACCTCCGATGGCAGAAGCGCGACGTTGTCGGTCAGACTGCGGTCAGCCTCGCGAAACACCGCCCATGCATCTCCGCCGATCAGGTTGACAGTACTGCGCGGCGGCTGCGTCAGGCTGGAGAAATCGTCCAGATAGTATTCCGCCGCCGGACCCATCGAGATTTGGTGCGTGCCCGCGCCCTGGCTCACGCGCGCGCGTTCCTTCCCGTTCAGCTTGATTGAATAGAGCTGGCGCTCCAGCGGGCTGGCTTCGGTGGAAATGTAATAAATCTTTTGCCGCGCCTCGTCCACTCCAACGATCTCGGTCACTTCCCAATTGCCTTCGGTGACGCGCTTGCGCTGCTTGCCGTCCAGCGAGTACAGATACAGATGACAGAAACCGTCTCGCTCGCTGCCCCACAGAAACTGGCCGTCTCCGAGAAAACGGAACAGGTCGTTGTGGTTGATCCAGTACGGATCCGCTTCACTCAAGATTGATCGCGCCGTGCCCGCGCTCGCATCCGCCAGCAGCAAATCGAACTGGTTCTGCACGCGATTCATGCGCTCAATGGCCAGCCTGGTTGAGTCGGGCGTCCAATGCACGCGTGCGATCAGATAGCCGCGCGTGTCTCCCAGCTCCATCCAGCGTGTGACGCCGCCCGCCGCTGGAACCACTCCCACACGCACCTCGGCATTGGCGGTGCCGGCTTGCGGATAACGCTGCGGCTCGGCCACGGCACGTAAGCCACCCAGAGACACCTGCGGGTAGGTAAACTCGCGGGCGATATCGAACTGCATGTAGGCGATGCGCTTGGAATCGGGCGCCCACCAAAAAGCAGTGCTCAAATCCAGCTCTTCCGGATACACCCAGTCAAGTTCGCCGTTCAGTAGCGTTGCGCTGCCATCATCGGTCAGCCGGGCAACTTGATGGCTGATGATATCAAGGGTATAAAGATCGTGGCCGCGCCTGAAGGCCACGCGCGCGCCATCGGGAGAAAGCTTCGGGTCGCGTTCGGGTTCGGGCGTAGCGGTGAGCTGCTCCCAAGAACCGTTCTCGAGCGAGCACAGAAACAGGTCGCCCCGCACGCTCAGCAGCAATTGCTTGCCGGAATGCGACCATTCCAGGCTGTCTTCGCCGACCCGCCGGTTTTGCCAGTCGAATCGCGCCGGCTCGGGCGAGGGAATGGCCGCTTTCTCGAGCGGGGCAAGCGACAACAACGCCTTCTCGGATTTTGCGGCTGCGTCGTAGATCCGCACTTCCCCGACCTGGATGTACGCGAAATGCCTTCCGTCCGGCGCCCACACCGGCGCAGGAGTTTCAACCTCGCGACGCTGTTCCATCACCGTGTCGTCGATGGTGACCGGCCTCTTTTGCGCAAGCAGGGAGGCTGCCAGTACACCGCAGAGAAAAATTATGCGGGCTGTCACTTGCTGTGATTGTACGCCAAAGCACCTGACTGAGGCTTGAGCGTGTATATCGCAGCACCGTTGGAACTGTAGACCTGCTGAAAGGCGCTGGATCGCATGGCTTCCACCAACCCGGGAGCGCCTCTCTCATTGAGATCGCGATGGTAGTCGTCGGGCGTGAGCAGCAGATAGTTCAAGCCGTTGCCGCGCGCGAAGTCTTCCATCGAGCCCATTAGCTTCACGATTCCGCGATCGTCGTTGTGATACAGGAATTTGGGCGGAATGGGCAGGCGGCAGGCTTTGTGGCCGGTATAGAGAAACTCGACCGGATCCTGGTAGGCGTAGACGTTCGCATCCGGCGGCGCATTCCGCGCGATCCATGCATAAGCGGGCTGGCGCGCGGAGAGATCGGCGCGATAGGACGCGAACAGGTCGGGAATGAAATACGACAGTCCGAAAACCGTGCAGAACACCGCAAAGGCCGCGATCCCCGCGAGCAGCGCGCCAACACCTGCCGCGGCGAATCGATCCGCAAAGACCGGCTTCGCCCAAGTGGACCGCAACACTGCCCAGATGTTGCCGATCTCGGTGGCCAGCCCCATCAGCAACAGCGGATAGAGCGGAAATACGAAGCGTTGATCCGGCGGAAAATGCCAGACCATCAGGATCGCCGACATCCCCAGCGCGGCTAAAGGATATTGCAGCTCCCGCCTGCGCCTGGTCAACCGAACACAACCCGCGATCGCGGCGATCGCCACCACGCGCTCCAGATGTTTCGACCCGTATGGCAGGTCAAAAACCAGCAGCCTGCCCGCGCCCATCAGGAAGCCGTCCAGGTTGTACCAGATCACCAGCGGCAGATCCCGCAGCGCTACGTTGTACGTCTGAAAGCCCACGTAGTTGGTGTAATACAGCGTCACCAGATCCCAGGAATGCGTCAGATGCCGCGCCACCCACCACTGCCAACCCGCCACCGCGGGCAGCATGGTGGCGAAGAACAACGCGGCTTTCTTGTAATGCTTCCGCAGCGCGAAGCATAGGGGAACGGTGAACAGCAGCGGAGCGGCGATCGATTTGGTGAGATACGCCAGCCCCGCCAAAACTCCGGCCATCAACACCAACCAAAGGGGTGCTTCCTGCTTCATCGCCCGTTCGGCCAAAATGATGCTCCCGATCAGCAACGCGGTAAACAATAGTTCCGGCATCAGCGAGAAGCTGAACACCACCGTTACCGGACTCAACCCGGCCGCCAGCACCATCACATAGCGCGCGCGCTCGCTGAATCCGTATTCCCGCAGCAGCGCCCACAAGGCCCATAAGAACAGCGGCAACAACAGCCAGGCGAATAGCGTCGCGGTCGCCAGGTTGGATGGAAATTGCGGATTGATCTTCCAAATACCAGCCAGTAGCGCAGGATAGATCGGCGGGTACTTAGTCTGAT